>Ga0116180_1001187_pt1 | contig 22539 bp, 21 predicted proteins | sample AD_UKC073_MetaG_FD_89804 | JGI IMG/M metagenome (GOLD analysis project Ga0116180, IMG submission 89804) | Active sludge microbial communities of municipal wastewater-treating anaerobic digesters from USA - AD_UKC073_MetaG | ecosystem: Engineered > Bioreactor > Anaerobic > Digestate | place: USA...
CACTTGCCTGACGGCCCGTTCCGGCTGCGCACGAACGGCGGTTTCGAACGGTTCATCTTCTGAGAGCGTGGCACGCATCAGGCTCTCCTCGTCGTTCTTCTTCAGTCAGGTCGCCGGCATTCACAACGCCAGTTGCAGGCGAACCCCGGCAACGGTCGCGTTCGGCAGAGCGAGAGCGGGATTGAAGATGCGCTGGACGACCGGCTGCAGGACCACACCGGGGGCGAGTTGTGCCCGGTAAGTCATTTCCACTGCCATTTCCGCGGTCGAGGACAGCGGCTCGCCCAGTTCGTCCGACAACTGCGCCCGTCCCTGCGGACCGACATGGGCACGTGTTGCAGCGATGCCGAAGGTGTCCTTCTCGCGACCGGCGAACGGTCCCCTGAAGCTCAGGCCGGCGCTGAATGAATAGTCGAGGGTATTGGTCTTGCCGTCAGTGAATCCATAGCGCAGGAATGCCGCCAGATCACGGTTCGACTCCGGCACACGCCACAGGGTTTGTTCGGCGAGAACATAGGCCCCCCAGTGCGTCGCCAGCAGCGGCTCGCCGCCGGCATCGACGGCAACCAGTTCAGGAAAACGTGGGGAGTAGCGCCACAGCCCCAGGGCCAGCTTGCTGATCGGCTCGAACTCGTCTTTTTCCTCGGACGTGGGGCGATCGTTGAGCAACCCGGCCTTGGACGGACTGAAACCGACTTCACCGATCAGCATGCTGCCTGTGCCCTTCTGCCAACTGACATTGGGGCCGGCGGTCGCGATCCGCTCGCTCGGAATTCCACGCGCGACCGCGACCATCGCGTACCACGCAGGATCGGGGTCGATACGCAGGCGCGCCGCATAGGAACTCGTCGGATAGATCGACGGCCCGGCCAGGCTGCCGAAGCTGGCGACTTCGGCAGCCATCCCGAATGACGGATGCAGGAAGACGCCCGATGAATCGGTGATGTAGAACTCGCTGTCGATCGGGTAGAGGCCGACCCGCAGCGAGGCCTTGTCGTCCAGGAAGGATTGTTGCAGCCAGGCCTTGAAGATGCCGGTGCGATTGACCGGCGCTTCGAGGTTGTCGACGCCCATCAGGCTGCCGACATGGTTGAGGTTGACTCTGCCGCCACTGTTGCTGATCAACTGCAGATAGGCGGAGCCGCCTTGCCAGCCGACGAGCTTTTCGCCGTCGAACTGCAGGATCAGGTCGAAGTGCCCCATATAGGCGCCACCACGCTTGAGCCCCCCGGTGGTGTCGCGCAGGTAGTCGGCGCTGTAGACCAGGTCGGCCTGGACACCCGCGTCGTAGAGCCGCTTGCGGGAGCCACCCCAGTCGCCGCTCAGGGTCGTCTCCTGCCAGTTGGGGGTTGCGTCGGTGGCATCGGCTGCGGAACCACCCGCATCTGTGTTGACTTCCTCATCCTTGGTCACCTCCTCGGCCGCCGCCACTGGAACGGCCAGAGGCGGCCCGAGCAGAAAAGAGAGCAGTGTCGCGCCGTACAGCGCCCTCAACCTTTTGCCTTGAACTGACATGCTAGTTGCCTTTCGCGATATTTTTTTGATGACTGTGCCGTATGTTAAAACAGTTCCTCGAACATCTCAGACTCCAGCGAGCAGCGTGGCCACGCGACAAGTGAAAAAAGCATCGCCACGGGCAAGCGCAATCAGGGCGTACACCGGCAGTCGCATTCTTCCGCGTCTGCTCGATGATTCAACAGGTACTCAAGGCGATCTGGTCAAAACCACTATAGTGAAGTAGGCTCACTGCCTTACACTGCTGTTGCCTTCGAACGTGGAGTTTTCGCCATGTATTCCTGGTCTCGTGGCCTGTTCCCCGCTTTGGTTCTACTGCTCGCTATGCTGCTCTGTCTGCCCGCCAGAGCGGCCGAACAGGCCCCCATCCTGCTTGCGCTCGACGCCGAATTCGGCCACACGACAAGCACCTCGGCGCAGGCCGTACAGCAGGGAATCGAAATCGCCATCGACGAAATCAATCGGGCCGGCGGCGTGCTGGGCGGGCGCAAGCTGCAATTGGTGACCAGCGACAATCGCTCGATACCAGCAATCGCAGTCGATAATCTGCGCGCACACGCCAGCAACCCCAACGTCGTGGCGGTCTTTGGCGGCAAGTTCAGCCCGACGTATATGGAACTGCTGCCGGCCGTGCATGAGTTGGGCATCCTCCTTCTCGACCCCTGGGGTTCGGCCGACGGCATCACCGACCACCGCTACCAGCCGAGCTACACCTTCCGGCTTTCACTGAAGGACGCCTGGGCCGGACCGGCATTGCTGCAATTCGCGCGGGACGAGCGCAAGGCGAGCAAGGTCGGGGTGCTCCTGCCGAACACGGCGTGGGGGCGCAGCAACCAGGCAGCGATTGCACAAGCCGCGCCGGGTCTCAAGATGAACATTGTCGGGCAGCACTGGTACAACTGGGGCGATGCCAGCCTGCTCACGCAATACCGCGCGCTGCGCGAGGCCGGCGCGCAAGCCATCATTCTGGTCGCCAACGAAACCGAGGGCTCCCTGCTCGTACGCGAACTGGCGGCACTGCCCGTCAACGAGCGCCTGCCCATCGTCAGCCATTGGGGCGTCACCGGCGGCGATTTCGTGCGCATGTCGGGCGACGCGCTGCAGGCGGTCGACTTCTCGGTAATCCAGACCTACAGCTTCATCGGCAATGCCTCTCCGGCGGCGAAGCGTGTGCTCGCTGCGCTGAAGCAGCGTTATGGCGTCGAGTCGGCCGAGAGAGTCAAAAGTCCGGTCGGCATTGCCCACGCTTACGACCTGACGCATCTGCTGGCCAAGGCGATTACCCGTGCCGGCAGCGCCGACCGTGGCAAGGTCAGGGTCGCGATGGAGCAACTCGGCCCCTACGACGGCCTGGTTCAGCGCTACGCCAAACCGTTCGCCGCCGATCGCCACGATGCGCTGTCGCCGGCCAACATCTTCATGGCGCGTTACGGCGCGGACGACCTGTTGAAGCCGCTCAATCGCCGGAACGCCCATTAAGCATTTACGCCAACGATGCCAGGGCTGTCTTTTCCCACCGATCTGCTCCCCAGGCGCGGCGACTCTCTCGCAGCGCGCTTCGAGCGCGCCGCATTTGGCATCACGATGGCCGTGGTCCTGGTGCTCGGCGGGATTTCGCTCTTCCTGGCCATACTGGAGATTCGCGGAAACGAGCGCGACGTGCACCGCAATGCCGCGCAATTGATCGGCGAGCGCCTGTCGGGCGACCTGATTCACCAGATCGACAGCCTGCAGGCATTGGCACGCACGCCGCTGATGTGGACGGCCCTGACCGACTCGGTCGGCCGCGAAGCGTATCTGAAACCCTACCTCGCCGATCGGCAGTCGGGCGAGCCGGCTCTGGCGCTCGCCCTCCTGGACTATCGCGGCCGCCTGGTGACGGGGGAAGCACCGGTCGAGCGTTTGAGCGAGTTGATGCAGGAGGCCGTCGGCCAGGTATTACGCACACAGGTCGCGCGTTTCGACGTGCTGGGCGGGACAAATCCCGAATTGCTGGTGAGTTTCCCGATCCGGTTCCCCTATACCAAAGACGTGATCGGCATCCTTTTCGGGCGACTGGATCTGCAACGGATGCTGCAGCGTGCCACGTTGGGAGTGTCTACCGAGCACGGCATCAGTCTGCTAGGGTCGGACGGCGCGGTGCTGCTGCGCACCGCCGGCCCAGACGCAAAGCATTATTTTCCGGAGTATTTCCGGTTACAGCATCCGGAATTCCCTGCGGCGTACGCGCTGCAACTGGAATTTTATTCGGTCGAAGACTCATTTCTGGCACCGATCGCGAAGCGCATTGCGATCTACGTGATCGTGGGACTGGCGCTCGCCATCATCGTGACATGGCTGTCGCGCCGCCTGGCGTCAACCATCACGACGCGCCTCGATGCACTGGCTGCCGCCAGCCGGCGTACCCTGAACGGCGAGGAATTCAGCATTCCGCCAGATGACTCCCTGGACGAGATCGGCGTGCTCAACCGGACCCTACGCATGGCGATTGCTGCCTACCAGCAGGCCAATGCCGATCTGGAACAACTGGCGCACAGTCTGCAGGAGTCCGAGGAGCGTTATCGGCAGTCATTCGAGGTCAATACCGCCGTCAAACTGATCATCGACCTGGAGACGCAGCAGATCGTCGACGCCAATCGCGCTGCCGTGGACTACTACTGTTATCCGCGCGAGCAACTGCTGTCGATGCACATCAGCGACATCAACACGCTGAGCAAAGACGAAGTCGCGACGGAGATACAGACGGCGAATCGCAGCGAGCAGCAGTATTTCAACTTCCGCCACCGCCTGGCGACCGGGGAAATCCGCGATGTCGAGGTGTACTCGGGGCCGGCTACCGTCGGCGTGCATCGCTACCTCTACTCGATCATCCACGACGTGACCGAGCGCAACCGCATCAAGGCAGAACTGGAACATCACCGCGAGCATCTGGAAGAACTGGTTGAAGCGCGTACGCTTGATCTGTCCATCGCCAAGGAAGCTGCCGAGTCGGCCAACCGCGCCAAGAGCACTTTCCTCGCCAACATGAGCCACGAACTGCGCACGCCGATGAACGCCATCATCGGCCTGACCCATCTGCTCACCCGCAACAGTACCGATCCAGGCCAGCGCGACAAGCTTGGCAAGATCACCGATTCAGCCAACCATCTGCTGCAGTTGCTCAACGAAGTTCTCGACCTGTCGAAGATCGACGCCGAACGCCTGACGCTCGAACGTACTCCTTTCACCGTCGGCAGCCTGTGTCGCAATCTGGAGAGTCTGGTCGGCGACAAGGCGCAGACGAAGCAACTGGTACTGCGCAGCGAGATCGCGCCCAGCCTGCGGCGCCTGGAACTGCTCGGCGATCCGCTACGCCTGCAACAGGTGCTCCTCAATCTGGTCGGTAACGCCATCAAATTCACCGAACGCGGCAGTGTGACACTGGCCGTGCAATTGATCAGTGAGACGGAGCACAATGCCCATCTCAAATTCTCGGTGCGCGACACCGGCATCGGCATTTCGGACGAGACCCTGAAACGAATTTTCGATCCCTTTGAACAGGCAGACGGTTCAACGACACGCAAATACGGCGGCACCGGGCTCGGCCTGTCGATCTGCCAGCGCCTGATCCGCCTGATGGGCGGCGAGGTCGAAGTGAGCAGTACGCTGGGCGCCGGCAGTACTTTCTCGTTCGCCCTGCGATTTGAGAAAGCCGACGGGGATTCGGCGAGTTCGCCGGAGGCCAGGGCGGAAGCCGCGCTGGAGGTCGAAACGCGGTTGTGCACACAGTATCGCGATGCCCGCATCCTGGTTGCCGAAGACGACTGGGTGAACCAGCAAGTCGCGATGGAACTGCTCGGAGAAACGCTGGGCTTGACCGTCGATCTGGCGTCGAATGGCCGGGAAGCCGTCGAAATGGCCAACCGGAATCCATACGCGCTAATTCTGATGGACATGCAGATGCCCGAGATGGATGGCCTTGAAGCAATCCGCGCGATCCGCCGCATCCCCCGCTACAAGGACGTGCCGATCCTTGCGATGACGGCCAATGCCTTCGCCGACGACGCGGCCAGTTGTCTGGCGGCCGGCATGAACGACTACATCGGCAAGCCGGTCGATCCGGATGTACTGTTTTCGACGATGCTGAGGTGGTTGGAGAAATCCTCCACGCCCCTCAATACGTAGCTTCCCAGAAAGTGGGGGTACGGCTCATGGGGAGCATTGGCGCATGCTCGGCCAGGGGCGACACTTTGCCGGCCATCACGCGTCGGTCGACCGGGCAGGGATCATTGCCATGTCGTCGATCGACAGGACGCGCGCCATGTCGAGAATGACCACGAAGCGACCATCGACGCGCGCCATGCCGGCGATGAAGTCGCTGCTGACCGCGGTCCCGAAGGCCGGCGGCGGCTCGATGCGGTCGGCGCCGATGTCCATCACCGCATTGACCCCATCGACCATCAATCCGAGAATCTGGGTCGTCCCCGCATGCGTCGCTTCGACGATGACGATGCAGCTGCGTTTCCCCACGCCGGTGGCGCCGCCGCCGAAACGGACGGCGAGGTCGATCACCGGCACCACCGCGCCGCGCAGGTTGATGACCCCGCGCACCGACGGCGGCATCATCGGCACGCCGGTCGGCACGCGGTACTCGAGGATCTCCCGGATGCGCAGGATATCGATCGCATAGACCTCGTCGGCCAGCCGGAACGCGAGGTACAGCGCCGTCGCACCGCCGACGACGACCGGCGGCTGGTGGGAGGCCGGAACCGGAAGAGCCGTGCGCATGGCCAGGTCCTCAGAATCGCTCATAGTCTTTCAGCGGCTGCGCGGTGGCCGCGCGCGCCCTGGCCTTGCCGGGTCGCGCCATCCTGGCCGCCGGCGCCGCGACGTCGTGGCCGGCAAGCGTGAACTGCCGCATCAGGTCGTTGAGGTTCTCGGCCTGCGCGTTCATTTCCTCGGCGGTGGCCGAGAGTTCCTCGGCGGTGGCGGCGTTCTGCTGCGTGACGGTGTTCAACTGCGCCATCGCCTGGCTGATCTGGCCGGCGCCGGTGGTCTGCTCCTCCGACGCGGCGGTGATCTCGCCGACCAGATCGGCGGTCTTGCGAATCGACGGCAGCATCGTCTCGAACAACTGGCCGGCACGTTCGGCGGTCTCGACGCTGCTGCTCGCCAGTTCGCCGATCTCCTGCGCGGCGATCTGGCTGCGTTCGGCCAGCTTCCGGACCTCGGCAGCGACGACGGCAAACCCTTTGCCGTGTTCGCCGGCGCGGGCCGCCTCGATCGCCGCATTCAGCGCCAGCAGGTCGGTGCGGTAGGCAATGTCGTCGATGATCGAGATCTTGCCGGCGATCGATTTCATCGCCGCGACCGTCGAGCGCACGGCTTCGCCGCCGGCCAACGCGTCGGCCGCCGATTGCCCGGCGATGCCGTCGGTGGTCTTGGCGTTGTCGGTGTTCTGGGCAATCGATGCCGACATCTGCTCCATCGCCGAGGTCGTTTGTTCGAGGCTCGCCGCCTGCTCGGAGGTGGCTTGCGACAGGACCTGCGAGGTCGCCGAGACCTGCGTCGCAGCGTTCGAGAGTTCGCTGGCCGAGGTATTCACCTGCGCGATGGTGGCCGACAGTTTGCCGACGGTGTTATTCACACTCGCCTGCAGGGCGCCAAAGTCGCCCTGGTAGTCGGCGTCGATGCTTTCGCTCAGATCGCCCTGCTCGACCGCCGCCATCACCTGCTTGACCGCGTTGATCGGGCCGACCACGGCATCCAGGGTGCTGTTGAGGCCTTCGATGATGGCCCGGAATTCGCCCTGGTGCGCGGCCGCATCGGCGCGCGCCGCCAGGTTGCCTTGCGCCGCCGCCGCCGACAGGGCGCGGGCATCGTTGATCATCGCCCGCACCGCTTCCTGAACCAGCATCACCGCCCGGAACACGGCGCCGGCTTCATCGCGCCCGGCGGTGTCGAGCTTGAACGCGAAGTCGCCGGCGGCCATGCGTTTGGAGACGTCGACGACCGCGTTGAGCGGCACCGAAATCGAGCGCGAGATCGCCCAGCCCAGGACAGTCAGCAGCGCCAGCAGCGCCAGGGAAATCGAGCCCAGCTGGATCAGGACGCGACGGAAGACGGCATCGACGTCGTCGATGTAGATGCCGGTGCCGATCACCAGATTCCACGGCGCAAACAGCGCGGCGTAGCCGATCTTCGGCGACGCCGACTGCAGGCCCGGTTTGGGGAAGTCATACTGGACATAGCCGCCGCCGGCCTTGGCCGCGGTGATCAACTCCCGGATCAGGTACTTGCCGTTCGCGTCCTTGAGATCGATCTTGTTGGTGCCTTCGAAGTCGCGGCTGGCCGGGCTCAGGTAGTAGTTGCCTTCGGGGTCGAAGCCGAACAGGTAGTTGCCGCCTTCGTAGCGCATGTGGCGCAGGGCTTCGAGCGCGGTGTTGCGGGCGTCCTTTTCGCTGAGCTTGCCGCTCGCCGAGAGTTGCTGGTAGTGGTCGAGCACGCCGGTGCCGGCTTCGACCAGGCTCTTGATCCGTTGCTTGCGGTCTTCCATCATGCTGTCGCGGATGGTGACCAGCGACACGATACAGAAGAGGATCAGGCCGATGGCCGTGACCCCTCCCCAGATGAGGTTGCGTTTGCCGACCGTGATCGAACGTAATCCGTTCATGTGCTACTCCCTGTTGAATCGTCTGAAATCGCTGTCCGGGCGTCGATGGCGCCGGTGTCTGGTCCTTGCGCGGCGCCGCCTGGCGGGGGCGTCGCCAGGCGGCGCGGTCGTCGGCCGGCGGCGACGCAATGTCGGACCAGGGCCGGGACGTCGAGAATCATGCCGACTTCGCCGTTGCCGATGATGGTGCACCCCGAGACGGCCGGCGCACCGGCGAACAGGGGGCCGAGCGGTTTGATCACGGTCTGGCATTGGCCGTGGATGCGATCGACGACCAGGCCGGCCTGGCGGTGGCCGTATCGGACGACGATGACGCGCGGGCGGGGGTGTTGCGGCCCCGGTTCGTCGAAGAGCTGGCGCAGGCGAACGAAGGGCAGGACCTGGTCGCGCAGTTCGAGGTATTGGCGTTCGCCGACTTCGGGGGGGAGTTCGAGGCACTCGACGACCATGTCGAGCGGGATGATGAAGTGCGAGCCGCCGACGCCGACGTGGAAGCCGTCGATGATCGCCAGCGTCAGCGGCAGGCACAGGCGCATGGTGGTGCTCTGCCCCGGTACGGAATCGATGTCGATCGTCCCCCGCAGGGCTTCGATGTTGCTGCGTACGACGTCCATGCCGACGCCACGGCCGGAGAGCTCGGTGACTTTTTCGGCGGTGGAGAAGCCCGGGGCGAGGATCAGCCGATAGACTTCCTGGTCGGTCGGTTGGGCGTCGGGGGGGAGCAGGCCTTTCTGGATCGCGGTCTGGCGGATGCGTTCGCGGTCGAGGCCGCCGCCGTCGTCGCTGACTTCGATGGTGATGCTGCCGGACTCGTGGTAGGCGTGGAGTGCGACGGTGCCGCGTGCGGGTTTGCCGCGGGCCTGGCGCGTTTCGGCGGTCTCGATGCCGTGGTCGATGGCGTTGCGCACCAGGTGCATCAGGGGGTCGCCGATCCGGTCGACCATCGATTTGTCGAGTTCGGTTTCGGCGCCGCGGATGGCGAGTACGATGTCCTTGCCCAATTCCCGGGAGAGGTCGCGAACGACGCGCGGAAAGCGGGCGAAGACTTCGCCGATGGCGACCATGCGCAGGCGCAGGGTCATGTCGCGGATGTCCTGGACGAGCGAGAGCAGGGTTTCGGCCGATTCCTGGAGGTCGGGCCGTTGCAGGCGGCTGACCTGCAGGTGGGTGCCGACGCCGGCGATGACCAGTTCGCCGACGCGGTCGATCAGGGCGTCCAGGCGGTCTGCGGGGACTTTGACGAGGCGCGCGTCGCTGCTGCGCCTGGCTTCGGCGCGCTGTTGTTTGTCGGCCGCGGCGGCGACGAGCCGCGGCGGGACGGCGCCTTGTTCGACGAGGATCTCGCCGAGGCGCCGCGGGGCCTGGTGTGGCTGCGCGGCCAGCGCGGTGGTCAGTTCGTGGGCGGTGATCGATCCGCAGGCGACGAGCATTTCGCCGATGCGTTCGACGTCGTCGTGGTGGTGGGCTTCGATGAGCGCGAGGTACTCGGCGATCTGGCTCTGCGGGGGGAGGATGTGGATCTGCGAGCCTTCCCGGAGGAAGTCGAAGACGCCTTCGATTTCGGCCTTGCTGGCCTGGCTGGCGAGGGCGATTTCGAATCCGAGGTGGCAGAGTTCGGGATCTGCGGCGGCGAACTCGGGCAGGCCGCTGGTGAGGGTTTCGACGTGCAGCAGTTGGCCGTACTGGCTCAGGTAGTGGATGAAGGCGAGCGGGTCCATGCCGTCCTGCAGGACCTGTTTGCCGGGGCGCAGCGAGATATGCCAGTGGTCGGCGCCGAACGCGCCGCCGCCGCTGGCGCTGACTTCGCCGGCGGGCGACGGGTCGGTGCCGACGCGGAGCGGGCCGGCGCCGTTGCCGAGGACGCTTTGCAGGCGGGCGAGCAGGGGGTCGCTGCCGGCGAGGGGGGCGGTGGTGTGTTCGGCGACGGCGGCGATCAGTTGGGCGATGTGGTCCTGGCAGTCGAGGAGCAGGCTGATCAGTTCGCTGTCGAACTGGAGTTGGCCGTTGCGCAGGCGGTCGAGGACGTTTTCGACGACGTGCGTGAAGCGGACGACGGCGTCGAGGCCGAACAGTCCGCCGGAGCCTTTGATGGTGTGCGCGCAGCGAAACAGGGCGTTGAGGTCGTCTTCGCGGCAGCGGCCGGCTTCGGCACGCAGCAGGATCGCTTCCATTTCGGCGAGGAGTTCGGCGGCCTCGTCCATGAAGGTGCCGAGGGCCTGGGCGAGGTCGGCGCTGAGGTCACTGGCGGTGTCGTTCATGGGGTGCGCGCGGCCGGTTCGCTGGCGGGGAGGTACAGGGGGTCGCCGAGCACGCTGCCGAGATGGGCGAGGTCGATCAGGCGCAGGACACTCGCGGGGTGGTTGATGAAGCGGACGTTCTTGCCGGGATGGCGTTTGGCGAGGAGCATCAGTTGCAGTCCGGCGGTGTCGATTTCGGTGATGCCGGCAAGGTCGACTTCGAGGTCGTCGGCGTTGCGCATGGCGTCGGCCAGTCCGGCCTTGGTTTCGGCGACGCTGTAGATGGTGAGTTCGCCGGTGAGGGTCAGCCGCGCGGTCTGGCCGTGGCGTGCTCGGGCGAGGCTCATCGCGGTTTCAGATCATCAACAGTCGGGATACCGCCGCGAGCATCTGCTGCGGCTGGAAGGGCTTGACCACCCAGGCTCTGGCGCCGGCTTCCTGGCCCGCTTTCTTTTTTTCTTCGTTGCCTTCGGTGGTGAGCATGATCACCGGCACGAACCGGTAGGCGGGCTGCTTCTTCATTTCCCTGACGAAGCTGATGCCATCCAGGTTCGGCATGTTCACGTCGCTGATCACCAGGTGGATCTTCTGTCCACCCAGCTTGCTCAGCGCGTCCCGTCCGTCGCAGGCTTCGATTACTTCAAATCCGGCACCCTTCAGCGCCATCTTGACGACCTGCCGCATCGAGGCAGAGTCGTCAACAATCAGGATGGTCTTGCTCATCACGCGCTCCCGCTGATATGTTTGACACGGCGCGCCCGCAAGGGACCGGCCGCGCGCTCGCACGAGACGCACGCATGCAGACAGGGAGGCATTCGACGTCAGAACGAACGTCTTGCCATGAGGCAACCCAGCCACCCTCCTCGACTTCAGGTTAGGGCCTGCAGCTTTGCGTCCGGGGCTTTCGCCCCGTTTGCTATTCAACTCGTGCCGGAAGTATATGAGGAGAACCGACCGGCGATGTGCGACTTCCGTCACATTCCGATCGCGGACAAGGCTTGCTGGAGGCGCGACCAATTGCCGCAGCACTCATCACCGCAACGCACAGGGCGTAGAATTCGGCGCTTCGATCACTGTCAGGCAATGCTGCAGCGCATGTTTCGGGTCCATCAGACGCACGCACCCGTTGTTCTTTCGTCCACGGCGAATCCGCTGCGGCGACTGGTCACGCTGCGCCGGATCGAAGTGCTGACGCAGGCCGTAGTGCTGGTGCTCGCACTCGCGTGGCTGAAAATTCCCCTTGATGGGGTACCGATGATCGCCGCCATTGCCGTGCTCGCCGCCATCAATCTCGTCACGCAATGGTGGATCGACAAGGGTGGCTCGCCCACTGCGAACGAGGTTTTCGCGCATATGGCGATCGATGTCGCGATCCTCGCCGTGTTGCTGTATTTTGCCGGCGGCCCGGCGAACCCGTTCGTCTCGCTGTTCCTGCTGCCGCCAACCCTGGCCGCGGCGATGCTGCCGGCCAGGCATGCCTGGGCGATGGCGGGACTCACCCTGTTCGCCTACACTTTCCTGATGTTCTGGAACCTGCCACTACCACCGCCGCAGGGTGACCTGGCGCAGTTCGACGCCCTGCTTGCCCGCGCTACCGGCGGCACCCACACACACGCCGCGCACGGCAGCGGCTTTGCGCTGCATGTTCTGGGGATGTGGCTCAACTTCGTGATCAGCCTCGGCGTCGTGGCCTTCTTCCTGACGCGCATGGCGGCGACGCTCAAGAACCGTGAGCGCGAACTCGCCGCGGCCCGCGAAGCGGCACTGCGCAACGAACAGATTCTCTCGCTCGGAACGCTCGCCGCCTGCGCGGCGCACCAGTTGGGCACGCCGCTGGCGACGATGGCCGTGGTGATTCACGAACTCGAACTGCAACACGGCGATGACGCCGAATTGCAGGAGGACCTGCTGCTGTTGCGTGAACAGGTCGACCGCTGCAAGCAAACGATCTCGCAGATCCTCGCGTCGACTGGCCAGGGCCGTGACGAAAGTCTGCGCTCGCTGGCACTCGACGTCTATCTGCAGCGTCTGCTCGACGACTGGCAGGTCATCCGCCCGCATGCCCGGATCAGCGTTACGCTGCAAGGCGAGCAACCCCCCCCGCTGGTCACCGCCGAGCGCACGCTCGAACAGGCGCTCCTCAATCTGCTCGACAATGCCGCCGATGCGCACGCGGCGAACCCGGAAGCGCTCCGGTTTTCGGCGTCCTGGGACAGCGACAGCTGTCGCATCGAGATTTTCGATCGCGGCCCAGGGATCGGCGGAGAAGCGGCGCTGCGTCTTGGCCAGGCGTTTTTCAGCAGCAAGCGCGCGGCGCACGACCAGGCCGGCGGCATCGGCATCGGACTGTTTCTCAGCAACGCCACCATCGAGCGCTGCGGTGGCCAGGTTGAACTGTTCAACCGCAGTGACCCGCAGGGCGGCGCCTGCACCCGCGTCACCCTCCCCCTGAACCGCCTGAAAGCGTGATCAAGATGCCTGGACGAAGCCCGCAAACAGCCGATGACGAACGCTCGACGCTGCTCCTGGTCGACGACGACGACGCTTTCCGACGCGTTCTCGCGCGTGCGCTGGATCGACGCGGCTATGCCGTGAGCGTTGCCGCCACGGTCGCGGCAGCCATCGTCAAGGCACAGGCACAGTCGCCGGAGTACGCCGTCGTCGACCTCAGGATGCCTGGCCAGTCGGGACTGGTATTGATCGAGAAACTGCTGGAACTCGACCCGAACACGCGCATCGTCATGCTCACCGGCTACGCCAGCATCGCCACCGCCATCGAGGCGATCAAGCTCGGCGCCGTCCACTACCTGGCCAAACCGTGCGACGCCGACGAAATCGTCGCGGCGCTCAACAAGAGCAGCGGCGGCGACTCGGCGATCCCGGTTACGGGCTCGCCCCTGTCAATCGATCGGCTCGAATGGGAACACATCCAGCGTGTCCTGGTCGAGCAGCAGGGCAATGTCTCGGCAACCGCCAGAGCCCTCAAAATGCATCGCCGCACGCTGCAGCGCAAGCTCGGCAAACACCCGAGCCGGGAGTAGCCATGAGCAGCATCGAACAGGGGGTACTGGAGCGCATGCGGATCGACAAGTGGCTGTGGGCGGCGCGCTTTTACAAGACGCGGTCACTGGCCGCACAGGCCGTTGCCGCCGGCCACGTCCGGCTCGACGGGCACACGCTCAAACCTGCGCGCGAAATACGCTGCGGTGACCCACTCGAAATCGCCATCGGCGACCAGACATGGTCGGCCGCCGTCCACGGTCTCTCCGATCAACGCCGCCCGGCGGCCGAGGCGCAGCAACTCTACGAGGAGAGCAGCGAAAGCCGCGCGCGGCGTGCGGCGCAGCGGGAGGTGCGACAGCTCGCGCCGGTCCCCGGCAGCGACCTGCGTGGTCGACCCACCAAGAAGGCCAGACGCCAGATCAAGGGTTTCAACGACAGTTTCTGAACCGGAGGGCGGCGACGATGACCCAGACCACGCTTGGTGGACTTTCGAATCTCGGTCTGCAAGCATGACCCATCGAGTCCTGGCAGACGGCATCGTCGTCCTGCACCTGCTGCTCATCATCTTCGTCGTTGTCGGTGGAGGCCTCGTACTGCGCTGGCCAGGGCTCGCACTGCTGCACCTCCCGGCGGCCTGCTGGGGCGCGGCAATCGAACTGAGCGGCGGGATCTGTCCCTTGACGCCGCTCGAGAATCAATTCCGGCTGGCGGCCGGTGCGGCCGGCTATCCAGGCAGCTTCATTGAGCACTACCTGCTGCCGATCATCTATCCGGCCGGGCTGACGCGCGGCATTCAGTACGGACTTGCGGCGGTGGTGATCGTGGTCAATGTAGCCATCTATGGCTGGCTGTTCTATCGGCACAGGTGTTTGCGTTCCACCGCCAAATGAACGCGAGCATAGTCACCCGACACTCCCAGGTTGCCGCCAAGATCGCCCTCTATCGGTCCCTATTCCGTGGCCGGGACGATGTATACCCCCGCCTTTTCGAGAGCCGCAAGACCGGCAAGCCGGGCTACAGCCCTGCCTGCTCAAATGAATGGGTACGCGAGGTGTGCGACAAGCCACGATTGAGGTGCCAGGATTGCCCGAACCGGAGATTTCTTCCCGTAACCGACGAGGTGATCCGCCAACATCTATCCGGTCAGGACCCCAGCGGCCGAGACTTCGTCATGGGTCTCTACCCCATGTTGCTCGATGAAACGTGCTTCTTCCTGGCCATGGATTTCGACCAGGGAAGCTGGCAAGAGGATGTCGCTGCCGTCCTCGAAAGTTGCCGTCAATTGGCGCTTCCCGCAGCGCTGGAACGATCCCGATCGGGCAACGGCGGCCACCTGTGGCTATTCTTCGAGGAGGCCATTCCGGCCGTGCTGGCCAGAAAGCTGGGGGCACACCTTCTCACCGAGACCCTGGAGCGACGACCGGAGATTGGGCTCGCCTCCTACGACCGCTTCTTTCCAAACCAGGACACCCTGCCCAAGGGCGGCTTCGGGAACCTGATCGCGTTGCCTTTGCAGAAGCACCCGCGCGAACGCGGCCATAGCGTGTTTGTCGACGAACACTGGCTCCCCTACCCGGATCAATGGGCGTTTCTCTCGGTACTCGGGAAGATCGCGCGATCTGACGCAGAAGGTATTGCCAGCGCCGCGGAACACCACGGGCGCGTGATCGCTGTTCGCCATCCCGCACTCGCCGAGGACGACGGCGATTACAACGAACCCTGGAACGTTCCGCCCTCGCGCGAGCGGCGTGAACCTCCACTTTCCGGTCCCTTGCCCGAGCGCGTGCAACTGGTTCTCGGGAACGAGATCTATATCGCCAGGGAGGGGATGCCACCGGCCTTGCGTAATCGCCTGCAGCGCCTTGCGGCGTTCCAGAATCCCGAGTTCTACCGGACCCAGGCGATGCGCCTGTCGACCTTCGGAAAGCCGCGCGTCATCTCCTGTGCAGAGGACCATCCCCTGTACATCGGTTTGCCGCGCGGCTGCCTCGACGAACTACTGCGCCTGCTGTCTGAGCTCAACATCGAGAGCGTGGTCCGCGACGAGCGCAATCCCGGTCGGCCGCTGGCCGTTTCGTTTCACGGCCAGTTGCGGCACACGCAGCAACTCGCCGCGGATGCTCTGGCTGCCCACGATACCGGCGTTCTCGCGGCAACCACCGCCTTCGGCAAGACCGTCGTTGCCGCGTGGCTGATTGCCAGGCGCGGCGTCAGTACCCTGATCCTGGTGCACCGCCTGCAATTGATGGAACAGTGGATGGAGCGTCTGTCGACTTTTCTAGGATTGTCGATCAGGGACATCGGTCGGATTGGCGGTGGGAGACGCAGGCCCAACGGAACCCTGGACGTGGCCCTGATACAGAGCCTCGTCCGCAAGGGCGTGGTCAATGACCGCGTCGGGGAATACGGCCAACTCGTGGTGGACGAGTGCCATCACCTGCCCGCGATCAGTTTCGAGCAGGTGGCCAGACGCGCGAAGGCGAGGTATCTCCTGGGCTTGTCCGCGACGGTGACACGCAAGGACGGCCATCAGCCAATCGTCTTCATGCAGTGCGGACCCGTCCGCTACCGTGTGAATGCAAAAAACGAGGCAGCCGAACGGCCCTTCACCCACGCGGTGTGGATACGCCCGACGGCGTTCCGCATCACCACACCTGGAAACCCCGATCCTCGGGTCCAGTTCCGTGATCTTTACGCGGCGCTGATTGCCGATCAAGACCGAAACCGCTTGATCGCTGACGACGTGACGCAGGCGGTGCGCGAGGGACGCTCTCCGGTGGTACTCACTGAACGAATCGCACACCTCGAAGAACTGGCGGCGCGACTGTCTACCACGGTGCGCCACCTGATCGTCCTGCGGGGTGGCATGGGCCGGAAGCCACTGCAACAGGCGCGGGCCCAACTGGTGAGCATTCCGGAGAATGAGGAGCGCGTCGTCCTGGCCACCGGCGGTTATGTCGGTGAGGGGTTCGACGACGCCCGTCTCGACACGCTGTTCCTGACGCTGCCGGTTTCGTGGCGCGGGACGATTGCCCAATACGCCGGGCGCCTGCATCGCCTGCACGACAGCAAGCGAGAAGTCCGCATCTATGATTACGCAGACCTCAATACCCCCATGCTGGCTCGGATGTTCGACCGCCGATGCCGGGGCTACGAGGCGCTCGGGTACAGCGTCCTGCTGCCGGCCAGCGCCGTGCCGGGCTGGCCGTCCGAGGTGCCGCTGCCGGTGGACCCCGAATGGAAACGGAACTATGCGGCCAGCGTTCAACGGCTGGTCAGCGACGGAGTGGACGCGCCGCTGGGCAATCTGTTCATTTACGCCGTGCGCGCCTTTGATCCGGACGCAATCGAAGTGGAGCGAGCGCGTAGCGCAACCGAAGCATTCCTCTACCGTCGGCTGAAGACCCTGCCCGAGACCGCCGGCAAGTTCTCTCTCAATGCCGAGCTACCGATTCCTTTCGACGGTCGGGGTGCAATGGAGGTAGACCTGCTTTGCGCACAGGCGCGCGTGGCGATCGAACTGGATGGCGCTCAACATCTGAACGACGCTGAAGCCTACCGCCGAGATCGTCGCAAGGATGCTCTCCTGCAGGCGAACGGCTTCTTCGTGCTGCGCTTTCTCGCCGAGGACGTCGGCAAGCATCTCGGCGACGTCCTCGACGCCATCCTGCGCGCTCTGGCTGGTCGGCAACGCGCCTCGGGATAAGCACTGACCCAAATGCCACCCAACAAGGCCCTCGCGCTGTACTGATGCGCACGGCGGGACGTAACAGGCACCGGCCGTTGGCCATTAATCGGTCTTGCGCTTCGCGCGCGGGTGCGCCTGATCGTAAACCGTCGCCAGATGCTGGAAATCGAGGTGGGTGTACACCTGCGTCGAGGCGATGCTGGCGTGTCCGAGCATCTCCTGCACCGCGCGCAGGTCACCCGAGGACTGCAGCACGTGCGAGGCGAACGAGTGGCGCAGCATGTGCGGATGCACCCGGGCAGGCAGGCCCTGCGCCAGGCCGCGTCGCTGCAGCCGCAACTGGATCATGCGCATCCCCAGGCGCCGGCCGCGCTGGCCGACAAACAGCGCCGCCTCGTCGGCAGCCGCCAGGCGGGCGCGCTGCCCGGCCCACACCGCGACCGCTTCGCGGGCCTTGCTGCCGACCGGGACGAGCCGTAACTTGTTGCGCTTGCCGAGCACGCGCACCTCGCCGGCCAGCAGGTCGTCGAGACACGACAGGTCGAGCGCCGCGAGTTCGGCCAGGCGCAGGCCGCAGGAGTAGAACAGTTCGAAGATCGCCTGATCGCGAATTTCCAGGAGGTCTTCGGCGGCCGCTGCCAGCAGCCGATTCGCCTCGTCCGGCGACAGCGCTTTCGGCAGCGCCTGCGGGCTTTTCGGCGGCCGTACGCTGTCCACCGGGTTGTGCGTGGCCATCGCGTGCTGGCCGAGCCAGCGATAGAAACCGCGCCAGGCAGAAAGCGTACGCCCCAGCGAGCGCCCGCCCAGGCCACGCGCGTGCAACTGGGCGACGAAACGGCGGATGTGGTGCGTCTCGATGGCGGCGAAGCCGCACGCGCCGGGCAGTTCGCCGATCAGGTCACAGAGCAGATCGAGATCGCGCCCGTAGTTCTTGACGGTGTGCGCCGACAGGCGCCGCTGCTGGGCAAGTTCGTCGAGGTAAGCGCTGACGCTGGCGGCGCGCGCGCCGGTGCTCATCGCCCCGATTTCAGGACAGGACGCGCGCCAGCGCCACCGACGCCATTTCGCCGAGACGCTCCAGGTAGATGGTACCCATCGCGGTGTAGAAGCGCTCGCTGTCCTCGCTGCCAAGCGCGATCATGCCGATCGTGCCGCCGCTGTTGCGCATCGCGATCAGCGCTTGCGAACGCACGTGCGTCGCCGCTTCGCCAAACCAGCCGGAAGTCTCGAAGCCGCTGGTCGTGCCGCAATAGGGCTGCGCCAGCGTTTCGGCAAAAGCCTGCAGGTCGCGGCTGACGTCGGCGAATTCGGGCAGTTCATCGCTGCCTTCGGGCCGATGCCAGAGGCGCACGGCCACGTGCGGGATGGCGAAATCGTCGCGCAGGTGAAAATTCAGCGTGTGCAGCAGCGACTGGAAGCTCCTGGCGGCGATCAAACCGACCGCCAGACGGTGCATCTTCACACTGATCGCGTCGTTTTCCTCGCCGAACTGCAGCAACTCGCCCATCTTGCCTTCGAGTTGCCGGTTCTTGTCTCGCAGCGCCAGCATCTGGCGTTCGGTGATCGAGATCGTTCGCCCCGCGTGCGGATGCGGAACCACGACATTGGCGATCAGATCGATGTGGTCCTCGAAGAACCGCGGATTGTCCCGCAGATAGTGGGCGACTTCTTCCGATCTCATAACTCAATCTCTCCCTTGAATACGGTAACCGCGGGGCCGGTCATCAGCACCGGCGCGTCCTGCCCGGCCCAGGCAATGCTCAGCATCCCGCCACGCGTTTCGACGCGCACCGGCGAATCGAGCAGTCCGCGGGCAATTCCGGCGACCACGGCAGCGCAGGCACCGGTGCCGCACGCCAGGGTTTCACCGGCACCACGTTCGAAAACCCGCAGGCGGATGGCATGTCGGGCCAGCACCTGCATGAAACCGGCGTTGACCCGCCGTGGAAAGCGCGGGTGTGATTCGATCAGCGGCCCCTGGCGCTCGACCGGGGCGGCGTCGATATCGGCCACCACCTGCACGGCGTGCGGATTGCCCATCCCGATGGCGGTAATGGCGACCGCTTCGTCGGCAATTCGCAGCGTCTGCACCAGCTCATCGTTGTCGCTGGTGAAAGGAATCCGCTCGGGGGCGAACACCGGCGCACCCATATCGACGGTCACCGTACCGTCATCCTCAAGGCGCGGGACGATCACGCCGCTCATGGTTTCGACGCGGATCGCACGCTTCGCCGTCAGGCCCTGCTCATGGACGAAACGCACGAAGCAACGCGCGCCGTTGCCGCACTGCTCGACTTCGCCGCCGTCGGCGTTGAAGATCCGATAGCGGAATCAACGCCTGGCTGCCGAGCTCGCTCAACGAGCAGAATCTGGTCGCAGCCAATGCCGAGATGGCGGTCAGCCAGCAGGCGCAGTTGCTCCTCCCGCAGTTCGACCGACTGGCGCACGCCGTCGAGCACGACAAAGTCGTTGCCGAGTCCGTGCATCTTGACAAATGTCAGTCTCATTCGGGTTGGGGATTTGCGGCCGGCGCAAGCAGTGACTTGGCCATTATAAAGTCGTCCATCACGAATCCGTTGCCAATATCGACGCAGACCGATTCGCGGACCACGAAGCCGTGTTTCCTGTAAGCGACGATGGCGCGTTCGTTGCGCTTGTTCACTGCCAGGATCAGCGCCTCGCAGCGCGCCTGCACGGCCCGGCGAACCACCTGCTCGATCAGTGTCGCACCGATGCCCAGGCGCTGCCGCGCCGGATCGACGTAGAGCTTGTCGAGCTTCATTTCGCGGCCGGCGGCGGTCAGCAGGCACGACGAGAAACCGACCAGTTGGCCCTCGACCCGGGCCTGATCCCACCACAACGACGGCATCGTCAATTCATCCAGCAAGCGCTGCGGGTTGTAGCGCTGCTCGAGCATGAAGTCGATCTGCTCGCCGCTGATGATTCCAGGGTAGGTCTGCTGCCAGACCAGGCGTGCCAGCGCCGTGACCGGCGCGACATCGGCGGGAGTGACTGGTGTGATCAGGACATCCATGACGGCTCCGGCGGGTTCGTCACCGCGCTGCCGAAGCATGCTGCAGGCACGCCGGATCGGCAGCGCGCGGTGACGGTGGCAAAAAGAGTCGAATTGTAGCCGGTCATCACCGGTTTTCGCTGTCGATGCGGCAGCATCGAACACCTGACCTGGCCGACGGCGATCGCCGGCGCGCCATCCCCTCAGCCTTCCTCGTCGTAAAGCCCGCTCATCTGCGTGTGCCCGGCCGAGCGGGACGACATGTAGCTGGCACTGGCGCAGGCCATTCTGATCTGCGTGTCGACCCGATCAGACTCCGATGCCGGATTGAAACCGGTGGTGTTGGAAGGGTTGATGGCCAGCAAACGTGCCAATGCCGCCACGCCGTGCCTGGGGCCGACCAGGGCAAAGGTCCAGCGACCGCTGGCTTCGAGCTTCTGGATCAGTTCCCTGAGGATCGCCGCAGTGTACAAGGCCGAGCGGTTCTCCTCCCCATCGGTAAAAATGGTGACCAGGGTCGCGGTCAGCGGCGAGTCCATCCCGGGCTGGGCCAGGAGTTCAGCGATGATCAGGCCGATGCCGTCGTACAGCGCCGTCCACCCGTCCGGGATGTAATTGGCTTCATTCAGCGGCTCCAGCGCATCCGGAGCCCGGCCAACGTAACGAAGGCGTGCTTCGGTAGCAAAATCGACCATCGTCAGGCGCGTCTCACCAGCGTCCCGGGCCCCCGCCTTGACCACATTCACCTGGGTATTGAAACCTTCGATCGTCGCCGACTTGCCGGTCTCCATCGAAGTCGAGCGGTCGAGGACAAAACCCACATGCGTCAGGGGTTGCGCACCAGGCGCCGGGGCCTCCTTTTGCAGGGCCATGAACACCGGGACGGGCGTGTCCAGGATGCGCCGGATTTGTGGCGGCAACCCGTCCGGCCAGTGTGAAGCTCGGCTGTGCTGGCGGGGTTGCGGGCTGACCGGAGCAAACGGATGCTGGACAGGGGTGGCTGAATGGTTCTTTTGGGTGCTCATTTGAGAGTCTCCTTGCGTTTCTGGAAAAACGCGGCGATGGGATTGTTGGAACGCTCCGGCGATGCAGGGCCGCTGCCGGTCATGCCCGGAGCGGTGACGTGGGTCACCGTGCCGGGCGCCGGCGCGGCGGCGAGGGGACGATCGGTTTCCTGTGCGAGCCCTGCCCGGCAGGCCTCGCCACCCGGCATGAAGGGGCCTGATGCCTGCGCATGCTGCGCAGTAGACGACCCGGAAAGGGTCACTTCCGCAGCGCCGTGTTCGCGCTTATAGGCGTCGAGACCGTACGCGACCATTGCCGAGTAAACGTCCAGGGGCTTGACGTTCTGTTCCTCGGCCAAGGCCTTGACTCGCTCTTCGGTGCTGCGGGTAACCAGCACTTCCCGGCGCACATAGCCGGCTTGCTCCAGGCGAGCCCGAAACGCCGACAACTCCTCCGAAGCACTCGCATAGAGGCGCGGGCGCCCTGGGGGTTTGGTGAATTCGTCATCGGCCACGCAGGCTTCCTTTTAGTTACCGGTAACCAATAATATCGCTACCGGTAACTAAATGCAATCAGGAAAAGAGGACGACAAGATTCACCTCGGCCGCCGAGCAGTGGTGAACGCGGTGCCCTATCAGTTCGCCCCTGGTCCAGCCCTGGAGAGTCCAGTTCCCAGTCACAAATCGAATGCCAACTGCGGCGAACGCCGGTCGGACCGCGTGCGGCGCTCGCCGCTTTCGGCAGGAGGCAATCGGTTCATTTGCCCGTAAGGATGACGGCGGATCTCCTGTCGGCGATCGTCGTAATGCCGATACCTGCACGCGCACTCTTTTGCGTCGCATCCGGGCACGGGCAGGCGGGGCGCCTCGTCAGGCAGGAACCGGAAGATCGCCAGACGCTTGACCGCCTCGCACGCCCCATCGCCACTTCTCACTTCGATGCAGTGGTACTTGTCACGTTTGCCGAGGTTCGACTTGGGCACCGGTTGCCGCCTGCGGATTCGCAGCCAGAAGAATGCTCCCGTCAGCGCCAGAAGGACCATAATCAGAACATCTGCTTGCCCCATTTCAGTCACACTCCCGCTATCAACTAGACGATTTAATGTAATTTCATTTTGTTCACAAGGCAAGTTAGGAAAACCCGCCGACGCGGGAATTCTTTTTCTCAATTCTTTTTCCCTGGGGACGATTCACGCCCGCCGGACGCGCGCAATGACGGTTTCTGGGATAATCGGTGATCCCTCATGCCCGGAGCACGCCATGCCGACCACCACCCTCAAAATCACCGGCATGCAATCCGACGATTGTCTGCGCAGCGTCATGAATGCCATCCAGGATCTGCCGTGCATCGGCTGCGTGGAGGTGTCGCTGGAAACCGGTGAGGCCACCATCGAACACACCAGCATGGTCTCGGAGGGCGACATCCG
>Ga0116180_1001189_pt1 | contig 22518 bp, 21 predicted proteins | sample AD_UKC073_MetaG_FD_89804 | JGI IMG/M metagenome (GOLD analysis project Ga0116180, IMG submission 89804) | Active sludge microbial communities of municipal wastewater-treating anaerobic digesters from USA - AD_UKC073_MetaG | ecosystem: Engineered > Bioreactor > Anaerobic > Digestate | place: USA...
CGGCAAACCTTCGGAAAAGCAGAAAATTTCCGAAGTCTTGAGAGCATCCGCAAAAGCCTCGCCATTGGCGGACTGGATGGTGAGCCCTGCTGGGTTCGAACCAGCGACCTACTGATTAAAAGTCAGTTGCTCTACCGACTGAGCTAAGGGCCCGTGCCACGGAGCCCGTGCCCTAGTTGGCGCGGGGCATCGGGTCAAGCGCGGTGCGGGCGGTTTAGACGCCGGTGCAGCTGGCGCAGGGTCAGTTGGGTCAATGGATCGCGCCAGCCGGCCGCAATCGCCACCGCCGGGGTCAGGACGAAATCGCGGCGGCGGAACTCGCGGTGGGGGATCGTCAGGTCTGGCGCGGCCCAGCAGCCGCCGGACCAGAGCACGATATCGAGATCGAGCACCCGGCTCGCCCAGCGCTGCCCGCCGCGCTTGCGCCCGAAGGCGCGCTCGGTTGCCTTCAGCCTTTTCAGCAACGCGTCCGGTTCAAGCTCGCTGACCACCACGGCCGCGCTGTTGGCGTAGCGGCGGGTGGATGGGCCGATGGGCGCCGAGCGGATCAGCGGCGCCGCGCGCTCCACCCTTAGGCCGGAGGCTTCGAGCGCGTGGAGCGCTTCGGTCAGCACCTGTTCTGGCCGACCGAACCGCGCGTGGCGCACGTTCGAACCCAGCGCGATCAGGTAGCGATGCACCGCGCTCAGATATCCTGCACGATGCGGCCGTAGAGCTGCGGGCGGCGATCGCGGAAGAAGCCCATGCCGGCGCGGTGGCGGGCGGCGCCGGTCAGGTCGAGGGTGCGGACCAGCACGCCGGTTTCCCCGGCACCGAACTGTTCCACCAGATCACCCCATTCGTCGGCGATGAAGGAGTGGCCGTAGAAACGCTGGCCTTCTTCCGTGCCGATTCGGTTGGCGGCGATCACCGGCATGCAGTTGGACACGGCGTGCCCCTGCATCGCACGGCGCCACATCCGGCTGGTGTCGAGATCCGCATCATAGGGTTCGGACCCGATCGCGGTGGGATAAAGCAGCAGTTCCGCCCCCAGCAGCGCCATCACGCGGGCGCATTCCGGATACCACTGGTCCCAGCAGATGCCCACGCCGATCCGGGCGCCGAAAGCCTCCCAGACCTTGAACCCGTCGTTGCCGGGGCGGAAATAATACTTTTCTTCGTAGCCCGGACCGTCGGGAATGTGGCTCTTGCGGTAAGTGCCGGCGATCTCGCCGTCCGCGCCGATCCAGGCAAGGGTGTTGTAATAGTGATGCCCATCGCGTTCAAAGAAGCTGGTCGGGATCGCGACGTGCAGCTTCGCCGCCAGACCGCGCATGGCGAGGACCGAGGGATGCTCCGTCACAGGCCGGGCGAGGTCGAACAGCGCCTCGTTCTCCTGCTTGCAGAAATAGGGGCCGGAAAACAGCTCGGGCGGCAGGATCACCTGCGCGCCCTGCCCGGCCGCCTGTTCCACCAGAGCGGCGACGGCGGCGATGTTCTCGCGCTCGTCAGCCGAGCCGAGCGGCAGTTGCAGGGCGGCGACCGCAAGGGTCCTGTCAGGCAGGGAAGTCATGCCGCCGCCCCTAGCATCAGGCACGCTTGCGGAAAAGCAGCGTCATCCGGTCGCTTTCGCCGATGGCGCGCAAGGCGGCCTTGTCCTCTTCCTTGGCGCCGCCCAGCGTCGGCGGCAGGGTCCAGACGCCGTTCGGCCAGTTGGCGGGATCCTTCGGGTTGGCGTTGGCCTGGCTCTTGCCGACATAGGTGAAGCCGTGAAGCTCCATCAGGCGGATGACGTCGGCCTCGCGCAGGTCGCCCTTGCTGCCGTCGCTGAAGCTGTAGGGCGCGTCAGGCCTGGCCCGGTGCTGCTCGATCCCCACCATGCCATCGGGCTTCAGCAGGTCGCGCATCGCCTTGATCTCGCGGTCGGCGATGTTCCAGCGCAGCAGGTTGTGCATCATCCGCATGACGAGGATGCGGTCAAAGGTGCCCTTCTCCCCGGCCGGCACGGCATCCAGGGTATAGGCGGTGAAGCGCTCCGCCGGCTGGCCCGACCAGGTGGCGATGTCGGACGCATACTTCGCGGCGCCCTCGCGGATGCCTTGCTGGCGCTTCTCATCGAACGCACCGGACGTGGGATCGAAGTACAGCCCGACCAGCTTGCCCTTCGGCCCCAGATAGAGCCCGAGCAGGCGCGAATACCACTCCCCGCCGGGGGCATATTCGCCCACCTTCATGTCCGGCGCGACCTGGAAGAAGCTCAGCGTCTCGGCGGGCTTGCGGTACTGGTCACGGGCGCGATCGGGATCGCGGCGCGGATCGGCTACGGCGGCGGCCAGCGCGGGATCGACCCTGGCGGCGGCAGCGGCGGCGCGCTTCTTCACAGGGGCGGCCTCAGCGGCCATCAGCGGCAGGGCGAGCCCCAGGGCGAGAACGGGCAGGAGCAGTCGGCGCATGGAATTCTCCAAGGATCAGATGTTTCTGCGAATGATTCTAGATTGCACGGCCCGGATGACAAGGCCGCGACGCATTCCTATTTGGGAAGTCTGGAAGAAAGGACGCAAATGGCACAGGCAATTCTCGCAGGCGGCTGTTTCTGGTGCACCGAGGCGGTGTTCCGCCAGCTGGCCGGGGTTTCAGAAGTGGAAAGCGGCTATATCGGCGGGCACGTCGAGAACCCGACCTACAAACAGGTCTGCAGCGACACGACCGGCCACGCGGAGGCGATCCGGGTGACCCATGATCCCGCGGTGATTTCCTACGCGCAGTTGCTGGACGTGTTCTTCGCCACCCACGATCCGACCCAGCTCAACCGGCAGGGCGGCGACGTGGGCACCCAGTACCGCTCGGCGATCTTCCTGGTCGACGAAAGCCAGCGCGGCGAAGCGGAAGCCGGGATCGCCCGCGCCCAGGCAGAGCATGGCGGGCGCGTGGTCACCACGATCGAGGGTCCGGCCACCTGGTATCCGGCCGAGGACTATCACCAGGAATACTGGGACGGCGATGGCCAGCGGAACCCCTATTGCCTGGCGGTGATCCCGCCCAAGCTGGCCAAGCTGCACAAGGGATTTGCCGGGCAGCTCAAGGGTTGAACAGGGCTAGCTCCGCCACCGCGCGATGAAGAACCCGTCGATCCCGCCGGCTTCGGCCAGCATGGCGGGGTCGGTGCGCAGCCAACCCTCCGGTGTCGGCGCAAAGCCGGGGATTTCTTCGGCGCCGACCGGATCGGGGGTCAGCTCCACGCGCGCCGCCTGATCCTCGCCCTCCTCGCGCTCCAGCGAGCAGACCGCGTAGACCAGCCTTCCGCCGGGGGCTAGCAGCCGCGCGGCGCGCTCCAGCATGGCGGCCTGAAGCTCTGCCATTTCGGCAATCTGGCGCGGGCCAATGCGGTGGAGCACGTCCGGGTGGCGGCGGCAGGTGCCGGTCGCGGTGCAGGGCGCGTCGAGCAGGACGGCGTCGAAGCGCTCTTCGGTTTCCCACGCAAGCGCATCTGCCACAACGGTTTTTGCGCTAAGTGAAGTGCGCTTGAGGTTCTGCCCCATGCGTTCCAGCCGCTTGGCGCTCATGTCCAGCGCGGTCACCTGCCAGCCCCGTGCGGTCAGTTGCAGCGTCTTGCCGCCCGGCGCGGCGCACAGGTCGAGCGCGCGGCGGCCTTGCCCCTCGCCCAGCAGCCGCGCGGGCAGGCTCGCGGCGAGATCCTGCACCCACCAGGCGCCCTCGTCATAGCCTTCCAGGTTCTCGACCGCCGTGCCGCGCGGCAGGCGGACGTGGCCGGGGAGCAGCGACACGCCGCCCAGCCGCTCGGCCCATTCGGCAGTGCCAGCGGGATCGCGCAGGGTAAGGTCGAGCGGCGGCGGAAGCGCAAGGCCGGCGGCGATGGCGGCGGCGCGCCCCCCCCAGCGGGCGCTGACTTCAGCCGGCAGCGTCGGCGCGGCAGGCAGGCTGGCGCCCTGCTTGACCAGCGTCGAGAACACCCCGTGCGCCAGCCGCCTCGGCCCGCCGCTGAGCAGCGGCAGGCCGGTGGCGATCACTGCGTGCGGCGGGGTATCGAGCCGCAGCCACCCCGCCAGCATCAGTTGCAGCACGGCGCGCGCCTTGGCGTCTTCCGGCAGGGGCTGGCGGGTCGCACTGTCGATCAGGGCGTCGAGATCGGTCAGCCAGCGCAGCGCCTCTGCCGCCAGCGCGCGGGCCAATGCCTTGTCCGCCGCGCCGCGCAGGGCCTGAAGGGCACCGTGCGCAGCCACATCAAGCGTCTCGCCCCGCCGCAGCACGGCATCGAGCAGGCGCAGCGCCGATTTGCGCGCGGGAAAGCCGGGTATGTCCATTCCGTGCCCCTAGAGGCAATTGCATTCGAGGGCCAGCGGGCGCATGGCATGGCCATGATCAAGCGCTCCACCCAGCGGCCCCAGCCCTTCGCCAAGCCCGAGCACTGGACCAACGATCCTGCGCCCCAGCCCGCCCCCGCGAAGGACGAGCCCGATCCCGACGGCCTCTCCCCCACCCGCTACGGCGACTGGGTGAAAAAGGGCATCGCGATCGATTTCTGAGGGGCGGAATCCGCCCTATTCGCAATCCGTCCCTCTCCGTTCGTGTCGAGCGTAGTCGAGACACGTCAGCGCCAAAGTGTCTCGACTACGCTCGACACGAACGGAGGTTTGGGTTGGTTGTGAGGGTTTAAAACACCGCGTCGAAGGCCGCTTCCAGCCGCTTCACGCTGGCGGGCACGTCCTTCAGCTTGTCGAGACCGAACAGGCCGAGGCGGAAGCTTTTGTAGTCCGCACCCTCGTCCACCATCAGCGGCACGCCCGCCGCGATCTGGAGGCCCAGCGCGGCGAATTTCCGGCCGTTCTGGATCTCCGGATCGGCAGTGTAGCTGACCACTACGCCCGGTGCCTCGAAGCCTTCCGCCGCGACTGACTGCACGCCCTGCGCCGCAAGCAGCGCGCGCACCGCGCGGCCCTGTTCCCACTGGGCATCGCGCGCCCTGTCGAGCCCGAAGGCCAGCGTTTCGCGCATCGCATCGCGGAACACGCGCAGCGCGTCGGTAGGCATGGTGGCATGATAGGCGTGGCCGCCGCCGAGGTAAGCCTCCATGATCGCCACCCACTTGTTCAGATCGGCAGCAAAACTGGTCGATTTCGCGGTGCGGCACGCCTCCAGCGCGGCATCGTTCATCATCACCAGCCCCGCGCAGGGCTGCGCCGACCAGCCCTTTTGCGGGGCGGAGATCAGCACGTCGAAGCCCAGCGCCGCCATGTCGACCCAGACGCAGCCCGAGGCGACGCAATCGAGCACGAACAGCCCGCCCGCGCGGTGGACCGCTTCGGCCACTGCGGCAATATAGGCGTCGGGCAGGATGATCCCGCTGGCAGTCTCGACGTGCGGGGCGAAGACCACCTCAGGCTTTTCAGCCTCGATCGCGGCGATCACTTCCTCCAGCGGCGCGGGCGCGAAGGGGGCGGTCGGCCCCTCGCCAACCCGGCGGGCCTTGAGCACGGTTTCGCTGGCCGGAATGCTGCCCGCCTCGAAGATCTGGGTCCAGCGATAGGAGAAGAAGCCGTTGCGGATCACCATCACGCGTTTACCGGTGGCGAACTGGCGCGCGACGCTTTCCATTGCATAGGAGCCGCCGCCCGGCACCACCACCGCGCGGCTGGCCTTGTAGACATCGGTCAGGCCAGCGTGAATGTCGCGCATCACCTGCTGGAACGCCGCGCTCATGTGGTTAAGCGAGCGGTCGGTGAAGACCACCGAGAATTCGAGCAGGCCGTCGGGGTCGATCGCGGGATTGAGGCCGGGCATTGGCAGGCTCCTGCAGGTCAGATCCAGCCGCCGAGTTCGCGGCGGACGAGGGTTTCGAGCATGGCCATTCCGGCCGGGGACGTGTTGAGGCAGGTGAGCGCGGCAAAGTCCGTGCCCCCGCCCTCGACGAACTGTTCCTTGCCCCGGATCGCCAGCTCTTCCAGCGTTTCCAGGCAATCGGCGGAAAAACCGGGTGCCGCAATCGCCATGCGGCGCGTGCCCTTGGCGGCCTCGGCGGCGATCACCGCGTCGGTCGCGGGTTCCAGCCACTTGGCGCGGCCGAAGCGGGACTGGAAGGTAACTTCGACGCGCAGGTCAGGGAACTCGCCCGCCAGCGCCTCGCCCAGCAGCCGCGCGGTCTTGCGGCACTGGCAGTGGTAGGGATCGCCCAGGTGCAGGGTGCGCTCCGGCGTGCCGTGGAACGACAGCAGCAGCACTTCCGGCACGAAGGGCAGCGCGGCCAGCTGGCGCGCGGTATCCTGCCGCAGCGCCTCGATATGGACCGGATCGTCGTAATAGGGCGGCAGAGTGCGCACTGCGGGCTGCCAGCGCATCGCCGCCAGCTGCGCGCCCAGCGCATCGAGCGAGGAAGCCGTGGTCGCGCCCGAATACTGCGGATAGAGCGGCGCGACCAGGATCCGCTCGCAGCCCGCGTCCTTCAGCGCCTGGACTTCGGCCCCCAGTGCCGGATTGCCATAGCGCATCGCCCAGCGCACCGTGGCGGCATCGCCCAGACGCTCCTGCAGGGCCTCCGCCTGCGCGCGGGTGATCGCGGCGAGCGGCGAGCCATGCTCGGTCCAGACCTGCTGATAGGCGTGCGCGCTCTTTTTCGGGCGGGTGTTGAGGATGATCCCGTTGAGGATCGGCCACCATACCAGCCGCGGAATTTCCACCACGCGGGGATCGGAGAGGAACTGCTTGAGATAGCGCCGCACCGCCGCCGGAGTGGGCGCGTCGGGCGTGCCCAGGTTGACCAGCAGCACGCCCACGCGGGGACGCAGGACGGGGGGATGACCGGCAGGCAGCACGGCGGGCATGATCTCAGACTTCTCCTGCACCAAGGGGGAGCGAATGGAGCCGGGTTCCCCCGGCGGAATAGAGCGCGTTGGCAATCGCGGGCGGCGCGATCACCGCGCCCAGTTCGCCCGGATCGAAAGGATCGGCCGGGCTGTCGATGAACTCCACCTCGATCTCCGGGCAGTCCGCCAGCAGCGGCAGGCCGAGCAGGCCGATCCGCCCCGTCAGCGGCAGGCCATTGCTGTAGGCGGTGGACGACCCGCGCGCGAGGCCCATGCCGAAAATCAGCCCGCCCTCGATCTGCTGGCGGGCGATGTCGACGTTGACGATCCGGCCCACGTCGGCGACCGCCGTCAGCTTGTCCACCCGGATACCGCGTTCGTCGCGCCGGGCCGAGGCAACCAGCGCGATCCGCCCTTCGCGCCCGTTCAGGCTCATCCGGTGGCAGGCGATCCCCTGCCCGCTGCCGCCCGCGCCGCCGCCCCATTCGGCCAGACTCGCCGCGCGCTGAAGGCACTGGGCCAGCCTCAGGTCCTGGCCCAGCATGGCCATGCGATAGGACATCGGCTCGCGCCCTGAACGCTGGGCCAGCTCGTCGATGAAAGTCTCGATCAGGAAGCAGCCGATGCCGTGCGAATTGCCGCGCAGGCGGCCTGTGGGCAGCCCGATGGCGACCGGCACGTGCTCGACCACCAGATGCTCGATGCCGTAGACCGGGACCATGCCTTCCATCGCCAGCGGATCAGGCGCGTCCTGCGCGGAGAGCGCCTCGTGCCGCCCCTCGCCCCCAAACAGCCGCGCGGCGAATTCGCGGGTGGTTGCGGGCATCGCGACCCGCACTTTCAGCGCGGTCAGCGAGCCTTCCGGCCCGGTCCGCGCCGCCAGCACCGCGCGGGCCGGAGTGCGCGGCAGGCCCGCGACATGTTCCTGCCAGCGCGACCAGACGAGCTGCACCGGGCGGCCCACCTCGCGCGCGATCCGGGCGGCCTCTGCGGCGTGGGGATGGTCCAGCCGGGCATCGAAGCTGCCCCCGGCGGGCATCGGATAGAGCACCACGTCGTCGATCCCGATCCCCAGCGCATCGGCGGCGGCGCGGCGCGCGGCCTGCGGGGCCTGGCTGGCGATCCACAGCTCCAGCCTGCCATCGGCGTAGCGCGCGGTGGCGCTGGCGGTTTCGAGAGTGCCGTGGAGTGCGGGGAACACGCCGTAATTGGCGACGTGTTCGAACTTGCTGGACAGCCAGGCGTCAGGATCGCCCGCCTCGGCAATTCGCCTCGCTTCGCCGCGCCGCAGCGCCTCTTCCAGCCGCTGGGCGACAGTGCCGCTTTCGGCCCGCTGACCGGCGGCAAAGCGCGGCGCGATCCGCTTCAGCGCCTGTTCGGCGGCCCACCAGTTGGGCGCCACGGCGGCCAGCCAGTCCGGCCCCTTGACCATGGCCACCAGCCCGAGCGAGCGCAGGCGGGCATCGCCAAGGTCAAGGTCTTCGCCCAGCCGCGTCTCGCCATGCGGGCCGTGGCGGATCGCGGCAAACACCATGTCGGGCAGGCGTACGTCGCCAGCAAAGGCGAACGAGCCGTCGACCTTGGCCGGCAGGTCGAGCCGGGGAAAGCGCGGCTTCGCTCCGGCCGGGAACTGCGCAGGCCGTTCGGCCGGGGCTTCGGTGCGCAGCACGGCCGGTTTGGGCGGCGTGAAATCCGCAGCAGCCTCGACCAGTTCGCCAAAGGCGGCGCGGTTCTTGCCGTGGGTGACGAAGCCGCCCTGCACTTGGCATTCCTCCCAGGCCACGCCCCAGCGGTCAGCGGCGGCCTGGGCCAGCATCGCCCGGGCGCTGGCGGCGGCGATCCGCGCGGGCAGCTCGTGCGCGGCCAGCGCGGTGCCATCGGCGCTGACGGTAAAGGCCTCGCGCTCGGCAAAGCGGCGGGCGAGCAGGCTGTCCTCGCCCTCGGCCAGGCCGGAAAACAGCGGCATCCACAGCGGCGCCCAGCGCGCGGCGAGCGGAACGTTGGCATAGGCCCCGCTGACCGGGGCCGGCTCCACCGCCACCTGCCGCCAGTCCGCGCCCAGTTCCATCGCGACGATCTGCGGGATCAGGGCGGAAATGCCCTGCCCCGCCTCCAGTTCCGGCACGGCGACCGTCACCACCCCGTCGCGCCCGATCTTGAGCCAGGCGTTGAAGGCGTGCTCATCCGCGCCCGCCACCAGCGGCGGGTCGAAGCGCCGGGGGGTCAGCGCCCAGGCGACCAGCAGACCGCCCGCGGCCCCGGTGCCCAGCAGCACGCCCCGGCGCGAAATGTGCATGGCCCCCGCCCGCTCCTACTGGTTGTCGAGCCAGGTGGCGATGCGGCGAGCGACGGCGGCAAAAGCCTCTGCCCCCTCGCCCTCGCCAGCGGCAGGCGGTTGCCCGGCGTCGCTCGCCTCGCGGATCGCCAGTTGCAGCGGGATCCGGCCCAGGAACGGCAGCCCCAGTTCCTTTGCCGCTGCTTCCGTGCCGCCCGAACCGAACGGATCGCTGATCTTGCCGCAATGCGGGCAGGCATAGCCGGCCATGTTCTCGACCATGCCGATCACCGGCACTTCGCCCACCTCGAACAGCTGGATCGCGCGGCGCGCGTCGATCAGGGCGAGGTCCTGCGGGGTGGAGACGATCACCGCGCCCGCCGGCTTGTGGCGCTGCAGCATGGTCAGCTGCACGTCGCCCGTGCCCGGCGGCAGATCGACGATCAGGGTATCGACCGCGCCCCAATCGGCATCGATCAGCTGACCCAGCGCATTGCTGGCCATCGGCCCGCGCCAGGCGATCGCCTTGCCGGGTTCGATCAGCTGGCCCATCGACAGCAGCGGCACGCCCCATTCGCTGGGCACCGGGATCAGCTTGTTGTCACGCGCCTGCGGCTTCACGCCTTCATTGCCGAGCAGGCGCGGCTGCGAGGGGCCGTAAATGTCTGCATCGACCAGCCCGACCTTGCGGCCCATCCGCGCCAGGGCGACCGCGATGTTGGTGGAAACGGTCGACTTGCCGACCCCGCCCTTGCCCGATCCGACCGCGATGATCCGGCGGCGCACCTTGTCCGCCATCATGGCGACGCGGACCGTGCTGACGCCGCTCTGGCCGGACAGGGTTTCGGTGATGGCCGCTTCCAGCCGCTCCCGCTCGATCCCGTCAAGGCCCGCCGCGTCGAGCACGACGATCGCCGTGCCGCCATCGGCCAGCCGCAGCGATTGCAGCCGCGCGCGCGCCAGCGGGGGCAGCGCCGCCTTCAGCCGTTCGATCACCGCGTCCGCTTCGCTCACTTCATCATGCTCCTTGTTCCTTCTCGCCCCCTAGCAAGGAAAAAGCGGGGCGAGACACTGTTTTTGTGCGCGCCATTCCCTATAGTGCAGGGCATGGATCGAAAAGGCAGCGGCGATGATGGCCAGACCATGGCGATGAGCGGCGACAAGAACCCGTGGGGCGGGCGCATCGGCGCGGCGGGAGAGCAGGACACGGCCGATCCGGCGCCGCCGATCGTGGGCGAGACAAGCAGCGGCAGCCCATGGCTCCCCCCGGCGAAGGACGAAGCGGCACGCCGCTCTGCCGGGCTCGACGATATCCTGCGCCAGCGGCGCGGCGGCGGCAAAGGTGGCGGCGACCCGCTGCGGAGCCTGCCCGGGCGCGCGGTTCAGGGCGCATGGTGGCGCTGGGCCCTGGCCGGTTCGCTCTGCGCGTGGCTGGTAACCACCACGGTCCACGTTGTCGGCCAGGGCGAGAAAGGCGTGGTCACGACCATGGGCCGCTTCTCGCACCTGGCTGATCCGGGGGTGACCCTGACCCTGCCCTGGCCGGTCCAGGCGATCGCCCTGCGCACCGCCGGAAAGGTCGAACAGATGGCCGTGCCGGAAGGCGCGGGCGAGAACCTGCTGGTCACGCGCGACGGCCAGTTGATCGACCTGACATTCCAGCTTCGCTGGAAAGTCAGCGACCTGCGCCAGTTCGAATACCAGGTAAGCGATCCCGAGGCCGCGCTGCGCAGCCTCGCCGCCGCGCAGATGCGCGCCGCCGTGGCCGAACTGCCGTTCAACCCGCTGTGGGACGGATCGCGCCAGGGTGAATTGCAGGCCCGCGTGCTGGCCCGCACCCAGGCGGTGGTCGACAGCTGGCGGATGGGGGTGCGGCTTGAAGGGATCGACATTACCCGCGCCAATCCGCCGGCGCGGCTTGGCCCCGCCTTCAGCCGGATCACCGAGGCTCGCGAAGAAGCGCGCAAGGCGCAGGAGCGCGCCCAGGAATGGGCTGCATCCGCGCTGGAAGGCGCCCGGGCAGAGGCCGATGCCTATGACGCGGTCTATGCCCAGTACAAGATCTCGCCCGAGGTCACGCGCCAGCGCATGTATTACGAAACGATGGAACGCGTGCTCGCCAACAATCCGAAGATCATTGCCGAGGGCGGCGCGGTCAACCTGAACCTGCCCGATGGCGGCAAGACCCCGACCCCGCCCGCTGCGGCCCCGGCGCCCCCCGCCGCCCCGGCAGGAGGGAAAACGGAATGACCGCGATCCTGCGTGAAAGCCGGAACCTGCTGTTCGCGCTCGGCGTGATCCTGCTGCTGCTGGGTGCCAGCGTGGTGGTGGTGCCCGAAACCCGCCAGCTGGTGGTGATGCGCGAAGGCGCGGCAGTGCGGGTGGTCAACCGCTTCGTGCCCGGCGCCGCGCCCGGCAGCGGCGGCGCGGGGCTGCTGCTGCATATCCCGCTGGTCGAACAGCTCGTCTGGGCCGAGCGCGGGCTGCAAGCCCTGACAGCGCAGCGCCAGCAGGTGCGGACCGTGGACGGGCAGTTGCTCGATCTGGACATCGAGCTGCGCTACCGGGTCTACGATCCGGTCCGCATGGCGACCACCCAGGGGTCCGAAGACCGGCTCGACAGCCAGCTGAGCGCCGCCCTGCCCGGATTGCTCGCCGCCGAACTGGCAAAGCTCGATGCGCGGCAGCTGATGCTGCCCGGCGCGGGCGGCGCGCTTGGCCGGGTGCGCGCCGAACTGGACGCCAAGGCGCGCGAATCCGGCGCCCAGGTGGTCGATCTCAGGATCGCGCGGGCCGGACTGTCCGATCAGGCGCGGCAGGAAGTGCTGACCCGGATGCAGGAAGAGCGCGAGCGCATGGTCAGCGGCATCGAGGCCGATGGCGTGCGCGAGGCCCAGTTGATCACTGCCGCCGCCCAGGCCGAAGCGGCCCGCATCCTGGGCGAAAGCGCCGGACGCGACCCCGAATTCTACCGCTTCTACCGGGCGATGCGCAGCTACGACACGATCCTTGCCGACCCGGAGGCGAAGAACAGGACGACCATCGTGCTGGGGCCGGGCAGCGGCTATCTCAAGTACTTCCGTAGCGAATAGCGCCATTCAATCTGCGTTCAGGCGAACCGGCGTGAATCCGGCAGGGGAACACCGGGGGCAAACCCTCCGCACTATTTGATAAAGAGGAAACCAAGACCGTGCGATATGCCTATGGAGTGACGACCGCCCTGCTGCTGGGCGGGGCTGCCCTTTCGCTGGCAACCGGCCTGACCGCCGGCGCGCAGGTGGCCCAGAACGACGCGCAGCACATGCAGACCATGGCTCCGCGCGCTGGCGCCCCGGCCAGCTTCTCCGACCTGGTGCAGCAGTTGCAGCCGGCGGTGGTCAACATCTCGACCCGCCAGAAGATCCAGGTCCGCACCGGCAATCCCTTTGCCGGCACGCCCTTCGCCGACCTGTTCGGCGATCAGGGCGGCGGTCAGGCCACGCGCGAGGCGCAGTCGCTGGGTTCGGGCTTCGTGGTTTCGGCCGACGGCTATGTCGTGACCAACAATCACGTTGTTACTGCCGACGGGCGCGGGCAGATCGAATCGATCACCGTGACCATGGCCGATGGCACCGAATATCCCGCCAAGGTGGTGGGCCGCGATGCGCCGTCCGATATCGCCGTGCTCAAGATCACTTCGGCCAAGCCCCTGCCCTTCGTCACTTTCGGCGATTCGCGCAGCGCGCGGGTGGGCGATTGGGTGATCGCCATCGGCAACCCGTTCGGGCTGGGCGGCACGGTGACGGCGGGGATCGTTTCGGCGGTTTATCGCAACACTGGCGCCGGCGGCGCCTATGACCGCTACCTGCAGACCGACGCCTCGATCAACCGGGGCAATTCGGGCGGGCCGATGTTCGACCTGAAGGGCCAGGTGATCGGCATCAACAACGCGATCTTCTCGCCCACCGGCGGCAGCGTCGGCATCGGCTTCGCGATTCCCGCCGAAACCGCCGCGCCGATCGTCACCAAGCTGATCAAGGGCGAGACGATCGATCGCGGCTACCTGGGCGTCCAGATCCAGCCGGTGACCGAGGATGTCGCGGATTCGCTGGGCCTGCCGCACAACCGGGGCGAACTGGTCCAGACCGTCCAGCCGAACCAGCCCGCCGCCAACGCCGGAATCCAGCCGGGCGACATCGTGCTGAAGGTGGATGGCAAGGACGTCAGCCGCGACCAGACCCTGTCGTTCATCGTCGCCAACACGGCGCCCGGCAAGCGCATCCCGATCGAACTAATCCGCAACGGCAAGCGCATGACCCTGACCGCGACCGTGGCCAAGCGCCCCGGGGAGGAGGAACTGGCCGCGCAGCAGTTCAACCCGAACCAGCCGCAGGACGATGACCAGTTCAACCAGCCCCAGCGCCAGGGCGAAGGGTTGGTCGAAAAATCGCTGGGTCTGTCGGTCCTGCCGATGAACCCGCAGATCGCGCGCCAGCTGGGCGTTCCCGATGGCACCGGCGGGCTGGTGATCTCGGTGGTGGACCAGTCGTCCGATGCCGGTTCCAAGGGTCTCCAGCGCGGAGATATCGTGCTGTCGGCCAATTATACCGACGTGAAGACCGTGGCCGAGCTGGAAACCATCGTCCGGGCCGCCAAGGCCGATGGCCGCGCGGCTGTGCTGCTGCGGATCCAGCGCCGCGGCCAGCCCGCCGCCTACCTGCCGGTGCGGCTGCGCTGAGCCGCCTTGCCGCGATGCACCAGAGGGGCCTCCGTCCAGCCGGACGGAGGCCCTTTCGTTTGCGGTTGCCCTGTCCGATAATCAGCCGGGGCCCTGACCCCCGGTTGCCTCGTTGAGGAAATCGTCGTTGGCCGCCGGCGGCGGGGCAACCGGGACGAGGCCGCCCTGAGCGGGAGCAGGGGCTTCCGCAGGTGGCGGCGCCGCATCGCCACGCGGGGTCACCAGGTTGCCCTGTTCGTCGATGTAGGAATAGTCGGCCGGGCTGCCGCTCATCAGGGCTTCGTCATCAGGTTCGATCTGCCAGGTCGGCAGCACGGCTTCGGTCTGGAACTTCTCGATCGGACGCGAGGCTACGGCGCTGCGCATATAGGTGGCAAAGGCCCGCGCCGGGGCCGTGCCGCCCTGCAGGCCGGGCACCGCGCGATTGTCGTCGCGGCCCATCCACACGCCGGTGGTGATCCCGCTGGAAAAGCCCAGGAACCAGCCGTCCTTGTTGGACGTGGTCGTGCCGGTCTTGCCCGCCACCGGACGGCCGATCTGCGCCGCGCGGCCCGTGCCGATGCTCACCGCGCTTTGCAGCAGGTCGGTGATCCCGGCCGAAACGTGGGCCGCCAGCAGCGTCGGCGGCTGCTGCGCATCGCGCTTGTAGAGCACCTGGCCGTCATTGGTGGTGATCCTGGAAATGCCGTAGGGCTCGATCGCGGCACCGCGCGCGGATACCACCGCGAAGGCGCGGGTCAGGTCGATCAGCCGCACCTCGTTGGAGCCCAGCACCATCGACGGCACGGTGGAGATCGGGGTGGTGATCCCCAGCCGCCGGGCCATGCCCGCCACCGCGCTGAAGCCGACCTCGTTGCCAAGCTGCGCCGCGACGGTGTTCTTGGAATAGGCAAAGGCCGTGCGCACGTCGATCTTGCCGGCATAGGTGCCACCGGAATTGCGCGGGCTCCAGCCCTCGATCGTCACCGGCTCGTCCACCACTTCGGCATTGGGGGTATAGCCCGCCTCCAGCGCGGCGAGATAGACGAACAGCTTCCAGGCAGAGCCCGGCTGGCGCACCGCCTTGGTCGCGCGGTTGTAGTTCGACGTGACGTAATCGGTGCCGCCGATCATCGCCAGCACCGCCCCGTCGCGGTCCAGGCTGACCAGTGCGCCTTGCGCGCCGCCGGGCGCATTGCGCAGGATCGCATCGGTCGCGGCGCGCTGCAGCGCCGGATCGAGCGTGGTCCAGACCTCGATCGGGGCGCTGTTTTCGGGCAGCAGCAGATCAAGCTGGTCAAGCACCCAGTCGGTGAAATAGCGCACAGAGTTCTGCGGGCTCTCCTTCGCGAACTCGAGCGTTTCGAAATCGGCGGCGTCGGCCTGGGCCGGCGTGATCGCCTCATTCTCCTGCATCACTCCCAGCACCACCTTGGCGCGGCCGATCGCCGCCTCGCGGTCGGCGGTGGGCGAATAGTGCGACGGAGCCTTGACCATGCCCGCGATCATCGCCGCCTCGGGCAGCGACAGAGTGGTGCCGGGATGGCCGAAGAACTTGCGGCTGGCGGCATCGACGCCGTAGGCCCCGCCGCCAAAATAGACCTTGTTGAGATAAAGCTCGAGGATCTCCGCCTTGGAGAACTTCCATTCGAGCGCCATCGCGAGGATCGCCTCGCGCGCCTTGCGGGTCAGGCTGCGGCTGTTGTTGAGGAACACCGTGCGCGCCAGCTGCTGGGTGATGGTCGAGGTCGCCCGCACCGACTTGCCGCTGGTGGCCGCGACGAACCCCGCACGGGCCAAGCCGAGCGGATCGATCCCGAAATGCGAATAATAGCGGCGGTCCTCGACCGAGACCATCGCGGTGCGCATCACCTGCGGGATCTCGTTCGAGGCCAGCCAGCGGCCATAGCTTGGCCCGAGCGAAACCAGCTCCGTCCCGTCGCGCGCGCGCACGACGATGGTCTGGCCGACCTGGCTGCCCTTGAGTTCGGAAAAGCTCGGCAGCGAGCGCGCGGTAAGACCGACGGCCGCGCCCAGCGCCATCGCCCCCAGCAGCGCCAGGGCGAAACCCCACACGAACAGGCGCCCCACGAAGCGACGCAGGCGCGATGGCTGGGGCTTGTCGCCACGGCTGGACTTGGTCGGCGGCGCGCGCCGGATATCATTTCTGGCCATGTGGCTCGGCTGGTCCTTCCGCCCGGCGGATCGCCGGACGCTGCCGTCTATGCATAGGCGAAATGCAACAGGCGGTTAACGATGATTTTCGTTGGCATCCTGTGCAGGAACGGTGAATGCCGCCCCTGCCCGCCAGCCTCAGGGTCAGGACTCTAGGCCGCGCCGTCTTCCGGTTCGAACTGCAGCGAAGCCGAATTGATGCAGTAACGCAGGCCGTCCGGCCCCGGTCCGTCAGGGAAGACGTGGCCGAGATGGCCTTCGCAGCGCGCGCAGCGCACTTCGGTGCGGACCATGCCGTGGCTGGCATCGCGGAATTCCTCGACCGCATCGGTATCGACCGGCGCGGTATAGCTCGGCCAGCCGGACCCGGAATTGTACTTGGTTTCGGATGCGAACAGCGGCGTGCCGCAACCCGCGCAGCGATAGAGCCCGCTTGCCTTGTTGCCTTCGTACTCGCCGGTGAAGGCCCGCTCGGTGCCATGTTCGCGCAGCACGTGGTACTGCATCGGGCTCAGCCGCTCGCGCCATTCCGCGTCGCTGAGCTTGATCTTGTCGGTCATCGCAGGTTCTCCGGAAGCTGTCGGCGCCTAGATGGGGAACGCGCCCCGCGATGGCAAGCCGGAGGAGGCCGGTGGCAGGCGGGGACGCCCGCAAGCGCGGACGCCCCCCTGAACCTACTTCTTATCGTTCGCCATGGAGTTGAACTGGAACAGGACGGTAATGTCTTCCTTGTTCGCCCCGTCCATGCACTTGGAACGGTTTTCGCCAACCTGGGCATCGGACATGCCGTCAAGCTGGCTGGTGCCGCGCTTCATCGCCGCCAGGGTATCGCCGGTGCTGCCCAGCCGCCCGCGGACCTTGCCCGCGTAATAGCTTTCGAACATCAGCGAGACCGACTTCGCGCCGGCTTCGGTCATCCGGGAATGCGCTTCGGCCATCAGCACCAGGCACAGTTCGTCGCTGGGCGCGGCGGTTTGCGCCACGGCCGGCGCTGCGGCGGTCATGGCCATGGCCGCGACGAGCGGTGCCTTCATCATCATTCGCATATTCGCATTTACCCCTGTTGGTGATGGCCTGTCGGTAATGGCCGGTTGGTGACTAATCGTGTCAGTTGAGATGCTCCACGACGAGGATCACGCCGTCCGCCCCAACCACGCGCATCCGCGTGCCCGCCCCGGCATCGGGACCGCGCGCCAGCCATTCGCTGTCGCCCAGCTTGACCCGGCCCGAGCCGGCCTCGATCGCCTGGGTGACCATCACGGTCGCCCCCACGGCGCGCGCGCCGCGATCATTCATCTTGGGATCGGCCGGCTCGATCGGGTTGTCCGCGAGATAGCGCTTGCCGAGGAACACCGAGGTCAGCGACAGCACGACAAACAGCACGATCTGCACCGGCATGCCGATCGGCAGAACCCAGGCGACCAGCCCGGTGACGATCGCCGAACCCGCCAGCCAGATCAGGAAGACCCCGGGGATGAGCATCTCCCCGATCGCCAGGACCAGCCCCAGCGCCAGCCAGAACCAGTGCGGATCGAGCGTGTCGAGCCAGTCCATCAGCGGGGCGCCTTATCCGCAGCCAGCGCATCCTTCACCAGTTCGCCAATCCCGCCGACCGTGCCGATCAGCTGGGTCGCCTCGACCGGGAACAGGATGGTCTTGGCATTGGGCGAAGTGGCGAAGCCGGCCACCGCCTCGGTATATTTCTGCGCGATGAAGTAGTTGAGCGCCTGGCTGCCCGATCCGGCAATCGCCTCGGACACCAGCCGGGTCGCCTCGGCTTCGGCGGCGGCGGAGCGTTCACGCGCCTCGGCATCGCGGAATGCGGCTTCCTTGCGGCCTTCCGCGGACAGGATCGCGCCCTGCTTCTCACCCTCGGCGCGCAGGATTTCCGCCGCGCGCATGCCCTCGGCCTCAAGGATCTGGGCGCGCTTCTCACGCTCGGCCTTCATCTGGCGGGCCATGGCATTGGAAATGTCGGTCGGCGGGCGGATATCCTTGATCTCGACGCGGGTGATCTTGATCCCCCAGGGCTCGGTCGCCGCATCGACCACCACCAGCAGCCGGGCGTTGATCTCGTCGCGCTTGGACAGGGTCTCGTCGAGGTCCATCGAACCCATGACGGTGCGCAGGTTGGTCGTGGTCAGCTGCATGATCGCGACATAAAGGTTCGCCACCTCGTAGGCCGACTTGCCGGGATCGAGCACCTGGAAGAACACGATCGCGTCCACGCCCACCATCGCATTGTCGCGGGTGATGATCTCCTGCCCCGGGATGTCGAGCACCTGCTCCATCATGTTGACCTTGTGACCCACCCGGTCGACGAACGGGATGATCAGGTGCAGGCCGGGCTGCGCGGCCAGCGTGTATTTGCCCAGCCGTTCGATGGTGTAGACATAGCCCTGGCGGACGACCCGCACCCCCATCAGCAGGAAGATCGCCGCGAAAGCCAGCAGGGCAACCAGAAACCCGCCCATTTTGTATCCCCTTAGACGATAAAACAGACGCTTATGTTAGCGGCATGGCGCGGGGCGGCAAGCGAAAGCGGCATCCCGTTTAACTGCGCCGTAACCACGCACGGCTAGACCGTGGTCCATGATTCAGGACAATCCATCCAACTGGAGCCAGGGCTTCTGGGGCTCCGAACATCCGCAGACCGCCGCGCTGCGGGTCAAGAAGGACTATGTCGACACCATGATCGCGCTCAAGCGCGAGAACATGGACCGGGTCTACCTCTACCTGACCGGGCTGCTCGACAAGGCCAAGGAGGAACTGGGTCACGCGCGCAGCGGATCGAACGACCTGCGCCGCGCCGCCCTGCGCCAGCACGTGGACGAGATCGTCGCCTACCTGAAGGGCCAGGCGCTCGATGTCGCACCGCCCTCGCGCTATGGCGACGATGTCGCGCCGGGTCTGCGCGGCACCTATGTGCTGGACGAGGTGTCGGCCTTCTTCGGGCGCGTCAAATGCGTGCTCGACCAGTGGTACGACAGCCACTTGATCGCCCTTTACGACGAGATGGTGACACTGATGAACCTCAAGAAACCGCCGCCGGCGTGACCTGACCTTTCGCAACGGGGCTTTCCTGCCGCCCGGATCGCGCTAATGCGACCGGAAAGAACAGCGAGAGGAACCCCGAACATGGCCTTCAATCCCTTCGATCTCAGCGGCAAGGTCGCGCTCGTCACCGGCGGCAACGGCGGGATCGGGCTTGGCATGGCCGAAGGGCTGGCCGCCGCCGGCGCGAAGGTCGCGATCTGGGGGCAGAATCCGGAAAAGAACGCCGCTGCCGAGGCCGCGCTGAAGGCGCACGGCGGCGAAGTGCTGGTCAGCCGCGTCGACGTCGGCAGCGAGGACGCGGTCAGGGCGGGCATCGCCGAAGTCGTCGCGCGGTTCGGCCGGCTTGATTTCTGCGCGGCCAATGCGGGGATCGGCGGCGGGGGCGCGGGGCCGTTCCACGAAACCACCACCGAGGACTGGCGCCGGGTCATGGCGATCAACCTCGATGCCGTGTTCTGGACCCTGCGCGAAGCGGCGAAGCACATGCTGGAGCGCGCCCAGGCGGGCGATCCGGGCGGCTCGCTGCTGGTCACTTCCTCCACCTCCGCGATCGACGGCGCCCCCGCGAACGAGGCCTATTCCTCCAGCAAGACCGCCGTGCTCGGCCTGATCCGGGGGCTGGCGGTGGAATATGCCCGCTATGGCATCCGCGCCAATGCCGTGCTGCCGGGCTGGATCCGCTCCGACATGACCGGGAAGCTGCAAGCCTGGGACAAGTTCAACGACAAGGTGATCGGCCGCGTGCCGATGCGCCGCTGGGGCGAGGGTGAGGACTTTGCGGGGATCGCGGTCTACCTCGCCTCGGACGCCTCGCGCTTCCATACCGGCGACAGCATCGTGATCGACGGGGGCTACACGATCTTCTGACGGCCCGCCGGGGCATGGCGGCAGGCATAAATATTTGCTAATGACGCGGGCGATGATGGATCGCCCGCCGAATATACGCCACTTCGCCGCGCTCGCCGCGACCGTGCGGCATGGCAGCCTCAGCCGTGCGGCGCGGGCCGTCAACCTGTCGCAGCCGGCGCTGACCCAGGCGATCACCGGGCTGGAAGCGAGCCTGGGGACGACCCTGTTCGAGCGCGGCCCGCAGGGCATGACGCCGACCGAGGCGGCGCTGCTGCTGGCGCCGCGCGCCGAGGCCGCGATCGAGCACATCGGCAGCTCGCGCGTAACCGGCACCCAGCTGCGCGCCTTCCTGGCGGTGGTGCGCGCGGGGAGCTATTCCGCCGCGGCCGAGGCGACGGGGATCTCCGCCGCCTCGCTCCATCGCGCGGTCGCCGACCTGTCGGTCGCGCTGGGCCAGCGGCTGATCGACCGGCGCGGGCGCACCCTGGTGCTGACCCCGGCGGGCGAGCGCCGCGCGCGCGGGTTTGGCCTCGCCACGGCGGAACTGCGCGCGGGGCTGGCCGAAGTCGCCGCGCTGCAGGGCAAGGCGGGCGGTCGGATCGCGGTCGGGGCCATGCCGCTCAGCCGCGCGCGCTGGCTACCCGAGGTGATCGCGCGCTTCATCCCCGCCCATCCCGGGGTCGACGTGGCGGTCCACGAGGGCAGCCACGTCGAACTCGTCGGCCCGCTGCGCGATGGCGAGATCGACCTGATGCTGGGCGCATTGCGCGAAGGCGCGCGGGCCGACGACCTTGAGCAGGAAGCCGTGTTCGAGGACCGCCCGGCGCTGGTGATGCGCGCGGGCCATCCGCTGCTGACCGCCGCCGATCCGGCCTCGGCCATGTTCGCCTATCCCTGGCTGCTGCCCAGCGCGGAAACGCCGCTGCGCCGCTATTGGCAGGACATGGTCCTAGGCCTCGGCCGCGAGGTGCCGCACGTTCAGGTGGAATGCGGCTCGGTAATGATGGTCCGCCAGCTGCTGCTGGGCAGCGACGCGCTGTCGCTGCTTTCGCCCGCGCAGGTTTCGGTCGAGCTGGAGGCTGGAATGCTGGCCGCCATGCCCACGCCCGTCCCCGTGGCCCGGACCATCGGCATCATCACCCGCCCCGGCTGGCGGCCCACGGCGGCGCAGGCGGACTTCCTGGCCCTGCTGCGCGAGGTAGGCCGGCAGCAGGCCGACGAGTGATTCGCAAAAAGCGATAACCCGGCGCTTCATTCGATTTGCGGGCGGCGGGCCCGCGCGCGAGGGCAAGTGGCGATGACCTGCGACATTGCCCTGATCGGATTCGGCGAGGCCGGATCGACCTTTGCCAAGGCTGGCGACTGGCGCGCGCGTGCACGCGGGTGGGACCGGCTTTCCCCGCGCACAGCGGCGATGGCGGAGGCCGGGATCGCCCCTGCGACCAATCCGGGGGAGGCGCTGGCAGGCGCGCCGCTGGTGCTGTCTCTGGTCACCGCCGACCAGGCGCTGGCGGCAGCCAAGGACTATGCCCCCCTGCTCGCCCCCGGCGCGCTGTGGTGCGATGGCAATTCGGTGGCTCCCGAAACCAAGCGCGCGGCGGCCCGTGCGGTCGAGGCGGCGGGCGCTCGCTATGTCGACCTCGCGATCCTTGCGCCCGTCGATCCGGCGCGGCTGGCCGTGCCACTGCTGCTGGCCGGCGCGGCGGAGGGTGATGCGGCAGAGCGGCTGAGGGCACTGGGCTTCACCAACCTGCGCATTGTCGGCGGGGAAGTCGGCCGGGCCAGTGCGATCAAGATGATCCGCTCGGTCATGGTCAAGGGGATCGAGGCGCTGACTGACGAGATGATGGCGGCGGCAGAGGCGGCTGGCGTGGCGAACGAGGTGCTGTCCTCGCTCGACGCCAGCGAGAAGCCCATGCCCTGGGCGCAGAAAGCGGCCTACAACCTTGAGCGCATGCACACGCATGGACTGCGCCGCGCGGCGGAAATGGAAGAAAGCGCGAAGACGCTGCAGGCGCTGGGGGTTGCCCCGGTGATGACGCGCGGCACCGTCTATCGCCAGAGAGAAGCTGCAGGGAAAGGATCTGCGCAGTGACCATGATCATCGATTGCCACGGCCACTACACCGTGCTGCCCAAGGCCCACGACGAGTGGCGCGAGGCGCAGAAAGCCGCGTTCAAGGCCGGAACCGAGTGCCCGCCCTACCCCGCAATCTCCGACGACGAGATCCGCGAGACGATCGAGAGCAACCAGCTGCGCCTGATCAGGGAACGCGGCGCGGACATGACGATCTTCTCCCCCCGCGCCAGCGCGATGGCCCCGCACGTCGGCGACCAGACCGTCGCGGTGAAGTGGGCGCAGGTCTGCAACGACCTGATCGCGCGGGTCGTCGGCCTCTATCCCGACGTCTTCGCGGGCGTCTGCATGCTGCCGCAGTCGCCCGAGGCGGACATGACCAGTTCCATCGCCGAGCTGAAGCGCTGCGTCGCCAATGGCTTCATCGGCTGCAACCTCAATCCCGATCCGGGCGGCGGCCACTTCAAGCATCCGCCGTTGACCGACGAGTACTGGTTCCCATTCTATGAGGCGATGTGCGAGCTCGACGTGCCGGCGATGATCCACGTTTCGGGCAGCTGCAACCCGGCGATGCACGCCACCGGCGCCTATTA
>Ga0116180_1001192_pt1 | contig 22455 bp, 18 predicted proteins | sample AD_UKC073_MetaG_FD_89804 | JGI IMG/M metagenome (GOLD analysis project Ga0116180, IMG submission 89804) | Active sludge microbial communities of municipal wastewater-treating anaerobic digesters from USA - AD_UKC073_MetaG | ecosystem: Engineered > Bioreactor > Anaerobic > Digestate | place: USA...
CACGGCCCCGACGAACGACCAGGTGAAGAACCGCTTGCGGTCCATCTGCCCCGCACCAGCGACCACGGTGATGAAGGTCCGCACGATTGGCACGAATCGACCGATGACCAGCGCCTTGTTGCCATACCGCTCGAAGAACTCGTGCGTCTTGTCGAAGTACTCCTTCTTCGTGAACCGCCCATTACGCCGGAAGATCGCCGGTCCAACCGCTCGCCCGATCTCGTAGCCGACGACATTGCCCAAGAACGCCGCCGCCGACAGCAGCACGCAGGCGAGCCAGATCGACATGTGGATGCCGGCCTCGCCCGCCTCAGCGCGGTTGATGAACATCCCCACCGAGAACAGCAGCGAGTCGCCCGGCAGGATCGGGAAGAGCAGCCCGCACTCGATGAAGACGATCGCTGCGGACACCCAGAACATCTGCGCGCCGAAGCGCTCCAGAAGCCAGGCGGGGTCCATCCAGTCGGGGCCGAGCGCAGGTGGGGTCACGGCATACGAGGGTATGCCGTGCCGCTGGCACCCAGCGAATCCCCCGCTGTGCGCCCGCTGGGTATGCCGTGTCGCGGGTTGGCGTCTCAGCGCGGCGTCCCGACCCCGGAGTGTCGGAGGGGACCCCTACGATGACGGGTGGACCGAGCCTCGGGATGGGCTCGGGGCACCTGATCGACCGAAGGGGTAAGTAACTCATGTCGCGCTCGCGTATCGCCGCCGTCGCCGGATCGGCCGTGTTGCTGGCCGCTCTCACCGCGTGTGGAAGCTCGTCCTCGGGCAGTACTGCTGCCACCTCCAGCAAGGCCGGCGGGGCCGCGACCACATCGGCTGCCGACACCTGTGCCAAGGGGTCGTTGACCCTCGTGACGCCTGGCAAGTTCACGATCGGCACCGACGACCCGGCATACGAGCCGTGGTTCAAGGACGGCAAGCCCGCCAACGGCCAGGGCTACGAATCGGCGGTGGCCTTCGCGGTGGCCAAGAAGCTGGGGTTCGAGGCGACCGACGTGACGTGGGTGACCGTGCCCTTCACCAACGCCATCACCCCGGGCAAGAAGGCCTTCGACGTCGACATCAACAAGGTCTCGATCTCCGAGGAGCGGCGCAAGGCGGTCGACTTCTCGACCGGCTACTACGACGTGGCGCAGGCCGTCATCAGCTACAAGGGCTCGCCGATCGACGGCAAGACCACGGTCGCCGACCTGGCGGGCGCCAAGCTGGGCGCTCAGGTGGGCACGACGTCTTACAAGGCGATCACCGACCAGATCAAGCCGAGCAAGACCCCGGGGGTCTACGACACCAACGACCTGGCTGTCCAGGCCCTGAAGAACAAGCAGATCGACGGCATCGTCGCCGACGTGCCGACGGCCTTCTACATGACGGCTGCGCAGCTCGACAACGGCGTCATCGTCGGCCAGCTGCCCGCTGCCGGCGGCACGCAGGAGCAGTTCGGCATGGTGCTGAGCAAGGGGTCGGCCCTGACGCCGTGTGTGTCGAAGGCGGTCGACGCGCTGCGCGCCGACGGCACGTTGGCCAAGCTGGCCACTCAGTGGCTCACCAACGCCGGCGCCCCGGCTCTGAAGTAGCCCGGACCTCGGCAGCCCGCCTCAGCGCGCGCGTCACCACACGGCATACCGGCAGCGCATGTCGACCCCACCCAGCGATCGAGCGGGCGTGACGGCTGGCGAGCACACGGACGCTCGTCGCGCCTGGGTGCCGTCGGCTCTCGAACTGGAACGACGGGCCTACCGCCGATCCCGGACCGTGCGCTCGGCCGCCATCGCCTCGATCAGCACCATCATCCTGGTCGGGGTGCTCGGTTTCGTTGTCACGAGCTCCTCGGGTTGGCCTCGGGTCAAGGAGACCTTCTTCGACTGGGACAAGGCGGTGGCGTCCTTCCCGGCCGTGCTCAACGGGCTCTGGCTCAACATCCGGGTGCTGCTGGTGTGCTCGGTGCTCATCACGGCGCTCGGGCTGACCATCGCGGTGATCCGCACCCTGCGCGGGCCGGTGTTTTTCCCGTTGCGGCTTTTCGGAGCTGCCTTCACGGATCTGTTCCGCGGGTTGCCATTGCTGTTGGTCTTGCTGTTGCTCGGCTTCGGTGTGCCGGCTCTCGGGCTCGACGGGGTGCCGCAGGAGGCGGTCTTCTGGGGCTGCGCCGCGCTGGTGCTGAGCTACTCGGCATACGTGGCCGAGGTCTTCCGGGCCGGCATCGAATCGGTGCACCCGTCGCAGCGGGCGGCGGCCCGGTCGCTGGGGCTGACTCACACCCAGTCGTTGCGCTTCGTCATCGTGCCGCAGGCGATCCGGCGAGTGTTGCCCCCGCTGCTCAACGACTTCGTCTCGCTGCAGAAGGACTCCGGCCTCATCGCCGTGCTCGGCGTCGTCGACGCGATCCGCGCCGCGCAGATCGAGACCGCGCGTGACTTCAACTTCACGCCGTATGTCGTCGCCGGGGTGCTCTTCGTGTGTCTGACCATCCCGATGGCCCGCTTCACCGACTGGGTGGCCCGCAAGCAGGGGTTCCAGGGCGGTGGTCTGCTGTGAGCCTCCTGTCGATCTCGGGTCTGCGAAAGTCGTTCGGGGACAACGTGGTTCTCGACGGGTTCGACATGGACGTGGCCCCTGGCGAGTGTGTCGTGCTCATCGGCGCGTCGGGATCGGGCAAGTCGACTCTGCTTCGTGGCGTCAACCTGCTCGAGACCGTCGACGACGGAGTCATCGAGCTGGCCGGCCAGGACATCACCGACCCCCGGGTCAACCCCGACCAGGTGCGCGCCCGGATGGGGATGGTCTTCCAGGCATACAACCTCTTCCCGCACCTGAGCGTCCTGGACAACATCATGTTGGCGCCGGTCCGGGTGCACCGGCGGTCCCGCGCCGAGGCGGCGACCGCGGCGCAGGAGATCCTCGAGCGGGTGGGCCTGGCCGACAAGGCCCGCGTGCGGCCCGACGAACTCTCAGGTGGGCAACAACAGCGGGTCGCCATCGCCCGCGCCCTGGTCAACTCGCCCGAGCTCATGCTGCTCGACGAGGTGACCTCGGCCCTCGACCCGGAACTCGTCGGCGAGGTGCTCGACCTGCTGGTCAGCCTCAAGGCCGACGGGATGACCATGGTGCTCGCGACCCACGAGATGGCCTTCGCCAAGGAGGTCGCCGACCGGGTCTGCTTCCTGCACGGCGGTCAGATCCACGAGGAGGGTCCGCCGGCGTCATTGCTGACGGCGCCCACTCGCGAGCGCACCCGGGCCTTCCTCGCCCGTTTCGTCGGCCTCTAGCACCGGCCAGCTACCCCTCGGCCAGGGCCCGAAAAACCTGGCGACCGGTGTCGGTGGGCCTGGCTAGCATCCTCGGGTGGGCACTTCGGAGGCGTCGAGCAGCGACGTGTTGGCCAGCGCGCGGGGGTTGACCAAGACCTTCGGCGACTTCGTCGCGGTCGACGGCATCGACGTCGAGGTGCGCCGGGGCGAGGCGTTCGGATTCCTCGGCCCCAATGGCGCAGGCAAGTCCTCGACGATGCGGATGATCGGCTGCGTCTCGCCGGCGACCGGCGGTGAGCTGCGGATCTTCGGTCAAGACCCGGCCGTCGACGGGCCGGCCATCCGAGCCCGCCTTGGGAGCTGCCCGCAGGCCGACATGCTCGATGAGGAACTCACCGTGCAAGAGAACCTCTGGATCTATGGCCGCTACTTCGGGCTGACCAAGGCCCAAACCCGCAAGCGGGCCACCGAGTTGCTGGATTTCGCCCAGCTGACCGACCGACGCGGCGACAAGGTCGAGCCGCTCTCCGGCGGGATGAAACGCCGCCTCACCATCGCCCGCAGCCTGATCAACAACCCCGAACTGCTCCTGCTCGACGAGCCGACCACCGGCCTGGACCCGCAGGCGCGGCACATCCTCTGGGACCGGCTCTTCCGGCTCAAACGTCAAGGCGTGACCCTCATCATCACGACGCACTACATGGATGAGGCCGAGCAACTCTGTGACCGGCTGGTCGTCATGGACCACGGCCGGATCGTCGCCGAGGGCAGCCCGCGCGACCTCATCACGCGCTACTCCACCCGCGAGGTCGTCGAGCTGCGCTTCGACACTGACGACCACTCCGATCACATCGACGCGGTGACCGGGGTCGCTGCGGCCAGCCGCGTGGAACTGCTGCCGGACCGACTGCTGGTCTACACCGACGACGGTGACGCGACGAGCGCCGACCTGCACGCCCGAGGCGTCATCCCACTCTCGACCTTGGTGCGCAGGTCCACCCTCGAAGACGTCTTCCTGCACCTCACCGGCCGGACGCTGGTCGACTGATGTCGAGCTCCACTGTCCAGTCGACGGCCACGACCACCGCCCCGGGCGGGGGAGGCCGAGCGGGCCGCGGCGGGCACGGCATACGGGAGCCGTTGTCTTGGCTCGAGCGGATCCGGGCTGTCGTCGGCTACTTCCTCACTGTCTACCGCCGCACCTGGCGCGGCTCGATCATCGGCCGGTTCGCCTCGCCGCTGTTCTTCCTGCTCGCGATGGGGCTCGGGCTCGGGTCGCTGGTCGATGCCAAGGCCGGCGGGGTCGGCGGACTGTCCTACCTGCATTTCGTCGTGCCCGCGATCGTCGCGACGCAGTCGATGTGGGTGGCCATGGGCGAGTCGACCTACCAGGTCATGGGCTACTTCAAGTGGAACAAGATGTATGCCGCGATGCTCGCCACTCCGCTGCGGGTCGCCGACATCCTCACCGGCCATCTGCTCACCGTCGTCTTCCATCTCGCCACTGCAACAACGATTTTCGTGGCCGTCGCGGCGGAATTCGGAGGTTTCGCAGGGTGGGGCGCGCTGTGGTGCATCCCGATCGGGGTGCTCACCGGGCTGGCCTTCGCGGTGCCGGTCTTCGCCTATACCGCGAGCCAACAGACCGAGGACGGCTACAACATCCTCTTCCGGATGGTCGTGTCGCCGCTCATGCTCTTCTCGGGCACCTTCTTTCCCATCGCGCAGCTGCCGGTGTGGCTCCAGCCGATCGCCTGGGCGACCCCGCTGTGGCATGGCGTCGAGTTGGCCCGCGGTGCGGCGACCGGGGTGGTGTCCAGTCCGGTGGCGGCATGGGTGCATGTGGCCGCGCTGCTGGCATTCGTGGGCATCGGCTGGGTGCTGGCGCTGCGGCTGTTCACCCGGAGGTTGGTCGCATGAGCGGCCTCGACCTCGGCGCCCCCGCCTCCCGCGCGACCCGCGTCTCCCGCGCGCTCCCGTTCCCCGCCGGCGCGGGCATGGCGCGCTGGGTCATCGCCCGCAACGCAATGGCCTTCCGGCACGGCTGGGTCGCCCTGGTCACCGGCTTCGCCGAGCCGGTCTTCTACCTGTTCTCCCTCGGCGTCGGCATCGGCGCCCTGGTGCACTCGGTCCGCACCGATGGGGGCAGCGAGGTCCCGTATGCCGTGTTCGTCGCCCCCGCGCTGCTCGCGTCCTCGGCGATGAACGGCGCGGTGATGGACTCGACCTTCAACGTCTTCTTCAAGTTGCGTTACGCCAAGCTCTACGACTCGATGCTCGCCACGCCGCTTGGCCCGCGCGATATCGCGGTCGGCGAGATCGGGTGGGCGCTGCTGCGAGGCGCGCTCTACTCGGCGGCCTTCCTCGCGGTCGCCCTGCTCGCCGGGGTGGTCACCTCGTGGTGGGCGCTACTTGCCCTGCCGGCAGCCGTGCTCATCGGGTTGGCGTTCGCGGCAGTCGGCATGTTCGCCACCACCTATATGACTAGCTGGCAGCACTTCGACTACATCACCCTGGCGATCCAGCCGATGTTCCTCTTCTCGGCGACCTTCTTCCCGCTCTCGACCTACCCCGAGGGCATCCAGTGGCTGGTGCAAGCGACGCCGCTGTATCACGGCGTTGCCCTGGAGCGCGGCCTCATGCTCGGAGAGGTGAGTTGGGCGCTCGCCGGGCACACGGCATACCTCGTCGTCTTGGGGGTGATCGGCGCCCTCGGTGCCGCCCGCCGCATCGAGCGCCTGCTGCTGACCTGACGCGCTAGCGTGGGGCGACAATTCCCCATCCCTCGGTGATGGGGTCGCGGGTCTGCACGGTGAAGGGCGGGAGTAAGCGTGGCGACGGTGTTTGTGTCGCATTCCAGCGAAGACGGGGTGATCTCGTCGGAGATTGCAGCTGCGCTCCGCGGGAGAGGTCACACGGTGTGGCTGGATCAGACCGACCTCCCGGCCGGCGACAGCTTGGCCTCGTCGATCGAGGCGGGCATTGTCGCCTCCGACGTCTTCCTCTTGCTGCATTCCGCCAACGCCATTCGCAAGGGGTGGGTGTCGCTCGAATGGCAAGCCGCCCTCGAACGCACGGTGGCCGAAACCGACTATCGCTTCGTCGTCGCCGTCCTCGACGACACGCCGTTGCCGTTGCTGTTGCGCGGGCGGAAGTGGATCGACCTGCGTGGCAACAGCGCTGCAGTGGGAGCTGAGGGGTTCACGCAGGTGCTCGACGCCGTGGGACCGATCCCGGCTCCGGCACCCTCAGCGCGCACCGGCAAGGCGACCGTCTGGGTCTTCGACGACGAGGAGCGATGGACGGAGGGGTTCACGCAACGGCATGGCGACACCTTCACCATCACGACCTTCAATGACGCATCAGCGCTGCTCACAGCGGTGCTCACCGGCGACGAGCTGCCCGACATCCTGCTCTTGGACCTCTATGCCCCTCGCGGCCGTAGCCCGGAGGGTGAGCTGCGCGAGGCGGAGTCCTGCGTGCGGGAGATGATCGCGGCGGAGGTGGTGCTGCGCGGTGACGTCGACCGCGCCTGGCACCCGGCAGGCGTCGACATCGTCGAGGCGGTGCGGGAGTTCTATCCGGCATCTCGTCTGCCCATCGCCATGCACACCCAGCAGGGTCTCGCGCTGCTGCGGGAGGATCTGCTCGAACAGCTTGAGTCGCTCGACGTCGGCTGGCTGATCAAGAACCGGTTCAGCCCGGAAACCGATCGGCTGGTGCTCGACCGGCTGGCGATGCGCAGTGGTCGCCCCCTGCCAGCGGGTCGCCCGCGAGTGTTGATCATCGACGACAATCCCGCCTTCATCGAGGCGTTCACGGCGCGGCATTCGGAGCATTACCTCATTCGTGCGCTGTCCTCGGAAGCCGAGGTCATGCCGACCCTCCGCGAGCTGGAGATGAGCGGGGAGTTCCCGGATCTGTTCGTCGTCGACATGTACTACCCACGCACGACGCCGACAGCGGCGGCCGACATTGCCTATGCCAACGGGCAATTGCGCGATTTCGCAGTGCTGGAAGAACGCGCGCAGACCCTGGTGGCCCAGTGCTACGAGCCGCTGGGCTTGAGCGTGCTGCGCAAGATCCGGCGGCATGTGCGGTTCCCGGAACTGCCGATCATCATGTATTCCCAGAGCGGGCTGCTGACCATCGGCGATCACGGTTTCCAGGAGATCGAGCGGTTGGACGCCGGGTGGCTGCTCAAGGATCGCTACGACGCGCGGACCGAGGAGGTCCTGGTGTGCGGTGAGTTGATGCGGGCCCGGCTGGCTGCTCGGCGGCGTGACCGGGACGGCGTGGCCAGCCGTGGCTAGGGTGCGCCGGCCCCGCACCTGGGTGGCGTCCCGGGCGCGCCGGATGCGGATCGCCCAGGCCGGTGGCGCGCTCACCCCCCAGCGCTCGACGACGGTGGGGTATGCCGTGCCCCGCCCGCCCACCCGGCGTCGCGTCCTGTCGGCGATCGGCCTCGGGGTGGGCCTACTGGTGTGTCTGGTCCTGGCCCTGGACGTCGTCGCCCCGGAGTCGCTGCCGGACGGCATACGGGCGTGGATGCACGACAATCGCTGGGGCCCGCTCGTCATCGTGCTGGCGATCCTGCCCGTCGGGCTTGGTCTGCCAGGAGGGCGAGGGCCGCTGACCGGACGCCGCACCGCCTTCTTGTGGCCCACGGTCCTGGCTGCGATCGCGCTCGTGCTGGGGCTGGTTTCTTATCTGCCGCAAGCGGGACAGGAGGCGCCGCTCTTCGCGCCGCTGTTTTGGACGCTCGCGCTCTTCGCCGGCAATGTCCAGGTCTTCTGGGGGTCGGGCGGGGCGGTGTCGGGGCCGCCTCTGGCCCTGGAACTCGCCCGCCTGGCTGCCCTGAGCGCGACGCTCTTCACGGCCGTCGAGATCGCCATGCGCTTGTCCAGCCAACGCCTGGGCCGGCTTCGACTGCTGGTCGATCGGCGTCGCATTGTCATCGTCGGGCTGTCCTCGGACACGCTCACCGTGCTGCGCGCCGTCGCCCGCACCATGTCACCCGACGCGCTGCTCGTGGTGCTCGACGACGGCACCGACGAGCTGGCGTTGGCCGAGGCGGAAGCGTTTGGCGCCGTCATCCTGCCCGGGCCGATCGGCGAAACGCGCCTCGCGCAGGCCTGCCTGCACCGCCACCTGCGCGGGTCGAGGGTCATCATGGCCTCGCAGATCTTCGTCCTGCATCCGCGGATGCAGGACGCCATCGACGCCGCCCGCGACATCGAAGCGACACTCACCGGCGCGACGCTGGAGCCGGGCTTCATCTGTCGGCTCATGGTGCGGATCGATGACCCGTGGACGGCCGAGGCGTGGCGCCGCGAGCGCGCCACCGAAGTGCGCGCCTGGCTCACCGACGCGCTGTCGGGTTTCGAGCAGACCGCGCGTCGCGTGGTCGCGCTGTCGGGGTATGCCGGTGGGTCACCGCTGGTGGTCGTGGGGCGCTCGCGGCTGGCCCTGTCGGTGCTGGCGGAGGTGGCCCATCAGGGACGGGTGGCCCGACTGCCGAGAGCCGACGGAGTCGTGCCCGAATCTCACGAGTGTGCTGTCGTCCTCGTCGGTCCGGAGGCGGCTGAGCTGGCGCTGGACGCCGAGATCTTCCAGCGGCGCTTTGGTGGTGCGGGGTTCGTCCCCGTAGTGGAGACGACCTCGGCGGCGTGCGCTGGTGGGGTCTCCTTCGCCGATCTCAAGGACGTGTTGACCAGGTATCCGACTGCCGCGGTCGTGCTGGCCCGGAAGCCGGGCGAGGGTGACCCGGAGATGGGAGCCCGCCTCGCGGCGGCATACCCGTTGTGCACGGTCGTGTCCTGGGAGGAGGACGCGACCGGGGTGCCGGCTACGCCGGCAATCGGCAACCTTTATCGAATCGGCTTGTCGCTCAACGATGTTGGCGGCAACCCGCCGCGCGACAACTGGAGTCGCTTGGCTGAGTTGGCGCACGACTACTACCGCGCGATCGATCCGACGCCCGAGGTGCCCCGCGCGGTGCACGAGCCGTGGGATCGGCTGCCGGTGTTCTTCCAGGAGAGCAATGTCCGCCAACTTGGCCTGCTCTTCTCCTCGGTGACCATTCCCGCGGTCGACCGCACCTGGGCTGGGCCGCCGGCGACCGAGGTGTTGCCGTGGACCGACGCCGAAGTGGCGGCCCTGGCTCAGGCCGAGCACGAGTCGTGGTGTGCGTATTACTGCTCCCATGGCTGGAGCCACCGGCCGGGACGGCCGAAGGCCGAGAACCCGCCGAAGGATTGGCGGGTCGATTACGACAAGAGGCTGTGGGCCCCGGACCTGCAGTCCTGGGTGGAGCTGGGCCCGGATCGACAGTATTGGAATGGCGTCTACGTGCGCCGCGCCCTCGACCTGCTGCCACTGCTCGGGTATGCCGCGACGCCGGCCTTCCATGAATACGAGCGGGTCGGCGTGGTCAAGGCGACCCGCCTGACTGCGCCCCGGGACTGGGCGTGGAAGGGACAACCGCTGCGCGGTGAGACCGGCGACTGGTGGGTCGAGGATGCGGCCGGAGGCGGTCGATCGGTGAAGCCGGACAGTTTCGCCGCGACCTACCGCCGGATCGGCGAGGAGCTCTATGAGCGATGCGGGACCGTTCGAGCTCGTCGGGCCATTCCCGGCGAGGTCATCGTGAGCCCCGAAGGTGAGACGGTCGCGCATGAGGGCGACATGGTCCTCACCTCCGACGGTGTCTCGTGGGTTTCGGGGGCGGACGCCTTCGAGTCCGGTTACCGCCTCGCGAGCTGAACGGTTGGCTGCGGCGGTTCTGTGGCGCCGGGTCCGGCGTCCAACTGCGATCTCGGGTTTGGCACGGGCACTGGTGAGCCTCGGCGGCTGGGCCGGAAATCTGATGTCTCCACGACGCGGATTCCCTCGTGGCTCTGTCCGTCAGACCTGACTGGATGGCACTCCCCAGCCGGGGTCCGGGTCTTCTCCAGGGGGAGGCCTGGACCCCGTTCTGGTTTGTGAGTAGCGCGCGACCGACGGATTCCAGCCCCTTTTGGGTCGGTCTGTCCGTCAGAGGGAGGAAAGGCGCCCAGATGAATTGGTTTGCGGTGAGCCGCCGCGCCGTTCTCGGATCGTCTGTCTAGTCTCGCTGTTCATCCGGTAGATGTGGAAGGTGCGACAGTGGCAGATCAACCGCCCGCGGCCAAAGGGGACGGGCCAGACTCTGCGGTTCAACTCCAACTCCGAGATCGAATCCGCGATGAGTGCGCTCGCATTGAGGAGAGCGCGCGATACAGCTGTCAAGGGCAGTTCGAACAGGCCAAGACATGGCGCAAGGTCAACACGACGCTGGGAATACTCGCGAGCTGTGCGTCGGCTCTGGCGGCGATCTTCACGTTCGCGTCGGGGGACGGCCAGCTGGTGGCGGGTGTCACCGCGGTGGCTGCAGCGCTTCTGACGGCCACCTACGCAGCCCTGGGTCCGGAACGGCGGGCGGCTCACATGCAGGCTGTTGCCAACCGTTACCTGGCGATTCAGGGCGATGCGCGCCGCTTGATGCGTGTCGAGTTGCCCACTCTTGCTGCCGACGACGCCCTAGCCCGTCTCCAAGAACTCGCCGCCGAGCTCCAGGAGATTCACAGTGACGCCGACCCCATCAACAAGTTCGCGTTCCGCCGAGCCCACGCGAACATCACGGCTGGCGGTCAAACCTACGCCGTGGATTCCTCGTCTGACCATGGAGGTTCCCCCACATGACCACCAACGCGCCCGCGGGCACGGTGCTGCTCCAGATCGAGGCGATGGACATCGTGTCCTACATCTTCGGCACCAACGTCCAACGTGAGCACATCGGCGCTTCCTGGCTGGTGACACAGCTCCCGAGATGGTTCGCGTCGGCATGCGACGGCGAGTCTGTCGATGTGCTGGTCACGGTCAGCGGGAAACTTCTTGCGACGGTGGAATCGGCGCAGGCTGCCAAGAGGATCGTCACTGCGGTGTCACGCGCCGCCCTGGACGAGGCACCGGAACTGGACATCTGCGGTGCCTGGGTTTCGCTCCCCGGGGATGAAGTCACGGTCGGCGACATGAGGCGCGCGGCCGTTGCCTTGGAAGAGGCGCGGAGCCTTCGGGTCTCCATGGATGCCGCGTCGCCGACGATTCCCTTCCTCGATGTGTGTCGAGTCAGCAACCGCCCCGCGGTCCCCGAACTGGGCACGACGGGCGAGTGGGCGCGGGACAAGAAGATTGCTCTGAGCGAGAGCAGCCGTCGTAAGAGAGTCAAGGCGCAAGATTTCCGCAGCCACCTCCTGAAGGTCCTCGAGAACGGAGGGGTCAGCGAGGAGAACGCAACCCGCTTGTTGCCGCATTTGAAGGAGCTTGAAGAGGCTGCCGACGACGATTCGACAGGGGTCACCGAACTGGAGTGGGTCGGCGTGGTCCATGCCGACGTCAACCACCTGACGTCGGCACTATATGGAGGCAACGCAGAGGCCCTTCACCCCGTCAATCCGCAAGAGTTGCGCGAGCGCACGCGTCAGATCAGCCAGGCGATCGAGAGCGCATACGTGGCGGGTGCAAAGGCCGTCTTGATTCAGGCCGATGCCGCAAGCCCGAAGAAGCGGGTCAACGTCCTCCCGCTCTTCCCGATCATGCTGGGGGGTGACGACCTCACCGTCGTTGTCCACGGTCACTACGCCCTGACCTTCGCCGTCGAATACGCCAAGGCGCTTCGGGCGGCGACGGGTGCGGATGACAGTCCGTTGCGGTCTCTGACTGACGATCAGAGCGGGTTCCGCGCTGCCATCGGAGTGGCGCTCGTCAAGCCGCACTTTCCCTACCACCTCGCCGCGGCACTCGCCACGGCGCTATGCGACCGATCGAAACAGGCATCCCGCGCCGAGTCGATGGTCGACTTCGAGGTGGTCTACGACTCAGTTCACATTGATCTTGACGGCATACGCGGCCGTGACCCGGTTCCGAGCCTGCGTCCCCTCAGAGTCGAGGGAGTCGGAGCTGGCTCGTGGTGCGGACTGCTCGCCGCGGCACGGGCAGTGGTCGGCGATGGCGACAAAGACCGGGGTATGCCGTCGGGCCAGTTGGCCGCGCTGCGGGACGAAGTGCGTCGATCCGGCTCTCCTCCGACCGATCCTGCACTGAGCGATGCAGCCGCCGCGCGGTGGTCCAGGCTGGCTCACCAATACCCACGGAGCGCGCAAGCGCTGGGGGATGGGGCGGGGCGGGTTGTGTGGGAGGACAGGCCCTCGTCCCGCCGGGTCAGTCAGCTCTTCGATATCAAGGCGCTGCTCGATGTCAGCCCGGTGTCGTTGGTGCGGCTCCTCGCAGAAGGTTCCTGTGGCTCGGAAGGAGACGGCCGATGATTTCACGCGAGGTGAGCATCACACTGGAGTCGGACTGGACGCACGGCTCGGGCCAGCGCGGTGATGACAATGCCGATATCGCCATCCAGCGCGATGCGTCGGGGCGGCCGCTTCTCAGAGGCACTCACCTCACCGGGTTGGTGCGCGAGGCATTACCTGAAGTGATCGCCATGTTGGTCAAGGAATCGGCCAAGGACAAGGCGGTGTGGAAGTCCTGGCTTACGGTGCTCTGCGGCAACGAGACCCATGCCGGAGCATTGTCGATCCGAACCGCCTACGCCGATATCGCGACCCCCATTGGCCTACGTCCGGGTGTCGCGATCAATCCGGCCACGGGAACCGCCGCAGACGACCAGCTGAGGCTGGCGCAGCGGGTCGGAACGGTCAAACTGACGACCTCCGCCGTCTTGGGGGAGCGCAGCGGGGACGGGCGCCGGCTTGCCTGGTCGAAGGATCAGATCACGGCCGCCTGGCTGCTGGCCGAAGCCGCCATGGGGCTCGTCGAAGCTGTCGGTTCCGAGCGCCATCGCGGCGCGGGGCGCGCAGTCATCGCCTGGGCGGATAAGGAACCGAAACTGACCGCGCGGCTGCAGCAACTGAAGACCAAGCCTGTGCCTCCACCTGCTGCGACGGCGGAGACGAGACCGCGTGTGGGTGGAACTCCGGTGAGCGAGGAGTGGAAACGCTTCACGGTGGGTCTGACCCTGAGCGATCCGCTTCACGCAAACGCGGGAGTCAGGTCCAACACCATGCTGGGTCACCCCTACCTACCGGGGACTGCGCTCCTTCCGTGGCTTCACCAGCAGTTGCGCCGCATTGACGCCGAGGACATCGTTCGGGACGCCGTCGTGAACGGTGGTTTGTTGGCGGGGAACGCGTATCCGGTGGTGGAGTCTCGGCCCACCTGGCCGGCACCGCTGGGGCTGAGCAGTCGAGGCCGCTGGGTCACGCAGTCCTGTCCGCATGACTTCGTCGATGGTGCGCCCATGCTCTTGGTCCCCCACAACACGATCGACCCCACGAAGGGTCGGACGAAGACCGAAGCCGGCTTCTACCAAGTCGTGGCGATCGCCGACGGCAGCATCCTGGAGGCGGAGGTCTTGCTGAACACCGATGTATGCCGTGCCCTTCCCGAGGGTTGGGAGACGAAGATCGACACGTCGGGGTTCTTTGGCGCCAAGTCCGGTGCGGCATACGGCGGGGCGAAGGTCTGCGTCTCCGGAGGTGTGCCCGCAACGCCGACCACGCCCAACGCGTCGGACGGGTCGCTCACCGTGTGGCTCCTCAGCGATCTTCTGCTGCGGTCACCCTCCTTCGCTGCTGCGGGGGTCTTCGACGTGGTGAAGGCCTTGCAGCAGCTTGGGGTCGGGGTCACCGACCCCGAGCTGGGGGAGGTTCACGTGCAAACCAAACGCATCGACAGCTGGACCGGGAATGCACCACGTCCCACCTTGATCACGCTCGCGGCGGGCAGCACGATGCGGCTTCGCTGGGACGGATCGGGGGCCGAAGTGCTCGCCAAGGTGGCCCTCACCGGGTTCGGTGAGCGTCGGGCCGAAGGGTTCGGCCGGATGGCCTTCCAGCACCCACTACTCGAGTCTCAACCAGCACTCCCGGCAGGAGCACTTCCGTGATCAGGTACCGCTTGGAGGCGATCGTCCAGTTGGCGAGCCCTCTGCATATCGGAGGTCTTGACCGGCTCACCGTGGCCGGTCTTCACGACGAAACACAGGTCAAGGAAATCGCACGTGACTCCAAGGGGGTGAGGACGATCCCCGGGTCCAGCATTCGCGGAGCGCTCCGGGCGTTTCTGCGGAAGGCTGGTCAGCTCGATGACGTCGTATGGGGCTCTACCGAAGCAGCGTCGCTAATCACGGTTGACGACGTTAGCGTCCCGGTCTCGGTTCCGTCGTCGTCCGTCGACGGCAACGGCGTGGATCGGGTCACCGGAGCCGCAGCCCCTCGCTATCTGTTTCGTCAGGAGGTGATTCCTGCCGGGACCAGTCTCACCTTGACCTTCTCGGCCAGGTCAACCGAGGAGATGGCCGAGGCCGTCCACAACCAGGTAGGCCTCATGGCGCGAGCTCTGAAGGACCCCACGTTCTCGTTGGGGGCTCGAGGGCGTGTTGGCTGGGGCCGGGTCAAGGGAGGAACTAGCACGGTGCTTCGAGTCGGCCGTTGGGACACCACATCGCTGAAGAGTTTGGCGAACTACGTCGAGCACCGATCCGACTGGGTCCATGGTCAATTCCATCCAAAGGACCCGTCGGCAGACAGTTGGTGGACCGACATCGGCCTGCTGACGCCTGGTCCTTCGAGTCAGCGCCCGAGCGTCCGGTGGACCATTGGTTGGAAACCAAGGGCGGGCCTGATGGTCCAGGACCATGACGAGAACGGCAATGTGGTCTCCTCCCGGGTCATCGACGGTCGACATGTCCTGCCAGGCAGCGCCATCAAGGGAGCCCTGCGGGCTCGTGCGTCGCGCATCGTGCGGACCGCTCTCGCGGCCCAGGGTGACCTCCTGCCCAAGTGGGATGCGCTCTCCCTGACCGACCAACTGGAGTCGGATCACGTCCTCGTCAGAGAGCTCTTCGGGTCGACTGAGCGTGCTGGCCGATTGACAGTTGCCGACTGTTATGCGGCGGGGGCTAGCACGACTGCGCGGTCCCACAACAGTCTCGACCGCTGGTCGGGCGGCACGAGGGAATCCCACTTATGGGAAACGCAAGCCGCCGTCGATAACAGATGGGACCCCATCGTCCTGGACGTCGACCTCGCCGAATTGGCGGTTGGGGCCCAGCGCGCCTGTTACGTGTTGCTGGGGTTAGTCATCGCGGAGATCTGCTCGGGACGCCTCGCCCTCGGCGGTCATGGCACCCGGGGTCTGGGCCTGCTGAACGTGTCTCAGGTCAAAGTCAGTGGGAGCGAATTGGGAATAGCGAACTTCACCCTCAACGCAATCAGCGGTCAGTTTCCTGCTGAGCACTTGATCAAGAAGCTTCGTCACGTCTGGGAGGTTGATGCGGTCGGCACCTCCACGGTCAGCTGGCTGGATGTCCTCCAGGAGCAGGAGGTCGAGCCGTGAGCCGTGTCCAACACGCGACGTACAGCGCCACGTCAAGCCCGGGCCAATCGCTGGGAGATGCCCTCCTAGCCGCCCAGGCCCGGAATGCGGCTGCGGGCGTCGCCTTGACCACCGGGGGGCCGCGCCGGGTCACCCTGGCCCAGACTGAACCGCCAGTCCTCACCTCTGGCGGTGAGGAAGTTGATCTCGGCACCGTCTTCGAAGTGCGGATCTGGCAGGTCGACCCACCCGCGCCCCGACTGGCAGCAGAAACGCGCTGGGTCAACGGGGTCGGGTCGGCTGTGGTGGACCTCATTGCGGGAGAGGCAGCCGGTGGTACCCCCTGCCTAGCCGTGTCGAGGTCCTACCTGACTGGCGACCGCATTGTTGAGGCAATGGAGGTCTTCAGTGTCGCCGAGCCCTTCGGGAATCTCAGTCCCACCGACCAACTGTTCCGATCTGGACTGGAGTAGCCGTGCCCGATCCGACGCACTTCTATCACGCCTACAACTACATCCCCACCCCCGACCGGAATGATGGATCGTTTCCGGGAGCTTTGCGGGATGGCTCACCGGCAACGCACGATTATCTGGCGCCGCAGTTACTCAATGGCCGCATCGAGGTGGAGATGACTGTCGTGACCCCGTTGGTGATCGGGGACACCGCGCCAGCTCCCAACAACCCGAATCACACCCGGTTGCGGGTTGCGTCGGCAAGCGGGAACCCGGGAGGAGCCACGGGACCGAACGACGTCTCGATTCCCACGACCAGCGTCAAAGGGATGCTCAGGTCAGCTTTCGAGGCGGTGACTCTGTCGCGTTTCGGTCAACTCCCGACGGCAGACCAATACCTAACCTATCGAGCTCGGGCATCCGCCGCGCTGGGCCTATTGCCGGTCCGAATCGAAATCCAGGCGAACGGTAGCGTCCTTGCCCACCCCCTCGATGGGGCTCCCGGGCCCACAGGCAGCCGACCTCTTCCTGCCGCCGTGTGGAAGGACGAGCAAGGGGGGCCGGATTCGTTTGCGCCAGGCGGCCTGGAGTTGATGCACGCCATTGGCCGGAGTCAGGCGGTGACGGACGCGACCCTGACCTTGGTGCAACGCAATCCAGGGCAGCAGAATGCCTATCACGAGTGGGTGGTCACCCACCTTGGCGGAATACGCACCGTCACGATCGGTGGGCCATCGCGATGCCCGGGGGTGACCTACTCGATCACGGCGTCATCCCCGGGCTGGCTTTGCCGCACCGGCAGAGGCATCATCCCAAATAAGCACAGCGAGCGACTGTTCTTCAGTTCCCGCCCGTCCGCCCCCGTGCCTCTGACCGAAGACCACGTCAGGAGGTACAGGACCATTCTCGACAGCTACGTGGAGGGTGAGGGAGCGAATCCGTCCGAGCCGGTCCTGAGCTACGTGCCCAGTGCGGCAGTGCCGTTCCACGATGGTGACCTCGTGTATGCCGTCCTGGACGACGTAGGCGGGATCGTCGAGCTGGTGCCCACCATGATCGGACGTCGCACCTTCCAAGAGTCCCCGGTGTCCATCGCCGAGGCCCGAGGTATGGAGCCAGCGTCATGTCGTGCTAAGGCGTCATCAGCGGACCGCACCTGGGGCTTCGTCCATGAGGCGCAGCCAGGCCAACCAGACAGCCAAGGCCCGCGCCTTGGAGCGGAGGCAGACGCTCACCGCGGCCAGATTGTCATCGGGGCGGTTGCCTCATTGAGCGTTAGACTCGAACGACCACGAGGCGGGATCGTGCTGCGCGAACTGGCGTCACCGAAACCCAATGCCGCCCGCTTCTACGTTTTCGATGCCGACGGTCGCCCGATCCAGGCGCAAACCGGGGCCTGGTCATCCGAAACAGTAGGCCGACTGGGGCGCAAGGAGGAGTTCTACCTTCCGGGTGATTCCCTGCCTCGCAAGGTCTATCCGCACCATCGATCGGCGACTTCCGGCGCCGCCTTCCCTGCCACAGCCGTCGACCCTGGGGGCATTCCCAACGACCGAAATTCCACAGTCGAGTCCTACATCGACCGAGGCAGCGCTTTCACGTTCTCGGTCGATTTCGTCAACCTCACGCGGCTGGAGTTGGCTGCCCTGGTCTGGCTTCTCGACTCGCGCAACCTGGCGACCGCGGACTCGCCAACTGGGCGTGGCTACCACCGTCTCGGTCACGGTCGCCCCCTGGGCCTCGGATCAGTGCAATTGGACGTGACGAGCGTGCACGTATCGACGGGCAAGGAGGTCGGATACGGCTACTTCGACATCACGTCGTGCCTAGGGTTGGGCGGCGCGCAGGAGGATGCGTCCTCGCTCGCCAAGGAATTCGACGATTTCGTCAGGGCAGAGAACTACAACCCTCTCAATCGCGCCATCGCCGCGTTCAGGCGCTCAGCCAGCGGCCACCCCGAACACCCGGACCGTGTGGTCTCCTACCCCTACGCTCTCGGCAGGCCAAACGTCGGAACGGTGATTCCGTGGTTCCTCTGGAACGAGACGGTGCAGCACGACGTCGTCAAAGGCGACCTCATTCCTAACCGCCACGGCCTCTCGCTTCCGCCGCTGTGGGCTGGCGATGACGCTCTGCCGTGGAATCCTCACTAGCGAGAAGGGAACACGAAGGATGCCGAGCAGATGGTTCGTTCCGGTGCGCGGGGTGGATCCGCAAAGGGTGCGGCTGGAGCATGTCCACGCGGCCTTTTCGGCGTGGTTTGACGGAAATTCGGCCGAGCACGCGGCGGGAGACAAGCCCTACACCATTTCCCCACTCACTCAGCGCGGCGGTCGCGTCGGGGTGATCATCACAACCCTGAACGATTATGCCGTTGATCGCCTTCATCTCGGTGTCCAGCGTCAGGGTGGCACGGTGCGTCTGGGTAATCAAGCACGCGCCGTCGGGAGGCCGCAACTCATTGAGGCCCAGTCCTGGCGAGAACTTTCCGCGGTTCGCGACGCTCGGCAGTGGACCATTCAGTTCCTTACCCCGACGACCTTTCGGTCCGGTGACAGATCCTCCCCCATGCCATCGGTCCCGACCATCATGGCAGGGCTGGGCCGCGCGTGGACGATGTGGTGCGAGGACGACGAGGTTCGGGCTATTCCACAGCCCACGTCGGTGGGGGCGTTGTGGGTGAGCGATCTCAAACTGCACAGTTCGGTGCTCCACCTCCGCCGACGCGACCGCGACGGAGTCGCCCGGACGACCAGTGCGTCCGGTGTGACGGGAACTCTCACGCTCCGTGCGGACGACGCCGAAACGGCGCAGTGGGCGAATCGCCTCTTGGGACTGGCTCCGTACTGCGGTGTCGGCTCGATGCGTGGCAAGGGATTTGGGGTAGTCAGCGTCCATGAGTCGACTTCTAACGGCCGAAGGGAATCAGCGTGAAAAGGAGAAACGTCATCGGTCGCCTGTTCGGATCTGGGGGCTTCCCGCATCGTCAGAACGTACCTTACGACGGTTTGTATGCCCAACTGGCGACTGCGCGCAAGGTGGCTGACTATTCGCTTTATGCCGGGTTCGTGTTCTCTTTGGTTCTCGCTCTAAAGGGAGACATGGAAATGGTGTGGCGCCAACTGATGGGTCTTTTGGTCTTTCTTGCTCTGGTCACTCACTTCGTCGCCAATGCTGTAGGTACGACCGTTCTGGCGCCGTCGGCTGACCGACAGCGCGTCCTAGGATTGGTGGAAGACTCGTTTGACAGCCCCTTGCTTGATCGGCGAATAGCGGGATTCTACGATAATGAAAACTTGGAACCCAGCCTTCATAAATTCTTGGCGAATACCTTTCAGAACGTCCATGAATCGTCGCGAATCTTACGGGCTCAGACGCGTGGAGTGGTTGGACGGACGGCAGCCTTCGGCGTGGTAGGGCTGGTGGCGGCATATTGGGGAATCAAGGACAGTGCCTACGCCATCCCCGTGTTGCAGTTGCTCTTGTCTTCGGCGCTGATGACTCGCATGATTCATCACTTGCGACTCACTTCCACTTTGTTTGAGCTCGACGAGAAGTTTCAACTACTTTTTGCGTCCGCGAAAGCGAAGGGTGACTACGCTCAAGTTCATGCCGCTGGGTTGGCGCTCGCAGTGGACTACCAGTGCGCCCTGTCCTGTTATACCGAGGCTTCCGTCAGCAGCCAGATGTACCACCGCATGAATGACGCGCTGACGCAACAGTGGAAGGTTCGATCACGAGATCTGGGAATCGATCGTGAGGCCGACGCAGGCTGAAGCTGGCACCGTCTCTCCCGGACAATGCTCGCTTCCCCCGGGTGGCGAGACATTCGCGGAGTCGAGTCTCCGCCAGGCGTGGCTCGATGTCCTGGCCAACGACCTCGACGACGGCGTTCCCGCTCCTGGCGTGACGCGCTTCCAGGAGCACCTCGGCCGGAACCTGGCCGCCCTCGCCCAACAGTTGACCGACGGGTCCTACCACCCATCGGACCTTACCGAGGTCGCCATCAGCAAGTCCGACGGCGGCCTCCGCCACCTGCACGTGCCCGCCGTCCGCGACCGCGTCGTCGCCCGTGCGCTGCTCACCGTGGTGACGCCACGGATCGACCCGCATCTCGGCCACGCGGCATACGCCTATCGACCCGGTCTCGGCGTCGCCGAAGCGGTGGAGGCCGTGGCGGCCGCGCGCGACGAGGGGCTGCGGTGGGCGCTGCGCACCGACGTCGACGACTGCTTCCCGACAACCCCGGTCGAAGTGGCCCGGCGTCGCTTCGAGGCGCTCGTCGATGACCCGCTGATCGTCGAGTGCGTGCGCCGCCTGCTCGCCCGGAAGGTGCGGCTCGAGGACGGCCGACTGACCCAGGGTGCCGGGTTGGCGCAAGGCTGCGCGCTATCACCATTGCTGAGCAACCTGGTGCTCGTCGATGTCGACGAAGCCCTCGCCGATCGCGGCTTCCGCGTCGTGCGGTATGCCGACGACCTCGCGGTGCTCGTCGCCACCCGCGAGCAGGCGTGGGAGGCGGCGCGCTGCGCGTCCGCCGTGTTGAAGGAGTGGGGAATGGCCCTGGGTGCAGACAAGACCGCGGTGATGAGTTTCGACGACGGCTTCGCCTTCCTGGGGGAGGATTTCGGCCCGCGCTACCCGCCCGTGGTCGCGCGCGGAGTGGAGGAGCCGGACCGCAAGGTCGTGTATGCCGGTGTGCAAGGCAGCCGCCTGCGCGTCACCAAGGGGCGGCTCCTGGTCGAGTCGGAAGCTGATGTCGAGTTGCTCAGCGTCCCTGTCTCGCAGGTGCAGCGGCTCGTCACTTTCGGCTCGGTGGGCGTGAGCGCGGGGGTGCGGGACTGGGCGGTGAGCAACGATGTCGACGTCGTCTTTGCCTCCCGCCGCGGGGCCTATCAGGCCAGTCTCGTCGCTGCCGGCAGTGGCGCACGAGTGTCGCGGCTTCGGGCGCAAGTCAAATTGTCGGGGTCGGTGGAGGCGCTGCCCATGGCCCGCGCCGTCGTCGCGGCGAAGATCCGCCACCAACTCGTCCTGCTGCGTCGGTCGGCTGTCGTCGAGGTCGCCGATCTGATCGGCACCGCGGTCGGCGCTATGGAGGGCTACGCCCGGATGCTCGACGACTGCGCCACGACCGAGGAGGTGATGGGACTGGAAGGCGCGGCCGCGGCGGCATACTTCCCGGCATTGGGGGTGCTCATGCCCGCGGAGCTGCAGTTCGTGCTGCGCAGCCGACAGCCGCCCGCCGACCTCGCGAATTCCGCACTGTCCTTCCTCTACACGATCCTGCTTGGGGAGTGTGTCACAGCCCTGTATGCCGCGGGGCTCGATCCGGCGTTCGGTCTGTTGCACTCGGATCAGGACAAGCGGCCGAGTCTCGCGCTGGACCTGCAGGAGGAGTTCCGGCCCTTGGTGGTGGATCAGGTCGTCCTGGAAGCAACTCGACAGGGTCGACTGCGGTCTGAACATGCCCGGACGGAGCCCAACCGACCTGGCATCTTCCTGACCAAGGCAGGGCAACGGGTGCTGCTGGAGGGCTATGAGCGGCGAATGCTGCGGGCGACACGTGGCGCGTTGCCCGATTTCGCGGGGAGTTGGCGGCGGCACCTCTATCGGCAAGCGCAACGGCTGCGGGCGTCGATCATGGAGCCGGGCACGCCCTGGACGGGGCTGTCATGGCGACCCTGACACTGGTGGCGGCCTATGACGTGTCGAGCGACCCACGCCGGGCCCGACTCGCAGCCCTCTTGCAGGGCTACGGTGACCGCATCCAGAAGAGCGTCTTCATCGTGCGAGCCGACGCGACGGGGATTGAGGATCTGCGTCGACGAGCGGAGGGCATCCTCAACCTCAACGAGGATTCCCTCTACCTCTTCTCCCAGTGCGGCAAGTGCTGGACTGCGATCGGATGTATCGGCCAAGCCGAGCCGGCCGAGCCCGTGCTCTACTGGGCCGTGCTGTGAGAGGAGCGTGTCTAAGGGATGCCGCAAATCCGTGCAAACCGGGCTGTGGTTGGCTACTCGCCGGTAACCCTGTCGGGTGTGCAAGCCTCTGACCAGCACAAACGTCCCTCCGGGGCGCTCTCAGGTCACGGACGTACGTCCGAATTTCGGTCGGGTGTGAAAACGGACAGCGTTTGCGCTGGTCAGAAGCTCGTCAGCGGGGGTAGGGTTCCGCTGTCCCCATCTCGCGACAGCGAATAGAAACCTTGCGCATGGTTGGCCTCCTAATGGCCTTGAAGGGTTCCGCTGTCCCCATCTCGCGACAGCGAATAGAAACCACGTCACACTCGATGACCGAGCGCTTCTCGCCTGGTTCCGCTGTCCCCATCTCGCGACAGCGAATAG
>Ga0116180_1001194_pt1 | contig 22416 bp, 22 predicted proteins | sample AD_UKC073_MetaG_FD_89804 | JGI IMG/M metagenome (GOLD analysis project Ga0116180, IMG submission 89804) | Active sludge microbial communities of municipal wastewater-treating anaerobic digesters from USA - AD_UKC073_MetaG | ecosystem: Engineered > Bioreactor > Anaerobic > Digestate | place: USA...
AACGAAGCGCTGGCGGCGGAACTGGCCGTCTGGAAAGCGCGGCTCATGCGGGTGTTACGGTGCGCTACGATCCAGGAAGCGATTGAGGAGTTGCAATTGAACCAAAATGCGGAACGCAAGGAAAACAAAGAATAAGATATATGGGAGGGATTTGAATGATACGCAAGGTTAAATCGGGTTATATTGTGATCAGCCACACTGGCAAAAAACTGGGCGGTCCATATCCATCATTGGAGAAAGCACAAAGGCGATTGCGCCAAGTTGAATACTTTAAACATCGCGGGGGTAAGAAGCGATGACCCTTTATGTGGCTAAAAAGGGAATTGATCCCGATATTACTGATCAACCCGAGGATGATCCCACGGGAGGGACTGGGGATGGCGGCTGGAATGATGATGTGGATGATCCCAATGGGGATGGTACCGGTGATGGCGGAACTGGATTAGACATTGATCATGAACCGGTCCGTTGGCCTCCCAATATTAAACCTCCAGTCATTCCAAGTGAACCAATCCCCAGAGAATCATTTCCACCCGGATGGGATAAGGTGCCATCGTATGGTGGAATGGTCGTAAGACAATATTCCTATGATGCCAGCACCACAATGAATTCATTGCGGACCAGCATTAACGCGGTCAAGATCCGCAATATTGTCAGGGATGTTGGCCCCCTCTTGGCCTGCAACTATAACACCATCGATGTTAATCCAGCGTTATTTGAGGATGATCCCGGGGCGCTGATATATCAGGCAAGCACCATTATTGGGTATACAGAGGATAATCCGCCCGAGCCCATCCGCCGCGTCACACTATATGGGGCGCCATGGAAGGCCAATGGTTACAAGAAATGGTTTTGGGATGCGGGCCTGCCCGCCGGTGGAGAATGGATTGCTTATGAGGATGATTCAGGAACCTATTCCCGCTATTGGCGCAGGGTATGGCGTTGGAATCCATATGCGAATGATCCCATTGAAGAGTATTTACAAATGTGGTCCGAGGGCGGCTGGTCCGGTTGGATTGGAGAGTCTCCTCCCGAATCAGAGGAGGAATGGGACGGGGTAACGGAACATGCCAAGCCAATATACCCCTATCAATCGCCAGAATACGAAAGTTATGGAAAAGTATTTGATAGATGTGTATTGAATGGATTTGGACGATTCATGGTTGATCCCGCGCCACTCAAGGAGGATCTGGTATTCCGTTGCTTGACCCGCGTTGGATTCTGTATTCGAAACCCACAGACCCTGGATGGAATTAAATTGCAATTCGCCACCTACAATGCGGAATGGCAAACAAGTCCCGGGGAAGTGTATGTTGGTTATAGTTTCACCCGGGCGCCTGTATATTGGAGTGGCGTATGCGGATATCCGCCCAATCCATATTCCGATCCGCCTCCCGAGGGACAATATCCGGTTATCTATCCATTTACTCAGGATGTGTATTCCGTGGCTCAATACCCGGATTATTGCGAAGTAATCCTAGACGCGGCCCTGGCTGAATGTCCCGAATCCGGACCAATGTTTATTTGGCTAACCTACCGGTTGGATTGGGAGGACACGCTGGAGAATCCGCCCCAAGGGAAAACACGAATTAGTTACGAGAAAAACTGGGATTTCGTTTTGTCGGTAAGAGCGGCCGGGGAAATCAATTATAAGGAAGTTACATTGGTGGAAGGAGTATTATCCACCTATCAATCCCTATTGCTGCAAGAGGATGATAATCGTCCATATAAGGTTGTGATTGTCAATAAATAGGAGGAGGATCATGGCGGATACTATCAGTTACTATACAACATTCATTAAGCGGGATTTTGAGGCGGCTCATCTTCCCAATGGGAATAGGGTTGTGCCGGTATACGCCGTGGTGGGGAATCAACAGGTTCCCTATGCGCATATTGTTTATGATCAGAACGGAAAGCCGGTTGACTACGTTACCTACACAGAGCAGCCAAACTTTTATTTCATTAAACAATTTGGATTGTGGGAAACGCCCTATACCTACAAAGGCGAGAAATACATGGATTGGGGTGGGGGCGCCATCCGGGTGGAATGGGATGAAAAACAGGGCAAATGGATTCCATTAAGCCGAGATTTAATATCCAAATTCAAGGCGGATTGGGAAGACGTTAAGGCCCGCAATGAGCAACGGTACGCGGATATTTTGGCTGGATATGAGAAATTGTATGGGGAAACGGAAAACCGCTTATCGGGCCTAGGATTACAACAAGCCAAGGACATTGATACCTCATTCCAACGCGCAGCCGCCAAGGCAAAGCAGGATCTGACATCAAGAGGATTGGTTAATACAACCATTCTGCCCTCGGTGATGACGGGATATGAGAAAGAACGCGTGGCGGCGCAAAATCGATTGGCCGAGGATTTAACTCGGGAGCGGCTTGGATATTTAACTGATATTACCAAGCAAAAACTGGATTTCATGGAACGAAAGAATGAGACATATCCCAATCTGGAATACTATACAATAATGCTGCAAAACCTGGGGAAGGGTGGACTCTAATGGCAATCGAATATCGACCGTCCGAATCAATCGCGGCCCTGGGTGAGGCGGCCTATGCCGCAGGCTTGGGACAATACCGGCAGGTCCAGCAGGAACGGGCGGACCGGTATCGTCAACTGCAGGAGCAGTTGGCCTTGCAGCGGCAACAAATGGCCAATCAATATACCCTGGGCCTGAAGCAATTGGAACTTCAACGGACCAATCAACAGGATTATCTCAAAACATTGCGGGAACTGGATACCCAACGGGAGGCTGCCCGATTGGAGGCTCAACAAAAGGAATGGGAACTCCAAGAGAAATCGGCCGACAGGGAGATCCAGCGGCGTTTGGGCGCATATCAGGCCCAAATGACGCTTGCCGACCGGCGGGAAATGGCCAAGTTGCAAAACGCCAAGCGCTGGATTAAATCCAATCCGGCCTTAACCGATACTCAAAAGGCCGACTTACTGAACAAAGTCAATGCCAGGATATTTGGCATATTGCCCGAGGATATGCCAACTCAAGGTAAATCGGTTCAGGACGAGGTTAAGGATAGGGTATGGAAGGATTCGGATGGTTCGATATATATCATGCAAAGAGACGGTACCCTGGATTACCGGCCTCCCAATAAGGTTAGGGAAGAGGCATTGCCCATTGAGGAAGATTTTAAGCAGAATGTATATCATGATCAACAGGGCAATGTATGGACCCGCAGCCGGTCCGGCGACTGGAAATTGGCAAAAGAGAAATCGGATGAGATTGAGCCCATTTCCCTTTCCCCCAAGGACCTGGCCACGATGTACAAGGATTTCGCGGCCACGTTTCCGCCAACCACTCCCCCCGATACCATTCGGAAAAAATTCCAGGAAGAATTCATTCCGTTGCTAAGAAATACCGTAATGCAATTCAGACAACAGGCCAAGGAAGTTGAAACGCCGCCGCCTATGCTTCCGCCATCTGTTTCGGGTCTATCTCCAACCCCAACGCCTACTCCGGCACCCACCCCTGCACAATGGGGATATGCCGGGTTTGGCGCATCCACAACCGGAACGCAACCCCAAGGCCCGGATATTGTGGATTGGTTAAAAGATGTGATTATCCAACCTCAACCCACGCAGCCACCCGGTCCATGGACATACGCGGGATTTGGAGTGACCAATGTTCAACAACCAGGTCCAAAACCCGATATATTGGATTGGGTAAATCAATGGATTAAGAATTTGGTTCAGGGCGGACGCACGTTATATGATATATACAATTGGTTGCGTGCCCAAAACATTAAGCTCCCAACATTCCAGGAATGGTGGCGTGACTTAAAGAGCGGCGGCCAAACCGCCTATACCCTATTCAGTATGCTAATGGAACGCAATAAGACCACGGCTGATATGGTGCCCACGCCCGGCCCCATCCAGCGGCCGCAAATGATCCCCGTTCCCACGTCTACACCGATTCCGCCTACTTCTACACATACGACGATGGCTACATCGATTCCTCCCGCTCCTACATCTACGACAGTGGCTACTCCAATTCCCACGTCAACATATATACCAATGCCCACGGAGACATATACACCAACGCCAATAACAACGCCTACGGCGACACCTACATCTACGGTGACACCAGAACCTACGCCGGAACCCATGCCCACGCCAATTGCGACGCCCCTAAGTCAATCCCCCATGGCGCAGGAAATGGTTTCGCGTGGATTCACCGGCAGGCAAGTACAAAGATACATGAATATGACACAGCAAGAAAAAGATAAGATCGAAAGGGAAATTAAGGTTTTAGTAGGAAAGTTGGAGCATGCAATCGCAACACGAAACTACGCCGAGGAGATGCGATATAGATCCGAACTGCGGGAATACATTGAGAAAAACTTGGGGTGGTAACTATGTACTATTTGAGCCGCGCTATTGAATTATTGAATACTCCAATCCAGACCAATCCCACGGATGAGCCTACCGACCGGCCCATGCCATTTTCAATCAAATCCGCTGAACAGATCGAGGCGGAGCGGCGGGCCACGGAAGAAGTTGACAAATTGCCTAAGAACGCCTTTCTGCGCAACCTCATCCTGGGAGTGAAGGAGGCGGGTGGCGATGTGGCGGGATTGGTATCCCGCTTTATCGGGGAGCGGGGAGCTGCGGATATCATTAACCGGCAGATGGAGGCCATTGAGCAACGGGCGGGTCAATTGGATCAATCCAGTTACGCGCCCGATTGGTTGAACCGTTCATTCCGTGGCGCCATTAGATCCATCACTGGCATGCTTCCCGCAGGAATGGCCGGTGGTCCATATGGTGCCATGATGTATGGTGTCGCCACGCGTGGGAGCCAGGCCATCACCGAGGCCCAACAGGCCGGTTTGGAGGGAGCGGCCAGGTACGAATATGTGGCCAAGGCAGCCGCCATTGAGGGGATGATTACCGGCCTATTTCAAGCGATTGGCAAGAGCGGCCTAGAGGCTGCCGTGGCGGCCAAGGACCTGGTCTGGAAGGGATTTCGTGATGCCGCCAAACAATACGGCCGTGTTACGTTGGAGGAACTGCCAGAGGAAATCATCATCGAGGTTTTGGATAATATTAATCAACGTATCCAGAAGGTACATCCCGATGGGCTGAATAAAGAGATAGTCCAGAAAAAGGAATTTTGGGGGGAAATGGGACGGATTGTCCGGGATACAGCCGCCCAAACACTCATAGCATCCGGCCTGGGAGTTGGGGGCCGTCAGGCCCTGGCCGGTCGACCAGAAAAAATAAAGCCACAGGCCAAGCCCACGGAACAATTCATACAGCCGACTAAAAATGTAATCCCCGAACCTATCCCCATTGAGATTGGCCCTGGTCCTATTTCCCCCGAGCCCGGACCTGGTCCCATCTCCCCTGAACCTGGCCCCGGCCCTATCTCTCCCCAATCTGGTCCGAGGCCGAAACCTGGACGCGGGCCGGAACCTGGACCAGAAACCCAACCTGGACTTGGACCCGAACCAGGACCTCAACCTCAGGAGGGCGGCGCGGCCGTTGTGGCCAAAACCAAACCAATGCCAACGGATGCGGAGATTCAGGATTGGGTATCTAGGAATCCCGAACAGGCCGCGCAAATAGCCGCCAGCAATAGCACTAGGAAAAGTTTTTTGGATGCGGGACTGCCGGTCTATAACAAGAACATTCGGCAGAAGTTTGTCCAAGTGGTAAAGCAGTTGCTTAAATGGCAGGGAGGCCGACCTACCGCGATTCCCGCGCCGCAACCAGAGACAATACCATCATTGCCAGCGCCAACCACAGAAACAACTACACAACCCCAGGGCGCCCGGGAGCAATATATTAACGAATTGCGCAATAAATCCTGGGATGAACTAAAGAAATTGGCTAGGGATTTAGGAGTAAAAATCAAGGGAAGCAATACATCCCTCATTGAATCCATAGCCGATGCCTATTTCGAAAAACAAGAACCCAGTAAGCGGATTATTCCGTTAAAAAAGAGAACTGAACCTCAGCCAGAATCCAAACCAACCATAGAAAAAACAGTATCCAATATTCCAACGACCGAGGAGGAACTTAACAAGGAGTTGGATGAAATAGTTGGTGAGGTTCCCGAGGAAGAATACACACCTCCTTCCAAGGCGGAAACCAATGCGCCCCTGCTTGATGAGGAATCTCTTGAGCTTACTCCCGAGGAACGCGTGACAAATGAGATATATGCCAATGCGCGGGGAGAAGCATTGGGGAAAGTAGGCGAGGTTAATGCCGCCGTATTGTTTGTTTCACCATTGGAATTTAAGGAGTTTGTGCAGAAGTTGGCCAACGCCGGATTCACGGTGACGGAGACAACCCCTCCCGGGGAAAAGAGCAAAGGTACAAAAACAAAACCACGAGACCGTTCGTTTGTGTGGCGCGCGCCCAATGGGGATCTGATCCGCGTTACAAACGTTGGGAAAACATATGCAGAAGTGCAATCCAAATATTTGGAATCCAAAAACATCAAACCGGAGAATGTGGCAACGGAAGACACAGCGGCCCTTAATGAATTGAGCCTGGCTGAACGGGACCTGAAGAAAACGGAATTGGAAGTCCAGAGACTGATGGACAAGCGCAATGAATTGGAGGGAGAACTCGAGGGAGGCGGTCCAGCCCGCAGGAGAAGGGCTGAACGCAAGATAGATGAGATTAATGAAAGACTAGATGAATTAAATGATCAATATTTTAGACAGCAAGAGGAAATCAAAAATATTAAGGATAGGTTAAAAAAAAAAGAAAGTAAGGTAGAACCTGCGGCCGAAACTCCCACGGCCCAGCGATTGCGTGAAGAACATGACGCAATGCAGGAAGTTGTTGGAATTGTCCCCAGGGCCGCGCAACCCAAAACTACCTCCAAAACTAAACCCGCCATAAAACCCTGGCAAACCGAAAACCAGGAGGCCGAGCGGCGTCTATCCAAGTCGCATGGATACCATACGCCGCCCCTGCTGGAACGGATTAAAAAATCCATCGCGACAATCTATCACAAAATGACCCGCGTATGGGAACATTTACCCACCACTCCCCAATACGCCACGGCCAGGGAATTGCTGCGTCTCTCCAGGACCATTAGCAATAAGGTTACGGATGATGTAAATCGTAATCTATCCGCCATTGTTTCACCCCTGAATGAGGAAGATACCGACTTGTTTGAACGGTTTCTCATCATGAAGAACTTACAAGAGGAGGTTCGCGGTGGCGGTCCGCTTCGGTTCGGATTTAAGTCCATGGATGAAATTAATCAGTATGTCAATAAGTTGACATACTTGGTTAACAAAAATCCCCGCGTGGCCAAGGCAATTAATGACCGGCAAAAAATTGTAAAGGAATTGGTGGATGAATTGGTTGAATATGAAATTCTTCCTGAGGACTTGAATCGGGAATGGTATTATCATCAGCAGGTCTTGGATTATTTGGAGGCCGAGCGGATATTTGGCAGCCGAACCCTTCATACCGTGAAGCGGTCGGCGCAACGCCGCCGATTCAAGGGCATTACGGAATTGCCGGAAAAGTTTGATTACAACACCTCTTATGTTGAAGCCGAATTTACCTGGATGACGGAGTTGCGGTTCGAGCTGGAAAAGGAAAAGATCCGTCAACAGATTCAGTCCAAGTACGATGTTAAACAATCGTTGAAAAAGGAAGCCTTTAAGCGCAATCATATTAACCTCATTGGCAAGCATAATTATGAAATGTCGCTATACTTGCGTGGCGTGATTAATAGTTACTTACAGGCCGGGGATAGGGTTCCGCCAGACTTGTATGAAAAGCTGGATAAGATCGATCCACTGGACATTTACCGGAGGGCCATTGGGAAGTCATACTATAAGATCCGTGAAGAGGTTCTCGCCGACCGGCTGGAATACAAGAACAGGCGTGGGAAATGGATTGTAAGGCCCTTGCGGAAAGATCCGGCCGACATGTTGGACGATAACTTCTTTGAACTATTAAGTTGGATTGCGGAAACCCAGGATCCCGATATTGAGGCCCGGAAGGAAGCCTGCAATATATTCAAATTAATTCAGGAACGAGATCAATATCTGCGGGATAAGCTAGGGGGAAAATATGCAACTTGGGAAACGCTAGTTCATGAAAGTGAGAATCTAACAACATGGCAACCCACCCCGGGCAATGTATTCTATCGAGCCCATACCATTCCAGAAAAGGTTGCCTCCTTATTGAGCGAAAGAATTATCAAGAGTTATAACCTAAAAAAGGAGGACCTACGGGATATCATTGCCCTGGGCGGCCCGCGTGAGCAATGGGTTATCCCCAAGGAATTGGCGGAGCAATTGGATGCACTCGTTGTAAACGAAAACAACGGCCCGGTTGGACGCATGTTGGAGGATGTTCACAAGGCGTGGAAGTCCTGGATACTTGGCGGCCCCAAGCGCGTCCTGGGATTCCAGTTGAGAAACATCACGGGAGACCTGGACCCCGTCGTGGCGGCCGCCCCGGGCGCGTTGCGGTATTTATCCAAATCCGCGCTGGAATTGTTGAAATATCATTCAGGTCAATATTTAGCCCTTTCACCCGAATTGGAAAAGGCGCGGGATTATGGAGTGATCAGTTCCTCCATGTCGGCTCAAGAAATATCTGATCTCGAGGATATTGATTTACTGAAAAAAATGGTGAAAACCAACCAAGGCGTGATTAATACCCTGTTCAATTGCGCATCGAAATATGTAAAGACAGTAAAGAATTGGGGAGATTATCGCGAAAACCTTTTGCGATATGCCACATTCCTATATTACCGGGAGCAACTGAAGTCTGGCAAATTAAATAACTATGGCGCAAGCATTAAGGAAGATGTGGATGAAGTAGCCCAAAATCTGGGTATTGACGCCGCAGCGGCTAAACTTTCGCGCGAACTCCTGGGCGATTATCAAAACCTTACTGTATTTGGCGATTACATGCGTAAGCGGGTTGCGCCATTCTGGGCCTGGACGGAAATTAACATGCGCCGGTTCCCCAATATTATTTACAACGCGGTACGGTCCGGCCACGAGCAGGGAGGCCGGGCGGGAGCTGTGATGGCGGGTAGTATTATCCTGCGGACTCATGCCCTGTATGCACTGTTTTATGTATTTAATAACCTGTTCTTCCGCGATGAGGAAAAGAATCTCACGGACGATGAGCAGGCCAGCCCTCATCTGATTGTTGGGAGAAATGAGGATGGATCGGCCATCATTCTCCGGAATGTGGGAGCCTTGGGTGATTTATATGAATGGTTTGGTCTACAGGATTTTCTGGCCATGTTCCCCGAATATCGCAACGGTCAGGTTGGGGCCATGGATATTTTGAAGCAGATGTTGAAGGCACCCATTAACAAGGCGGTTAGTTCCGTGCGCCCGGATATCAAGGGGGTTATTGAAGTCATTTCGGGACAATCGTTCTATCCCGATGCATTCAATCCGCGCACCCGTCCGCGCGATGAGATTCTGGCCGGTGTTTGGGGAGTTGAGGATGAGTGGCGATTCGTGAAGGGGCTGGTCATTCGAGACGGCACGCGCGCCAGGCCCCATTACATGCAACGGCTCATCGGCGTGAGTGATCCACGCCGGAACGCCCTCTATTCCATCTATGACCTGAGGGAAAAATACCTCAAAAAAGAAGGGAAAGACGTGCCGCCATTCCGTGGAGTTAGCGCATTCAATGTGATGCGGGAGGCCGCCATGGCCGATGATTATGGAGCATTCAAGCAAGCGCGCCGCGCATATCTGCGGAAGGGAAGGAACGATGAAACATTTGTGCGTAGCCTGAAAAATATTGACCCGGTTAGTCAGCAGCTTTCCCGGGGGGATGAGGCGAAGTTCATTTTGGAATTCCTGACCGCAGAACAGCGGAAAAAACTAGACATGGCCCGCGCATACGCGGCCGAATTGCAGGAAAGATTATTACGCTGGTGGCAACAAGCCGCCGAAGAAGAAAGGCCAAAGGACTAATCATATTATTTCCCGGGAATGCATAGGTGGGAAATTTGGTGGAAGCTGAAAATTCGAAGTCTAATATTATCAATGGGATAAGTGACTAGAGCAACGGTTTCGTAAACCGTGGGCCGAGGGTTTGAGTCCCTCCGTTGGCTGAAAATGTAACCCATGAGAAATCAGGGGTTTTTATTTGTCTTCCCGCCCAATTTTGTCAATTTTGTCTTGTGGTTTTATGTCTATGAATTTATCTCCGGTAGGATACCGATCAAAATGGCCAGGGATATGTCTACAATCATACCTACAGGGAGACCCGTTTCCCGGCTAATCCGGATTAGCCGATGGGTATCCAATTTCGACACGATTTCCACGCCCATGGTAACAATATCGGTCATGGTCATGCCGCCATGCTCCTGGCTGGACATCCACTCAACCAGTTCCCTGGGAAGAAAGAAATTTTTTTTGATTTTGGCCATTTTTTTTCCTCCTTACCCCTTGGCTGGGTTTAAAATATGCGTATAATGGCACCCAGTTGGTTATTGCAGACCGCTGGTTCCCGAGTAGCCGTCTGTGTTCCGTCTGTGGCTGGAAGAACGAGGAACTGTCGTTGCGTGATCGAGCGTGGACGTGTCCGAAATGCAGCACGCACCATGATCGTGACCTAAACGCGGCAGTCAACCTTGAACGGCTCGCAACCGTAACTGCGCTACCCGTGGCGAGACCGTCCGGTAACGGCGGCGCTACCTCAGCAGGGGTTACTGAAGTAGTCGGGAAAGTGACGCCTGTCAGAGACGAGCACAGTCATCGAGACGGCTCGGGGCAGGAAGAGAACCGTGCGCACTTTGCGCACTTTCTTGATAGCAGAAATGGGTTGTCCTAACGGGATCCTATCTGCAATACGATACATCCTATGGCCAGGACAAAGGGTATGACATAAGCAAGATAGGATCACCCAAGGTACATTTGTGTGCCGGTCGACACGATATTCACATATCCTATTAAAGGGGATTTTATCATGGACCTGGGAACACCGCATCGACGACCTCTCGCTGTTCGGAATCTGACCATGGCGAAAACTATCGACAGCATCGAGAAGCAACGCCTTGCGCTTCAAGCGGAGATCGACGGGCAGAAAACACAGGCCGAGCGTAACCGCCTCGGCCAGTTCGCCACGCCGACCGCGCTCGCCTTGGATATTCTCAAGTACGCTGCTACCCTTCTCCCCAAGGGCGAGAAGGTGCGGTTTCTTGACCCGGCCATTGGCACTGGCTCTTTCTACTCTGCCCTCCGGAAGGTGTTCCCGAAGAAGCGGATCGGCGAAGCCTTCGGTTTCGAGATCGACCCGCTCTACGAGAAACCGGCCTCCGCCCTCTGGTCGGATTCCGACCTCACGATTAAGCTCACCGACTTCACTCGCGAAGAACCCTCACCGTCCTTCAATCTGGTTATCTGCAATCCGCCGTATGTTCGGCATCATCACCTGCAGAATGGTGACAAGACGCGCCTGCAGCTCCTCACGCAACAGGCAAGCGGTATGAAGCTTAGCGGACTGGCTGGCCTCTATTGCTACTTCCTCGGTCTCTCCCATGCATGGATGGCTCAAGGCTGCGTCGCCGGGTGGCTTATTCCAAGCGAATTCATGGACGTGAACTATGGAAAGGCTGTGAAGCGGTATTTACTCGATCGGGTGACGCTCCTGCATATTCACCGCTTTGACCCGAACGACGTGCAATTTGCCGACGCGCTCGTTTCCTCAGCCGTCGTCTGGTTCAAGAACGCCCCGCCGCCGCCTAACCACGAAGTGAAGTTCACCTTTGGCGGCACGATCTCCGAGCCCCACGTCACGCGGTACATCCCGGCGGCTGTCCTCGCACACGAGCCGAAATGGACTCGATTCCCTGCCTCGGACGTGCGCGTCCACAACGGTATCCAGACGCTTTCCGACTTCTTCCAGATAAAGCGCGGCCTCGCTACGGGCGATAACAGCTACTTCATCCTTGCCGAGGATGAAATCGCCGCACGAGGACTGCCGATGGAGGTCTTCACGCCGATCCTCCCGAGCCCGCGCTACCTGCGGCAGGACGAAGTTAAGGCGCGCAAAGACGGCACTCCCGACATCGAGCGCCGTCTCTTCCTTCTCAACACTAAGCTCACCGAGGGCGAAATCCGAAGGCGCTTTCCCGCCCTCGCCGCCTACCTTGATGAGGGCAAAGCCATGGGGATTCACGAACGTTATCTCTGCAAGCACCGGTCTCCCTGGTACAGCCAGGAGAACCGCCCCCCGGCCCCAATCGTCTGCACATACCTCGGACGTAGCGGCGCCAAGACGGGCAGGCCCTTCCGTTTCATCTTTAACGGTTCACGCGCCACAGTTGCGAACGTGTATTTGGCGCTGTACCCGACGCGCGTCTTGGCAAGTGAGCTGGATCGCGACTCTAGTCTTCTCCGAAGGATCTGGAGCGCTCTCAACGAACTCCCCCCAAACATACTTCTTGGTGAGGGTCGAGTTTACGGGGGCGGGTTACACAAGCTGGAGCCACGGGAACTCAGCAATGTGCCTGCGACATTCATACAAGATCTATTGCCGCACACAAGTATCCCGAAGAATGAAACGCAATTAAAGGGGATTTTATCATGGACCACAGGATAACATATAGCCAGATTAGGACGGCCAACACATGCATGTATAAGCATTACTTGGCTTATGATCTGGGAATCCGCAGAACATCTAATCCCCAGGCCATTCGGATAGGAACGGTATTTCACAAATATCTGGATTATGCCGCCCAGGGTGACGCGGAATGCGTGACCAAGGCAATGAGTGATTATATGGCAATCATGCCCCGGTCTGGAACCCCAGAATTCCGCGAATGGGATTATGAACGCATGGTGGCATATCAGATGATTGCCGGTTACAGGTGGCGTTGGCAATCGGATGCGCATGAGATACGGATAATTGCTTCTGAAATCCCATTTGAGATTCCACTAATCAATCCCGATACGGGAAGAAAATCCAGAAAATTTACATTGGCCGGGAAAATTGACAAGATCATTGAAATGGAATTCTCATCCGGAAGAGAACTGCTCCTGATGGAGCACAAAACCACGTCCGATAGCCTGGCCCCGGAATCGGATTATTGGCGGCGATTGCGGATTGACCGGCAGATATCCATCTATATGATTGCCGCTAGGACAATGGGGTATAATGTAAATAAAGTACTATACGATGTGGCCAGGAAACCCACCCTTACCCCTCGCGTTCTCACCCAGGCTGAAACCAAGAGATTAATTGAAACAGGCGAATATTATGCCAAATTGCCAGAAGTGGATAATGATGTTTTGCTGGGTACCCATGTTGTGAAATATGACGAGGAGAATGGCATCATCACGGTTGATGGAGATCATGCGCTAATCATTGATAGGAAGCGCGGCATCGCCATTCAGGAAACGACAGTCTTATACGGGGAGCGGCTCATGTGGGACATGGCCCGGCGCCCAGAGCATTATTATGCCCGCCGGATCCAATACCGGACAGATGAGGAATTGACTCGTACGCAACGGGAAATATGGGCCATGGCGCAACAATTGCAGAGCAATAATAAAAATGGAGTGTGGATACGAAATGATGATGCCTGCATTATGTATGGGCAATGCCCATATTTTGACTTGTGTGCTAATGATTGGAATCCAGACATGGAATTACCCGATGGGTATATCCGGATAGATGACATTCATCCAGAGTTGAAAGGAGAATAGAGATGAAGGCAATTGCAACACGCAAGCCGGTGATCAATTCGATGCCAGAGCCCAAGTTCCTGCCGCCACGCTTGGTCATTAACGCGGTCGAGGGTTGGGGAAAAACCACATTGGGATCCCAGGCCCCCAAGCCGTTGCTCCTCATGGCCCGGGGAGAGACTGGATATCAAACACTATACGGATCGGGTCTGGTACCGGCGGTTCCCACGGCCCTGATTGAGGATTGGCTGGGTCTCCTGGAGTTGTTGCACGAACTCGCCCAGGGGTGCGAATACAAGACAATTGTGTTTGATGCCCTAAACGGATTCGAGCGATTGTGCCATGAATATGTCTGTGCCCGGGATTACAACAATGATTGGAGCGATAAAGGGTTTTACAGTTACATGCGCGGGCCGGATACCGCAGTCACCGATTGGGTTGGGCTGCTCTCCATGCTCGACCGTGTGCGCGCCCAGGGTGTCATGATTATCCTGCTGGGGCATGTAATCATTAAACCTTTCAAAAATCCCGCCGGACCGGATTATGATCGGTATGTATGTGACATTAATCCCAAAACGTGGGGTGTCACTCACAAATGGAGTGATGCAGTGTTTTTTGGGAATTTCCTGACCATCGTGGATGAGGATGCCGCGCGCCGCCGCCGGGGCATTGGAGGGGATCAGCGGGTGGCATACGCTGAACGGTGTGACGCATGGGATGCCAAGAATCGCTATGGCATTAATGGCCGCATCGATTTCCCGGATGACCCGACACAGAATTGGGCAACCATTTGGCAACACATTTCCCCAAGAAAGGAGAAGAACAATGGAAACTCTTAGGGAAGGAATCTATTTAGGTAAATACGTTGGATGTGGTTTAGGGGCCACCAAGAAACACAATAATCCCTATCTCTATTTAGAGTTCAAGGTGGCCTACTTCCACGAGGGGAATTGGATGGACATTCAGCCATTTAATACCAAGGTATTCTTCATGCTGGATGAACGGAATATCCAGACCTCTCTCAAGTATTTGAATGACCTGGGGTTCAATAATGATTTCCGAAATCCCCAATTCACCAACTTAAATAAAGAGCAATTGGTATACTCACGCCAAGGGAACAAGGAATATTGGGACCTACGGAAATTTAAGGAATCACCGCGTCAATCCATTCCCGATAACATCATTGACGCACTGAACGCAAAAGCCCAGGCATTCGCGAAATTTAGAACTCCCTCCAAACCGACCCAAGCAGCAGCGGGGGATAATATCCCGGCGGAGCCCACGCCTGCGCCGCAGCCTGAGTCGGAGGAGGAAATCCCATTCTAGGGGCCACGTGAGGGGGACCGGGCTGTGGAGGCATAGTCCCCCTCCCCATGGCGGCGTGCTATGGGAATAGCTCCTCTAGTATAGGAGAATCCAATGACCAATCGATCCAAGCAAAAGGGGGATCGCGTCGAAAGATCCATCCGCAAGCTTCTGGAATCCTACGGGTTGCAGGTCAATCGTTCCCTGTTGCGCGCGCAGGCGGGCCGGGAGGTGGAGTGGGATCTTCTACTCGAGGATGACATACAAATCCAGGTTAAAGCAAGGAAGAGTCACAGTGGATTCAGGACACTGGACAGATGGATGGGAAGTTGTGATGTGTTGGTTATCGCGCCAACCGGCGGACGGCCCATGGTATATATGCCACTGGAATTATTAGCTCATTTGGCGAAAGGGTATTATCAGAAATGAGTGAGATTGTATTAAAAAACATGCCTCCTCATATATACATAAAAGACAATCGGAATGGGACCCTGTCCGTGACTCACGATTGCCGTGAGGCCAAGCGCGATGGGCTCTATCAGAAATATATCCGGGCTGATCTATACGAGGAGGCGAGACAGCAAGCCAAGGACAGGCCGGGCGGCCGCATTGTGCTTACATTTCCGGTCCGTCCCAAGGGGGTATGGCATCTGGACGAAAATACACTGAACGATATTCGCAGGGCATTCACGCGCATTGACGTGGAGCAGGAGGCCCGCAAGGCCTTGGAATGGATTCGCAGCAACCCAAGGAAAATGAAAACAGCGCGCGGGATGAGACGATTCTTATTTACTTGGATGAATCGTTCCAATGGCAATGAAACAAATATCGAGACCCTACTAACTGAATATATGGGATTCCAGCCGCGTAATCCCACCCCCCAGGAGATTGACCTGATTAGGAGCATCATTCATGGAAATCAGACATAATCGTGAGGCCCTGATCCAGCAAATCCATGCCGCCGGTGGACGTGTCAATGGCACCACCGTAAGGTGCCCATTCCATCGTGACACCACCCCCTCTGCTAGCCTGCATTGTGATAGGGATGGGGTGTGGCGCATGACCTGTCATGCGTCGTCGTGCAGATTTTCCGGCGATATCTATGACATCCTGGCCCGGATCGCCGGAAAAACACCCGCGCAAATCCTCTCAGAGCGACGATCTCAGGCCAAGCCGATACAAACCACGGCCAACGGATTAAAGTCGATTCTAGCTGTAAAAGAAACGGTTTACAGCGATTTCGAGGAAATTGTACGGAGATTAAATGGGAGTATAGAAGCGAAGTACTTTTATACTCATCCAGATACGGGGAATGTGGATTTATTGGTGATTCGCTACAATAAGGACGGGAAAAAAAGTTTCAGCCAGGCATATCAAACCTCCAAGGGATGGATAAACGCGGCGCCACCCAAGCCCTGGCCCATATACAATCGCGCGGGAATCCGCGACGCGGATCCCGTTGTGGTGGTCGAGGGGGAAAAATGCGCGCAGGCCCTCATTGACCTGGGCATACCGGCCACCACCAGCCCATGCGGCGCCACCCAGGCCCATTGCGCGGATTGGTCCGCCCTGGCCGGTAAACTGGTATACCTGTGGCCCGATAATGATCATCCTGGACGGGAATACATGGATCAGGTGGCCGGTATTCTGCAACGGCTGGATCCGCCGGTCCAGATCCGGCGCGTTTATCCGGTTGACCTATTCCCCAAGGCGGATGTTTACGATTACCTGGAATCCTTGGGGCCTGCAGACCAGCGGACAAAGATTCAGGCCGTATTGGATGCCCTGGCGGATTCCAAATCGGATAGCATCGCGGATGAGGTTGAATCATTAATCAACGATACCATATCAGGAAAGCGGCGGTCCGTACCCTGGCCCTGGCCCCTGCTCAGTAATCTCACCAAGGCCTTGCTCCCGGGAACAGTAACGCTCGTATGCGGAGATCCAGGCGCCACGAAATCGTTCCTAGCCCTATCCTCGTTAATCCAATGGCACAGGGAAAATATCCGGGCATGTGTATACGAATTGGAGGAGGACCGCGCGTATCACCTGCATCGAGTCCTGGCCCTGGAAACCGGCATGGGAGAACTTCTAGATGACAATTGGATTGCCGCGAATCCCGAAATCGCCCGCGATGTATTCAGGAAAAATAAGCATATGCTTGAATCCATCGGGAGAAATATATGGGCGGCTCCCGACCAACAAGTCACACTAAAGGAATTGACGGAATGGACCAGGTCCAGGGCATCCGAGGGGTACCGGGTAATCGTGATCGATCCCGTCACCGCCGCCGCGCAATCCGCGCAACCCTGGATTGATGACTTGGAATTCCTAATCAATATAAAGAACATCGCGCGTCAACACTCTGCTTCAATTCTATTAGTCACCCATCCCCGGCAAATCAATAAACAAATCAGCGTGGGCATTGATAACATGGCGGGAAGCCGGGCATATTCGCGGTTTTCTCAAACTGTGCTGTGGATAGAACGCAAGTCTCAGCCCATCAAGGTTGAGGTTGTTGATGGCCTGGTGGAAGCCAATCGCATTATTCACATTGTAAAGGCTAGGAATGGTACGGGACATGGATTATCCATTGCTTATGAGTTTAATGATCACACATTAAAATTTTACGAAAAGGGAGTCATTATCCGGGGTGTCCATCATGAAGCTCAAAGAAAAAATACTATTCCAGCTTTTTAAAGAATTGCCTTACATTGAAGTAGAAATCCTATGCCGCATGTATGGACTATGCGGCGCAAGACAGGAAGAAATCCGGTCCATCAGCAAAGATATTGGACTTACTCCCCGCGTAATCAAGCGGCGGGCATTCAACGCAATTAAATATATTCGGGCATTAATCCAGCATGATCCTCAATTACAGGAAGGAGTGCAAATGCTATGTGAAATACTAAACGACGCCAATCTAAGTGATACGGAATTTAGCGAAATCAGTTATGATTTCGCGGCATTGAAATGGCTCAAGGCCCAAAAGAAAAACATCATCCGACAGGAGAAAGCATACATCAATCATGATTAAAAAACCATGTATCGCTCTCTGTGGTATGGGCGGGAGTGGGAAGACCACGTTGGCCGTGGCATTGGCCAAGAGACTGAATCTTACCTTTATCGAAGAGACAATTCGCGGGACGGCGGCCAGGATGAAAATCACTAATCTGGAAAAGATCAGTGATAGCGAAAGGATTGTACTGGAAAGCATCGCGCTGCACTCCCAGGTCCTCGTGGAAAATATATCCAAGCCAATGGGATTCGTGGCGGACCGGTCCGTATTCGACTACCTGGCCTACACTCAAGTGCTATTGCCTACGAAGCCGAAAGTGTGGCGCATGCTCAATGAAATGGCTAAGCAATCCCCCGGATATACCCATCTATTCTATGTCCCGCCATTTCCGGGCCCACGGGAGAATGATGGATTCCGCTTTCATACCGACAAATTCATCAAGGCGGAACATGAGGTCGGGGAAATACTAAGGGCAATCCCTTGCGCAATTCAGCTCAAGGAATTGGGATTGGCTGAACGAATCGAGGAAGTGTTAAGCTATATTGGAGGTGAGCACTATGATCACGTTTAATCTGTTCTTAGAGGCGCTAAACCGAATTGAGACGAACGGCAGAAAAGACAACGTCCCGGCCGGTGATAATGGCCAAGCCATTGGGCCCCTGCAGATTCATCGGGAATGCTGGGAGGACGCGGTGGCGTATATGCGGCGGCGCAATCCCCGGGCCGTCTGGAACCTGCCGTATTCGGCATGTAAATATTGGGAGGTGGCCTGCGTAATTGCAATGAGTTATCTAATGCGATATGCGCCTCACGCCATGATGGTGGGGGACTGGGAAGTATTGGCCCGGGTGTGGAATGGCGGCCCCACCGGCCATCGGAAGGCGGCCACGTTGCCATATTGGAAAAAAGTGGAACCCGTATTGAAGGAATTGGAGAAAAAGTACAATGTGTAACTTATCCCTTATTAACCAACCATGCATTGTATTGTCGGATAACTTGAAGTCCTGGTTTTCCCAAAAAATTAAACAGCACACCAAGGGACAATATAGTCATGCCATGTGGTGGAGTCCCAGGCATCACGCGTTCATCTCCCAGGGCTGGCGGTTGGAGGCCGTCCCGCCAGAGAAATATTGCGATGAATATCACCGGCTGAAATTCTATTACAACCCTGACCTATGCGATGATCGGATCGAAAACATTTTGGATAATCAACTAAAAAAGCGGCAACGGTATGATTGGTTGGGGATTATCGGACAATGGCTAGGAATGAAATGGATTAACTTTCCATGCCGCAATTACTGCAGCGAGGCGGTATGGGAACCATTCGTCATCCTGTATTCCGCCCCCCAGGTCCATCCCTCTCCCAGCGACCTGGATAAGTGGTTGCCAATCCTAGGGTGGTTCGTGGTATATGTCCACGACCCAAATGAGAAGGGGGCCTACTAGGCCCCCTTTCTTTGCCGTCCTCTCTCCCGGCCCTCATATACACCGGCCCGGATCAGGATGGCCCGGATCAGTGACGTATGCCACCGCCTGGTCCGGCACCGGCCGCGACACTGCATCCGCTGCGCCACCGCGCGCAGGCCCAGGCGCTCATCGCGGTACAGGGAGATAATCTCTTTAATCTGCGCCTGCTCCTTCTCATCCTCAATGAGCAAACGCGAGTCCCGGGGATCCACGCGCCACCCGTATGGCGGTTCTTTTGACATCCGGCGGCCATTCGCCTGATGCCTTATCATGGCATCCCGGGTGCGGTCCGCGATCTGCTCACGTTCCAATTCATTCAGCGCGGAAAATACAGTGAATACGAACCGGCCGGTTGGAGTCGTTGTGTCAATGGCCTCTTTTTTGGATACCAGGTTGGCTCCTGCCCTTTGCAATCGATCCGCCGCGACAATCGCGTCGCGGGTAGAACGCGCGAACCGGCTGAGAGAATATACGACCAACACCGCCTGTTCCCGGCATGCGTGATCCAGCGCGGCCTGGAATCCGGGGCGGGTATCGGACCGCGCGCCACTCAATGCGCGGTCCTCATACTCTCCCACGATTTCATATCCCTCGAGATCGCACAGCTTCCGGCATATCTCGAGCTGTGTCTCGATGGATTCACACTGATCCGCGTTTTTGCGCGGACTAAAACGGGTATAAATAACGGCCTTCATTGTGATTCCTCAAATAACTGCATCTCAATAGATCACCGAAGCAATCCATTTCATCCTGGATCGCTTTGCGTAATTGCGCGTCGGACATTCCGTACTTGCGGCGGAGATCCCAACGCGCGCGGGCCCCGGGCAATCCCATGATGGCCCGGCGAATTGCCTCATGAAATAATTTATCCTGCTTTCCCAATGCAATTGCTGATTTATACATCTTCCCCCACCTCCTTTAATAATGGATATTGTCTCCATCCGTGAAACTGGAAGACGGATCTCTTAAAAACCTTCCCATCCACCAATTCTTCGGTGGATTCCCGGGTGGTAATGGCCGCCACGGGGATATACCCCAATCCCTGCAGTTCACGCACCAAGAGCACCGTAAGCACGGGCTCACCCGCCACGTGCACACGGCAAGGCGGCAACCGCAGCGACCTCACCTGCTGTATGACCCCATCCCTCATGCGGATGAGGTCAAACTCCCCCGCGTCCACGGGAACTGCAGGGAATGGGATATTCATGATATTCCCCGGGTGGGAATATCCAGCCGCCCGCAACTGCTCATCGGTCCACATGATCGATTGATGGTTTGAGATATTGATTTTCACTTTCAAAACTTCGTTCTTCAACGAATTAATAATATCGTTGAATGGGATATGATACAGGCCATAAGCCATGGCCAAATGAGGATTGGAAAATACAATGGGAGTGGCATCACACCCACAGCCACGGGATATCCACTCACCGGTATCGTGGTCAAACAGTCCCCATCGAGGTCCAGTGACCCCGATGCCAAACGAACCGGCACTCCATGTGGTGCCGCCCTCTGAATTCAAAAGCATTTTAACTTCGTACATTTTTTGCCTCCGCCGGATCAGGGCTCCGGCCCGCCCTTGAAATGATTCGGGCTGATCCGCCCGCCCTGGCCGCCCTCCCGTCCCCCGCAGGAGAGGGCTAGGGTGAGGGGATCAGTCCTGAATGAATGCGGTAAAGGAGGCATTTCATCCCAGGTCCGGCCTTCCAGTTCCCTTCCGTTTTTCTTTTTCCGGACGCCACCCCATTGTTTAAAGAAAAAAGGAATGCGGGCGGCGAGGCATCGATTTCGGATTTCCTTCACCCACTCCGCTTTCATGGGCCGCGCGCCCGGCCCGGACTCGCCACCTACGATCACCCAATCAATTTCTCTCAAGTCCAGGTTGGGTAGTGGGCCTAATAACGGTTCCAAGGAAAGGAATTTCACCGCGGCGGGAATTTTCCGGAGATGATCGATCCGATTGACCTGGCCTTGGTTTTCAACACTAACACCCATCCAGATGTTTGTTTTCCAAGGCAGGCGGGGGCTCAAATCCACCAAACGCTCGGAGCGCTTGGTCAATACCTGGAAGCAATGCCAACGCGCCCGGGCCATGGTTTGAAACACCTTCTCGATGAATTCGAAGGGGACCGCTTCATGAAAGAGATCGCTCATGGAGTTCACGAAGATGATTTTCGGTTTTTTCCATTGCAAGGGAAGAGGGACGGCATAATCATGCAGGGTGACGTCGAATCCGTTCGCGTAGTTGGGTTGCCCCATGGCCTGGAGGCGCAGGGCCAGACGCTCCGCGTAGCAATTCTTGCACCCCGGGCTGATCTTGGAACACCCGGTCACCGGGTTCCAGGTGGATTCGGTCCATTCGATTTTGGAGTGCTGAGCCATTTACAAAACTCCTGTAAGAATTGGTTTGCCTCCGAATTAATCAGGTAAATCGGGTTCCGGCGCCCGAATTTTACCGACTGATCGGATCAGTCGGCTTACCAGCTTGCCGTTCCCGTGGTAGAAAGAGGAGAAGGAGAAGGACGACCAAGCGGGAACGGAAGCTGATAAGAATCTTAGTTCTTGGCCGACAAATAGATCGGCCAGGAAGCCGTGAAAGTTTCCCCAAAAGAGCATGTGACCGGCTGCCACCTTTCACACCAGGGGCAATCCCTGGTGAGTTGACTATACGGGTATTCGGCGCCACAACTACGGCAAATCAAGCCAGTGGCGCCTTCGGATGTAACGATTTGCTCCAGGACAGACCTGCCGTCGTCCCGGATCGAGACGATTGCCCCTTGGGCATCCAGCGGACAGCATCCCATGTAGTCCCGGATTTTTTCTTTCGCTTCCTTAACCGCGTCGGGAAGCGAACTCCAATATAATGAATAAAACTGTCCGTTGAATTTTAAGTGATATTCCGGCCGGCTCTTGTGGCTAGGGGCCTCAACTGTTCGGTCAAGGTCCAGCAG
>Ga0116180_1001196_pt1 | contig 22392 bp, 22 predicted proteins | sample AD_UKC073_MetaG_FD_89804 | JGI IMG/M metagenome (GOLD analysis project Ga0116180, IMG submission 89804) | Active sludge microbial communities of municipal wastewater-treating anaerobic digesters from USA - AD_UKC073_MetaG | ecosystem: Engineered > Bioreactor > Anaerobic > Digestate | place: USA...
CGGCGCGCGAGCGCAGCTGGCTGATCGCGCGGTTCGGCAACAGCCACGGCGCCTGGCTGCACGACGCCGCCTGGGGCCGCGACGAGCGCCCGGTCGTCACCGAGAGCGAGCCCGTCAGCCTGAGCCGCGAAACCACCTTCGAGCGCGACCTGCACGCGGTGCACGACCGGGCCGAGCTGGGCGCCGTCTTCACCTGGCTGGCCGAGGCGGTGGCGGCCGATCTGCAGCGCAAGGGCTACGCCGGCAAGACCATCGGCATCAAGCTGCGCTTTGACGACTTTCGCATAGCCACGCGCGACCAGACGGTGGCCGAGCCAACCCAGGACGCGCGCCGCATCCGCCAGGTGGCGGGCCAGTGCCTCAAGCGCGTCGATCTGTCGCGCCGGCTGCGCCTGCTGGGCGTGCGGGTGGGCTCGCTGGTGCGGCTGGACGGCCAGCCGACCGCTCCGGATCAAGGGTCAAATCACGATTTGCCGCTGTTCCAGCAAGCGCCAGCAACTCCTGAAAAGTGAGCAGTCCGACGCGCTCCGTGCCGGTACTGACGGACCCGGTTTGACCTGCCCCGGGCAATACCTTACAGTTTCCTGACACTAAAACGACAGGAGACGAACATGCTGACCGCGTGGTGCCTGGGCGAGTTGCAGCGCATCAAGCGCTGGCTGGTGGCCCACAAGCCGAGCCACCCGCTGGAATACCACAGCTTCGACCTCGTGCTGACCCTGTGGATGATGGGCTGGATCGGCTGGCTGCCGGTGCTGCTGTTCGACGAGGTGCTGTGGGCCTGGCCGCTGTGCCTGCTGGGCATGTGGACGCCGGCGCTCTACGTGGGCTGGCGTGCGCGGGCTCACGCGGCCGGTCGTCTCCGCTGCGACTGGCTGGCCGTGCTGGCCTCCACTACAGTGCGGGCATGAACACCGCTGACCTGACCTGCTTCCAGCTTTCCATTTCCGACCACATCGCCCACCTGGTGCTCAGCCGCCCCGAGGCGATGAACACCATGGGGCCCGCGTTCTGGCGCGAGCTCGACCAGGTGCTCGAGCAGCTGCACCAGGGCGGGCAGGCGCGCGTGCTGCTGATCTCCAGCACCGGCAAGCATTTCTCCGCCGGCATGGCGCTGGAGGTGTTTGGCGGCGCCATCCAGATGGACGACACCAGCCCCGAGGGGCGCGCCGCCATCGCCGACCTGCTGGCCGCGCTGCAGGCCACCTTCACCCGGTTGGAGACGCTGCGCATCCCGGTCATCGTTGCCATCCAGGGCGGCTGCGTGGGCGGCGCGGTGGACATGGTCACCGCCGCCTGCATCCGCTACGCCACGCAGGACGCCTTCTTCTGCGTGCAGGAGATCAACATCGGCATGGTGGCCGACGTCGGCACCCTGCAGCGCCTGCCCAAGCTGGTGCCGCTGGCCGTGGTCAAGGAGCTGGCCTACACCGGCCGCCGCATGCCGGCGGCGCGCGCGCGCGAGGTCGGCCTGGTCAACGAGGTGTTCGACACCCCCGAGGCCTGCCTGGCCGCCGCCCTGCAGTGCGCGCGCGAGATCGCCGCCAAGCCGCCGGTGGCCATCTGGGGCAGCAAGCAGGTCATCCACTACGCGCGCGAGCACTCGGTCGAGGACAGCCTGCGCCAGATGGGCTGGGTGCAGGCGGCGATCTGGAGCAACGCCCACGTGCGCGAGGCCGTGACGGCGATGAAGCAGCAGCGCGCCGGCCAGTTCCCGCCGCTGGCCGAGCTGACGCCGTTCACCGAGCGCGATTGATCGCTACTGCCGCGCCGTGCGCACGTTGGCCGGCAGCGGACCCGGGTGGCTGGTGCGCCAGGGGTTGATGTCCAGCCCGCCGCGGCGCGTGTAGCGGGCGTACACGCTCAGCCTGGCCGGCCGGCAGCGCTCCCAGATATCGGTGAACATGCGCTCCACGCAGTGCTCGTGGAAGTCGTTGTGGCGGCGAAAGCTGATGAGGTAGCGCAGCAGCCCGGCCTGGTCGATCTGCGGGCCGGCGTAGCGGATCTGCACGCTGCCCCAGTCGGGCTGGCCGGTGACCGGGCAGTTGCTCTTGAGCAGGCGGCTGCTCAGCGTTTCCTCCACCGGCTGCTCGTCGAAGGCGGCGCTCAGCAAGTCGGGCGCCGGGTGCTCCCAGGCCTCGCAGTCGATGTCCAGGCGGTCGAGGTTCAGGCCGTCGAGCTCGTGCACCACCTGGCGGTCGAAGTCGTCGGGCGCGATCAGCCGCACGCCGGCCGAAGCCTGCACCGGACCGCCCTGCCAGATGGCGGCGCTGACGTCCTCGCGCAGGCGCCGCGCCACCTCGTCGGCGCTGTCGATGCGCGTGCCGTTGAAACTGTTCAGATACAGCTTGAAGGACTTGCTCTCGATGATGTGGCTGCTGTCGCACGGCACCATGACGTGGGCAATGGCCACTTGCGGCTTGCCGCGCGCGTTCAGCCACGACAGCTCGTAGGCCGTCCACCAGTCGGCGCCGAAGAAGCGCGGCTGGCCGTGGATGCCGATCTGCTGGCGCTGCGGCGCGCGCGCGATGGGAAACAGCAGCGCCGGGTCGTACTGGTCGGCGTAGGCGCTGGCGCGGCCCAGCGGTGAATCGTGCGGAGTGGCGGGTGGGGTCATGAAGAAGGGGTGCTCGCGGATTGCAGAAAAGGCAGCAGGACGTCCAGCACGCGCCGCACGATCTCGGGGTGGCCGACGGGCGCCAGATCATGCGCCATGTCCGGAATCAGCGCCAGCCGCGCCCCCGGAATGCGGCGCGCCGTGTCGTGCGCGCAGGCCGGCGGCACCCAGGGGTCGTCGGCGCCGTGCACGACCAGCGTGGGGCAGCGGATGCCCGCCAGCTCGTTCGCGCGGCGGCCGTCGGCCAGGATGGCGGCCAGCTGGCGCGTGGTGGCGTCACCGCGTGGCGAGTGGCGCAGGGCGGTGCGGGCGAGCACCTCGCGCAGCTCGGCGTCGCTGGGGGCAAAGCGGTGGCTGGAGATCGCGCGCAGGAAGCCCAGGTAGTACTGCGCCAGGGCGGCGTCGTCCCCCGCGCGCGGCTTGCCGGCGGCCACGCGCAGCACGGTGGCCTGCGGCTTCATCAGGCCGCGCGCGCCGCTGCAGCCGCTGATGGAACTCAGGCTGCGCACGCGCGCGGGTGCCAGCAGGGCCAGGCGCTGCGCGATCATGGCGCCCATGCTCAGGCCGACCACGTGGGCGCGCGCCACGCCCAGCGCGTCCAGCACGCCGAGCGCGTCGCGCGCCATGTCGGCCAGCGTGTAGGGCACCCGCGGCTGCCGGCCCAGCCAGGCCTGCGCCGCCACCCAGGGGATGGGCGGCGCGCCCCGGGCGGTGAAGTGGCTGGACAGGCCGGCGTCGCGGTTGTCCAGGCGCAGCACGCGCCAGCCGGCGTCGACCAGGCCCTGCACGAAGGCCGCCGGCCAGTGGATCAACTGCCCGCCCAGACCCATGAGCAGCAGCACCACGGGGCCGTCGCCGCCCGAATCCTCGACCTCCAGACGGATACCGTTTGCTTCAATTTGCATAGCTGATGGCGCGCGCCACACATGAGCAAATGACCTGTTTCATGCAAAACCGGTCATTTGAACTCGCGCTCGCGCAGCCATTTGGTGGCGATCCACTTCTCGCCCGCGATGACGGGCGAGCCGCCGTGCAGCGTCTTGGTCGAGGGGTGCGGGCGCTCGTAGCTGAAGAAGACCGCGTTGCCACGCTTGGGGGCGACCTCGAGGAACACGTCCGGAAAGCTGGTGCCACCGCCTTTTTCGGGCTCGGCCAGGTACATCACCACCGTGCCGACGCGCTGGCCGCCGCGCTTGAGGATGGTGGCGGAGCCGGGCTCCCTGGGATCGAAGTAGTCGTAGTGCGGCTTGTATTCGGCGCCTGGCACGTAGTGCAGCACCTGGATGCCTTCGCCGTTCTCCACCGGCCAGCGGATCAGCCGCGCGATGCGCGCCTCGATGCGCGCCACCAGCTCGCTTTCGCCGCGCTGGAAGAACATGCCCTGGCTGGTGCGGTCGGCGTTGACCTCGGAGCCGCCGGTCTGGGTGGCCACCGTCAGCGAGCGGCTCAGGCGCGGGCGCGCGGCGGCGATCAGGGCGTCGCACTCCTCGTCCGACAGCAGGCCGCCGAGGATCACGACGCGCGGCGACGCCAGCGTGCCCAGCACCGCCACCTGGCGGTCGCCACCGTCCAGGTACAGGGGTGAGCCGGCCACGTCGGGCTCGGGCACTGGCACGGCGGGCGGCAGGCCCTGCGCCAGCGCCTGATCGTTCAGGTGGCCGCGCAGCGTGCCTTCCATGGCCTCGATGGCCACGTCCTCGTCCCAGCCCGCGGCTTTCATCGACCGCAGCACGGACTCGGCGCTGTGGCCGGCCTGCGCCTGCTCGACGATCCACTGGCGCAGCTCGGGGGTGATGGCTTGGGACATGGGGCAACCTCAGATCTTGCGGCGGAACACCAGGCGATCCGGTTCGGACGCCGCCGGGGCGAAGGCGTAGCCCTCCAGATCGAAGCCCTGCAGCTTCTGCGGCGCGCTGATCCGGTGCCGCGCCGCGTAGCGCATCATCAGCCCGCGCGCGCGCTTGGCGTGAAAGCTGATGATCTTGTAGCCGCTGCCCTTGTGGTCCTCGAACACGCAGTCGATCACGCGCGCCCGCAGCACCTTGCGATCCACCGCCTTGAAATACTCCTGCGACGCCAGGTTGACGACGATGGGCGCCTTCTGGTCCGCCAGCCGCTGGTTCAGGTAGTCGGCGATGCGCGGGCCCCAGAACCGGTACAGGTTGGGGCCGCGCTCGGTGGCCAGCGCCGTGCCCATCTCCAGCCGGTAGGGCTGCATCCAGTCCAGCGGGCGCAGCACGCCATACAGGCCGCTCAGGATGCACAGGTGCTGCTGCAGCCAGTCCAGGTCGGCGGCCGTCAGCGTGCGCGCCTGCAGACCCTCGTACACGTCGCCGTTGAAGGCCAGCACCGCCTGCCGAGCATTGCGGGCGGTAGCGCGCGGGCTCCAGGCCTCGTAGCGCGCCACGTTCAGGCTGGCCAGCGCATCGCTCAGCTTCATCAGCGAGGCGATCTGCGCGGGCGACTGCCGGCGCAACACCTCGATCAGGGCCGTCGATTCGGGCACGAACAGCGGCGGGGTGTGAGGCACGCCGGCCGGCAGCGGCGTGTCGTAGTCGAGCGCCTTGGCGGGAGACAATAGAAACAGCATGCTGCCGATTTTGTACCAGGACACACAGCTCGTCGCCATCGACAAGCCCGCCGGCCTGCTGGTGCACCGCACCGGCCTGGACGCCGGCGAGACGCGCTTTGCCGTGCAGTTGCTGCGCGATCAGGTCGGCCGCCCGGTGTGGCCGGTCCACCGGCTGGACAAGGGCACCAGCGGCGTGCTGCTGTTCGCGCTCGATGCCGCCACCGCCGCCGTGCTGGCGCAGGCCTGGACGGGCGGCGCCGTGCGCAAGACCTACGTCGCCATGGTGCGCGGCTGGCCGCCCGACCAAGGCGTGATCGACCACCCGCTGGCGCGCCTGGCCGACGACGCGCGCGGCACGCGCGGCCTCGAACACCAGCCGGCCCTGACGCGCTATCGCACGCTGCAGCGCCTGGCGCTGCCGCTGCCCGATCGGGGGTTCGACCACACCCGCTGCGCCCGACTTGAACTGCAACCCCTCACCGGCCGCCGCCACCAGCTGCGCCGCCACTGCAAGCACATGGCGCATCCCATCATCGGCGACGCCACGCACGGCAAGGGGGTGCTGAACCGGGCGCTGGCCGCCCTGCTGGGCACGCAGCGGCTGTGGCTGCATGCGCAGGCGCTGGTGCTGGATCACCCCGCCAGCGGCGCCCCCTTGCGCATCGAGGCCGCGCCCGGCCCCGAGTGGGGCCTGTGGGCGCCGTGGGCGCGTCCGTAGCGCCGCGTCAGGCCGGCACGGCGGCCGTCAGGGCCCGCATGCGCCGCCCCTGCAGGGCCCAGACCACGGCCATCAGCAGCATGCCGGGCAGCAGGAACCAGTTCTTGCTGGGCCGGTCGGTGGGCACCTGCACGTAGGCGATGTCCCAGCCCTGCTCGAAGCCCGACTTGCGCGCCTGCGAGCCAAAGCGCACCGCGCCGACCTGCACCGCGTCGCCCAGGGCCATCAGCGTCAGGCCGGCGTCGGCCAGGCGTGCGCGGCCGTCCTTGCCGTGCGCGCCCAGCTGCACGGCCACGGTCTTCTCGACCGCTTCGCCCTCCAGCGTGGTGCCCTGAATGGCCAGCACCAGCGTGCCTTTGTCGGGCAGCGCGCGCGCCAGTTCGTACACCTGCGCGGCGGGCGCGCGGGCGTATTCGGGCGCCAGCCGGTCCATGAAGAAACCCGGGCGAAACAGCATCACCACCGCCAGCGCCAGCAGGCCGAATTCCCACCAGCGCATGCGGATGCGCAGCCAGTTCATGGTCAGTGCCGCAAAACCCAGCATGGCCAGGGTGCAGGCCGACACCACCAGCAGCAGCTCGCCCCAGCCGTGCACGTCGATCAGCAGCAGCTGCGGATTGAAGATCCAGATGAAGGGCAGGATCACGGTGCGCAGCGCGTACAGCGAACCCTGGATGCCGGTCTGGATGGCGTCCTCGCCCGAGATCGCCGCCGCCGCGAAGGTGGCCAGCCCCACCGGCGGCGTGATGTCGCCCATGATGCCGTAGTAGAAGACGAACAGGTGCACCGCGATGAGCGGGATCACCAGCCCCGCCTGCGCGCCCAGCTCGACCACCACCGGCGCCATCAGCGTGGCCACCAGCACGTAGTTGGCCGTGGTGGGCACGCCCATGCCCAGCACCAGGCAGACGAAGGCGATGAACAGCAGCATGGCGATCACGCTGCCCTGCGAGACGAACTCGACGAACTCGGTCATGCGCAGGCCCAGCCCGGTGAGCGTGATGGCGCCGACGATGATGCCCGCCGTGGCGGTGGCCACGCCGATGCCGATCATGTTGCGCGCGCCGTCGTGAAAGCCGTGCACCACGGCGTGCCCGCCCTCGCGCCAGGCGCCGGGCGTGCGCACGCCGCGCAGGCCGTCCAGCAGCGGCCGCTGGGTCAGCATCAGCACGATCAGCGTGGCGCAGGCCCAGAACGCCGACAGCGCGGGCGACATCTCCTCCACCATCAGGCACCAGATCAGCACGCCGATGGGGATCAGGTAATGCAGGCCGGCGCGCACCGTGGGCCAGGTTTCCAGCCGCTGCGGGTTATGCACGTCGATGTCCTCCGGCAGGTCGGGGCTGGCGGCGGCCTGGCGCAGCGCCACCAGGTACAAGGCCAGCAGCGCGCCGCCCACCGCCCAGGGCGCGGCGGCGCCCAGCGCGCTCTTGAAGAACTGCAGCAGGTAGTACAGCGCGCCCACCACCGCCAGCGAGCCGGAGGTGCCGATCAGCGTGCGCATCAGCCGCTCGCGCCAGGGCCGCGCCACCCCGCCCACGGCCGGCTGGATGCCCAGCTTGAGCGCCTCCAGGTGCACGATGTAGAGCAGCCCCAGGTAGGACAGCGAGGCCGGCAGAAAGGCGTGCCGCACCACGTCGGAATACGGGATGCCGACGTACTCGACCATCAGGAAGGCGGCCGCGCCCATCACCGGCGGCATGATCTGGCCGTTGACCGAGCTCATGGTCTCGATGGCGCCAGCCTTGACGCCGCCGTAGCCCGCCTTCTTCATCATCGGGATGGTGAAGATGCCGCCCGACACCACGTTGGACACCGACGAGCCGGAGATCATGCCGTTGAGCGCCGACGACACCACCGCCACCTTGGCCGGCCCGCCGCGCAGGTGGCCCAGGGCGGCAAAGCTGACCTGCATCATGTAGTTGCCACCGCCGGCGCGGTCCAGCAGCGCGCCGAACAGCACGTAGATGAAGATGGTGCTGGCCGACACGCCCAGCGCGATGCCGTACACGCCTTCGGTGGTCAGCCACATGTGCGACAGCAGGCGCGACAGCGACGCGCCCTTGTGCGCCAGCACCTCGGGCATCCAGGGGCCGGCCATGCAGTAGGTCAGAAACAGCGTCGCCAGCGCCGCCATCGGCCAGCCGACGGCGCGGCGCGTGGCCTCCAGCAGCAGCAGCAGGCCGGCGCTGGCGGTGACGATGTCCATGATGTTGGGCTGGCCCGGCCGGGTGGCCAGCTCGCGGTAGAACAGCATCAGGTAGGCGCCGGCAAAGGCGCCGGCGATGGCCAGCACCCAGTCGAGCAGCGGCACGTGGCGGCGCGGCGAACTGCTGAAGGCCGGCCAGGCCAGAAAGGCCAGCGCCAGCGAGAAGGCCAGGTGGACGGCGCGCGCCTCGGTGTCGTTGAGGATGCCCAAGCCCAGCACGAAGGGCAGCGGCGACGCATACCAGAACTGGAACAGCGCCCAGGCCAGCGCCAGGCCAAAGATCAGCCGCGCCGTGAAGCCGCCGGGCTTGCGCCCGCCGGTGTCGGTTTCGGCGACCAGTTGCTGCAGCGCCTCGGGTGCTTTCTCGATGTCGGTGGCCATGACGTCCGCTCGATTGACTATGATTTTTGTAGCTGCTCGCGCGCTACCTGAAAGCGCCGGGAACCGATAACGCCCTGAACGATGGGCGCATCAAAAAAGGGCGAAGTCGCCTTCGCCCTGGGGTCGCGCTCTGGCGCCGAGGGGCGCCAGCCAACACATGGGGCTTACTTGATCCAGCCCTTTTCCTTGTAGTAGCGCGCGGCGCCGTCGTGCAGCGGCGCGCTCAGGCCGTTCTTGACCATGTCCTCGGGCTTGAGGTGGGCCAGCGCCGGGTGCAGCTTCTTGAACTCGTCGAAGTTGTCGAACACCGCCTTGGTGACGGCGTAGATGGTGTCGGCCGGCGTCTTGGCCGAGGCCACCACGGTGGCCAGCACACCGTAGGTCGGCGTGGCCTGCGGGTTGTTGGGGTACAGGCCGGCCGGGATGCTGACCTTGGCGTAGTACGGCTTGTCAGCCACCAGCTTGTCGACCACCGGCCCGGTGAGCGACACCAGCTTGGCGCCGCAGCTGGTGGTCGGGTCCTGGATGTTGGCGCTGGGGTGGCCGACGCCGTAGAAGAAGCCGTCGATCTTGCCGTCGCACAGGGCCGGGCCGTGCTCGTCGGCCTTCAGCTCGGAGGCCAGCGCGAAGTCCGACAGCTTCCAGCCCATGGCGGTCAGCAGCTCCTCCATTGAGGCGCGCGTGCCCGAGCCGGGGTTGCCGACGTTGAAGCGCTTGCCCTTGAAGTCCTCGAACTTGCCGATGTTGGCCTCCTTGCGCGCCACCACGGTGAAGGGCTCGGGGTGGACGGCGAACACGGCGCGCAGGTCGGCCACGGCGCCGCCGTCCTTGAACTGACTCAGGCCCTTGACGGCGTTGTACTGCACGTCGGACTGGGCAAAGCCCAGGTCCAGCTCGCCGGCCTTGATGGTGTTGACGTTGAACACCGAGCCGCCGGTGGACTCGACCGAGCAGCGGATGCCGTGCTTGGCGCGGTCCTTGTTGACCAGCCGGCAGATGGCGCCGCCCGCCGCGTAGTACACGCCGGTGACACCGCCGGTGCCGATGGTGACGAACTTCTGCTGCGCCGATGCCGGCGCGGCCAGCGCGGCGGTGGACAGCGCGGCCACGACGGCCAGGGTCTTGAGAACGGGACGAAGGCTCATGCGACAAAGTCTCCTGTGAATGACGGGTGATGGCTTAGCCCTGCGCGATCGCCGCGTCGACGGCCTCGGCCAGCCGCTCGACGATCAGCGCCAGCTCGTCATCGGTGGCGATGAACGGCGGCGCCAGCAGGATGTGATCACCATAGCGCCCATCGACCGTGCCGCCCATGGGATAAACCAGCAATCCGCGTGCAAAAGCCTCGCTCTTGACGCGCGCGTGCAGGCGCCGCGCGGGGTCGAACGGGGTTTTGCCGGCGCGCTCGGCCACCAGCTCGACGCCCCAGAAGTAGCCACGCCCGCGCAGCTCGCCCACATGCGGGTGTTTGGCGAACTTTTCAGCCAGCAGCGCTTGCAGGACCTGCGCGCCACGCTGCACTTTTTGCAGCAAACCATCGCGCTCGATGACCTGCTGCACCGCCAGCGCGGCGGCGCAGGCGACGGCGTGGCCCAGGTAGGTGTGGCCGTGCTGGAAGAAGCCGCTGCCGGCCGACATGGCCTCGACCAGCTGGCCTTGCGCCAGCACCGCGCCGATCGGCTGATAGCCGCCGCCCAGGCCCTTGGCGATGGTCATCAGGTCGGGCACCACGCCCTCCTGCTCGCAGGCGTGCAGGGTGCCGGTGCGGCCCATGCCGCACATCACCTCGTCCAGGATCAGCAGCACGCCGTGGCGGTCGCACACCTCGCGCACCGCCTTGAAGTAGCCCGGCACCGGCACCAGCACGCCGGCGGTGGCGCCGCCCACGGTCTCGGCCACGAAGGCCAGCACCTTGCCGGGGCCGACGCGGCGGATCGTCTCGTCCAGCTCGCGCGCCAGGCGCTGGCCATACTGCTCGGGCGTTTCGCCTTCGCGCTGGTCGCGGTAGGGATAGCAGGGCGACACGTGGGTGACGTCGACCAGCAGCGGGGCGAACTGGCGCCGCCGCCACTCGTTGCCGCCCACCGCCAGCGCGCCCAGGGTGTTGCCGTGGTAGCTCTGGCGCCTGGCGATGAAGTGGCTGCGCTCGGGCTGGCCGATCTCCAGGTAGTACTGGCGCGCCATCTTCAGCGCCGCCTCCACCGCCTCCGAGCCGCCGCTGACGAAGTAGGCGTGGCTCATGCCCGCCGGCGCGGTGCGCACCAGCTGCTCGGCCAGTTGCTCGGCCACCTCGGTGGTGAAGAAGCTGGTGTGGGCGTAGGCCAGCTGGTCGATCTGCCGGTGCATGGCGGCCAGCACGTCCGGGTGGCCATGCCCCAGGCAGGACACGGCGGCGCCGCCCGAGGCGTCGATGTAGCGGCGCCCGGCCGCGTCCTCCAGCCACACGCCCTGGCCGCGCACGGCGACCGGGGGCGTCACGCGCAGGCTGCGATGTAAAACATGGGTGGTCATGGCGATGACGTTACCTCCTGGAAAAATCGGACACTGGCATCAAGCCCCCATGCCACGGTGGCGCAACGCCCGCCGCCCGGTGGTCAGCGGCGACGACCATAGGCCTGGCCCGCGCTGGACAGGCGGCCGGCATCCACCGTCTCGAACAGGCAGCGCGCGTAAGGCGCCACTTCGCTCCAGCTGGCTCGGGCATCATAAAGTTGGTACAGATTGCGGCTGGCCAGCACGGCGGTGGGAAACTGCTCCACCGGATGTCCGCGCAGCAGCGCCAGCCGCGTGTCGTCGTCGTCATGGCGCGCGGCATCCTGACCGCCGTAGGCGTGGAACTCCAGCACCCGTGGCGGCATCGGGTAGGGGGCGTCGGCGCACAGCGGGCGTGGCGCCCGCTCCTCGCGTTGCACATGTCCGGCGGCAAACGAGTCCTGCACCGTGTGCAGGACCGAACCGAACGCGATGTCATGCAGGCGTGGGGCCAGCCCGCTGGCCGCATCCTGCCGCCCCCGGATGTACAGATCGGCCACCGTCCAGCCGGTGCAGCCAAAGCGCGACTGGATGGTGGCAATGGGCACGTCCCGCAACAGCCGGACCCCGGCGATTTCGCGCGACGCCACCTTCCACGCAAATTCCATCCAGTCAATGATTTCGCGCCGCGTGACTTCGGCCGGAACGCCTTCGCCGCTGGCCATGGCGTGCAGCCATTGCAGATCGCCAAAGTGGGAGCGGGTCATCACGTTGCCGACCAGCTCGCCAGGCTGCCGATTGCAGCCCACGATGCGTGTGGACGGTGCGATCTTCTGCGCTTGCGAAAACAGGCAGTACCAGCAGACCGGCTGGGTCGAAAAACGCACCGTCTGGTTGACGCAGGCCTTGCCATAGGCCTCGCAACGCCCCTCGCCCGGCGCCAGCAGAAACGGCGGCAGATCGTTCCAGCGCACGCCGTAGATGATGAATGGCGACGCGAACGGCTGGTCGGCCTGGGCGCAGGTGGTGTCGTCGGCCAGTTGCTCGGGCGCCACCGGGCACTCCAGCGCTAGCTGGGTGATTTCTTCGTGAACACGGCCCTTCAGGAGCAGCCCGAGCCGCCCCGCCACTTGGGCGAGCTGGCTCTCCGTCTCGTGGGTCAGCCGCGCTTCCAGTCGCGGGCCCAGAGGGCCCAGCTGAAAGGCCAGACTCAGCGCCGGCGCCAGCACCAGCGCCAGCAGCATCAGGCGCACGGGTCCCACGGCGTCGTCCGGCTTACTGCGCCGTCCAGCCGCCGTCGTTGGCCCAGGCCTGGCCACGCACGTTGGCCGCCGCCGCCGAGCAGAAGAACACCGCCATGGCGCCCAGCTGCTCGGGCGTGGTGAACTGCAGCGAGGGCTCCTTCTCGCCCAGCAGCTCACGCGTGGCCTGCTCGGTGCTGATCTTCTCGGCCGCGGCGCGCGCGTCGATCTGCTTTTGCACCAGCGGCGTCAGCACCCAGCCGGGACAGATGGCGTTGGCGGTGACGCCGGTGGTGGCCAGCTCCAGCGCGGTGACCTTGGTCAGGCCGACGATGCCGTGCTTGGCCGCCACGTAGGCCGACTTGTCGCGCGAGGCCACCAGCCCGTGCACCGAGGCGATGTTGATGATGCGGCCCCAGTTCTTCTGCTTCATGTGCGGGATCGCCAGCCGCGTGGTGTGGAACGCCGACGACAGGTTGATGGCGATGATGGCGTCCCAGCGCTCGGTGGGAAAGCTCTCGATCGGCGACACATGCTGGATGCCGGCGTTGTTGACCAGGATGTCGACGCCGCCGAACTTCTCGGCTGCGAAGGCCATCATGGCCTCGATCTCGGCCGGCTTGCTCATGTCGGCGCCGTGGTAGGCGGCCTGCACGCCGCAGGCTTCGATCTGCCGGCGCGGCGCATCCACGTCGCCAAAGCCGTTCATCACGATCTGGGCGCCTTGCCTGGCCAGCTCGATGGCGATGCCCAGGCCGATGCCGCTGGTCGAGCCGGTGACGAGGGCGGTCTTGCCTTTCAGTGACATGTGGTGGTCCTTTCGTATCAGAAAAATGAAAACCGGACGCGAAGGGCGCGAGAAGTGCGCGAAAAACGCGAAAGAAACCAGAATTTCTATTTCGCGTCCTTCGCGTGATCTTCGCGCCCTTCGCGTCCGGATGTGTTAAGTCGGCTGCTAGCCCTCTACCTGCTTGCGCGAGCAGCTATCGTTATTGAAGCAGCTTGACGCCCGTCTTGCCCTGCGCTTCGTCGAAGCTGACGTCCGGCGCCAGCTCGACCACCTTCAGGCCCTGGTCGGTGACATCGAACACGCCCAGGTCGGTGATGATGCGGTCGACCACGCCGACGCCGGTCAGCGGCAGCGTGCACTGCGGCAGGATCTTCATGTCGGTGCTGCCGTCCTTCTTTTTGGCGACGTGTTCCATCAGCACGATCACGCGCGCCACGCCGGCCACCAGGTCCATGGCGCCGCCCATGCCCTTGACCATCTTGCCCGGGATCATCCAGTTGGCCAGGTCGCCCTTGTCGGTGACCTGCATGGCGCCCAGAATGGACAGGTTGATCTTGCCGCCGCGGATCATGGCGAAGCTGTCGTGGCTGCCGAAGATCGAGCTGCCCTTGATGGTGGTGACGGTCTGCTTGCCGGCGTTGATCAGGTCGGCATCCACCTCGTCCTTGGTCGGGAACGGGCCGATGCCGAGCATGCCGTTCCCCGATTGCAGCCACACCTCCTTGTCGGCGGGCACGTGGTTGGCCACCAGGGTGGGAATGCCGATGCCGAGGTTGACGTAAAAGCCGTCCTGCAGCTCCTGCGCCGCGCGCGCGGCCATCTGGTCTTGGGTCCAGGCCATGTCTCGATCTCCTTGATTACTTGTGCTCGCGCAGGGTGAGTTTTTCGATGCGCTTTTCGGGCGTGGGGTTGTGCACGATGCGGTGCACGTAGATGCCGGGCAGGTGGATGTCGTCCGGCGCCAGCTCGCCGGTGGCCACGATGCGCTCGACCTCGACGATGCAGACCTTGCCCGACATCGCCGCCGCCGGGTTGAAGTTGCGCGCCGTCAGGTTGAAGCGCAGGTTGCCGCTGCGGTCGGCCACGTCGGCCTTGACCAGGGCCACGTCGGCCACCAGCGAGCGCTCCATGACGTAGGTCTGGCCGTCGAATTCGCGCAGCTCCTTGCCCTCGGCCACCAGGGTGCCGACGCCGGTCTTGGTGAAGAACGCCGGAATGCCGGCGCCGCCGGCGCGCAGCTTCTCGGCCAGCGTGCCCTGGGGGGTGAACTCCAGCTCGAGCTCGCCGGCCAGGAACTGGCGCTCGAACTCCTTGTTCTCGCCCACGTAGGAGCTGATCATCTTCTTGATCTGGCGCGTCTCCAGCAGCTTGCCCAGGCCGAAGCCGTCGACACCGGCGTTGTTGCTGATCGCCGTCAGGTTCTTCACGCCGCTGTCGCGCAGGGCGTCGATCAGCGCCTCGGGAATGCCGCACAGGCCGAAGCCGCCGACGGCCAGCAGCTGGCCGTCCTTGACGACGCCCTTGAGCGCCTCGGCGGCCGATGGGTAGATCTTGTTCACGGGTCTTTCTCCAGTTGCAGAATCTCGGACAAACATCAAGCAGAACAACGGCGTCAACGATACTACGTAATCGACTACGTAGTATTTCGTAATGGCGATCCCTGCCCCGCCCGTCACCGACGCTGCGCCTGCGGCGGACTACCGCATGGCCTTCCAGCTGGCGCCGGTCGGGCTGATCCTCTCGCGCCAGCGCCACATCGTCGACTGCAACGCGCGCGTGTGCGAGATCTTCGGCGCCGAGCCGGCGCAGCTCATCGGTCAGAGCTTTCGCATTCTCTACCCCAGCGCCGACGAATACGAGCGCTTCGGCGCGCGCATCGCCCCCGTGCTGCTGCGCGACGGCGTGTACGCCGACAACCGGGTGATGAAGCGCGTGGGTGGCCGCCACGCGGGCGAAGCCTTCTGGTGCCACGTCACCGGCCGCGCCATCGACCGCCGCGCGCCGCACGACGCCGGCATCTGGACCTTCGAGGACCTGAGCGCGCAGCGCCCCATCGGCGCCGTGCTGACCCCGCGCGAGCGCGAAGTCGCCGCCCAGCTCACGCGCGGGCTGACCAGCAAGGAAATCGGCCGCGCCCTGGGCCTGAGCCACCGCACGGTGGAGGTGCACCGCGCCAAGCTGATGCGCAAGTACCGCGCCAGCACCACGGCCGATCTGGTGCAAAAGCTCATGGGCGGGCCATGAGGCGCCGTCGGCCGCCATTGAAACTATGATTTTGCTAGCTGTCGGCGCTTGCCAGACGGGCGCCAGGCACTATTTTTTGTCAGAACCACCCGCAGCGCCATCCACCACCTCGGCGGCGCTGCGAAAAGCCTCCACCGCGCACGGCACGCCGCAGTAGATGCTGGCGTGCAGCAGTACCTCCTGGACCTCGGCCGTGGTCGCGCCGTTGTTCAGCGCGCCGCGCACATGGCCCTTCAGCTCGTGCTGGCGGCCCAGCGCCGTCAGCATGGCCACCGTGACCAGGCTGCGCGTCCTCAGATCCAGCCCGGGCCGCTGCCACACGTCGCCCCAGGCGTTGCGCGTGATGTAGTGCTGCATCGGCTCGGTGAACGGCGTGGCGCCGGCCAGCGCGCGGTCGACGAAATCGTCGCCCATCACCTGGCGGCGTGTCTTCAGGCCATTCTGGAAGGCCGGGTCTTGGGGCAGTCGCATGCAGATCACTCCTGAGGGCAAAGGCAGTCAGCATAATGACCCTGACCCACCCACGCGAGGAGCCCCCATGAACCGCTACCCCCTGCCCGACCTGAACAGCCTGCCCGAGGACATTCGCGCCAAAATTCTTGAAGTGCAGGCCAAGGCCGGCTTCATCCCCAACGTGTTCCTGGCGCTGGCGCGCCGGCCGGCCGAGTGGCGCGCCTTCTTCGCCTACCACGACGCGCTGATGGAGCCCGAAGCCAGCGGCCGCACCAGCGGCCTGAGCAAGGGCGACCGCGAAATGATCATCACCGCCACCAGCGCCGCCAACGGCTGCCTGTACTGCGTGGTGGCGCACGGCGCGCTGCTGCGCATTTACGAAAAAAAGCCTCTCGTCGCCGACCAGGTGGCCACCAACCACCACAAGGCCGACATCACCCCGCGCCAGCGCGCCATGCTCGACTTCGCGATGAAAGTCAGCCAGCGCCCGCGCGAGCTGGGCGAGGAAGACTTTGCCCCGCTGCACGCCCACGGCCTGGACGACGAGGACATCTGGGACATCGCCGCCATCACCGCCTTCTTCGGCCTGTCCAACCGCATGGCCTCGTTCAGCAACATGATGCCGAACGCGGAGTTCTACCTGATGGGGCGGGTGCCGAGGGAAAAGAAGACGGGCTGAGCCGGACAGGGCGGCTCGCGCCTCTGGCGCCGCGCTGTCGGACGGGGTGGCGTGTGTCTGGGCACCCGCCCAACGGCACCATGGCCGCCGCGCAGCGCCCACGAAAAAGCGGCCCTGGGGCCGCTTGTGCTTGGGTCTTCTGGCGGAGACGGAGTCCGTGATTTGGCAATCCAGCCGAATCCAACATGATCCGAAATTCAACACTATCTTATTGTTTTACAATGATTTCTTTGTAAACGATCGATCAACGGAGTCCAACCGAGATCAATTCAATCAAAATTTTTATGGTAGATTAGATGGTGGATAGAAAAAGAGTCCGCCATGCCAAAGAAGGCCCCCGAGCTAAGTGCGCTTGCCGTCAAACGCATGACGGTTCCCGGCCTGCATGCCGTAGGAGGTATCGCTGGGCTCTACCTCGCCGTTGTTCACGAACAGTCTCGTTCCTGGGTCTTGCGCGTGGTTGTCGCTGGCAAGCGGCGGCATATCGGGCTGGGCGGCTACCCAGATGTGAGTTTGGCGCAAGCGCGAGACAAGGCCCGCATTGCCAGAGACCAGATCTCCCGTGGCATCGATCCCATCGAACATCGCAGGTCGCTGGTCAGTGAGCTCCGTGCGAGCCAAGCCAATGCGATCAACTTTGAGCAAGCAGCCACTGCCTACATAGATGCAAATAGCGTCGCTTGGAGGAACGCCAAGCATCGCGCCCAATGGTCAAGCTCGCTTGAAACCTATGCCTACCCCCATATCGGTCATCTCCTGGTACGAGATGTGATGCAGGAGCACATCTTGGCTATTCTGGAGCCGATCTGGAAGACCAAGACGGAGACTGCCTCACGCGTGCGGGGCCGCATCGAAACCATCCTCGACTGGGCCTCAGTACGCGGCTATCGAAGCGCGGACAATCCTGCGCGCTGGAGAGGCCACTTAGACAAGTTGCTGCCCGCACCTGCCAAGGTGCAGAAAGTCAAGCACCACGCGGCCCTTGCGATCGACGACATGCCAGCATTCATGCAACAGTTGCGACACAAGCAGGGCACGAGTGCACGAGCGCTTGAGTTCTTGGTGCTCACTGCAACCCGAAGTGGAGAGGTGCGCGGCGCCAGATGGGCGGAGATAAACTTGGCTGCCCGTGTCTGGACCATTCCAGGCGAACGCATGAAGGCAGGGCGCGAACACCGCGTCCCACTCAGCAACGCAGCAATGAAGTTGCTCAACTCTCTCCCGCAAGTGAACAGCACCTCCTTGGTATTTCCGGCGCTCAACGGCGAGATGATGTCGGACATGGCGATGTCACAACTTATGCGGCGGATGAAGTCTGATGCTGTTCCCCATGGGTTCCGCTCCACCTTTCGAGACTGGGCTGGCGAACGCACAAACTACCCGCGAGAGCTGGCCGAAGACGCGCTGGCACACACACTCACGAACAAGGTGGAAGCAGCTTACCGACGAGGTGACGCCCTAGAACGTCGCAGGGCGATGATGCAGGAATGGGCTGTGTTCTGTGGCGTAGGCGAGGATCGCCCAGGCACCAGATCCGCCACAAGCGACCATTGAATGGCTCGTGTGAACTACCGATACGGGTTTGCGCCCTCGTATGACAGCCGATTGTGAAGATATCCAATAACGAATAGCGCCATGGGGAGCTGGAACGCTTCGGCTATATCCCGCCCGTCAAAGTGACCTGCTCCCCTCCAGCCGTACCAAGGAAAAGGAAGTGCAGCCCCCTCACCAGGAGAATGGCGGACATGAGGAAGAGCAAGTACAGCGAGGAGCAGATCATCGGGTTCCTCAAGCAGGCTGAGGCCGGGATGGCGGTGGCTGAGATCTGCCGCAAAGGCGGCTTCAGCAACGCGACGTTCTACAAGTGGCGCTCTGGACTCGAAGTTGACCCCCTTTTTATGGACACCTTACCTTTACTGAAGAAGGAGTCCGTGATTTGGCAATCCAGCCGAATCCAATATGATTCGACATTCAACACTATCTTATTGTTTTACAGTGATATTTTGATAAACGGTCGATCAACGCAGTCCAACCGAGATCAATTCAATCGAAAATTCTTATGGTAGACAAGTATCCAAGATCTCTCAATGAATGACCAGATCCCACCTATTCGGCCTGTGACGAACTTTACGTCGATCTCTGACTTGCAGAAACAGGCCGCTTGGTACGGGAAGGCTCCCGGGGAGATCCTTCGCGAACTACTGAATCTCGGCATACGTCCTTGCATACCCATCGCGGCCAACCAACGCGTTGTCGTCTCGGGTGTTCTAGATGTTTATGACTCGGACTCCGGTATGAGAACTTTGCTTGAGTTCATGGGGGGACATTGGAAGGCCAGGACACCCGCGTTGGTCGTCCCCTCTATTGAGCTGCTGGAATTACCCAGAACACGGTACCACAAACTCATTGACGCATCTCCGAATCCAATCGTGGTGAGTTGGTTCCCATCTGGCTATCAACGCCAGTACGGCGAGACTGCTTGGGCGCACAGGAATGCTTGGGATTTGGCCAAAGCCTCGAATCTTGACCACCATCTCGACATGCTCCCGGGCTGCATGGCACTCGATCCATTGCATACGCAGTTCATGGTTTTTCCCGCGACAAGCATCAAACTCCCCCATCGAATTCAGACAATCCAAGAACTCGGTAGACCCACGGAATTCTCAGTCCACTGCCTGCAACTGGTGTTACGACCTGAAGATGAAGCAAGATTGGCGATTGCCACCAATTCGCAATGGGGAGAATTGCAGCAAAAACCATACACCTCGCTAATGCTTTTGGAGTTGCGTCGACTGTTCCACGAGCAGTGGCAATTGGCAGACGCCAATGAAATTCGCGGCCTCAATTGGCTGAATCGGGTAGAGAAAGTTTTACCAACATATGTAAATAATGGAGACGAAAAACCTGACCGCTGGAAGAGCAAAAGCATGCGAGAGTTCGCGGCCAAGATCACGAAGCCGGATGATTTCGACAAGGTGAAAAGTGATGGAAGCAAAATCTCTGGGTCCGGATATCCCAGCCAATTACTTGTTTCTATGTTTAGGGCGTCAGACAAGCTCTGGAGCAATCTTGATCGTGCAAATTGGGATCTTAAGAACGAGGAAATCAAGCAGAGTCTTGATTTTCTTAGATCACAGGAAGACCTGATGAGGGCGTGTACGATTCTGCGACCGTTACCTTCAATTCATGGCGGACCGCGATAGCTCTACCGGTCAATCCTAATGTCGCTGAGGCACTTGAAGAAGATAATAAAGTCAATTTCACCAAGATTTCGTAATTTCAATTGCTATTTGCAACCATCTCCGTAACTTGGCCAAGGCCAAAGCGTTGGACTACAGTCTGAGACGCTGGGCCGCGCTCACACGCTTTATCGACAACCCACAACTACCTGTGGATAGCAACTGGGTGTTTGCCGGCAGCCTGCGCGCGGGCCAACGAGCAGCAACCGTCATGAGCTTGATCCAGTCAGCGCGTATGAATGGGCATGACCCGTAAGCCTATCTCAAAGACGTGCTCACTGGGAGCGAGAGTCACCGTAGGCGAGAGCACGCTCTAGAAATTGTCCAATATCTCAGAAATCGATGTCGATGCCAGCATGACGTGCGGTAGCAGTTCCGCTTCCACCTTGCTAACTATCCAGCGCGTCGATGGAACGGAGATATTGATTGCGCCGATCGGACGACCGCCCCGGCCCGTGATGGGTGCCGCAACTGAAATGTCCCCGACTACCGTTTGGTTTTGCACTATGGAGAAGCCATCCTTTTGCGCCTGCTCCAGGTGGCGCATAAGGACGTCGGGATCAGTCTCGGTTTGCGGTGTGATCTTGCCAATAGGGGTCGCCGCGATGATCCGGGCACGCTGCGCGACATCCAATTTGGCGAGCATGGCGCGACCAGAGGCTGAATGAATGGCGGGCAGGCGCGAGCCCACGGTGAAGTCGGGGTTAAAGATATAGCGGCCGGGAACGCGGGCGATGAAGACGATCTCGTAACCATCGAGTTCCTGTAGATTTGAAGTTTCTCCGAGCGCATGCGTCATCTCGACCAGGTAAGGCGCGGCGCGGTCAATGATCCGGCGCGAGCGCAGATAGTTGTACGAAAGACGCAACACCGGCGACGCTAGGGCGTAGGAGCTAGAGTCCGGCAAACGCTGGATGTAATTCAGACTCACCAGCGTGTAGACGATCCGTTGCGTTGCGCTGCGGTCCAAGTTCGCTGCTCGGGCGATTTCGGCGATCGACATTTCGCGGTGGTCATCGCGGAAGGCCTCAAGCACCTGAAAAGCCTTGGCCACTGAACCCACGAACAACGAGGATTCCCGAGGGTGTTCACCTTTCCGGGTACCGGTGTCAACGCCGTGGAGCGGGCTGGGTTTTGACATCACAAAGGAGGGCAATCAGGCGACACAGTTGGAGCTTAGGCGGCTGGCATGCGCCACTCCCAACAGCCGAAGCGTGATCTCAAACTCATCCCGTAAAATGTCCATCACTTCTGCCACGCCCCGTGGCCCGCGAGCAGCCAATCCATATAGCGGAGCGCGCCCTAAAAGCACCGCATGAGCCCCGAGTGCGAGCGCCTTGGCGATGTCGCTGCCGCGCCGCACGCCGCCATCGACAAAAATATGCATCTTGCTGCGAACCGCATCGGCGATCGGCGGCAACTGCTCTAGCGGACTGGGGGCCGCGTCGAGCTGGCGCCCGCCGTGATTGCTGATGACAATGCCGTCCGCGCCGGCACGCTGCGCACGCAATGCATCTCCCACCGTCAGTAATCCCTTGACGATCACTGGCCCCCGCCAGTGCCGGCGCACCCAGGCGATGTCGTCCCAGGTCAGCCCCATATCCATCTGGCGGCTCAGCGCGGCAGCTTGCTGCTCAATGTTCGAGGCCGTACCTGAGCTGCGTGCCAGGTTGACGAGCTGAGGCGAGCCGCCCTGGCGCAACATGCGCAGGCACCAGCGTGGGTGCATCGCCAGATCGGTCATCAGGCGGATCGTCCACGGCACGGGCATGCGAAAGCCATTTCGGATGTCATGGTCGCGCTTGCCGTGCACCATGGTGTCCACCGTGAGCATCAGTGCGTTGAAACCCGCCGTCTGCGCGCGCGCCATCATGCTTTCGGCGATGCGGCGATTCTTTTGAACGTACAGCTGAAGCCATAGTTCGCCGTCGGTTGCAGCGCGCACGTCTTCGATCAATGATGTGGAAGCGGTGGACAGCACGAAGGGAACACCAGCGGTGTGCGCGGCGCGGGCCAGTGCCTCCTCGGCGCGCGGCCAATAGAGGCCGTTGAGGCCCGTGGGGCCGACGAACACCGGGAGCGCCTGCCGTTTACCGAATACATCGACACCGGCATCAACCTCTGTCACATCCACCATCGCTCGGGGCTTGAGCGTGACCCGGCTCCATGAGGCCAGGTTGCGGGCCATGGCATGGCCATCTTCGGCACCGCCGTCGAGGTAGTCAAATGCGAACCTCGACAGGCGATTACGCGCCAGATCGCGGTAGTTCTTTACGGCAGGCAACATGTTAGAGACTAGCTTCGTAAGTGAGGCGCTCTTCCAATTCAATACGCAGTCGCTTGGACAAATCGGGATTGCAAGTAACCAGTGGTGCCAGAAGGTGCGGTGCATGCACGCCCACGCGATCCCACACAGACTTCAGCGGGCCGGGGTTAGTCTCGGCGAACGCCAGATCCATAAGCGGGATCAGATCGCGATGCAACTGCAACGCCTCGTGCATCCTGCCCTGCGCCAGCAACCGGTAGAGAGCGCACCAGGTTCTCGGGATGAGATTGGCCGTCACCACGATTCCGCCACGGGCGCCAGCCGCCATGTGCATGGGCAATAGCGTGTCTTCACCGCTGAGCACAGCGAAGTTGTCCGAAACGCCGGCCACTACCTTCAGGAAGTGGTACATGTCGGTGTTGCAGGCCTTCATGCCGATGATGTTTTCGTGGCGCGAAAGCTCGTGCAGTACCTCTGGTGCGATTGCGATGCGCGTACGATATGGAATCTC
>Ga0116180_1001197_pt1 | contig 22390 bp, 20 predicted proteins | sample AD_UKC073_MetaG_FD_89804 | JGI IMG/M metagenome (GOLD analysis project Ga0116180, IMG submission 89804) | Active sludge microbial communities of municipal wastewater-treating anaerobic digesters from USA - AD_UKC073_MetaG | ecosystem: Engineered > Bioreactor > Anaerobic > Digestate | place: USA...
GCAGGTGCAGGAGCGCGCCGACTTCGAGGCCGACGTCATCATCACCAAGGGCTACCCGGGCTACTTCCTCGTCGTCGCCGACTTCATCAACTGGGCCAAGGACCAAGGCATCCGGGTCGGTCCTGGGCGAGGCTCGGGCGCCGGGTCGATGTGCGCCTATGCCATGGGGATCACCGACCTCGACCCGATCCCGCACGGCCTGCTCTTCGAGCGTTTCCTCAACCCCGAGCGTCCGTCGATGCCCGACTTCGACGTCGACTTCGACGAGCGCCGGCGGGGCGAGGTCATCAACTACGTCACCGCGAAATACGGCGAGGACCGGGTCGCCCAGATCATCACCTACGGCACGATCAAGGCCAAGCAGGCGGTCAAGGATGCCGCCCGGGTTATGGACCACCCGTTCAACGTGGGGGAGTCGCTGACCAAAGCGATGCCCCCGGACGTCATGGGCAAGGGCGTCTCGCTGGCCGACCTCTACAACCCCGAGTCCAAGCGATATGCCGAGGGCAAGGAGTTCCGCGAGCTCGTCGAGAGCGAGCCACACCTGGCCGAAGTCGTCGAGACCGCGCGGGGCCTGGAGGGGCTCAAGCGGCAGTGGGGGGTCCACGCGGCCGGCGTCATCATGAGCAGCGAGCCGCTCATGGAGGTCATCCCCATCCTGCGCCGGCTGCAGGACGGCCAGATCATCACCCAGTTCGACTACCCGTCCTGCGAAAAGCTCGGCCTGGTCAAGATGGACTTCCTCGGGCTGCGCAACCTCACCATCCTCGACGATGCCATCGCCAACGTGAAGGCCAACCGCGGTATCGACGTCGACCTCGACGAGCTGTCCAAGACGCTCGATGACCCCGCGACCTATGAACTGCTCGCACGCGCGGACACTCTCGGGGTGTTCCAGCTCGACGGCGGCGGCATGCGCACCCTGCTGCGGCTCATGCAGCCCGACTCGTTCGAGGACATCTCCGCGGCCCTCGCGCTTTACCGTCCCGGCCCGATGGGCGCCAACAGCCACACCAACTACGCCCTGCGCAAGACCGGCAAACAAGAGATCCAGCCGATCCACCCCGAGCTGTCCGAGCCGCTGGCCGACATCCTCGAACCCACCTACGGCCTGATCATCTACCAGGAGCAGGTCCAGCACATCGCCGGACGGGTCGCGGGTTATTCCCTGGGCAAGGCCGACATGCTGCGCCGGGCTATGGGCAAGAAGAAGAAGGAAATCCTCGACGCCGAGTTCGGCCCCTTCGAGGCCGGGATGAGCGCCAACGGCTACTCCGCTGCTGCGATCACGGCGCTGTGGGAGATCCTCGTCCCGTTCTCGGACTATGCCTTCAACAAGTCCCACACTGCGGCATACGGGCTGGTGTCCTACTGGACGGCCTACCTCAAAGCCAATTACCCCGCGGAGTACATGGCCGCCCTGCTCACCAGCGTGCGCGACGACAAGGACAAGTCGGCGCTCTACCTCAACGAGTGCCGGCACATGGGCATCAAGGTGCTCCCGCCGGATGTCAACTCCTCGATCGGGCACTTTGCTGCGGTCGGCAGCGACATCCGGTTCGGCCTGGAGGCGGTGCGCAACGTCGGGCGCAACGTCGTCGAGTGCATCGTCGCCGCGCGCGCCGACAAGGGCCGGTTCACGTCCTTCGAGGACTTCTTGCGCAAGTGCCCGGCCACGGTGCTCAACAAGCGCACCATCGAGTCCCTGGTCAAGGCCGGGGCATTCGACTCGCTCGGCCACAGCCGTGCCGGGTTGGTGCGGGTGCACGAGGCCTATGTCGATGCCCTGGCCGAGGAGAAGAAGCAGGAGGCCATCGGGCAGGACTCGCTCTTCGGCGACTTCGGCTTCGGCGACGACGAGGGCGGCGCCGTGGCACTCGTGGCGCTGCCGACCATTCCCGAGCTCGAGTGGGACAAGCAGACCCTGCTCACGTTCGAGCGCGAGATGCTCGGGCTCTACGTCTCCGACCACCCGCTCTTCGGCATCGAACATGTCCTCGCGGCACACGCCGACACGGCGATCGCCACGCTCATGGGTGAGGAACGACGCCGCGACGGCGACACCGTGACCGTCGCCGGCCTGGTCACCTCGCTCGCGCTCAAGCGCAACAAGAAGGGCGACCTCTGGGCGATCGCCACCGTCGAAGACCTCGACGGTGCGGTCGAGTGTCTGTTCTTCCCGCAGATGTACAACCAGGTGGCGGCCATGCTCGCGCCCGACACGGTCGTGGCGGTCCGCGGCCGGGTCAACCTCCGCGACGACTCGCTGTCGATTTATGCCCAGGACCTCACCCTGCCCGACATCAAGGAAGGCCCACGCGGCCCGGTCGTCGTCGCGATGTCGCTCCGCCAGGCCACCGGTGGGCGGGTCGAGGAGCTGCGGCGGGTGCTCGGGCAACACCCCGGCGTCACCGAGGTGCACGTGCGACTCACCCAACCCGACCGCACGGTGCTCATGCGCCTGGACGATTCGTATCGGGTGACCCCCTCACCGGCGCTGTTCGGCGACCTCAAGGCGCTGCTCGGTCCGACCTGCCTGGTCTGACGCGAGGGCGACCGAGCGCGAGCTGGGAGGAGCAGCGATGGCGCGGGGCGGCATACCGGCCTCTCCGCTGCCGCAGCGTCGGGGGGTCGACGCCATGCGGCTGCGGATGCCACAGGAGGGCCCATGGCTCACCCTGCGCGACCATCTCGTCGACCGCATCCCCGCCCTAGATCCGGAGCGGATCGACGCGATGCTCGCCGCCGGGGAGTTCGTCGGGATCGACGGTATGCCGTGTGCCCCGGATGCTCCGTTCGTGCCGCGCTCGGTGGTGTGGGTCCACCGCGACCTGCCCGACGAAGTGCCGGTCCCCTTCGAGGTCGAGGTGCTCCACCAGGACGAGCGGATCGTCGTCGTCGACAAACCACCGTTCCTGGCGACGATGCCGCGCGGGATGCATGTGACCGAGACCGTCGTCACCCGGCTGCGTGAGCAAATCGGGTTGCCGCGGCTCACGCCCGCTCATCGTCTGGATCGCCTCACCAGTGGCGTCTTGCTGCTCACCACCGAACAGCGCTGGCGCGGGGCCTATCAACAGGTCTTTGCCCGGGGCGCGGCCCACAAGGAGTACCTCGCAGCGGCGCCCGTCGATCCGACACTGGAATTGCCCCGTCGGGTGGCGGTGCACGTCGACAAGCCGCATGGGCAGTGGCAGGCCATGGTGTTGCCTGACCGCGAGCCGAACGCCGTGACCGATATCGAACTGCTGCACGCCGCTCGGGGACCGGACGGCATACCGGTCGGGCTCTATCGCCTCATCCCGCACACCGGCCGCACCCATCAACTGCGGGTGACGATGTCCTGGCTGGGTCTCCCGATCGTCGGCGATCCGCTCTACCCGGTCGTTGTCAACGTGGCGGATGGGGACTTCAGCAGACCATTGGGGCTGCTGGCGCAGGTGTTGGCCTTCCGAGACCCGGTTGACGGGGCGGAGCGCGGGTTCGTGAGCCGACGTCAGCCGCCTGGGTGGCCCGGCACGCTGCCCCCCGGCGAGGAGCACGGGCTCGGGCAGAAGCAGCCACCCCGACCCGCATAGGCTTGCTCGGGTGAGACCGCCCCGCGCACCGCAGTTCCCGCAGATCACGGTGCGGCACGGCCACGAGCGGGTCGACGACTACGCCTGGATGGCAGACCGCGAGGACCCGCGGCTCACGGCATACCTGCTGGCCGAGAACGCCTATGCCGACCACCGCACCGCGCACCTGGAGCCGCTGCGGGAGGCGATCTTCGCGGAGATCCGGTCGCGCACCGTCGAGACCGACCTCAGCGTGCCGGTGAGCTATCGGGGTTGGTGGTACTACAGCCGCACCGTGCAGGGGCATGGGTATGCCGTGCACGCGCGCCTGTCTATCGCGCTGAGCGAGCAGCGGCCCGCCCTGGTGTCAGGCGAGCCGCCGGCGGGTGAGCAGGTGTTGCTGGATGAGAATGTCGAGGCGGGGGAGGGGGACTTCTTCGCGCTCGGTGACCTGGAGCTCTCTCCCGACGGCTCGCTCCTGGCCTTCTCGGCCGACCGCTCCGGTGAGGAGCGCTATGACCTGGTCATCCGGGCACTCGAGTCCGGTGCGCACGTCGACGCCTCAGTCACCGGGATTGGCGAAGGGCTGGCCTGGTCCGGCGACTCGCGGCAGGTCTTCTACACCCGCCTGGACCGCAGTTGGCGCTCGCATGAGATCTGGCGGCACGAGGTGGGCACCCCAGCCTCAGCCGATGTCCTCGTCTTGGCCGAACCCGACGAACGGATGTTCCTCGGCGTGTCGGTCAGCAAGGACGAGCGGTGGATCCTGCTCACCTCCTCCTCGAAGACGTCGACCGGGGTGTGGCTCGTCGACGCGACCGAGCCGACGACTGCGCCGGTGCCGGTCGTGCCTCGGCGGGAGGGGGTGCTCGCCGACGTCGAGCCGTATGCCGGTGGCCTCCTGGTCACCCACAACGCCGACCGCCCGAACTTCCAGGTGAGCTGGGCAGCTCTGCCGGGTCCCCACGGTGTGGCGCCGTGGTCCGACCTGGACTGGTCTGCCCCGGACGAGCTCGTCCAGGGGGTCGAGGCCTTCGACAGGTTCGTCGTGCTCTCGCTGCGGAGCGGGGGTCGTCCAGGCCTGCGAATCATCCCCATTGCCGCGCCTGGCAACGGCGTTGACGGATTCGGGCCGCCTCACGACGTCGCGGTGGCCGGGGAGACGATGGTCGTCGCGACAGGAGCCACGCCGGACCCATCCTCGACGTCGGTGCAGGTGGTGCTCGAGTCGCTGACCGCCCCGCCGGCGGTCTACGACTACGACATCGAGGCACAGTCGTTCACTCTGTTGAAGGCGCGGCGAGTGCCGGGTTATGACCTGTCCCGGCTGCGTGAGCGGCGGCTGTGGGCGACGGCGCCAGACGGGGCGCGGATCCCGATCAGCCTGGTGTGGCGGGCTGACGTGGAGCCGGACGGCACCGCGCCTGGGCTGCTCTACGGCTACGGGGCCTATGGCATTCCGAGTGACCCGTCCTTCTCGGTCGCCCGGCTGTCGCTGCTGGATCGAGGGGTGGTGTTCGCCATCGCCCACGTGCGCGGTGGCACCGAGCTGGGCTGGGATTGGTACGAAACTGGTCGCCTCACCCACAAGGAGAACTCCTTCACCGATTTCCTGGCCTGTGCCCAACACCTTGTCGAGACCGGGTGGGTGGCGCCGAATCGGCTTGCCGCAGAAGGGGGTTCGGCCGGTGGATTGTTGGTGGCAGCAGCGCTGCACCGCGACCCGGCTCGCTTTCGAGTGGTCCATGCGCAGGTCCCATTCGTCGACGTGCTCACCTCGATGCTCGACCTCGACCTTCCGCTGACGGTCACCGAGCAAGAGGAATGGGGCGACCCGGTCGGGGACCACACGGCATACCAGCTGATCCGGTCTTACTCGCCTTACGAGAACGTCGCTTTCGGCGACCACCCGGCGCTGCTGGTCACCACGAGCTGGCACGACACTCGGGTGCTGGTCACCGAGCCGGCCAAGTGGGTGGCGCGACTGCGCGACCGCGCGACCGACGACGAGGTATGCCGTCCGATCGTCTTCCGCACGGAGATGGACGCCGGCCACGGTGGGCGGTCGGGTCGATACGACATGTGGCGAGAGATCTCGTGGGAGTGGGCTTTCGTCCTCGACCAATTGGGTTGTGCCACAACCTGATCGGATCTCGTGGCGCAGTGGAGGCCTAGCGCCCTGTCGGTGCGTCATCCAGCGGCAGCTGGCCCCGAGCGATCAGCTCCATGGTCAGGACGGTCGAGATCGCTGTCACCGCAAGCAGCGCGATGAGCACGACAAGCTGCACCGCCGCCGCTTGCAGCGGGGTCGCCCCTCCGAGCAGGGTGCCGACGAAGGCGCCTGGGAGAGTGACCAACCCGACCGTGCGGGTCTGGTCGAGGCCGGGCACGAGGGCCAAACCGGCATCTTCACGGGCGATGAGCAACCGAGCATCGCGGTCCAGCAGGCCGATCGACAGGGCGGCCTCCACCTCGCCGTGCCGACGGGTCAGCGCGTCTCGCACCCTGCGCCCCGCGAGCGTCATCGCGGTCATCGCGCCGCCGGTGAGGATGCCGAGAATCGGCACCACGGAGATCGGCACCAAGGGCACGATTCGGGTACCCAGCAGGACGAGGGCCACTGGGACCGCCCCGACGCACACCGGCAGGAACGCCCAGCCCCAGAACGGCCCCCCGCTGACTCGCCGACCTCCGGTGATCGACGCCACCACGAGCATGAGCACCGCAAACCCCACGGTGAGCCACCACGACCCCAGGACCCCGGAGATGAGACTGCCGACGATCGTCAGCTGGATGGCCGCGCGCCCCGCGGCGGTGAGTTGGGCGGTGGAGTAGCCCAACCCGGCGAGCTTCGAGACCAGCGCGGCCAACCCCGCCAACGCGGCAAGCACGACCGCGAATCGAACGAGGTCGCCGGTCCCCTCGATCGAGACCAGGGACTCGGCGGGGATGCGCATGGGGACATTGTCTCGCCGCCGCAGTCGTCGGGTCGCCGGCGGCGCCCGGACAGGCCGGGAGGTGCTACGGCATACCGCCCTAGACTTGGCGACCATGATGACCCGGACCGATCTGCGAGGCGCCCGCCTGCAGCGGCGCACCGTGCGTGAGGTGCTGCCGCGGGCGCAATTCGACGTCGCGACGGCCGCCGACCAGGTGCGCCCGATCCTCGACGCCGTCGCGCATCGAGGGGCCGAGGCGCTGCGCGAGCTCTCCGAGCGTTTCGACGGGATCCGTCCCGAGCACCTTCGGGTGCCCGCCGAGGTTCTCGAGGCGGCCCGCGAGGCCCTCGACCCGCAGCTGCGGATCGCCCTCGAGGAGGCCATCCGGCGCGCCCGGATCGTCCACGCCGACCAGCGTCGCGTCGACGTCACCACCCAGGTCGTTCCTGGTGGCACGGTCACCGAGCGCTGGATCCCCGTCGACCGGGTCGGGCTCTATGTCCCCGGTGGCCTGGCGGTCTATCCCTCCAGCGTCGTCATGAACGTTGTGCCGGCCCAACTCGCGCAGGTCGGGTCGCTCGCCGTCGCCTCGCCGCCGCAGCGCGAGAACACCGGGGTCTTCGCTGGTTACCCGCACCCGACGATCCTCGCCGCCTGCTCATTGCTGGGAGTCGACGAGGTGTATGCCGTCGGCGGCGCCCAGGCGATGGCGATGTTCGCCTACGGTTTCGCCGAAACGGTCGTGGGTGCTGACGGCACGACCGACGAGGTGCGCTGTGAGCCGGTGTCAATGGTCACCGGGCCGGGCAATATCTGGGTCGTCGCCGCCAAGCGGGTCCTGCAGGGCCTGATCGGCATCGACGCCGAGGCCGGCCCGACCGAGATCGCCATCCTCGCCGACGACAGCGCCGACCCCGAGCACGTGGCCAACGACCTGATCAGCCAGGCCGAGCACGATCCCCTCGCCGCCAGCGTCCTGGTCACCGACAGCCTCGCCCTGGCCGACGCCGTCGACCAGGCCCTGGAGCGCCGGGTGCCGGCGGCCAAGCACGCCGAGCGCATCCGCACCGCCCTGACCGGCGAACAGTCCCGCACCGTCCTGGTCGATGACCTCGCGGCCGGGATCACGGTCTGCAATGTGTATGCCGCCGAGCACTTGGAGATCCACACCCGCGACGCCGCCGACGTCGCTGCCCAGATCCGCAACGCCGGTGCCGTCTTCGTCGGGGCTTACTCACCGGTGAGCCTGGGCGACTACGCCGCCGGGTCCAACCACGTGTTGCCGACCGCGGGCGCGGCCACGCACAGCAGCGGCTTGTCGGTGCAGTCCTTCCTGCGCGGGGTCCACGTCGTCACCTACGACCGCGAGGCGCTGCGCGAGATCGCCGCGCACGTCGTGGCGCTCGCCCAGGCCGAGGACCTGCCCGGCCACGGCCAGGCCATCACGGCCCGCTTCGGTGACGAGGTGCCGTCGTGAGCGTTGCGCCGTACGCAGCGGACGTCGTCGCGCGGCTGCTGCGCGAGGACCTACGCGGCCACACGGCATACGGGGCACCGCAGTTGGACGTTGCCGTGCGCCTCAACACCAACGAGAACTCGTATGCCGTCCCGCCGGATGTCGTCGCGGCCATTACGGCTGCGGTCGGGGGGTGCGCGAGCAGCCTCAACCGCTACCCGGACCGCGAATTCACGGCTCTGCGAGACGATCTCGCGTCCTGGCTGACCGACCAGACCGGCGTGCCGGTCGAGGCCGCTCAGGTCTGGGCCGGCAACGGCTCCAACGAGGTGCTGCAACATCTGGTCCAGGCCTTCGCGGGGCCGGGCCGGGTTGCGATGGGGTTCACTCCCGCTTACTCCATGCACCCGATCATCAGCCGCACGATGGGGTCGACGTGGATCGACGGACTGCGCGGGGCTCCCACCGGTGCCTTCGACCTCACCGCCGACGCGGTGGTCGCCCAGGTGCGCGAGCACGCACCCCACGTCGTCTTCCTGTGCTCGCCGAACAATCCCACAGGCACCGCGCTCGACCTGGAGGTCGTGGCCGCGCTGCTGGAGGCGGCCCCGGACACCCTCGTGGTCATCGACGAGGCCTACACGGAATTCGCGCGGCCGGGCACGCCCTCGGCGCTGCGCCTGCTCGGCGATCACCCGACCCTTGTCGTGACCCGCACGATGAGCAAGGCCTTCGCGTTGGCCGGTGGTCGACTGGGCTATCTCGTGGCCGCCCCCGAGGTGGTTGACGCCCTGCGACTGGTGCGGATGCCCTATCACCTCTCGGCCCAGACCCAGGCGATCGCGCGAGCGGCCCTGGCCCACCGGGCGAGCCTGTTGGCCGAGGTCGAGGCCATCAAGGAGCAACGCGACCGGATGGTGCGCGTACTCGACGCCCTGGGCTATCCGCCGGTGCCGAGCGATGCCAACTTCGTGCTGTTCGGGGGCCTGGCCGACGCCGCGTCCAGCTGGCAGGCGCTGCTCGACCAGGGCGTGCTGGTGCGCGATGTCGGCATTCCCCACCACCTGCGCGTGACGGCAGGCACCCCGGAGGAAACGACCGCCTTCCTGTCGGCCATGGCCGGCCTGGGCGAGTCTCACCGTCTCGCGCCGAACTCGACATCGCCTCTCTCGCAAGGAGTCTCGGCATGACTGACACCATCCGCCGCCGCGCCGCGATCACCCGGGCCACCGGGGAGTCCTCCGTCACGCTGGAACTGGATCTCGACGGCTCGGGCCAGTCGCAGATCTCGACCGGGGTCCGCTTCTACGATCACATGCTCGCCTCGCTGGCTCGGCACTCCCTCATTGACCTCACCGTGCAGGCCACCGGAGATGTCGACGTCGACGCGCACCACAGCGTCGAGGATGTCGCGATCGTCCTCGGGGATGCCCTGCGTGAGGCGCTCGGCGACAAGCGGGGCATTGCCCGCTTCGGTGATGCCACCGTGCCGCTGGATGAAGCTCTCGTCCAGGCGGTCGTCGACGTGGCCGGTCGCCCCTACTGCGTGCAGGTCGGGGAGCCGCAGGGCCAGGAGCACGTCATCATCGGCGGCTCGTATGTCGGCTCGCTGACTCGCCACGTGTTCGAGACGCTGGCGCACCACGCGGGGATCGCCCTGCACGTGCGGGTGTTGTCTGGCCGCGACCCTCACCACATCGTCGAGGCCCAGTTCAAGGCGGTGTCTCGCGCGCTGCGGGCCGCGGTCGCCCCCGACCCGCGGGTGACCGGCATACCGAGTGAGAAGGGGACGCTGTCCCGGTGACCGACCGCGGCGTGCTGCTGCTGCGCGCCGACGCGGACCGCGCTGTCGCGTGGGCGCGCCGGGGGCTGGTTGCTGTCCATGTCGTGCCGCAAGAGGGCGGCTGGGTCGCCGTCTGCCCGTTGGGCGAGCGTTCCGAGGCCTCGGCGCCCTACGACCGCGCCCTCACCGCCCTGCTGGCACGGCCGGTCCCGCGGCGGCTGTGTCCCGCACTCGGCGTCGCGGTCGTGGGAGAACGGCTGGTGCTCAATGTCGTGGCACCGGCGATCCGGCCGCGGCGACTGTGGCTCGCGTGGGAACCCGGGGTGGGGCTGGTGCGCCCCGGCTCGCTGCCCATCACGACCGTGGCCACCCTCGCTGCGGCCGTGGGCAAGCCGCTGGCGACCGACCTCGCGGCACGCGTGCTGCGCGATGGACGCGGTGCGGCCGACCAGGTGCTCACCGACCTGCTCCGCGCTCTCGATGTGCCCGGGGCCGAGTTCGTCACCGGTGATCGGCACGCGGGGACCCAACCCCACGCGGTGGCGGTCATCCCGGAACGGCAGGATGTCTCCCGGTTCGAGCGTCGGACCCGGGAAGACCACCGATGGCACGAGGAGTCACAACGATGAGCCAGCCTGACGTCGTCGTCTTCGACTACGGCAGCGGCAATGTGCGCTCAGCCGTGCGAGCCCTGGAGCGGGTCGGGGCGGCGGTGACCCTGACCGCCGATCCCGTGGCGGCACTGGCCTGCGACGGGCTCTTCGTGCCCGGAGTCGGCAACTTCCACGCCTGCCTGGCCGGGCTGCGGGAGGCCGACGGGCCACGCATCATCGACGTACGGCTCGCCGGCGGTCGACCGGTCTTCGGGGTGTGCGTTGGGATGCAGGTGCTCTTCGACGGTTCCACCGAGCCGGCCGAGACCACCTACGCCGGGCTGGGGGAGTGGCCCGGTCTGGTCAGCCGATTGCAGGCGCCGGTCGTTCCGCACATGGGCTGGTCCACCGTCGACGTGGGGGCCGGTTCGCGGCTGTTCGCCGGAGTGGAAGCCGAGCGGTTCTACTTCGTGCACTCGTATGCCGCGCAGCAGTGGCTGCTCGTGCCGGACGGGCCGTTCGAGCGGGTCGCTCCCGTCGTCACGTGGGCTGAGCACGGGTCCCGCTTTGTCGCCGCGGTCGAGAACGGACCGTTGAGCGCGACGCAGTTCCACCCCGAGAAGTCGGGCGATGCCGGTGCCGTCCTCCTGGAGAACTGGGTGAAGTCCCTATGATTGCCACCTCCCGCAGCCCCACCCGTAGCACGTCGTCGACCCGGCGCTCCTCCTCGACCCGGGCCCGCTCCACGCCCTCGCGCAGCCCGAGGGGCTATCCCACCCGGCGTCGACGTCGGCCCGGGGTCTCCTCGACGATCGGTGCGGCCCTTGGCACGGTCATGGTCGGAGCGTTGCTGGACATGTCGTGGCCGGTGCGGATGGGACTGCTGGCCCTGGTCCTCGTCATCGGTATCGCCTATGTGCTCTGGAGGCATCGGGCCGAGATCGCGGCGGCCGGTCAGGACGCGGCGGCCACGGCCGACGGCGACGATGGTGCAACCGACGCCGCTCCCCCCACCGCCCCCAACGCCCCCACCGATGGAGATCGTCCGTGACCCGCCTCGAATTGCTCCCCGCCGTCGACATCTCCGAGGGCGGGGCCGTTCAACTCCAGCAGGGCGTAGCCGGCTCGGGCTGGAAGTTCGGTGACCCCTGGCTGGCCGCCAAACGCTGGCAGGACGAGGGCGCCGAATGGATCCACCTGGTCGACCTCGACGCAGCCTTCGGCCGCGGCCACAACCGCGAGATCATCGCCGACATCGTCGGCCGCCTCGACCTTCAGGTCGAGCTCTCGGGCGGCATCCGCAACGCCGAGACGTTGGAGATCGCCCTGGCCACCGGCTGCCGCCGGGTCAACATCGGCACGGCCGCGCTGGAAGACCCGGAGTGGACGGCACGCGCCATCGCCGAACACGGCGACCGCGTCGCCATCGGCCTCGATGTGCGCGGCACCCGCCTGGCCGCCCGCGGCTGGACCTCCGAAGGGGGTGAGCTGTGGGAGACCCTTGAGCGCCTGGACCGCGAGGGCTGCGCTCGCTACGTCGTCACCGACGTCGCCAAAGACGGCATGCTCGCCGGCCCCAACCTCACCCTGCTGGCTGAGGTATGCGAGCGCACCGACCGCCCGGTGATCGCCTCCGGAGGCGTGTCCACACTGGATGACATCCGCGCCATCACGGCGATGGTCGACCTCGGCGTCGAAGGAGCGATCATCGGATCGGCGCTCTACAAGGGCGCGTTCACTCTTCCCGAGGCGCTCGACATCGCTGGCCGACCGTGACCGCTCAGGTCGAGCGCGCCTGGTCCGGGGGACCGTGGGAGCAGCGCTATGGCTACTGCCGGCCGCTGCGGTCGGGGGATCGGGTCATCGTGTCGGGGTGCACCGCGGCAGCTGACCCCAGCGCGCTCGACACCGGCGATGCAGCGGCCCAGTTCGAGGTCGCGGCGGCGACCGCCCTAGCGGCACTGGCCGACCTCGGCGCGGGCGTGACGGATGTGGCCGCACCCGGATGTACCTCGTCGACCGCGCCGACGCCGACGCAGTGGGAGCGGCGCACCAGCGCGTCTTCGGGGGACATCCGCCGGCGGCCACCATGGTCGTCGTCGCCGGGCTCATCGACCCCCGCATGCGGGTCGAACTCGAGGTGGAGGCAGCATCGTGAGCAACGCACCCGATCATGACCATGGCCCAGCGGCGAGTCGCAGTCTGCCCTGGGAAGGCGATAGCCACGGATTCTCTTGGCACGGAAGGGAATTGAGCGCCAGCGGCTTCGAGACCGACACCGGACAAGGCGACGAGCAGCTCCGCGCCGCCGCGCGGGCTGTCGCCAACGACCCCACTCCCGAGCACGAACAAGCACTCATGGAAAGGGTGACCGCCGCCCGGTGGCTGGTGCCGATCGTCGCCGTGCCGGTCGACACCGAGATCCATGAGGGGATGCGGGTCGAGGGACATGCCGAGATGGCCGCGGTGACCCTGACCAGTCCGCACGGTGACAGCGCTCTGCCAGTCTTCAGCGGCGTCGACGCCCTCGCGGTGTGGGATCCGCAGGCCCGACCGGTGCCGATGACCGCCGACCGCGCGGCCCAGGCGGCGGTCTCGGAGGGCTGCGCGACGATGCTGCTGGACCTTGGATCCCCGTATGCCGTGGCCTTGCGCCCCAGCATGGTGTGGGCCCTCGCGTCGGCACGGCCCTGGGTGCCCAGTCACCTGGACGACTTCGTCGGGACGAGCGTGGCGCGGGCCATCGCGGACGAGGAAATCGTGCACCAACACCGACTGGGGCCGGCTCGCCCGGTCGGGTCTGGAGGTCTGCAGATCACCCTCGGCCTGGTGGCCGGGCTCACCCACGACGATGTCGCGGCGTTGGCCACCCGGATCGGTGAGCGACTGGCCACCGACGGGGAATTCCGCGCCCGAGTCGACGCCGTGAGCTTCACGATCGAAGCCGCCGACGACTGATCCCAGCCCGTCGCGTTCACCCGAGGCGAGTAGTCTGAAGACATGCCGCCGATGAGGCGCAGGCACGGCCCGCAGGTCCAGCACCCCCGCCCCGCGGGGGCGGATCTGAAGCCGTCCGCCTGACTCTCGGCGGCATTGTCGTGCGCAGGCACGGGAAGGAGATCGGTCATGAAACTCACCGACAAGGTCGTCGTCGTCACCGGTGGCGGCAACGGGATCGGGCGTGAGGTCGTCCTCACTCTGCTCGCCCGAGGGGCCCGGGTTGCGGCTCTGGATCTGCGGCCGGACGGCCTCACCGAGACCGCCGCCCTCGCCGCTGCTGGCGCCCGGCTGAGCACCCATGCGGTCGACGTCACCGACCGAGACGCGGTCTTCGCGCTGCCCGACGCCGTCGTCACCGCCCATGGCCGGGTCGACGCTCTCGTCAACGTCGCCGGGATCATCCAGCCCTTCGTCCGCTTCGCCGACCTCACGCCGGAGCAGATCGAGAAGGTGATGAACGTCAACTTCTGGGGCGTGGTCTGGACCTGCCGGGCCTTCCTGCCGCTCATCCGGCAGCGGCCCGAAGGGGCCATCGTCAACGTCTCGAGCATGGGCGGCTTCGTGCCGGTGCCCGGCCAGACGGCATACGGGGCAAGCAAGGCGGCCGTCAAACTCCTCACCGAGGGCCTGTATGCCGAGTTGCGCTGCACCGGCGTCGCCGTGACGATCGTGTATCCGGGCGCGGTCTCCACCCACATCACGGAGAACTCTGGGGTCGAGATGCCCGGAGGTGCTGCGCGCGCCGCCGCGGCGCAGGAGGCCAAGGGCAAGGGCTCGACCGCCATGACCACTCCGCAGGCCGCCGCGGAGCAGATCGTCGTGGGGCTGGAGAAGGGCAGCTACCGGGTCGTCATCGGCAAGGACGCCCGAATGCTCGACCTGCTGACCCGACTCATGCCGCAACGCGCCACCGACCTGGTCGCCAAGAAGATGCAGGACCTGCTCGGCTGAGTCTCACTACCCCGTTTTCGGGCCTGGTGAGACCGACCCTGCCCGACGGCATACCGTGTGACGTGCAGGCACCCGAGTGCCGACGGGAGCCGTCGGCACCCGGCTGGAACGCGGCATACCGGTCGCGCGTTGCCTCCCGCGGGTGGTCAGAGACCGCCCGGGGTGGGCAGAAGGGACAGGCACGTGTCGACAGCGACCTCGCCGATCAGCGTCATCGTGGACTCCGCACTCGACGGGCAGCGGCGCGTCGCACTGCGGCGGATGCGGCTGGTGGCGCTGTCCCTGCTCATCCTCGCTGCTGCGGTCTATCTCGCAACGCTCGGACGCACCGGGGTGTGGGGGTTCGTCAACGCCGGTGCCGAGGCATCGATGGTCGGGGCGATCGCCGACTGGTTCGCGGTCACCGCGCTGTTCCGCCACCCGCTGGGGCTGCCGATCCCGCATACGGCGATCATTCCGCGCAAGAAGGACATGCTCGCGGTCAGTCTGCAGGACTTCATGGGGGCCAACTTCCTGCGCGAGGAGATCATCCGCGACCGGGTGATGGCCGCGCGGATCCCGCAGCGGGCGGCCGATTGGCTGCTCGTGCCGGCCAACACCGAGCGTGCCACCGCAGAGGTGGTCACCCTGTCGATCCGCGCGTTGGAGCGGTTGCGCGACGACACTGTCGCCGCCCTGCTCGACGAGGCGGTGCTGCCCCGGCTGCGTGAGGAACCGATCGCCCCGATCGCCGGCACGTTCCTCGCCGAAGTCGTCCGCGATCAGGCCCATCGCGGCCTGGTCGATCTGGCTGTCACCGAGGCGCATCGGTGGCTGCTGCTCAACGAGGACGTCTTCAGCGCCGTCTTGGAGGAACGGGCGCCGTGGTGGGCGCCGCAACGGGTCAACGAGGTCGTCATCAAACGACTGCACACCGAAGCCATCGCCTGGGTCGAGGACATCCGGGACAACCCGAGCCACCATGCCCGGGTGGCCCTGGACGACCTACTCGCCCAACTCGCGACCGACCTTGTGCAAGACCCGGACACCATGGAGCGCGCCGAGCGGCTCAAGCTGCGCCTGCTCGATCACCCGCAACTGTTGGCGACGACGACCTCGCTCTGGGCGGCCTTCCGGACGGCCTTCGTGCGCTCGCTCTCCGACCCCGAGTCGCCGCTGCGAGGCCGGATCTCCGCCCAACTGTGCGCCATCGCGGAGGCCGTCACCACCGACGAGGCTCTGCGCGAGCGCCTGGACACCCAGGTCGCGGATCTCGCGTCCTTCGTCGTGGGCAGGTACGGCGAGGAGCTCACGACGGTTATCAGCCACACCATCGAGCGCTGGGACGGCCGCGAGACGGCCGACAAGGTCGAACTCCACGTCGGGCGCGACCTGCAGTTCATCCGGATCAACGGGACCATCGTCGGCGGTCTGGTCGGGGTCACCATCCACGCGGTGAGCCTGCTCATCGGCCACTGAGACCAGCCCCACGCAGGGGTATGCCGGGTGGGCAGGTGCCCACCCGGCATACCCGTCTCATGCGGGTCGGTTAGTGCTACTTCGCCGCGAACGTCTTGGTCTCCCGGATCGAATTCGACCCGACGGCTTTGGCCTCGTCCTGCTCCGCTCCCGGGTTGGGGCCGCCGGCATCCTTGGTGTGCTGGGCCTGGATTCGGTCGCCGATCGACTGATCGACGTTGCGCCAATAGGCGAAGGCCCGCTCCAACACATCGGCCCGCACGCCCTTGAGCGCGCCCGCGACGGTCGTGACGAAGCGGTCGCGCGCGGCGTCGTCGAAGACCTCGCGCACGAGCAGCCCGGCCTGGCCGAAGTCGTCGTCTTCGGCGTGCAGGGCATAAGCCTGGCGCACCATCTCGCCGTCGGCCTCCCAGCCCTCGGCCACGGGACCCTGCTCGTCCGACCAGGCGCGCCCCATCGAGTTGGGCGCGTAGGTGGGTTGCGTGCCGGTGTGGTGGTAGTTCATCGGGCCGTCGGCGACGTAGCGGTTGAGAGTCGTGAGCGGCTGGTTGACCGGCAGCTGGTCGAAGTTGGCCCCGATCCGAGCCCGGTGGGCATCGGCATACGCGAAGACCCGCGCGAGCAGCATCTTGTCGGGCGAAAAGCCGATCCCCGGCACGGTGTTGCTCGGCGCGAACCCCGCCTGCTCGATCTGGGCGAAATGGTTGGCGGGGTTCTCGTTGAGGGTGAGCCGGCCGACCTCGACCAGCGGATAGTCGGCATGCGGCCAGATCTTGGTGAGGTCGAACGGGTTGTAGCGGTAGGTCTTGGCGTCCTCGTAGGGCATCAGCTGCACCGACAGGATCCAGGACGGGTGCTCGCCCCGCCCGATCGCCTCGAACAGGTCGCGGCGGTGGAAGTCCGCGTCGGCCCCGGCGATCTGTTCCGCCTCAGCGCCGCTGAGATTCTCCACGCCTTGCTGCGAGTGGAAGTGGTACTTCACCCAGTGCTTCTCGCCCGCCGCGTTGGCCCACAGATAGGTGTGCGAGCCGTACCCGTTCATGAACCGCCAGCTTCTCGGCAGCCCTCGATCGCCCATGAGGTAGGTCACCTGATGGGCCGACTCGGGCGTGAGCGTCCAGAAATCCCATTGCATGGTCGCGTCACGCAAGCCCGAGTCGGGCAGCCGCTTCTGGCTGCGGATGAAATGCGGGAACTTCATCGGGTCACGCAGGAAGAAGACCGGCGTGTTGTTGCCGACCAGGTCGAGGTTGCCTTCGGTGGTGTAAAACCTCAGCGCGAAGCCACGTACGTCCCGCCAGGTGTCAGGAGAGCCCAACTCGCCTGCGACCGTGGAGAATCGGGCCAGCGTGCGGGTCGTCGTGCCGGGTGCGAAGACCGCAGCCTTCGTGTATGCCGTGACGTCACCGGTGACGACGAACTCGCCGAAGGCGCCGGACCCCTTGGCGTGCGGTTTGCGCTCGGGCACGTTTTCGCGGTTGAAGTGGGCGAGGGTGTCGACGAGGTGGGTGTCGTGCAGCAGCAACGGGCCATTAGAGCCCACGCTCAGGCTGTTGCGGTCACTTTCCGCAGGTGCACCACCGGCCGTCGTGGAGCCGATAGGTCGGGTCTGGTCTGCCATGAGAACTCCCTTGGTCGGCGGCCGATCGGGCGACGGCCTGTCACCCATCCTCGCTGCTGCGCGGTGTTCTGACCACCGCAGCCGACAGCTGACGGGTTAGCCGACAGGGGGCCCGGTCTGCGATCCTGACCGGATGCGTATGCAGCCCTACCGCGACCTCCTCGCCCTGGGTGAGGTCCGCAGGGTCTTCGCCTTGGCCTTCGCGATCCGCCTGCCGATGTTCGCCATCGGCATCGTGCTCACCCTGCACGTGGTGAGCACGCTCGGGCACAGCTACGGCGAGGCGGGCCTGGTCAGCGCGGCGTTCACCATCGCCCTCGCCCTGTCGGCGCCCTGGCGTGGGCGGCTCCTGGACCGCTACGGACTGCGCCGCACGGTCGCCCCCTCGATCCTGGTCACCGGTCTGCTCTGGACCGCGATGCCCTTCCTCCCGTATGCCGTGCTGCTGCCGGGCAGCATCGTGGCGGGGGCTTTCGCGGTGCCGTCGTTCTCGATCTTGCGTCAGGCCCTCATCGCGGTCGTGCCCGAGGAGAGTCGCCGTAGCGCGTTGTCGCTGGACTCGGTGTTCACCGAGTTGTCCTTCATGATCGGCCCGGCCGTCGCGGTCTGGGCGGCGGCAACCTACGACACGCGATGGGTGCTGCTCATCCTCGCGATCCTCAACACCCTGGCGGCAGTCGTCCTCTACGTCGTCAACCCCCCCATGACTGTCGCGGCTGCGGCGGCTGCTCGGGCCGAGCCTGTCGAGGCCGTCCAGCCCGACGGGCCGGTGGACGGCATACCCGAATCTCCCGCCGCGGCAGGAGGCGTCCGTGCCTGGGTGACCCCTGGCGCCCTCGCGGTGTATGCCGCGGCGGCGGCTTCGACGATCGTGCTCGCCGGGACTGACGTCGCCATCGTCGCCGCGCTACGGCAGATGGGTCAAGCCACGGCGATCGGGTGGGTCCTCTCGCTATGGGGACTGGGCTCGCTGGTTGGGGGATTGATCTACGGCGCGATGCATCGCTCCATTTCGGTCTTCTGGCTGCTCGGCGGGCTCGCCGCCACCACCCTGCCGGTGGGGCTGGCCACCGGCATGCCGATGTTCGTCCTCCTGGTGACGTTGTGCGGAGTGCTGTGCGCGCCGACGATCACGGCGACCGTCGACCACCTGTCCCGGATCGTGCCGGAGCGCTTCCGTGGCGAGGCCATGGGCTGGCACGGGTCGGCGATGACCGGCGGCCAGGCGCTCGGGGCACCGATGGCCGGCTATGCGATCGACCATTTCGGCTGGGGCTGGGGTTTCATGGGGGTCTCGATCGTCGGGCTGGTCGTCGCGGTGGCCGGTGCCGGGGCGATCCGGGTGCGCCGCCAGTGGGTGGCCGGCCGCCCTGCCGCCCTGTCCTGAGGTGCTGCTCTGACCTGAACTGCTGCGCTGGGTGGAGAAAGCCACAAGACTGCCGATACGTCACATTCAGCGTTTTTATTGGACATAACAGGCGCGGCACAACGCAGGCTTCGTGCGGGGTATCAGTCGCGCTAATGTGCGGCTCATGAGTCGACGGGTAGGGACAGTCCTCGTCGTCGCGATGTTGGCCGTGGGGGCCGTAGTGACATCGTGGGGAGCGCAGGTCAACGCGGCGACGACGCCGCCCCAGGTGCGAGTGACGGCTGCCGGGGATTTCGGGGAAGCCGCGCTCACCCAAGGCGTTTTCGCGGCGATGAAGACGCGGAACCCGGACCTGGCCCTGGTCTTGGGGGACCTCTCCTACGGCGTCACCGGCACCGAGCAGGCCTGGTGTGACATGGTCACGGCCCGCATGGGTGCGGGGTTTCCCGTCGAACTGCTCGCCGGCAATCACGAAAGCAACGGTCAGAACGGCAATATCAACGACTTCTCGGCGTGCCTACCCAATCAGTTGCCTGGCTTGGTCGGCACCTATGGCCGCCAGTATTACGTTGACGTCCCGAGAGAAGCGCCGCTTGTCCGGTTCGTGATGATTTCTCCGAATATCCCGTTCACCGACAGCACGTGGTCGTATGCAGCTGGGACCGCTCGGTATGCCTGGACGGCCGCCGCGATCGACGGTGCCCGTGCCAAGGGAGTTCCGTGGGTCGTCGTGGGGATGCACAAACCGTGCCTGTCCGTCGGTGAATATGGCTGTGAGCCGGGGGCAGACGTCCTCAACCTGCTGGTGTCCAAGAAGGTCGATCTCGTGCTGACCGGGCACGACCACATCTACCAGCGCACCGTCCAACTCGCCCACGCCGCGTCCTGCCCGGCGATCGCTCCCGGAGCAGCAGCCAGCCCCGCCTGTATCGCCGACCCGGACAGCTCGATGCACAAGGGCGCCGGCACAGTCTTCGCGACCGTGGCCACCGGCGGTCGTTCGCTGCATCAGATCAGTGCGACCGATCCCGAGGCCCCCTACTTCCTGGCGTCGTCAGGCGCCAATGTCAACCCGACGTGGGGCTTCCTCGACCTCACGATGACCGCGTCAGAACTCAAGGCGTCGTTCGTGCCGACCTCGGGCACCTTCACTGATGCCTTCACCATTGCTGCCGCGCCGGCTAACACGCCGCCGACACCGTCCTTCACCGCTACCTGCGCCGGGTTGACCTGCTCGGTCGACGCCTCGGCGTCCAGCGACCCCGAGGGTGCCATCACGGTATACCAGTGGTCATTTGGCGACGGTACGACCGGCTCCGGGGCCACGGCGACACATGGCTACGGGGCAGGCGGGCACGTATCCCGTCACACTGACGGTCACCGACGCCGGAGGGCTGACCGCCTCGACCACCCGCCAGGTGACTCCTGCCGCGCCCATCGTCGCGGCCGACGACTTCAGCCGGACGGTCACCGAGGGCTGGGGGACGGCCACTCAGGGCGGAGCGTGGACGAGCAAGGCGGCGGTCGGGACTTTCACGGTCAACGGCGGAGTCGGGCGCATCACTCTCAACGCAGGCAAGGGCGGGGCCGCGCTGCTCAACCAGGTGTCCGCGCCCTCGATGGACGTCAAGGTCACCGTAGCCACCGACAAGAGTCCCACGGGTAAGGGCGTGTATGCCGGTCTCGTTGGACGGTCGACGGCAGCGGGACAGTACCGGGCTGAGGCCCGAATTCAGCCCACCGGCGCGCTCGGCATTGCTTTGACGCGGTCGGACGCCGCCGGGATCGAGACGACGATCGCGCCCGAGGTGTTGACCGGAGCCAGCGTCTCTGCGGGTGTGCCGGTCAACCTGCGTATCCAAGTGATCGGGTCCGCGCCGACCACGATCCGCGCTAAGGCGTGGGCGGTGGGCAGTCCCGAGCCGCTGGCCTGGGCCACCAGCGCGACCGACTCGACCACGGGGCTGCAAGCGCCCGGAGCCATCGGTGTGGTCCCGTATCTGTCGGCGTCGGCCACCAACGCTCCGATCACGCTGTCCTTCGACGGGCTGGTCGCGACGGCGCCCTGATCGAACTGGTAGCCTTAGCTCTTGACCAACCGGGTTGGACTATCCCTGCGCGCCTCTCGCGCGGCTGTAGCCCAGTTCGGTGTGCAAAGAGAAGCCCCCCGCTTCCACCCACTCGGCCGCCAGGTCGAGGGGTCGGTCCAGGTCCGCCCCGGCTCACCGGGGAGACTCGGCATCGGTATGCCGTGTCGTTGGGCCGAGTGCGACGCCCCCGTGGCGGTGTGCTCCGACGTGGAGGTGGGACGGCTTCTTGCGCATCGATGATGCGAAAGAGGCCTTCTTTCGTTTCTGGGGTCACCCGCACGAAGACTCTTAAGGAGCACCACATCAGCGAGCCTCGTATCAACGAGCGCATCCGGGTCCCCGAGGTGCGCCTGGTCGGCCCCAACGGGGAGCAGGTCGGGATCGTCCGCGTCGAGGAGGCGCTCCGGCTGGCTGCCGACGCCGACCTCGACCTCGTGGAGGTCGCGCCGATGGCGCGTCCCCCGGTCGCCAAGCTCATGGACTTCGGCAAGTTCAAGTACGAAGCCGCGCTCAAGGCCCGGGAAGCCCGCAAGAACCAGGTCAACACGGTCATCAAGGAGATCAAGCTCCGCCCCAAGATCGACCCGCACGACTACGGCACCAAGAAGGGCCACGTCGAGCGCTTCCTCAAGGCTGGCGACAAGGTCAAGGTGACCATCATGTTCCGCGGTCGCGAGCAGTCCCGGCCCGAGCTGGGCTTCCGACTCCTGCAGCGGTTGGCTGAGGATGTCGTCGAGCTCGGCTTCGTCGAGTCGGCTCCCAAGCAGGACGGCCGCAACATGATCATGGTCATTGGGCCGACCAAGCGGAAGGCCGAGGCCAAGGCCGAAGCCCGACGCGCGCGCGAGACGCTTCCGACTCGAGCTGCGGGCCCTGGCGCCGGCGACGATTCGGACGCCCAGCCGGCCGCCGAGGCACCTGTTGTGGTGGCTGCCGTCGCCCCGGAGGCACCCAAGGTCGCCGTTCCGGCAGCACCGGCAGCACCGGCAGCGGAGGCTGCCTTGGCCCCTGCACCGCGCGCGGCTGCTCCCGCAGCGGAGCCGGCTGTCCGGACCAGCCCGGCGGCCGAAGTCGCCACCGAACCGGCCGAGCCAGCGTCAGCTGCTGCCACGGTTGCCGCCCCTGCGGTCAAACCCGCTCCAGCTCCGCGGGCTCGCACCACCGTCAGCCCGACGCCCAGCGCCCCGACTCCCCGGCCGCGACCCGCGGCCGCGCGTCCGGCGCCTCCGTCACCCCGTCCAACCCCGCGGGCCCCCAAGGCCTGATGCACCATCCGCTCGGCACTCGCCGGGCACCGCGAACCAGTACGACCCCGACGGTCATCACCGCTCGGGACCATACGCAGAAGGAGATCGGCGCACCATGCCGAAGAACAAGACCCACAGCGGGGCCAAGAAGCGCTTCCGCGTCACCGGCACCGGCAAGATCATGCGCGAGCAGGCCGGTGGCCGTCACCGCCTCGAGGTGAAGTCGAGCAAGGAAATGCGCTCGATCTCCGGCGACGTCCAGCTGTCCGCCCCCGACACCAAGAAGGTCAAGCGGCTGCTCGGCATCTGACGCCGCCCGCCCCAAC
>Ga0116180_1001200_pt1 | contig 22362 bp, 20 predicted proteins | sample AD_UKC073_MetaG_FD_89804 | JGI IMG/M metagenome (GOLD analysis project Ga0116180, IMG submission 89804) | Active sludge microbial communities of municipal wastewater-treating anaerobic digesters from USA - AD_UKC073_MetaG | ecosystem: Engineered > Bioreactor > Anaerobic > Digestate | place: USA...
GCGATGCTGGCCGTGGCCGACCGCGAGGCCAGCCTGATCATCACCGGCAACGGCGACGTGCTGGAGCCCGAGCAGGGCATCGTCAGCATCGGCTCCGGCGGGGCCTATGCCCAGGCGGCGGCGCGGGCCCTGCTGCAGCACACCGAATTGAGCGCACAGGACATCGTCAAGCAGAGCCTGACCATCGCGGGCGACCTGTGCATCTACACCAACCAGAACCACACCATCGAGGTGCTGGAATGAGCATGACGCCGCAGGAAATCGTCTCCGAGCTGGACCGCCACATCGTCGGCCAGAACGCCGCCAAGCGGGCGGTGGCGATCGCGCTGCGCAACCGCTGGCGGCGCCAGCAGGTGGCCGAGGGGCTGCGTGGCGAAATCACGCCGAAGAACATCCTGATGATCGGCCCCACCGGTGTGGGCAAGACCGAGATCGCGCGCCGCCTGGCCAAGCTGGCCGACGCGCCGTTCATCAAGGTGGAGGCGACCAAGTTCACCGAGGTGGGCTATGTCGGCAAGGATGTCGACACCATCATCCGCGACCTGGTCGACATGGCGGTGAAGCAGGAGCGCAGCAGCGCGATGAAGCGCCAGCGGGCCCGCGCCGAAGACGCGGCCGAGGAGCGCATCCTCGACGTGCTGGTGCCGCCGCCCCGCCATGAGGTGGGCTTCGGCACGGCGCCGGCCGAGACCAAGGACAACACCGCCCGCCAGGTGATGCGCAAGCGCCTGCGCGAAGGCACGCTCGACGACAAGGAGATCGAGCTGGACCTGGCCGAGCCCGGCCGCAACGTCGACATCATGACCCCGCCGGGCATGGAGGAGATGGCCGAGCAGCTCAAGGGCCTGTTCTCGCAAATGGGGCAAGGCAAGAAGAAGACCCGCAAGCTGAAGATCGCCGAGGCGCTGAAGCTGCTGGTCGATGAGGAAGCCGGCAAGCTGGTCAACGAGGACGACATCAAGACCCAGGCGCTGCACAACGCCGAGAACAACGGCATCGTCTTCATCGACGAGATCGACAAGGTCTGCTCGCGCAGCGAGGGCAGCGGCGCCGAGGTGTCGCGCCAGGGCGTGCAGCGCGACCTGCTGCCCCTGGTCGAGGGCACGACGGTCACCACCAAGCACGGCATGGTGAAGACCGACCACATCCTGTTCATCGCCTCGGGCGCCTTCCACCTGGCCAAGCCCAGCGACCTGATCCCCGAGCTGCAGGGGCGCTTTCCGATCCGCGTCGAGCTGGGCTCGCTGAGCGTGGACGACTTCGAGGCCATCCTGACCAGCACCCACGCCAGCCTGATCAAGCAGTACCAAGCCCTGCTGGCCACCGAGGGCGTGACGCTGGACATCGCGCCCGAGGGCATCCGCAGGCTGGCGCAGATCGCCCACGACGTGAACGAGCGCACCGAGAACATCGGCGCGCGCCGCCTGGCCACGGTGATGGAGCGCCTGCTCGACGAGGTGAGCTTCGACGCGCCCAACCGCAGCGGGCAGACGGTGGCGGTGGATGCCGCGATGGTCGACGCCAAGCTGGGTGCGCTGGCGAAGAACGAGGACCTGTCGCGCTACATCCTGTAGCGCACCGCACCGGCCGGAATCACCGGCCGCGCACCATCGCCAGCAGCTTGCCGGTGTCCAGCGTGCGCGCCTGTTCGCGCATCGCCGGCAGGTACTGCGCCTGCAGGCCCTGGGCCTGCTGCAGCGTGCTGGCATAGGCGTCCTTCAGCATCTGCGCACTCAGCACCCGGCCGCCGGCGTAGTAGCGTTTGGCCACATGGCCCAGCGCGTACGTGGCGGCGAAGCTCATGCCGCTGCTGACCGCCTGGCGCCCCAGGCCACCCAGCATGCCGCCGCCCATCTTGCCCAGCAGCCCGCCCAGCAGCTTGCGACCGGCCTGCTCCAGGTACTGCGAGGTGAGGCCCACGCCGGCGGTGGCCAGGAAGTCCTTCACATGGCCGCTGTCGAGCTGGTAGCCGTGGGCTTCGCCGATGCGGTAGACCAGCCGCATCTGCAGCGGAATGATCGCCAGCGTCGACAGGTTCTCCGGCAGCAGCTCGAGCGCGCCGTTGAGGATGGCGGCATCGAGGATGGTCTTGTCCAGCAATGCCGAATCCGGCGCGGGCGACGCCGGGGCGGCGGCGGCGGCAGGCGCGGCCACCGGCACGGACGCCTGCGCCAACGCTTCGGCCTGGGACGAGAAGCCACCCGCCTGCGGCGCCTGCAGGCCCAGGCGCCGGCCGAGGTCGGCCAGGAACGCCTGCTCGGCCGGGCTCTGCGCACCGTCGGCATCGCAGACGCAGACCGCCATCTCGTAGGCCAGCAGACGCGCGTCGCTGCTGGCCAGCTGCGGCACGCTGGTGTCGAGGTTCACCCGCTTGAGCAGCACGTCCTGGTACAGCGTGGGCAGGTGCACCCCCTCGGCCTGGCCCAGGCCATCGGCGATGCGCTTGATCTCGGCACGCTCGCGCTCGTGCTTCTGGCCGTCGGCAAAGGCGGCGAGCAGGGCGATGCGGAGGATGGCCTGTTGTTCGGTGGCGGTCACGGCGGGTCCAGAGGGAAGGAAGCCGGTTCGGGTGGCCAGCAGCCGGGAAAGTTCCGACTCAGGCCGCCTCGCGCTCGCGCTGCAGGGCCAGCAGGCCGTCGAAGATCAGCGAGTCGACCAGCTCGTGCTCGATGCTGAGCCAGGGCGCCACCTTCCAGCCGGCGCCGCCGGTCATCAGCGTCAGCGGGCTCTCGCCGGTGCGCTGCTGCAGGTGGCGGTGCATGCGCTCCATCGCGCCGGTGATGGCGTAGGTGCCGCCGCTGGTCAGGGCGTCGCTGGTGTTGGTGGGGAACTCGACCACGTCGCCGGTGGGCACGCGCAGGCCGGCGGTGCCGCCCTGCAGGGCGCTGAGCATGATGCCGTGGCCGGGCAGGATCACGCCGCCCAGGAAGCGGCCGTCGGCGTCCAGCGCGTCCACCGTGACCGCCGTGCCCACCATCACCACCAGGCAGGGCCGCGCCGCACCGCGCATCAGCACATGCTGGCGGGCGCCGATCTGCGCCACGAAGCGGTCGGTGCCCAGGCGGCCAGGGTGGTCGTAGCCGTTGGTGATGCCGCCGGCCGCCGCGGCGCTGACCACCCACCGCGGCGTCACGTCCCACAGCTCCAGCTGCTCTTCCACGCGGCGGCGCACCGCGTCGCCGGCCACGTTGCAGCCCAGCATCGTGGCCGGCTGCGGCAGGCCCTTCCATTCGCTGTCGGCCAGGCTGTCGATGTTCTCCAGGAACACCGCGCCCTGGTCGACCGCCACCGTGCCGGCGCGGCTCGATTCGTACAGCGCCCACTTCAGGCGGGTGTTGCCGATGTCGATGGCGAAGAGGCTCATGGTGGGGGCGGTGAAGGGCGCCGAGGAGCCGGCGCCGGGCCGTGCATGCTAGCCGCACTGGCCTCTGCAAACCTACAGTGCATGCCCTGGCCCCTGGGCGACTGACGTGCCAGCCGCCGCCGCTAGCATGGTCGCGCCACTGGAGCCGCCCTTGCCCGCACCCGCCCCCCGCACCGCGCTGACGCCCGCCCAGGCCGCCGCGCTGATTCCCGACGGCGCCACCATCGCCTGCGCCGGCTTCGTCGGCGTGGGCCATGCCGAAGCGGTGAGCCGGGCGGTGGAGGAGCGCTTCCTGGCCAGCGGCCACCCACGTGACCTGACCCTGGTCTACGCCGCCGGCCAGGGCGACCGCGCCGAGCGCGGCGTCAACCACTACGGCCATGCCGGCCTGCTGAAGCGGGTGATCGGTGGCCACTGGATCTCGGCGCCCAAGCTGGGCGCCCTGGTCGAGGCCGACGCCATCGAGGCCTGGAACCTGCCGCAGGGCGTGATCGCCCACCTGTACCGGGCGATTGCCGGCGGCAAGCCGGGCATGGTCACCCGCATCGGCCTGCACACCTTCGTCGACCCGCGGCATGACGGCGGCCGGCTGACGCCGCGCACCGCACTGTCGGCCATCGAGCCAAGGGTCGAGCTGGTGACGCTGGGCGGCGAGGAACAGCTGTTCTACCCGTCGCTGCCCATCCACGTGGCCCTGATCCGCGCGACCACGGCCGACGAACTGGGCAACCTGGCCGGCGAGCAGGAGCCCTTCCACCACGACCTGCTGGCCATCGCCCAGGCGGCGCACAACTCGGGCGGCATCGTCATCGCGCAGGTCAAGCGGATCGTTCCGGCCGGCACGCTGGCGCCGGCGGCGGTGCGGGTGCCGGGCATCCTGGTCGACCACCTGGTGATCGCCGACGACCCGCTGGACCACAGCATGACCTTCGGCGCCGACTACGACGCGCACTTCGCCGCGGCGCCGGCCAGCCGGCCGATGCGCATGCCGGACAGCACCACGGCGCCGCTGCCGCTGGACGTGCGCAAGATCATCCAGCGCCGCGCCCTGCTGATGCTGCGTGCCGTGCCGCCGCGGCCCGGCGCGCTGCGGCCGGTGGTGAACCTGGGCGTGGGCATGCCCGCCGGCATGGGTGCGGTGGCCGACGAGGAGGGCGTGGGCGGCTTCGTGCTGACGGTCGAATCCGGCCCCACCGGCGGCACGCCGGCCGATGGCCCGGCCTTCGGCGCGGCGCGCTGGCCCGAGGCCATCACCAGCCACGCCGAGATGTTCGATTTCTACGACGGCGGCGGGCTGGACATCAGCTTTCTGGGCCTGGCCGAGTTCACGCCCGAGGGCCACGTCAACGTCAGCCGATTCGGCAGCAAGGTGTCGGGCGTGGGCGGCTTCATCAACATCACCCAGAGCACACCGCGGGTGGTGTTCATGGGCGCGCTGACGGCCGGCGGCCTGGAGATCGCCACCGGCGACGGCCGGCTGCGCATCGTCAAGGATGGCGCCGTGCCCAAGCTGGTGCCCACGGTGCAGCACTTGAGCTTCAACGGCCCCTACGTCGCCGGCCTGGGCCGGCAGATCACCTACATCACCGAGCGTGCGGTGTTCGAACTGCGCGGCGGCCGCCTGGTGCTGACCGAGATCGCGCCGGGCCTGGACCTGCAGCGCGACGTGCTGGCGGTGCTGGGTGCGCCGGTGGTGGTGGCTGACGATTTGAAGACGATGGATGCGCGGATCTTCAGAGATGCGCCGATGTTCTAACGTGATGCGCCGTGCTGTTCTGTCTTGATCGGTCGACACGCGGCGCGGTCACCTGCAAGGCCGGGTGACTGCTTTCAGACGCGGTACTTCTTGAACCAGTCGCCCGCCAGCTTCTGCGCGTAGGCGGCGGCCTTGTCGTAGGGGGGCCGGTCATCGGCGTTGAAGCCGTGGTCGACGTTTGGGAACACCACGATCTCCGAGCCGCTGCCGCCCTGGTTGATCAGGCCGCGCATCTTGGCGATGGTCACCCGATTGACGAAGGCGTCGATGCCGGATGACAGGCCCAGCACCGGCACCCTGACCTCGTCGGCGAAGTTGATCGAGGCCTGCGGGCGCAGCTCGGGCGTCTTCAGGCCTTCGAGCAGGCCGTCATACGCCACGGCGGCGTTCAGGTTGCCGTTGTGGCGGGCGTAGACCCAGGCCGTGCGGCCGCCCCAGCAGTAGCCCACTAGGCCGGTGCGCTTGGCGTCGGCGTGGCCGCTGGCGCGTGCAAAGCCAAGGGTGGCGTCGAGGTCGGCGCAGACCTGGGCGTCTGGCACCTTGGACACCACCCGCGACAGGATGGCCGGGATGTCGGTCATCCTCGACACATCGCCCTGGCGGGCGAACATCTCGGGCGCGATGGCGAAGTAACCCATCTTGGCGTGGCGGCGGCACATGTCCTTGATGTGCTCGTGCACGCCGAAGATCTCCTGCACCACCAGCATCACCGGGGACTTGCCGGGGCCAGCCGGCATCGCCCGGTCAGCCGGGAGAATGTGGGTTTCCGCCTGGGCTGCTGCGCAGTCGAGTCAGGACGAAGCCTGTGTCGGTGCGGCGGTGCGCGCGGCGATGGGTGCGACTTATCAGCCCGGCAACTTCGCCGCCAGCAGATCGATTTTCTCGATGACTGGCGGCGTGCTCAGCAGCGCAGCGGCGTTGGCCATCAATGCGGCGGCGATGGCGCCTTGCAGGTGAGCCTCGCGCCCGGCCTCGTCGGCAAAGGCGTCAAACACGCCGAAGGTCGAGGGGCCGAACTTCAAGGCGAACCAGGCGGTGGTGCCCGACTCCGCGTTGGCGAGCGGCAGCGCGCCGGCCAGGAATTCGGCAACCGCGGCCTCCTGGCCGGGTTTGGCTTCGAGACGGACGAACAGGGCGAACTTGGTCATGGCGTGATCCTTGGTCTTTACGGATGGGTGTTTCAGGGAGCCCGCAGCTTAAGCGGTGTCGGCAATTTCCACGAGGGGCAGGAAAGACAATATTGATATCATTTCTGCCATGCGAATTCACCTGCTTGTCTTGGATGGCGTGTTCGACCTGGGCTTGGCGGCCCTGACCGACACACTCAGCACGGCCAACGCACTGGCGGGCTCGCTCGAACAGCCGCCAGCGCCTATCGAGGTCACGCTGGTCGGCGTGCAGCGCCGCGTGCGCACGGCGCAAGGTCTGACAGTGCCCGTGGTGCCCGTGCACGGTGTGCAGAACCCCGACGTCGTGCTCATGCCCGCGCTTGGCGCCAAGATGCCGGACACGCTCGCGGCGCGGCTGGCATGTGCGGACGTGGCCGACGCGGTCGTCGCGTTGCAGCAGTGGTCCGGCGCCGGAGCGGCGGTGGGTGCCGCCTGCACCGGCACCTTCTTGCTGGCGGAGAGCGCGCTGCTCGACGGTCAACGCGCCACGACCTCATGGTGGCTGGCGCCGATGTTCCGGCAGCGCTATCCGCGCGTGCTGCTCGATGATTCCCGCATGCTCGTGAACTCGGCCGGCTTCACCACGGCCGGTGCCGCCTTGGCCCACCTTGATCTGGCGTTGAGCATCGTGCGCAGCTGCAGCCCGACGCTGGCGGCGCTGGCGGCGCGTTACCTGCTGGTCGAGGCACGCGGCTCGCAAGCGGAGTTCATGATCCCCGATCACCTTGCCCACGCCGACCCGGTCGTCGAGCGCTTCGAAGGCTGGGCCCGCCAGCGGCTCGCGCACGGGTTCTCTCTTGCACAGGCGGCCGTCGCAACAGGGACCAGCGAGCGCACCTTGGCGCGACGCCTGCAGGGCGTGTTGGGTAGGTCACCACTGTCGTATTTCCAGGATCTGCGCGTCGAGCGCGCTGTTCATCTGCTGCGCACCAGCACCGACAGCGTCGACCAGATCGCCGCGCAGATCGGCTACTCCGGCGGCGTGACCCTGCGCGCCTTGTTGCGACGCAAGCTGGGCCGCGGCGTGCGGGAGTTACGCGCCGGCGGCTGATCGGATTTGCACTGGGCCGCCCGCCGGAGCATTGAACCGCCCAGAAGCAGTCATCTCCCAATGCCTGCTCCTGGCCCTCAGCGTGAGCCCGGTGAGCGGCGAAGCCGACAGTGCTCGGCGCTGCAATGCGTCAAGCGCACCACACCAGGCTGTCGGCCGGTCAGACCGCCGGCACCCTCAGCGCCGGATGACTCGCAGGCAGCCGATCCCCCTGCCTGAACAGCTTGTCGCGCAGCGTGCCGGGCCGGTGCGCGGTCTTGAAGGCGCGGCGCATCTGCAGTTCGGGCACGACCAGCCGGCCGAAGTCGGTCCAGCATTCCGGCGCCACGGTGCGGCTCAAGTTGAAGCCGTCGACGCCGGTGGCTTTGGTCCAGTCGATCAGGGCTTCGGCCACCTGCGCGGCCGAGCCGACGATCGGCGGCTGGCGGCTGCCCAGCACCATCTGCTGCAGCAGCTTGCGCTTGGTCCACTGCGGGCCTTGCGTGCGGTTGATCGCCGCCACGTTGCTGGTGATGGCGTTGCTGGCAGAGGCGTCGACGGGCTCGTCCAGGTCGAACTTCGCCAGGTCGACGCCGAGTGACGCCGCCGCGTGCACCAGGGCCGCCTCGCTGCTGACGTATTGCCGGTAGTCGGCGAACTTGGCCTGCGCGTCGGCCTCGGTGGCGCCGGTCACGACCGTGGCACCGAGGAAGAACTTGATGTCCTGCGGCTGGCGCCCGGCCTTCACCGCCAGACCGCGGATGTCGTCGACGATGGCCTTCACACCAGCCTCGCTCTGGCCGTTGAGGAACACGCACTCGGCGTGCTCGGCGGCGAAGCGCCGCCCGCGCGGTGACGAGCCGGCCTGGTACAGCACTGGCGTGCGCTGGGGCGACGGCGCGCTCAGGTGCATCGCGTCCAGCCGGTACTGCTTGCCATGGTGGTGCACGGGGCGCACCTTGGCGGGGTCGGCGTAGAGGCCGGCCGCCTTGTCGGCCAACACCGCGTCGTCGGCCCAGCTGTGCTGCCACAGCTTGTAGACGAGCGCCATGTACTCGTCGGCCAGGTCGTAGCGGTCGTCATGGGCCATCTGCGCATCGAAGCCGGCGGCGCGCGCGGCGCTGTCGAGGTAGCCGGTGACGATGTTCCAGCCCACGCGCCCCTCGGTCAGGTGGTCGAGCGTGGACATGCGGCGGGCGAACAGGAACGGCGCCTCGTAGACCAGGTTGGCGGTGACGCCGAAGCCCAGGTGCTGGGTGGCCGCGGCCATCGCCGGGATCAGCAGCATCGGGTCGTTCACCGGCACCTGCACGCCGCCGCGCAGCGCGGCGTCGGCATTGCCGCCGTAGACGTCGTACACGCCCACCACGTCGGCCAGGAACAGGCCGTCAAACAACGCCGTCTCCAGCGTGCGGGCCAGGTCGGTCCAGTGGGCCAGGGTGTTGAAGCGGGTCGACTGGTCGCGCGGATGGGTCCACAGCCCTTGCTGGATGTGGCCGACGCAGTTCATGTCGAAGGCATTGAGCAGGATCTCGCGGGGCATGGTGGCGATGGGGTGTGACTGCGGAGGTGTCGACGTTATCCCGGATGGCGGCGCAACCACGTTGGCACCCTGCTTGCATACAAGCAACGTGAACATGAGTGGCATGCACCAACATGAGGCAGGCATCGCTGCGATGCACCAGGAGCCCACCGATGGCACCCCGGCAGGGCGTTGACCGCGGGGCCGGAGCCGGCCTGCCGGCAGCCGACGAGCCCGTCGACGGCAGCCGCCCCGGGGCGATCGCCGACCGCATCGTCGACGCCATCCTGGCCGGCCGGCTGGCGCCGGGCCAGCGGCTGGGCGAGCAGGCGCTGGCCGATTTGTTCGGCTGCAGCCGCACCCTGGTGCGCGAGGCGATGGCGCGGCTGTCGGCCCGCGGCATGGTGGAGGTGAACGCGCGGCGCGGCTGGTTCGTCGTGCAACCCAGCCTGGACGAGGCGCGCGAGGCCTTCGGCGCCCGCATGGCGCTGGAAACCGGCCTGCTGCACGGCCTGGCTGGCCCGCTGCCCCGGGCGGCCATCCGCCGGCTGAAGGACCACGTGGCGCGCGAGGAAGCGGCCATCCGCGCGGCCGATGCCGGCGAGCGCAGCTGGCTGCTGGCCGACTTCCACGTTTGCCTGGCCGAGTGCGCCGGCAGCGGCCTGCTGGGCGCCATCCTGAAGGACCTGACGGCCCGCACCACGCTGATCGCCACGCTCTACCAGAGCACGCATGCGGCGGGCGAGAGCTGCGCCGAGCACGCCCAGATCGTCGCCGCGCTGGAGGCTGGCGACCAGGCCCAGGGCATCGCCCTGCTGCGCGCCCACATCGGCAGCGTGGCCCAGCACCTGGGCCAGGACGCCGCCGCCGACGACCCGCTGGGCCCGCTGCGCGCCGCGCTGTCGCCGGTGCAGGCCGGGCGCGCAGCCGCAGCCCGCGCCACCCAGGCGCCCAGCCCGCGCCCTGCCCGCGCGCCACGCGCCGGGCGCTGTTCACCGACCTGATCCCCGCCGTTCCCCCGTCCACCCCGAAGATGGAGCCCTGAACCATGCAACGCCGCACCACGCTGCTCGGCCTGATCGCCCTGGCCACCACCGCCCTGCTGCCTCTGGCCGTCTAGGCCGACGCGCTGGACGACATCGTCGCCCGCAAGCAGATCAACATCGCCATCCCCACCGACTTCCCGCCCTACGGCTTCGTCGGCACCGACCTGAAGCCGCAGGGCCTGGACATCGACATGGCCAACCACATCGGCGCCAAGCTGGGCGTGAAGGTGGAGCTGGTGGTGGTGACCAGCGCCAACCGCATTCCCTACCTGCAGACGAAGAAGGCGGACCTGGTCATCAGCACCCTGGGCAAGAACCCCGAGCGCGCCGCGGTGATCGACTTCACCGCCGCGTATTCGCCGTTCTTCCAGGCGGTGTTCGCGCCCAAGGGCACGGCGATCAAGAGCGCCGCTGACCTGGCTCGACTTCCTCGCCGTGCTGGCGCAGTGGCCGGCGCTGCGCAAGGGCGCGGCGTTCACCGTCGCGCTGAGCGCCGTGGCCGCCGTGCTGGGCGTGGGCCTGGGCGTGGCCTGCGGCTGGGCGCGCCGCCAGGGGCCACGCTGGCTGGCAGCGGTCGTCTCGGCGTACGTCGAGCTGATCCGCAACACGCCCTTCATCGTGCAGCTGTTCTTCATCTTCTTCGGCCTGCCCAGCCTGGGCGTGAAGCTCAGCCCCGAGGTGGCCAGCATCATCGCGATGGTGGTCAATCTCGGTGCGTCCGCGGCCGAGATCGTGCGCGCCGGCATCGACAACACGCCCCGCGGCCAGATTGAGGCCGCACGCAGCCTGGCGCTGACCGAGCTGCAGGTCTTCACCCGCGTGGTGCTGCCGCCGGCCCTGGGCCGGGTGTGGCCGGCGCTGACCAGCCAGATCGTCATCGTGATGCTGGGCTCGGCGGTGTGCGGCCAGATTTCCGCACAGGAGCTGAGTTATGCCGCCAACCTGATCCAGAGCCGCAACTTCCGCGCCTTCGAGGCCTACATCATCGCCACCGCCATCTACCTGGTGCTGTCGGTGGCGTTCCGGCAGGCGCTGAACTGGATCGGCCCGAAGTTCATCTTCGGCCGGCTCCCCAACGCCGGCCGGTAACGGAGAACACCATGGTCGATTTCTCCGTCTGGGACATCTTCCGCAACCTGCTGCTGGCCGCGCGCTGGACGGTGGGCCTGTCGCTGATCGCCTTCATCGGCGGCGGCCTCGTCGGCCTGGCCTTGCTGCTGGCGCGGCTGGCGCAGCGGCCCGGCGCGCAGCGCGGCGTGGCGGCCTATGTGCAGCTGTTCCAGGGCACGCCGCTGCTGACGCAACTGTTCCTGGCCTACTTCGGCCCGGCCCTGGTGGGGCTGAACGTGTCGGCCTGGGTGGCGGCCAGCCTGGCGCTGAGCTTCGGCGAAAACATGCGCCACGTGGTTGGCCCGCAGGCGCTGCGCATCGCCGTGCCGCCCACCGTGGGCTTTCTGGTGCAGGTGATCAAGGGCACGGCCCTGGCGTCGGTGATCGGTTTCATCGAGCTGACCGAGGCCGGCACCATGATCACCAACGCCACTTTCAAGCCGCTCTCCGTCGACGCCTGCGTGGCGTTGCTGCAGTTCGCGCTGTGCTGGCCGGTGTCGGCCGCCAGCCGCAAGCTGGAGAGGAGCTTCCAACGTGGCCACTGACACCACCCCGGCGACCACCGCCGCCCCCATCGTCGACATCGCCGCGCTGCGCAAGCGCTTCGGCGCCAACGAGGTGCTCAAGGGCATCGACCTGCAGGTGCAGCGCGGCGAGGTGATCGCCATCATCGGCAAGAGCGGCTCGGGCAAGGGCACCCTGCCGCGCTGCGTCAACGGGCTGGGGGTGTTCCAGCACGGCAGCCTGCTGGTCGACGGCCTGCCGCTGAAGCTTGGCGACGCCAAGGCCATGCGGGCGCTGCGCCAGCACGTGGGCATGATCTTCCAGAACTTCAACCTCTTCCCGCACCTGGGCGTGGGCCGCAACGCGATGCTGGCGCCCACCCTGGTGAAGCAGACCGACACCGACGCAGCCGCCGCGCAGGCGAAGAAGCTGTTGCAGCGCGTGGGCCTGGCCGAGAAGTTCGACGCCTGGCCGGACCAACTGTCCGGCGGCCAGCAGCAGCGCGTGGCCATCGCCCGCGCCCTGGCGATGGCGCCCAGCGTGATGTTGTGCGACGAGATCACCAGCGCGCTGGACCCCGAACTGGTGGGCGAGGTGCTGCGCGTGGTCGAGACCCTGGACGACGAGGGCATGACGCTGCTGATGGTCACGCACGAGATGAACTTCGCCCGCAAGGTGGCCGACCGGGTGGTCTTCATGCACGCCGGGCGCATCCACGAGATGGGGCCGCCGGAGCAGCTGTTCGGCAGTCCGCAGACGGCGGAGTTGAGGCAGTTCTTGTCGGCGTTGCATTGAGGGTGGGCAGCCCGTCACACCCCGCCAGCGGTGACGCACATGTCGCCTGTCAGCCTCACACCCCGCGCAGCACACTGAATTCCCGAAACAGCCGCGCTGGCAGCGGCGTCGACAGGCGCCACACGATGTTCATCGGCCGGTCGCCCTCGGCGGACTCCAGTGTCACCGGGCCGCAGGCGCGGTAGGGCGCACCCTTGCGCGGGCGCACGAACAGCTGGAACTGCCAGCCGTTGGTCGCGCTGTCCAGGTAGCGCCGGCCGCCCGGCGTGTCGGGGCCGGCGCTGTTCTGGGTCTGCCAGTGGAAGCGGTCGGCGCTGATCGCGTAGTCGTGGTACGCGATGCGGTCGTGGTAGCCGGCGCTCTTGTCGAGCGTGACGAACAGCAGCTCGGTCTTGCGGTCGAGCAGCGGCAGCACGCCGGCCTGGAAGGGTGCGCGGCGCGTGGCTGTCAACCAGTCGACCGCCGTCAGCACCTCGCGCACGCCGTAGGCGGCATGCAGGCACAGCGGCGTGTCGTCCAGACCGGGCAGGGGCTGGGCGTCGAGGTTGCTGCGGACCTGCAGCAGGGCTGACAGTTCGGCCAACTCACCGCCGATGTCCGGGTGCGCGGCCAAGCGTTGGGCGAAGTCCTCCGGGCCTGCAGCCTGGCGCTGGCCGCCGTCGATCTGGTAGGCCAGCATCTGCACCCGCGTGCGCAACGGCTGCGCCTGGGTGTGGGTCAGTTGGGCTTGCAACGCGCCCGCCACCGCCATCGTAGCCAGCCGGCTGGCGTCATCCACGTGCAGCAGGTCGCCCAGGCGGCGGCTGAAGTAGTCCTCTTCCGGCCCGGGCTCGGCCAACAGCAGGCCCGCATCGCGGCGCAGCGCCGTCCAGCCGCTGCGACCGGTGCCGGTGGCGGAGCGGTACACGTCATCCAGGTCCAGCGCCTGGTCGTGCAGAAAGTCGGCCAGCCGCACCGTGCGGCCCTTCAGCGCGGCATAGGTCTGCAGCTCGGTCTTCAGCCGGCGCCAGGTCTGCGAGGTCAGCGCACGCAATCCCTGCAGCACCTGCTCGCGCGTCTGGCGCTGCAGGTGGATGTGGCACCCGGGCGGCAGGCTGCCGAAGCCCTGCTCCACACCGTCGACCAACTCGCGGCGCGACAGACCGGTCAGGCTGGACAGCAGGCGGTCGAAGCGGAAGTCGGCGCGGTGCTGGCCGACGAAGTCCAGCACCAGGCAGCTGTCCTTGCCCGGCGCCAGGCGCAGGCCGCGGCCGATCTGCTGCTGGAACAGCACCGGGCTCTGCGTGGGCCGCAACAGCAGCAGCGTGTCGACCATCGGCAGGTCCACGCCCTCGTTGTAGAGGTCGACGGTGACCAGGGCGCACAGCTCGCCGCTTTGCAGCCGCTGAGGTGCGCGGCGGCGTTCGTCCCTGTCGGTCTCGCCCACCACGCAGGCCGCTGGCAGGCCGGCGCGATTGAGCCAGTCGGTCATGAACTGCGCGTGGGCGACCGACACGCAGAACACCAGGGCACGGCTGCGCACCGCGTCCGAGGCCAGCCGCCGCCATTCGTTGACCACCAGTCGGGCGCGCACGTCGTTGGCCGTCACCAGCGTGTCCAACGCTTCGCGCTCACCCGGCTTGTCCCAGGGCACGGCCGAGAAGTCGGTGGCGTCGTCGCAGGCGTAGTACTCGAAGGGCGCCAGCAGTTGCAGGTCCAGTGCATGCCACAGGCGCAGCTCGACGGCCGGGCTGCCGTCGGGCCGGGCGTCGAAGTAGGGGATGATCGGCACACCATCGCTGCGCTCGGGCGTGGCGGTCAGGCCCAGCAGCAGACGCGGGCGCACGGCCCGGGCAAAGGTGTCGAAGCGGTCCGCCGCGAGGCGGTGGCATTCGTCGACCACCACGGTGTGCCAGTGGTCGGCACCCAGCGTGGCCACGAGGTCGCGGCTGACCACGCTGTCGATGGTGGCGAACAGGTGGTCGAAGCGCTGGGGCTGGTGGTTGCCGGTCAGCAGTTCGCCGAACTCGGGGTCGCGCAGCACCTCGCGGTAGGTGCGCAGGGCCTGGCGCAGGATCTCTTCGCGGTGGGCCACGAACAGCAGGCGCGGCCGGCCGCCCTCGGCACGGCAGCTGTGGCGGTAGTCGAAGGCAGCCACCACCGTCTTGCCGGTGCCGGTGGCCGCCACCAGCAGGTTGCGCAGGCGGCCGCGGGCACGCTCGGCCGCCAGCTGTTCCAGCATCTCCTGCTGGTAGGTCTTGGGCTGCAGGTCGAAGAAGCTGATGGCCGTTGGCGGCTCGCCGCTGAACGACTCGCGGCCCAGCGCAGCGGCCAGCGCCTGCCGGTGCGATGCATCGTCCGGGTCGTAGCGCTGGAACTCGCTGTCGGCCCACAGCGTCCCGAAGTGGGCCACGGCGCGGGCGAACAGCGCCTCCTGCCCACGCTGCGCCAGCTTCACCGTCCATTCCAACCCGCCGGTCAGTGCCGCGCCCGACAGGTTGGCGCTGCCCACGTAGGCCGAGCCGAAGCCGGTGCGGCGGTGGAACAGCCAGGCCTTGGCATGCAAGCGCGTGCGCCGGCCGTCCAGCGAGACACGCACCTCGCAGCCGGGCAGTCGCGCCAGCTCGTCCAGCGCGCGGGCTTCGGTGGCGCCGGTGTACGTGGTCGTCAGGATGCGCAGCCTCGTGGCCGCCCTGCCCTGCGCCCCCAACGCGGTCACCTGCTGCAGCACGTCCTGCAGCTTGCGCACCCCCGACACGGTGATGAAGCTGACCAGGATGTCGACCTGATCGCTGGACGCCAGTTCGCGCCGGATCTCCTGCAGCAACGACGGCGAACCCTTGCCGGCGGTGAACAGCCAAGGCACGCCGAGGCCGATGGCCGGCGGCACCGCAAACTGCCCGTCGCGCTGCACCGCGCGCAGCACACGCAGCGGCGGCACCAGCAGGTCCACGACATCCGCGGCGCGACCGTCTGCCTCGCCAGCAGCAGCCTGCAGCCGCTGGCGCAGCATCACCAGCAGGTCGTTCACCAGCGCCAGTTGCTGCCGCGCCTTGTCGGCATCGTCGCCGGGCAGGTCATCGAGGATGGCGGCCAGTTGGCCCGTGATGGCTTCGGCCAGCGCCTGACCGGCCGCGCCGTTCAACGCCAGGATGTCGGCCTTGTCGGCGCCGATGCCGGCCAGCGACCGGGCCAGGCTGTCGGTCAGCAATTGGTCGTACAGGCCGTCGGGGAGCGTCATTCAGGATTTGCGGGATGCCATGCGGATGATCAAGCGTGCATTTGTGGCCCGACCGGCGCCGCCGGGCACCCTGCGCGGAGTAGCGCCACCAAGGCGGCACAGACCCGATCATGGGCATCGGTGGTCAGCTCGCCAGCCACGGCCTGCACCAGGGACGCGTGAGCCGTGAACAGCTTGGCGGGGCGTGCGTAGCTGGTGAGGCGCAGACCACCGGCGGCGAAGTCCGCGTCAGCGATCTCGACGGCAGCAGGGTCGGCGTAGGGCTTGCTGGTGATCTGGCACAGCAACCAGTCGCCACGGCCAGCGTCAGCCAGCACGAGCGCGGGCCGAAGCTTTTGCGCCGAGAGGTCGGAAAACGGAAACGGCAGCAACACCACCTGCCGACGCACGATCAAAGGCGCGCTCACGATCCGCTGCTTGCGGCGCCCGGCTGCAGATGCGCCCAGGCCGCATCCTCCTCGTCCCGCAGCCAATCCACCGCCAGGCTGGCCTGGCTGGCGGCGGCACCGTCGACGGCTTCGTCTAGCGGCCCTGTGAACGTCACCAGCACACGCTGCGGCTCGGTCAGCCGCACCGGCTCCAGAAAGCGCAGGGCGCCATCGGCTTGCAGAACGGCTTCGACGGTGTGGAGCATGGGAGGACCTTCAGCAAACGTTGAAGACACAGGCTTGCTGATTATCCGGGGCGCTGTCCTTCAACGGCCGCCTCAATGCCCCCGCGTCCCGATCCAGGTCCCCCCCAGCACCGCCGCCAGCCCCACGCCGTGCCACACGGTCAGCGGCTCGCCCAGCAGCCCCACCGCGAAGCCGACGCCGAAGATCGGCACCCAGTAGGCGTAGAGCGCGGCGCGGGCCACGCCGATGACCTGCAGGGCGCGGTTCCAGACGATGCCGCCCAGGGCGGTGGCCAGCAGGCCGGAGACGACCACCAGCGCCGCCGTCCCCCAGCCGATGTGCGCCGCGTCGTAGACCAGGGGCGACGGCCGCAGCGCCAGGTGCGCGGCCAGCAGCGCGGTGCCGGCCACGTTCAGCACGGTGCTGATGCACACCGGGTCGATGCCGCGGGCCTGGCGCTGCACGATGACGCCGCCCAGCACCCAGGTCGTCACCGACCCCAGCACCAGCAGGTCGCCCAGGCCGGCGCCACCCAGGGCCATGCCGGGGCGGTGCAGCACCACCGCAGCCACGCCGCCGAAGCCCAGCGCCACGCCGACCAGGCGCCGTGGCGACAGGCGCTCGCGCAGCAGCAGGGCCGCCATCAGTGACGAGATCAGCGGGTTCAGCGCAATGATCAGCGCCGCATTCGCCGCCGCCGTGCCGGCCACGCCGAAGGTGAAGAACAGCTGGTTGACATAGACCATCAGCACGGCGCAGGCGAGCAGCGCCCACCACTGGCGACGGGTCAGCGTGGGCCAGCGCAGCCGGCCGCGGGCGATCTGCCAGGCGACCATGACGCACACCGCCACCGCGGCCACCGCCATGCGCAGCACCGACACCAGCAGCGGCTCCATCACCGCCAGCAGCAGCTTGACGACCGCCAGGTTGGCGCCCCAGGCCGCCATCGTGGCCAGCAGCAAGACGCGCAGCGCCGGGCTGGCCGGCGCCTTGAAGCTACCGCTGCTCACGCCGCCTGCTGCCAGGCGTCGGCGAACAGGCGCGCCTGGGCGGCCACCGCAGCAGCCGTCATGCCCGGCTTGTAGAGCGCCGAGCCGATGCCCGCGCCGGCCGCACCGGCGGCGCGCCAGGTGGCCAGGCTCTGCGGCGTGATGCCGCCCACGGGCAGCAGCGGCACGCCCGGCGGCAGCACGGCGCGCAGCGCCTTCAGCACCGGCGGTTGCACCATTTCGGCCGGGAAGAGCTTGAGCCCATGGGCACCGGCATGCAGCGCGGCGAAGGCCTCGGTGGGCGTGGCCACGCCGGGCAGGCAGACCAGGCCCAGGCGCTGGGCCTCGAAGATCACCTCGACATCGGTGTTCGGCGCCACGATCAGCCGGCCGCCGGCGGCGTGCACCGCCCGCACCGCGTCAGCATCCAGCACCGTGCCGGCGCCCACCAGGGCCTGGGGGAAGGCGCGGGCCAGCGCGGCGATGCTGTCCAGCGGTTGCGGGCTGTTCAGCGGCACCTCAATGACGGACCAGCCGGCGTCGACCAGGGCCTGGCCGACCGGCAGCGCCTCGGTGGGCGTGATGCCGCGCAGGATGGCGACCAGGGGCAGCTGGGTCAGCGCGGCGGCCAGCAGGCGGGCGGGTGCTTCGGCATCCGCGCCAGGGGCCTGGCGCAACAGTCGGTCGGCCAGCGCCTTGGCGCGGCGGGTGTCCGGGTCGGAGTCTGCAGTCATGCCGGCAGTGTGCCCGGCGGGGCCACCAGCCCGGCCGCCCGGGCCACGGCAAGAACGCCAAGCCAGCCGGCGTCGTTGGGCGCCAGTCGCACCGCATGGCCGCGTGCCTGCAGCGCCCGCTGGTAGCGCAAGGCCAGCGCCGGGCTGGCGATCACGCTGACCGGCGTACCGCCCGGCAGTTGGGCGGCCTGAGCCCGCAGTTCCTCGCCGATCAGCAGACCCGACAGCCGGCTGGCCAGCGCCGCGCCGGATGCACGGTCGAACAGCGCCAGCGTGCGGATGGCAAACAGGTGGTGCAGCAGGCCGCCCGGCGTCGCGGCCTGGGCGACACCGGCGTCGAAGGCGTCAGCATCGAGTTCGCCGTCCTCGGCCGGCAGCATGCGCGCCAGGATCGACTGCTGGCGCAGCAGGGCGTAGACCTCGCCGGTCATGTGGGTGGCAAAGCCGGTGATGCGGCCATCCTGCACCCGCAGCCACTTGCTGTGGGTGCCGGGCAGAACGAAGGTGTGATCGCCGGCAGGATCGGCCAGCGACTGCAGCGCGCCGACCACCTGCACCTCTTCGCCGCGCAGCACGTCGGGGATGCCGGCGGCCTCGGTGCTGAGGCCGGGCACGATCGCCAGCCGGCCCGGCTGCAGCCACAGCAGCCCGCGCACCAGGTCGTCCGGCCCGGCCGGGCATTCGACATATGGCGCCTCGGCCCAGCCCTGGCGGCTGCCGACCATGCCGCTCATCAGGCACGGCAGGCCGGGGTGCGCCGCCAGCCAGGCGCCGAATTCGGCGTCGAAGGCGGCGGGCCAACCGCCGGGCGGCACGCTGAGCAGGCCGCGCGGTGCGGCATGCGTGGCCAGCACCGTGCCATCGGCGGCCAGCAGCGCACCGCGCAGCGCGGACGTGCCCCAGTCGACGGCGAGCAGCGCGGGCGCGGTCAGTGGTTGTCCTTGGGCACAGCCGACCCGCGCTGGCCGACCAGGAAGTCCAGGTCGCAGCCTTCGTCGGCCTGCAGCACATGGTCGACGTACAGCTTCCAGTAGCCGCTGGCCATCGCCGGGGCGGGCGCCTGCCAGGCGGCCAGGCGTTGCGCCAACTCCTCGTCGCTGATGTGCAGGTGCAGCTTGCGGGCGGGCACGTCCAGCGTGATGGTGTCGCCGTTCTTCACCACCGCCAGCGGGCCGCCGGCCGCGGCCTCGGGCGCCGTGTGCAGCACCACGGTGCCGTAGGCGGTGCCGCTCATGCGCGCGTCGCTGATGCGCACCATGTCGGTGATGCCCTTCTTCAGCACCTTGGGCGGCAGCGGCATGTTGCCCACCTCGGCCATGCCGGGGTAGCCCTTGGGGCCGCAGTTCTTCAGCACCAGGATGCAGGTCTCGTCCACGTCCAGGCTGTCGTCGTCGATGCGGGCGTGGAAGTCGGTCGAGTCCTCGAACACCACGGCGCGGCCGGTGTGGGTCAGCAGCGCGGGCGTGGCCGCGCTGGGCTTGATGACCGCGCCGCGCGGCGCCAGGTTGCCGCGCAGGATGGCGATGCCGGCCTTGTCCTTGAAGGGCGCGGCCATCGTCTTGATCACGCGCGGGTCGAAGTTCTGCGCGTCGGCGATGTTCTCGCGCACGGTCTGGCCGGTGGCGGTGACATGGTCCAGGTGCAGGGTCGATTCGATGGCCTTCATCACCGCCGGCAATCCGCCGGCGTAGCAGAAGTCTTCCATCAGGTGCTCGCCGCTGGGCTGCAGGTTGACGATGCAGGGCATCTCGCTGCCCAGCTTCTCGAAGTCGTCGATGTTGAGCTTGACCCCCAGGCGGCCGGCGATGGCGATCAGGTGGATCACCGCATTCGTGCTGCCGCCGATGGCCGCCAGCGTGCGGATCGCGTTCTCGAAGGCCTCGCGGGTCAGCACCTGGCTGATGGTCTGGTCGGCATGCACCATCTCCACGATGCGCCGGCCGGCGTTGCGCGCCAGCACGTTGCGCCGGCCGTCCACCGCCGGGTAGGCGGCATTGCCGGGCAGGCCGATGCCCAGGGCCTCGACCATGCTGGCCATCGTGCTGGCCGTGCCCATCGTCATGCAGTGGCCGTGGCTGCGGTGCATGCAGCTCTCGGCCTCGAAGAAGTCGGCCAGCTTCAGTGTGCCGGCGCGCACCTGCTCGCTCATGCTCCACACGCCGGTGCCGCTGCCCAGTTCCTGGCCGCGCCACTTGCCGTTGAGCATCGGCCCGCCGCTGACACCGATGGTCGGCAGGTTGACGCTGGACGCGCCCATCAGCAGGCTGGGCGTGGTCTTGTCGCAGCCCATCAGCAGCACCACGCCGTCGATGGGGTTGCCGCGGATGCTCTCTTCCACGTCCATGCTGGCCAGGTTGCGGTACAGCATCGCGGTGGGCCGCAGCAGGGTCTCGCCCAGGCTCATCACCGGGAATTCGAGCGGGAAGCCGCCGGCCTCGTAGACGCCGATCTTCACCTGCTCGGCCAGCGTGCGGAAATGGCTGTTGCAGGGCGTGAGTTCCGAGAAGGTGTTGCAGATGCCAATGACCGGCCGGCCGTCGAACTGGTCGTGCGGCACGCCCTTGCCCTTGACCCAGCTGCGGTAGGCGAAGCCGTCACGGTCCTGGCGGCCGAACCATTGCTGGCTGCGAAGGGTTTTCGGGTCACGCTTCTTCGGCGCGCTGGTCATTGCTGTTCTGGCTTTCCCGGGTGGTGGACTGGAGTGTTTGCATACTATGGTATGACGATTGAACCTGCAGCCGTGAAAGCCCCAATGTCCACCCAGCCCACCACCGACACGAACAACGCCCGCCCCGAGATCCTGGCCATGCCGCGCATGGCGCCGCTGTTCGCGCAGAAGCTGCAGGGCGCCTTCACCATCCACGCCCACCTGCACGAGACCGACCCCGCTGCGCTGGCTGCCGCGGCGCCGCGCATCCGCGCCATCGTCGGCGGCGGCGAAAGCAAGGTGCCGGCGTCGCTGATCAACCAGCTGCCGGCGCTGGAGGTGATCTCCATCATGGGCGTGGGCTACGACGGCGTGGACGTGGCCGCCGCCAAGGCCCGCGGCGTGGTGGTGACGCACACGCCCGACGTGCTGAACGACGACGTGGCCGACCTGGCGCTGGCGCTGATGCTGGCCGCGGCGCGGCAGATTCCGGCAGCCGACCGCTACGTGCGCGAGGGGCACTGGAGCAACGGCGCGATGCCGCTGGCGTGCAAGCTGTCGGGCAGCCGGCTGGGCATCGTGGGCATGGGCCGCATCGGCCAGGCCATCGCCCACCGCGCCCAGGCCTTCGGAATGCCCATCGCCTACACCGCGCGCAACGCCCGCCCCGGCCTGCCCTACCAATACCAGCCAAGCGCCGAGGCGCTGGCCGAGGTCAGCGACGTGCTGTGCGTCATCACCCCGGGCGGCGCGGCCACGCGCCACATGATCGACGTCAAGGTGCTGGCCGCGCTGGGCCGCGGCAGCGCGGGCGGTGGCATCCTGGTCAACGTGGCGCGCGGCTCCGTGGTGGATGAGGATGCGCTGATCGATGCGCTGGAGCGCGGCGTGATCGCCGGCGCCGGCCTGGACGTGTTCGCCGACGAACCCAACGTGCCGCAACGCCTGCGCGACCTGCCGCATGTGGTGCTGACGCCGCATGTGGGCAGCGCCACCCAGAACACGCGCCAGGCGATGGCCGACCTGGCTTTCGACAACCTGCGCCTGCGACTGGACGGCCAGCCTGCGCGCACGCCGGTCCCGGAATGCCAATGAACGGCTGAACATCGGAAGGCCGGGCCACCCGGGAAAGCCCGGGCGCCCGCCGCATTCAATCGTCATACGATAAGACCACGGAGCGCCACTGCACGAGCCGGCGCCCGCCATCCACCCAACGGAGACTTCAGACGATGCAACGCAAGACGTGGATCACGACCGCCCTGGTCACGGCCGGCCTGCTGGCCGCCGGCCCCAGCTTCGCCCAGGCGCAGGAGAAGCTCACCGTGTGGTGGGTCAAGGGCTTCTACAAGGCCGAGGACGACGCGTTGTTCGAGGCCATCAAAAAGTTCGAGGCCAAGAACAAGAACATCAAGATCGAGCTGAGCCAGTACCCGATCCAGGACATGATCCCGAAGACGGTGGCCGCGCTGGATTCCAACGCGCCGCCGGACATCGCCTACTCCGACACCTACGACTTCCAGGTCACGGCCAAGTGGGCCTTCGACGGCAAGCTCGAAGACCTGACCAGCGTGATCGACCCGCTGCGCACCAAGTTCGAGCCGCGGGCGCTGTCCACCACCTTCCTGCTGAACAACACGAACGGCACGCGCGCCTATTACGCGTTCCCGATCAAGCAGCAGACCATCCACATCCAGTACTGGAAGGACATGCTGACGGAGGCCGGCTTCAAGGAATCGGACATCCCCACCGACTGGAAGGGCTACTGGGACTTCTGGTGCTCGAAGGTGCAACCGGCGCACCGCCAGAAGAGCGGCAACCGCAGCTTCGGCATCGGCATGCCGATGGGCGTGGACTCGACCGAC
>Ga0116180_1001203_pt1 | contig 22337 bp, 19 predicted proteins | sample AD_UKC073_MetaG_FD_89804 | JGI IMG/M metagenome (GOLD analysis project Ga0116180, IMG submission 89804) | Active sludge microbial communities of municipal wastewater-treating anaerobic digesters from USA - AD_UKC073_MetaG | ecosystem: Engineered > Bioreactor > Anaerobic > Digestate | place: USA...
CGCTCAGGCTGCCGTGCTCCCACATCGTGGCGCCATGCTCCTTCATCGCGCCGACTTCGTTCTCGAAGCTGGACAGCGTGGCCTCCAGCCGCGCGAACACGGCCTGCGGGCTGCCGCCGCCCTCGGCATAGGCTTTCAGGGCGGCTGTCGCGTCGTTGAAGGTGCGGGCCACGGCCTCGTACTTCTGCACCTGCACGGGGTCGATGCGCCGCGTCTGGGCGATGGCCGTCAGCTCCTCCTTCTGGCTGGGCGTGAGCGTGGTGGATTGCTGGATCATCGCCAGCGCTGCCACATGCCCGCGGATGGCGGCCTCGATCTTGCCCGGCAGGACGGCGTCCAGCGCCTGGGCGATGGACGCCGTGTCCTTGCCGCAACCCAGCTCCTGGGGCAAGCCGTCCATGCCGAACGAGACGGTCTCGCTGATGCCGTTGGCGATGGATTTGAGCACGGGCGCCAGGTCCAGGCCGAGCGGCAGGCCCGCGTTGTTTTCCTTCTGGATGGAGTCCAGCACCTGCGTGGCGGTGCGGTTGATCAGGGACTCCGGGTCCTTGCGGTTGAGCTGCACGTCCAGGCGGTCGGTCACCGCCAGCTCCCGGGCCCTGCTGAGCACGGCCTCGTGGCCCTGGCCCGCTTTCTCGTTGGCCCGCATGAGCAGGTTTTCCAGCTTGGCGGGCGTCATGCCGGGCGTGGCGAGCAGGCTTTGGTAGGTGTCCAGCGCCTGGTGGGCGGCCGTGGCGATCTGCTCGTTGGTCAGCGCCTGCCGGGAGTGCTCGGGCAGCTTGCGGCACAGGCCTTCGGTCAGCTTGCTGACGAACTTGGCACCCTCCGTGCCCAGCGCCTGCTGCCAGGAGGGCTGGCCGTTGAGCGGCATGTTCCGCTCCAGGCAGATGTCCGTCATGTCCACTTCGCCGCGCAGCCTGGCGCCGCCCTGCAGCGGACTTTCCAGGAAGCGGGTGATCTGCATGTTGTTCATGGCGCGCTGCTGCTTTTGCGCCTGCTCCACGTTGTCCATCACGGTCTTGACCATGCGCTGGCTCAGCGGCGCGCCATCGGTCGCGTCCATGCCGCGCAGGGCCATGCCGGCGACGTGCTCGCCATAGTTTTCGCGCAGATCCTTGACGAACCCGGACAGGATCTGGCGGTTGCTGACCTCGTATTCCCCGAGCTTGACGGGGTAGCTGTCCACCTCCTGGCGGGCGCGCTGCAGGCTGCCCATCTGCCCCAGCAGGGGCACGCTGCTCAGGGCTGCCTTGAACTTGGTCCAGCCGCTGGGCGGGTTGAGGGGCTCGCGCAGTGTGACGTTCTGTTCGCCGCGCTGGCCCACCACCATGTCGGGGGTGGTGGTCTGGCGCGCAATCTTGCTGAAATCGCCGATGGTCATGGGGTGCCTCCGGGTGGGTGCGTCAGCCGAACAGGACCGGCGTGCCGGGGCGGGCCAGCGGCTCGGCCTGCGGCTGGGGGGCTTGCGCGGCCTGCGCCAGGCGGCGCGTCCAGCGCTCGGCCTGGGTGGCGAAGTTCTGCATCACGGTCTCGAAGCCGGGCGCGTCCAGGTCGGACACGCTGTGGGCGTAGGTCAGGATCACGCCGCCCGTACCCTCTTCCAGGCACAGCGTGGCGCCGTTGGTGCGGTGCCAGTACAGGTTGGCGGCCAGCAGCTCGCGCAGCAGCGGCTCGGCGCCGGTGGCCGGCAGCTCGTGCAGGTAGGACGACAGCACCAGCCGCTGCGTCTGCTCGTCGTATTCGATGTTGATGACGAGCTGCTCGTCGAAGATCAGCACGCAGCTGCTGGTGCGTTCATCCAGCGTCAATGCCCCCACGGTGAGCGTTTTCCCGAATCCATCCAGCAGTTGCTGGGCCAGTGCCTTCTTGTCCATGGTGCATTCCTTGGGTAGACCGGGTTCCACCGTGGAACCACACCTTCGCTGGGTAACAGGCTGCTGGCAATGGTTCCAGGCGCCGGGCCTGGAACCATTGGCGCGCCGGTGTTACTGACGGGCCGCTGCCCAGCCGCGAGGCGCTGATCGACCGCATCGGCGCGCCGCCCAAGCGCGACATCACCTTCCTAGGCCTGACCCTGCACAAAATGTCCACCGGCTACAAGGACGTGCTGGACAAGCTCGACAACTACCACGCTGTCCTGGCGCGCTGCAATGCGCCCCAGGACCTGAACGCGCCCGATGTGGACGGGCACAGCGGCGCCAAGCTCGACCAGCTGGACCATCTGCTCGACCTGCACGAGGCGCTGGAGGCGCTGGAAAAATCCCTGCAGTCTTACGAGGAAGGCGGCCAGCATACCCACAAGGACGCCATGCGCACCCTGCTGGCCCAGGTGCGCGAGGAGCGGGACATGGTCGCGGGCGTGCTCCGGCAGGTCGATGACCTCGAAGGCAAGCCCAGCGTGGGCCTGAACGACGTCATCGCGTTCCAGCGCATCCATCCCGGCTTGTCGATGGCCGAAGTGGAGACCCTGGTCAAGCAGGGCTGGAACGTTCAGGACTACGGGGCCATGTGGCAGATGACGCTGGAGCCCCAAGGCCTGACCGACAGCGACGTGCGCGAGGCCGTGCGCCTGGGCTACGACCTGGACACCGTGCGCGCCTACCACGAGGCGCGTCTGCCCATCAATGAGGGCAGCAGGAGCCGAGCGAAGATCGACGGCGAACTCAAGCCGCTGGGCAAGGGCGCCATCAACAGCGTCTTCAAGGGCGAGGTGGAATTGGAGGGCGGCAAGCGCATGACCGGGGTGTTCAAGGCCGAGAAGCCCGGCTCCGAGACCTTTGCCGACGCGGCCAAGACCGCCGGCATCGGGGTCGAGCGCCCCGGCTGGGCCCTGCGCTCCGTGGCCACCTCGCGGCTGGGGGCTCCAGCCCCACCCCCACGCTGGACGTGATCGACATGGGCCAGTGGGTCCGGTTGCTCCAGTCGGTCGATGAAATGACCGCACCATCCACGACACAGGACGCACCACAATGACCACCCTGACAAGCACCATGGATTGGACACACCTCTGGGACGACGCCGGCCTGCCCCGGCCCCCGCTGCCCGCCAGGCTGGCCGGGGCCCTGAGGCCGCTGGACGACAGCGCCTTCGCCACCCCCGGCTGGCCTGCCGCGCTGGACATCGGCCAGGCCATGCGCCTGTGGCTGGGCGAGCCCGAACGCGAGCGCGCCTGGGTGGGCGTGGCCGGACATGGCCTGCAATCGACCGCCGTCCGCGTCTTCATGTGCGGCCCGCACAGCGGCCTGTTCGTCCAGCGCATCTGGTCGCGCCTGCCGTCCGAGGCGGACACCAGCCTGCGCCGCATCCAGGGCGCCATGGGCCTGCTCGGGCAACTTCTGCAGGCCCAGGAGCGCGTGCTGGCTGCCGGGCGCTGGCCCGAACAGCGGCGCCTGCTGCTGTGCGACGACGACTTTGGCACGTCCGGCTGGAGCTGGGTGCCCCATGGCGTGGCCGCTGTGCAGCCCCTGGCGGACGACCCGCTGGCCTATCCCCGCATCATCGCGGGCCTGAGCCGTTTGGCGGATCACTGACATGGATTACCTGGACGCCTACCTGAACGCCCTGGCCGCCACGCTGGGTCTTCCCGCCCTGACGCTGGACGCCCAGGGCCTGCGCTCCATCGCGCTGGACCAACAGCACATCATCCACCTGCAGGCCGACGCACGGGCGCAGGAGGTGGTGCTGTACGGCGTGGCGGGGCGGCTTCCGCCCCATGGCACGGGCGTGGCCGAGACCCTGCTGCGCGCCAACCGCTTCTGGCGCGGCACCGGCGGCGCCACACTCAGCCTGGATGGCAATGCCCCGCCGCGCGTGATCCTGGCCCGGCGCCTGAGCCCGGTCGCGCTGACGCCCGCGCAGTTCAGTGATGCCTTCACTGGCTTTGTGGACCAACTGCACCATTGGGCCGATGAGCTCAACGCGGCGGCCCCCGCCAAGCGGCCCGAGATGGGACACTTTGCCTGATGGCCGGGCCGGGGTGAGGGAACCCCAGCGCTCCCGTTGTTACCCACGAGCACCATGTCCCGAATCGACGCCTTAACCCCGCCACCCCCTCCTTCGACACGGCCCTGCACCAGGGCGGCGCCGGACAAGCCGGCGTGGGCCAGATGGGCGGCCAGCAGGTGCAGGTGGACGACGCCAACTCGGTGCTGAGCGACGCGGCCGAGGAAATCAGCCTGCACCACTCGGAAAAGGCCGAGACCAAGCACACCTCCGAGCGCAAGAAAGAGGCGACCCGGCCGCTGGAGCTGATGAGCCCCGAGGCCATCATGGCCTACATGGAGGCCGCCCAGGCCTACGAGGACCCGGAGGAGCTGGTCCAGCTCGCCAAGCGCATGCAGTCCGGCCAGGGCGACCCCGCCGCGCAGGCCCGGCAGGCGTTCCGGGGGCCGACCGAGCAGTTCATGGCGCTGCAGTACGCGCTGCACCAGGGCGAGCGCGAGGGCGCGCCGGCCGAGGCGCTGGACGCCCTGCGCGAGGCTCTGGACGACCTCGAAATGGAGCACGGCCCGCGCATCCGGGCCGACGCCAACACCATAGCCGCGGCCGGGGAGGGCGCGCGGGGCTCCGCGGACGTGGCGCAGTTCCAGGCCACCTACCGCGACGTGGTGCTGGGCAACCCGTCGCTGGCCGGCACGCTCAAGCTGGCGCTGGAGCGCTTCGGCGACGGCGATTTCGCGGCCGGGCTGTCCCGCCTCATCCAGGCGCTGGGGCAGGACCTGGCGGCCGCCCGGCCCTCGGGCGATCCCACGCGGCTGCAGAACCTGGTGCAGGACCTGTACCACCTGGGCGTGGCGGCCACGGTGCTGGACGCCAGCCGCGAGCTGCACGCGAAGATCGGCGAGCAGCATGGCGCGCTGAGCGGCAGCCCGGTGGCCCTGATGCAGGACCTGGTGGGCATCAGCGCGGAGAAGTGGGTCTCGGGCAACCGCTTCACGGCGCTGGCCGAGAAGTTCGGCGCGACCGGCGTCGAGGCGCAGATCCACTTCCTCACCGGCATCAAGCTGCTGATGCGCGACCTGCCGGTGAAGGTGTTCGTGGACGCCGACCAGCGGCAAACCATTTTTCAGGCGGCGCAGGACGCGCTCGACGCCGCCATCGACAGGGAGGACTACTGACCATGGCGCATTTGCAACAGGCGCTGGCCGACTTCGGCCGCGACATCGGCCTGCCCACGCTGGAGACAGGGCCCGATGGCAGCGTGCAGCTGCGGCTGGAGTCGGGCGCCCTGCTGGGCGTGGCCCAGGAGGGCGAGGCCGTGGTGGTGCACTGGGCCGAGCCCGTGCGCTACGACATCGCCGCCCTGCTCCTGCGCGCTATGAAGCAGGCGGGCGATGCGCGCGACGCGGCGCAGCCCGTGCAGGTGGGGCTGCGCAGCGTCCCCTCGGGCGACTGGCTGGTGCTGGCCACCCGCTTCGCGGCCGAGGAGGCGAGCGCGCGCCGCATCCGGGAGGCGTCGGAATTCCTGCGCCAGTGGCTGGCGAACCTGGGCTGAATGTTGGGGCCGAAAAATAGGGCCAAATTGACCTCTGGCGCATACGGGGCAAGCTCTGGCAGCTATTGATATGAGAGCTTCCAGGGTGTTTGGCATGAACGTACACTCCAGGCGCAGCGGATGGAACTTACCGGCCCCTGCGGTTACTGAAACACGCAAGGCTGCACCCGCACCCCTGCGAACCTTCTGGGAGCATGCTGTATGACGGATATGAGAATCAGCGGTCTGGTGTTCGACCGGGGCATCGACAGCATCACCTATGCCCAGCAGGATGCGCAGCCCACCCTGCCCGAGCGCGGCGAGTCCGCGCCCCCCGACGTGGGTGCGCGCGCCCAGCTGTCGGCGCTGCTGGACCGGCCCTCCATCGACGACTTTTTGGAGTACTCCACCCGCCCGCAGATCGCCAACCGCGACCTGCTGGTGCCCGCCCGCTTCCGCGAGCGGCTGGACAACGCCCTGCAGCAGCTGCGCGACGTGGCGGCCCAGCGGCAGCCCGCCGGCGGCGACGACGAGCTGCGCATCCTGAACCGCGCCACGCGCCTGCTCAGCGAAGAGGTGGGCCTGCGCGACCTGGTGCAGATGTACCGCAGCGCGCTCTACCAGGGTTGACGGCGCATGGCATCTGACGCGGCAGCGGCGGGTACGGAGCTGTCCTCTGCAACCCCGGCGGAAAGCATCGAACTGATGGACCTGCTGGCCTTCGTGTACCTGCAGAACGGGCTGCCCGACAAGGCCGCCGTGCTGCTGGCCGCGCGCAACATCCTGGCCCCGGACGACCCCCGGGCGCTGCTGGCGCTGGCGCTGGCCCAGGTGCGCTCGGCCAAGCCCCAGCGGGCCTTGAACACCCTGGAGCAACTGGCGCTGCTCGGCGCCATGGATGCCCCCTTCCACCTGGTGCGGGCGCAGGCCCTGCAGGCCCTGGACCGCCGCGACGAGGCGGCGGGCGCCATGCGGGCCTTCGTCGCCCTGCGCAACAACACCGCCGAGCCTTCCCCGGAGACTACTGCGCCCGAGCGGCGCTGATTGCACCCGCCCATGTCCCAGTCCGCCACCCTTCCCCTGGGCTCGCGCCTGCAGCGCTTCGTCCAGATCATCACCAGCCGCAACGACCTGGTCCTGGCATTCTTCCTGGTGGCCGTGATCTTCATGATGATCCTGCCCCTGCCGACCTGGCTGGTGGACGCGCTCATCGGCATCAACATGACGATCTCGGCCATCCTGCTCATGGTGGCCATGTACCTGCCGTCGCCGCTGGCGTTCTCCTCGTTCCCGTCGGTGCTGCTGGTGACCACGCTGTTCCGGCTGGGCATCTCCATCGCCACCACGCGGCTGATCCTGCTGCAGGGCGATGCGGGGCACATCATCTTCACCTTCGGCAACTTCGTGGTCGGCGGCAACCTGGTCGTGGGCCTGGTGGTGTTCCTCATCCTCACCATCGTGCAGTTCGTCGTGATCACCAAGGGCGCCGAGCGCGTGGCCGAAGTGGCCGCGCGCTTCTCGCTGGACGCCATGCCCGGCAAGCAGATGTCCATCGACGGCGACATGCGCGCCGGCACCATCGACATGGAAGAGGCCAAGCGGCGGCGCGGCATCGTCGAGAAGGAAAGCCAGCTCTACGGCGCCATGGACGGCGCCATGAAGTTCGTCAAGGGCGACGCCATCGCGGGCCTGATCATCGTGGCGGTGAACCTGCTGGGCGGCATCGTCATCGGCACCATGCAGCGCGGCATGACGGCGGCGGATGCGGCCAAGACCTACTCCGTGCTCACCATCGGCGACGGGCTGATCGCGCAGATCCCGGCGCTGTTCATCGCCATCTGCGCGGGCATGATCGTCACGCGCGTGCAGTCGGGCGACGGCCCGTCCAACGTCGGCAAGGACATCGGCCAGCAGGTGATGGCCCAGCCGCGCGCGCTGATGATCGCCGCCGCCGTGGCGCTGGGCATGGGGCTGATTCCGGGCATGCCGCTGCCCGTGTTCCTCACGCTGGCCGTCGTCATCGGCACCATCGGCTTCGTCATCATGCGCGGTACGCGCCGCGTGGTGGACGAAAAGACCGGCGAGGTCACCGAGGTGCCCGCCATGCAGCCCGCGGGCGAAAAGCCCAAGAAGAAGACCGCCGACGGCAGCGAGGAATTCGCGCCCACGGTGCCGCTGCTCATGGACGTGGCGGCGGGACTGCAACAGGCGTTCGACGCCGACGTGCTCAACGACGAGTTGCTCAAGATCCGCCGGGCGCTGTACTTCGATCTGGGCGTGCCCTTCCCGGGCATCCAGCTGCGCTTCAACGAGGGGCTGCCGCCCGAGAGCTACAACATCCTGCTGTCCGAGGTGCCCGTCTCGCAGGGGCGCCTGCGGCCCGGCTACCTGCTGGTGCGCGAGAGCGTGGCCAACCTGTCCGCGCTGCAGATCGCCTACGAGGAAGACCGCAAGTTCCTGCCGCACATCCCCACGCTGTGGGTGGACGGCGCGCTGCGCGAGCCGCTGTCGCGCGCGGGCATCCCGTTCATGGACCCGAGCCAGGTGCTCACCTACCACCTGGCGTTCGTGCTCAAGAAGTACTCGGCCGACTTCATCGGCATCCAGGAAACGCGCTTCTTGCTGAGCGCGATGGAAGGGCGCTTTCCCGACCTGGTCAAGGAATCGACGCGCGTGCTGCCCATCCAGAAGATCGCCGAGATATTGCAGCGGCTGGTGTCCGAGGACATCTCGGTGCGCAACCTGCGCGCCATCCTGGAGTCGCTGATCGAATGGGGTCAGAAAGAGAAGGACTCGGTGCTGCTCACCGAGTACGTGCGCTCCACGCTCAAGCGCCACATCAGCTACAAGTATTCGAGCGGGCAGAACATCCTGCCGGCCTACCTGCTGGCCCCGAGCATCGAGGACACGGTGCGCGGCGCCGTGCGCCAGACCTCGGCGGGCAGCTACCTGTCGCTGGACCCGGCCGTGAGCAAGCGCCTGATGGAGAACATCAAGAAGACGGTGGGCGACATCGGCGGCAATGCGCAGCGCCCGGTGCTGCTGACCTCGATGGACATCCGGCGCTACCTGCGCAAGATGATCGAGCAGGACCTGTACGACCTGCCCGTGCTGTCCTACCAGGAGCTGACGCAGGAAATCAACATCCAGCCGCTGGCGCGGATCGACCTATGATGTACGTTTTGCTATGAAAAAAAGAGCTTTTAACGCTTGCTGCATAAGCGCTGGAGGCCTTTTTGGCTCAAACCTTGGCCAGGCCCTCGTCCAGCGTCGCGGTCACGGCGAACAGGCTCAGGAAGCCGCTCATGTCAAACACCTCGCGCACCATGTCGCGCAGCCCCACCAGCACCAGCTTGCCCTTGCTGGTCCGCAGCTTCTTGCCCGCCAGCAGCACCACGCGCAGGCCAGCCGAGCTGATGTAGTCGAGGCCCGAAAGGTCGAACACCAGCCGCTGGATGCCGGAGTCGAGCTGCTCGGTTACCACCCGCTCCAACTCGGGCGAACTGCTGCTATCCAGACGGCCCCGGGGACGCAGGATGAGGATGTCGTTGCGGAGCTCCTGTTCGAGATTCATGGACGAAATCCTTGTGTGATGGGGAAAAGAGGGACCGGCGCATTGTATGGGCCGCTTTGCGGCCGCGCCCGCTTTTTTGGCGCTGGAGGCTGGTGATGGGTGCCGTGGCCGAGCTGCGCATCCTTACGGGCTGCCATGCCGGCGCGCGCGTGGCAGTCGCGGGCGGCGAGCGCTTGGGGTCTCAGGATGCCTGCGACCTCATACTGACCGACCTGGGGCTGTCCGCCGGTGCTGCTGCTTGGTTACAGATCGCCTCGGAGCGCTGGGGCGTGACTTCCGATCCGGACACCGGGTCGCACTGGGTCGCCGAACAGATCTGGGGCACGGTCGCCTACCTGGGGCAGGTAGCGATGACGGTCAGCCTGCCACATGTGCCCTGGCAGTCGGTGCCGCCCGGACTGGGGCCAGCGGGTGGTACACCGCTTTTGGCGGAGGCGCCCCCCGTCGTCGCCCCGGAGCCGGAAGAAGATTCACCGCAAGCGCTCGCCGCTGGCGCGCCGCAGGAAGAGCAAGCCTCGGCGCCTGTGGCCGTGGACCCTCGGCTCCCCAGCGCCGCGCCCCGGCGCTGGCAGCCCGCCTGGATCATCGGCGCCGCCTTGGCCGCCCTGCTGCTGTCGGTGTTCTGGTCGCTGCTCCAGCGGCAGGGTTCCGCCCAGCCGCCTGCGGCCGCCGCCTTTGTCGCTGCGCCCGAGGCCGGCCTTGCTCAGCAGCAGCGCCTGCTGCGCGACATCCAGCTTGCCATTGCCCGCGTGGACCCGGCGCTGCGCCTGCGCGTGGAGGCGCTGCCCGAGGGCGGCGCCCGCGTGAGCGGCTGGGTGGCCGACATCGCGCATTTGGACCGCCTGGCCGACGGGCTGGCGGAGATTCGCCCCGTGCCCGCGCTGTCGGTGCGCACCGCGTCGGACCTGATCGATGACTTGGTCGATGCGGGTGGCGCGGATGCCCCGGCGCTGCGCTTTGAGCTGCTGGGCGAGGGGCGCGTGCGTGCCCTGGGCCTGGTCGCGGCGCTCGCCGAGCGCGACAAGGTACTGACTCTGGTGCGCGCGCGTGTTCCGCCGGGCATCGAGATCGTGGATGGCCTGCGGGTCGCGTCCGAACAGGGTGGTGCCGTGCGGGCCTGGTTGCACATGGCCGGCTTCTTGGGCGCCGAGGTGCACTGGGACGGCGAGCAGATGGCCATCGCACTGGACATTGGCAGCCAGGAACGCGCCCGGCTGGAGTCGCTGCTCGCGCGCCCCGCCACGCCGCTGTCCGGTATTCCCTTCGTGCTGCGCGCGCGCGAGGTGCCGGGTCGAGCCGTGGCCGCCACCTCCGCTCTCCCCGTTCACGCCAGTGCTGCACCGCTGCCATTCCGCATTCGCGGCGTGGTTGGTGGGGTCGTGCCCTACGTCGTGCTGGGCGACGGCGCGAAGCTACAGCCCGGCGGGCGGCGCGACGGCTGGCGGCTGGTGGCGGTGGAGTCCGACCGGCTGGTTTTCGACGGCCCCCGCGCCCTGGTGGTGTTGCGGTAATGAAGCTCTTGCTGCCCGACATTCCGCCCCTCGCGCCCGATGCCCCGCTCAGCGACCTGGAGGCGCGCTTGAGCGGCCCCGGCGCCGATCAGGCGCGGCAGGAGGCGCTGCAGCGCATCGGCGCGCTGGAGCAGCGGCTGCGTGCCGCGTTGGCTCAAGGCGTGCCGCCCGCCGACTATCCCACGCTGGCGGCAATGCTGGACGCTTGCCAGGCGGCCCGCGAAGTGCTGACAATGGCGCTGTGCACGCCTAAATGACGATTTTTTGTCCCCAGACCCAGGAGCCCTCCCATGCTGACCACCGGCGGTATCACCTTCAACTCCATTAACAACTCCATCTCGCAAGTCACCTCGCGCCGCGAGGCCGACCTGCAGAACACCATCAACAACCTGGGCGACAGCCCCAGCACGGGCGACCTGCTGGGCCTGCAGCAGCAAGTACAGCAGTGGACGATGTTCACCCAGATCCAAAGCACCATCGTCAAGGAGGTGTCTGAGGCGATGAAGGGCGTGATCCAGAAGGCTGCCTGAAATCTGTGGCAACTAGAAAAAAAGCTGCGCGGATGCGCAGCTTTTTTCGTTGGCGGCACTGTCGTGTTGCTCAACTGCGCAGCTGCACGTTGTAGCGCACCGGCTCGGCCAGGGTCACGCCGTAGCCGGGCGCCGGCGCGATGTGCAGGCTGAACGAGAAAGTGGCGTGGCTTTGCGCCGGGTCCACTGGGATCGGTGGCGAGCCGTCGAGCCTGTTCACCATGTGCACGTTCGGGCGTGCGTAGTCCAGGGTGAGGCGGATGCCCCCGGCGGGGTCGGCCACCATGGTGTAGTGGGACACGCCGTGGCCTTCGGGCATGCCGGGCGAGCCGTCCGGGGCCTGAATGCCGAGTTCGCCGCGCATCATGCTTTCCATGAGCGGAGCCAGGGTCTGCTGGTTGGCGTACTGGCTCACCAGCATCGTCAGGTGCGCGTCGCCGCCGGCCAGTCCGTTGAGTAGCGCTGCGGATTGGACCGCATTGCCTTGGGGGATGGTCTGACCGCCGATGGTCACCGTGGCACGCGGCCAGTCCTTGTCGGCCTGGTTGCAGATGCCGTGTTGCGTGGCCGTGGTGATGTCGCGGGCCGTGGATGGCAAGACCACGGCCCGAGCGAACGCTTGTGCGGCCGGACCGCGTAACTCGCCCGGGAGGACCTGGGGCCGGTTGTCCTGCGGGTTGACCGAGATGTGCGCCTCTGCGCCGCGCCGCTCGATGCCGAAGTGGTCGGACTGCGCGCCCAGCTTGGCCGTAGCCTCGGCAATCTGCTGGCGCACGGCCATCACCTCGCGCAGGGTGCCGGTGTCGTTGTGCTGGGTGGCCGCGTCCTGGATATGGTCCAGGGCCTCCTCGATGAACGGCAGACCGAATTTGTGCACCGAATTCCCCACGGCCTTGGCCGAGGCGTCAATGGTGCCGGCGGCGATCGCATGGTCGACCAGCCGCGCGAACGGCTTGGCCACGTCCTCCTTGAGCGTGCCCTTGTAGATGTGCTCCTGGCGCCGCATTTCATCGGCCCCACCCTGGAACTTGCTGCCCAGGAAGCTGGTGGCGTGGCCGATGTTGCGGTCCAGCGCCGAGAAGAAACGCGCGATACCCTGGCCCATGCCCTGGTGCGGCTCCGTGCGGAAGTAGGGCGGGCAGCCGCCGGACTCGAACTTGACGAACAAATCCTGCGTGCCGTTGCTGGCGGCCAGCTTGTCGAACAGGATGGTGCCGCCCTGACCGGGCAGCATGTTGCGGTAGTCCTCGATGCCGCGCTGGCTGGGCTTGCCGCTGGGAATCAGGCCCGCGATCTTGTGCTGCTCGTTGTGGTCCACGCGCTCGCCGAAGTGGGTGGACATGCGCGAGTCCGCTGTGGGGGCCGCAGCCAGGAAGTCGTAGACGCGGTTGCCCGGGTCCTTCATCACGAACGAGCCCGAGGCCGGCATGTCGGTGACCTTCTGGCCGCCAATGGTGGAATGGTCCTGGCTCTGCTCGCGCTGCACGTCCTGCTGGGCAGCGGCGGCCATCATGTACCAGCTCAGCGCGCGCGCGGTGTGCACGCTGCTGTCTACCGGCACGGGCTGGCCGTTCACCTGCACGGTGACGGGCGAGCCGCCGGGTCCGTTGTGCAGCGCATCGGCCAGGCGCTCGCCGGTGGCCACCATGTCCTGGATCTGCTGCGCCGTCATGGGTGTGCCTTGCCTGGCGGCGTGGGCCGTCAGGCGCTCCATCACGCCGGGGGTGCTCAGGATGCCGCCCGGCAGGGGCTGGCGTAGCTGCGCCAGGGCGGGGTTGGCGTTCTCGAAGCGCCGGTCCGACGCTGGCTCCAGCAGCTTCTGGTTGATGAGGCGCGGAATCTGCAGCAGGGCACGCGTCGTCACGACCGCCGCGAGTCCGGCCAACCCCAGAGGAATCATCACCGGGGCGAGCACGATGCCTGCCAGCACCTTGGCACCGGTCTTGAAGAAGTTCCTGGCCTTGTCGGCCAGGCCGAGAGAGGTATCGCGTGGCTGGCCGTCACCCACCTGGATCTGCCGACCCGCCAGCGCGCCCGCGCCCTGCCGGGCCGGGCCCACGCCCTGGGGCGCTTGCTGCTGGCCCTGGGGGACCTGGACGTTGCCTTGCGGCTGGAGGTTGATGCCGCCCAGCCCCGTGGGGGGCAGGCCGTGGCCCGGGAGAATGGCACTCATGGTGTGTGCTCCTTCAAGAGGGGTTAGGCGCGCATGGCGAACGAAGGGGGCAGCAGCGTTCCACCGTCGCCCTCCGGCGTGCCTTCTACAAAGGCCTTCCAGAATGCGGCGGTGTCCACGAAGCCACCGAGCAGGGCGGCCAGGGACTCACCGCCCAGGTTGTCGTCGATGGCGATGCGCCCGCACAGCGTCACCGCGCCGGTGGCCTGCTGCACGCCGAGCGTGCAGCCGCCGGTGCCCACCCAGAAGTTGTTGGCTTCGAGAAGGGTGCGCGCGATGCGCCCCAGGTGCTCGGGACTGGGCGTGCCCAGCGTGGTGAAGAACAGCACATCGCCGCTCACCGGGCTGCCTTCGAGCTGCAGGCCGATGGGGAAACCGTCGATGAGCACCTCCTCGGTGTGCAGCAGGGCTTCGCTCTCCAGCCCCACGTGGTGGGCAAATTCCTTCAGGACTTCTTCGTAGCTCAGTCTCATGGGGACTCCAGTGCATTTGACGTGTAATTTGTCCCTGTGGGTAACCGCAAGTGCCCCGAAGGTTCCATGAGCCGCCGGTGGGTTCAGTTTGCGGCGGCCTGGCCGGGCACGTTGATGACCTCGGCCACATTGAGCAGCAGCATGGGCGGGTACAGCTCCAGCGCCTGCACCGTGCGCATGTTGATGAGGAGCGAGAAGCGTTGCAAGGTGGACGCGGGAATGTCCTGCGCGTGTTTTTTCTCGACCAGGATCTGGCGCGCCATCGAGGCGGCATAGCGGCCTATGTTCGCGCCGTTGGAGAACAGGCCGAACATGCAGCCGGACTGCCGCACGATGCTTTCGGTGGCGCAGAAGGTGGGCAGCTTGTTCTCCAGCGCGGCGGCCGTGACCGCATCGCGGTGGGTGAAGGCCAGGAACGTGATCGGCCCCACGTAGAGGATGTCGGCCCCGCGCTCCGCCAGGCGCTTCACCTGGGGCGCGATCTGGCCAGGGTCGGGGCCGCCTGCGGGCAGCAGGGGCAAGGTGGCCTCGATCACCTCGAAGTTCTGCGACTTGGCGAGTTCCTTGAGCCGGTCGCGGATGATGGCCGAGTTGGGCTCCACAGGGTTGTGCAGGTAGCCTAGCTTGGCAAACGGGCGGTAGGCCCGGATGGCGTTGAGCTGCACCGGCAAGGGTGCCACGTGGCTCACGCCAGTGACGTTGCGCGACGGACGCTCCAGCGTTGGAATGAGTCCGGCACCCACGGGGTCGGTCACCTCGGTGAACACGATGGGAATGTCGCGGATTGAGCTGCCTGTCGGCTCGTCGTGGCGCCCCGCCAGCGCCAGAGTGGTGGGCGTGCCCCAGGCATAGATCAAATCCGGGCTGGCTGCGCGCACACGGTTGCGCAGGTCGGCCACGTCGTCAGCCTTGCCTGAGAAGCGGATGTTGACGTAGCGCACGGGTACGTCCTGCCGCTGCAGATAGCTGGCAAAGCCAGTTTCGATGTTTTGCTCATCGCGCGGCAGCACCATGGCGATGGTGTAGCGCGCTGTCTCCGCAGCGGCTACTGCAGCGCCGGTGGATTGCGCGTGGGTGGCGCCGCAGCCAAGGAGCAGCGCGGCGGCCAGTGCTTTGAGTGCTGTGGAAAGAAAGGACGACATGGGTGATTTCTCCTGTGCTCGGTCTCTCGCTATGAGGTAGCGCCCGCGCGCTGCACGCGCAGGCCCGCAGCCAGGCCCACGGTGGCCACTGTCAGCAGCACGCCGACGGCGACCACCGCGCCCGCGTAGCCGAAGGCCGTCACGGCTACGGCCGTCACGAACGGGGCGATGATGCTGCCCACCCGCTCGATCAGGCGGAATGCGGCCAGTGCCTGCTCGGGCGTAGCGGTCGCCCCGCTCTCCGGCTGGTGCTCGAACACCTCGGTGGTCAGCGCGATTTGCGGCGACGACTGCAGCGCCTGCCCGAAGCCGAGCAGCGCGCAGCAAGCCGCCATGCCCCAGACGCCGCCAAGCAGCGGCAGCGACAGGCAGGCAGCCACGCTCAGCACGCCGCCGAACACGATGAAGGGTTTGCGCCGGCCCAGCAGGTCGGACCAGTGCGCGACCAGCGTTGCGGTGGACGCAAAGCACAGGAAGTACAGCAGCAGTACCCGGCCCGCAATCGCTGGAGGCTGCTGCAGCTCGCTCATGTACAGCGGTACCACCACCGACAGCACGGTCACGGCCACCAGGCGGCCAGGAAGGGCGGAGCCCAGGATCACGCACACCGCACGCGGCTCGCGCAGCACGGCCCAGTAGCCGCGCCACCCACCCGTCGTCGCCAAGCCTCGTTGCACCGCCTGCGCGCTGGCCGGGGCGAGCGACAGACGCATGGCAGCCATCAGGGCTGCGGCCATGCACAGTGCACACGCCACAAAGCCCGCCACGTCGCCCGCACGCGCAGCGATCATGCCGCCGAACGGTGGGCCGACGATGCCCGCCGCCACGATGGCGGACGCCACCTCGGCCAGCCCGCGCGCGCGCTGCTGGGGTGGAGTGATGCGTACGATGGCCGTCTGCACCAAGATCAGCGCCAGCCCGTAGGCCGCGCCCCCCGCGGAGCGCAGCGCGATGAGCGCCCAGGCGTCTTGGGCCCATGATGTGGCGGCCAGCGCGAACATGCCCACCAAGGCTGAAAGCACCAGGCTCCAGCGCAGGTCGAAACGCTTGGCCAGCGCGGGACCTGCGGGCTGTGCCAGGGCTAGTGTGGTCATGAAGGCCGCTACGGGCAGCCCGGCGACCATGGTGGACGAGAGCGAGGCGTCGAAAGGCCGCATCTCGCTGGCGAACACTGTGAAAAAGGGGCGCAACAACTCTTCCGACAAGGCCACCAGGAACACCGTGAGCCGTAGCAACGTGAGCTGGCTGGCCACGGCCGACGGCATGGACGACGTGGCTTGCGCATGCGTACCGCCCTGGCTGCTCTCTAGGGCTTCCACCAACTGGATGCTGCATTCAGCTGCGTCACGCCTGTGCGCCTGTGCTGCGTCTGCAGGTACGACGTGGCGGCGTTGCCAGCGCAACTGCACGCGCTGCCATCCGCGTGCCTGGGCAAAGGCCGCCAGCGGGTACAGCAGCGACTTGCGCCACAGGCCGCGCGAGAGTTCTCGTACCAGAACGGCCGCAATGACCAGGGCCAGAACCAAGTCCAGCAGCATGCCGCCGAGCTGTCGGTTCACGTAGTCCGACGGATAGCCCACGACGATGCGGCCGCCGTCGCCTGTCACATTCACGGAGCGCAGTGAGAAATCTTCCCCGCCGCCCTTGCGCTGTGCGGCGGGAACGTCCACACCCCAGGTGGCGTGGATGGGGGGGGCGTCGCCCCGGCGCAGGGCCAGATAGCTCAGTTCGGGGGCTTTGGCAAGCTGCTTGCGGAACAGTTCGTCGATGCCGGCCAGGCCACTCCAGGGCACGCCCGAGGCCAGTGCGCGCGCGACCTGACCCGACAGCGTGTGGCCCACTGCATCGGCGTTGCTCTGGATCTGCAGGGTGACAAACGGGCGTGCGGCCTCGCGGGCAATCCACACCATGACCGATGGAGCCGCTATGCCGGACAGCAGCAAGGCGATCCACAGGGGGTGGCCGTACCGCGTCGTCTTGCGTGCGTCGCAGGTGCGCTGCACGGACTCCATCACGCGTGAGCTCCAGCGTACCAGCGCCCACCAGGTCAGGAACAGCGTGCCGAAGATCAGTGGCAGGGCCTTCAGCACCATACTGGTCGCTGCATCATGGGCCTGCTGTCGCACGGGGCCTGGGTCTATCACCGCCCAAAGGGTGGCGGCCGGCGCTCCCGTGGAGTCGAACATGGCCGTGCCCACGAAGACGCCGCGCGCGGTGGTGCGCACGCTGGGCGGGTGGTCAGGCCCGCCGCTGAGCAGGGGCGCGCTCCAGCGCGCGTCAATGGCCGTGCGCAATGCCTCGTCGCCCGCCATGGCCACGGGGTCGCCACGGTTGGTCTCGACGAAGACCGCGCGCAGGGACTGGTCCTCGGACTGCATACGCTGTAACCGCTCCACCAGCGATGTCTGGTCCGCCACGGCAACGCCGAACTGCATGCCGCGTTCGCCCTCGTCAGTCACCTGCTGCACGAGCCGGACCACGCGGTCCTGGGAAAGCTGGGTCAGCAACTGCTCGGTGCGCCAGACAATCAGCACCAGCGAGAGCCCGAACAGCGCCAGGGAGAAGATAGCGGCGAATACCAGTGACTCGCGGCGCAGGCGCGGCCGCAGGGTTGCAAGGCCTATGATGGCTGCCGCGCCGTCATGGGCGCTGGGGACAGGGCGAATGTCGTCACTCATGGGCAATTGCCTTTTCCTGCGGGGTGCATGTGGCGCTGTATGGCTTTGCAATGCGTGGGTTGTCGTGCAAACTCGCAGCCTTTCCGATGGAGTCGCTGGTTTGCCGTCGTCGATACCACTCTTGCCCCCCGCTTTGTCGCCCGATGCCGCTTTCGCGAATCTTCCTGAATTGCGCACCCGCATCCTGGCGCTCGACGACTTTCCTGCGTGGAGCTCCCTGCGCGATACGGTCATTGCAGCTTTGCCCAACCCTGATTTCTATGTGCGCGAAGACGACGAACAGGGTTTTTTTGCTGCCCACACCGAGCCCCGGGGTGAGACCATCGGCGTTTTCTCCCACGGTGTGTTGGTGGCCTATGCGATGGTCGGGTTTCCCGAACCCGATGCCGCCGATAACCTCGGGGTCGTGACCGGCCTGCAGCCCGCCCGCCATGCCCTGGTGACCCATCTGTCGAGCTGCATGGTGCTGTCGCCCTGGCGCGGCAAAGGCCTGCAGCGCACGCTGCTGGTGGCGCGCCTGGCACTGGCGCACGCGCGCGGTCGGCCGTTGTGCATGGCCATGGTGTCCCTGCACAACCACAGCAGCCGGCACAACCTGCTGCGGCAGGGGCTGCACATCGCGTGGACGGGGATGATCGACGGCCTGCAGCGCCATGTGGCCATGATCGACCTGCAGCATGGGCTCCACTTCGACATGGGCGATGAAAAACTGTTGTTCAGCGACGATTTCCCTGCGCTGCAGCAGGCTGGTGCGGAGGGCTATGCAGGCATTGGCGAGTTGCGCGACGCTGCTGGTGTGCGACTGCGGTACGTGCGGCACCTGCATCACGACCGGGCTCCCTGGTAGGTGATCGCGACGACAGTGATGTCGTCGGCCTGCGCAGCGCCGGCTTCGAAGTTGCGTACGGCCTGAACCACGCGCTGCGGAACGCCTCCGGCATGGCCCTTGTGCACCGGGTCGGCACCCACGGCCACCATGGCGTCGAGCAATGCCTGATCGCCAAACAGCACGCCCTCGGCGTTGTTGGCCTCGGTCACGCCATCGGTATAGAGCAGCAGGGTTTCGCCTGGAGACAGCAGGGTTTCTCCTTCGGTGTATTCCTGACCTTCCATGACCGCCAGCGCCATGTTCGAACCCCGCTCAAAGAAGCTGGCCTGGCCGTCGCGCAGGCGCACGGGCGGGTTGTGGCCAGCGTTCACATAGGTGAGCTTGCCACTGCGCAAGTGCAGTACGCCGTAGAACACGGTGACGAACATCATCTGGTCGTTCTCGGCGCAGAGCTGGTCGTTCAGCGCTGCGATGGTCGCTCCGGGGAAGCGCAGGAACAGTGCGTTGCTCTTGAGCAGAGTGCGCGAGATAGCCATGAAGAAGGCGGCAGGAACGCCCTTGCCCGAGACATCGGCCACGACCAAGGCCAGGTGCTCGTCGTCGATCGGGAAGTAGTCATAGAAGTCGCCCCCCACCTCCTTGGCCGGAATCATTGTGGCCGCGATGTCGATCTCACCCAGATCCGGCGCTGAACGCGGCAGGATGGATAGTTGCATCTGGCGTGCGATTTCCAGTTCCTGTTGCAAGCTGGCGAGCATGGCTTGCGTCTGCACGGCCGCCTGCAGATCGCGCAACAGCTTCAGGAGGCGGCTTTGCTGTGTGCTGACCAGTCCGGACATGCGGCCCAGAATCCCTGCCAACTCGGCCAACTGATTCGTGCTGCCCGGTGGCACTATCTCGGAGCCCCCTGTCGGCGCTTCCGACCGGGTGCTCAGCGCTGCCAGGATTTCCTCGCGTGATGTGGGATCCAGGCTTTCTGCCAGGGCGCGCAGCTGGTCCCGGATCAGGCGCTCCTGCTGTTGGCGCGTGCGGATGCGCTCCTGCCGCAGGGTCTCGAGGTTCAGCAGCTCCGAGCGGATGGCCACCACCCCGCGGGCAATGGCCCCGGACTCGTCCTCGGCCTCTTCCTCGCCGTCGTCCAGCGAGGCGTCCGTGGCGCCGCTGGCCAGTGCCTTGAGCACGCCCACGGAGCGGGCGAGCGGTTCCATGGCATGCTGCATGTAGGCCGCGAGTCCCAGCACCACCAGCGCGGCGAACAGCAGGGCGCCGCCGGCCGCGGCCCCGTTGAAGAACCGGTCGGAGTGGTACTGCGTGGTCACGTCCTGCATCCACACCAGGGCGCCCACCACGCGCTTGTCGGGGTTCGTCACGGGCTGGCTGATCAGCTGCAGCGCGCCCTGGCCGGCCGCGCCGGCAGACGGCACGGGCATGATCAGCGCCTGCGGGGAGCGCACGGGCACCACGGCGGCGGTGGCCGCCAGCCCGCCGGTCCGGGTGCCCAGCGTTTCCTTGCCGCGCATGTTCACCAGGAAGATGTCCCCGCCCAGGTAGGCGGCCAGCTCCGGCAGCCGCTGCGCCACGTCCTGGCCGATGGCCAGGGCCCCGCCCTCGAAGCCGCGCACCACCACCCAGTCGTACTGCCGGGGCGCCACCTGGCTCAGTCCGCGCACGCCAGAGGGCGCATCCATGGCGGCCTTGACCCAGCCGTATTCGGCCAGCGGCTGGGGGTCGAAGCCGGGCTCCGTGGTGGACAGCAGGCCGCCGGCCGGCCCGAGGATGTCGATGCGCAGGCCCGGCGCCTGGCGCACGGCATGGGCCAACAGGGTGTCGATGCGCTGCTGCGCGCCGGGTGCCTGCAGGTTGCGGAACGACGGGTCCTCCAGCAGCTTGCGCGCGAGCGCATCCTGCCGGTCCAGGTTCTCGTTCTGCAGCTTGTCCCAGGCGATGCGCTGGCTCTGCAACAGCGCTTCGTTGTAGCGCTGGGCCCAGCGCTGCTCCCCCAGCCAGCCCATCATGCCCAGGGCCATCACCAGCAAGGCCATGGCCAGCAGCAGGATGAACATGATGCGGCGCTTAAGCTGCATCGCCATCCCTCCGCGCCGGTTGCCAGGGCCGCACGCCGGGCTGTGCCCACCAGCTCGCCAGCAGGGCCAGCGTGGCAACGAGTCCCAGGCTGGCCGGCGGCCCGCCCACGGCGGCGAGGCCCGCCGCCAGCAGGACGCCGACGGCCGCCCCCAGGAGCATGGCCGATGCAGACAGATGCAGCGTGCGCTGGGTGGAGGCCATGGCATGCCCGAGCAGGTAGGCCGTGAGCAGGGCCGCGGCCGCCAGCGCGGGCGCCTGCCAGGCCGCCGTGTCCGGCACGAGCAGCACCAAACCGTTCAGGACGGCCGCCAGGGCCAACGCCGCGCCCTTGTGGCGCCGCCTGCGCAGCGGGTCCAGCAGCCCCAGCAGCACGCCCACGCCCAGGGCGCAGGCAACGGCCGCATCGGCCAGGCTGTGCGGCACGGTGGTGCCCGCCATCCAGCCTTGCGCCACCAGCAGCCCCGAGGCGGTGGCGATGCCGGCCGCGATGCCCCAGTCCCGGGCCGCGGTCGCGGTGGCCGCCTGGGCGCTCACGCGGTGGCGCCAGGGGCTGCGCGGCTCGTTCCAGCGCATCAGCAGAAAGCCGGCGCACAGCAGCGGCAGGGTCAGCGCCAGCACGCCATGGAACCCGCCCAGCGCCGCGAACGTCACCGAGCCCAGCGCGGGGCCCAGCCAGACGGCGACACCCAGCCAGGCGCCCAGCGTGGCCCGGTGCCAGCGGGGCATCGCATGCTTGAAGTCCTGGCGGCGCGGCGCCTGCTCCACCGTCGTGCAGGCCGCCAGCGCGGCGCCCGCCAGGGCGCCGCAGCACAAAGCCGTGCCGGCCAGGACCTGGAGCGGGCCCTGGTCGGCCAGAACGCCGCTGGCCATGAGAACGGCCAGCACGCCCAGCCCCGCGCAGGCGGTGAACAGGACCGACAGCACCGGCCAGCGCCTGCCTTGGGTGACCCAGGCGGCCACGGCGGCCGCGGCGGTGAAGAGGCCGGGCAGGAGCACCGTACGGCCCAGCGCCGTCTCGAAAGCGGCGTTCGATGCGGAGGCCGCCAGCCCGAGCAGGGCCACGGCGCTCAGGGTGACGAGCAGGCTGATCCAGAAGGCCTGGGCCTCTGCCGCCACCACGCGCACCTGGGTGAGGCCGTGCTCGGCGAAACGGTGGCTGCCCTGGGCTTCGGCGAGCAGCATGTCCAGGTATTCGCGGCGCTGCGCCTGGGGCTCGGTCTGGCGCAGGGACGATATGAGCCGGCGGACCCGCGTCAGGGTCTCGTGCACGCCGCGCACGGCGTGGCCCAGCTGCTGGGCGCGCAGGTCGAAGCCGCGCCGGTGCGGCAGCACTACCGAGCGGTCATAGCGCCCGCTGGCGATGGCGCGCATGGCCAGCCGCACGGCATGGTTGCGCAGCTTCACGCCCTGCGCCTCCGAGAAGCGGGCCGCCAGATACGCAAGCGCCGCCAGCAGCAGCACGGTGGGCAGCAGCAGGATGGCCGCCGAGCGCACGAACGGCCCCGGGCCGCTCTCCTGCAGCGTGAGCCGCACGATGCCCCGGAACTCGCCGTGCACCACGACGGGCGCGTCCGCCATGGTGCCCGCGGGCTCGCGGGCGGGCTTCTCGCGTTCGGTGAACCACAGCACCTTGCCGGGCCCTTGCAGGAGCGCGATCGACTGGATTTCCGCATGTGCCCCCAGCCGCTGGTTGAACAGCGCCTCCACGCCCACCAGGGCGTCCAGCGGAATGCCGATGTCCAGCGCATGGCCGATGCGCTGGCTCAGCGAGTCCGCCATGAGCTGGGCGCGCACGCGTTCGCTTTCCTGCCGCATGCCGCGCAACTGCTCCTGCGTGTTCCAGGCGAGGACCGCCGCCGCCAGCAGCAG
>Ga0116180_1001204_pt1 | contig 22325 bp, 18 predicted proteins | sample AD_UKC073_MetaG_FD_89804 | JGI IMG/M metagenome (GOLD analysis project Ga0116180, IMG submission 89804) | Active sludge microbial communities of municipal wastewater-treating anaerobic digesters from USA - AD_UKC073_MetaG | ecosystem: Engineered > Bioreactor > Anaerobic > Digestate | place: USA...
ACCTTGTCGTCCGAGAACACCTGCGCGACGTGCCCGATGCCGCGGTGCGAATAGAAGTCGCGGCCATCAAGGCTGACGATGCCGACCGCTTCCTGGCCCCGGTGCTGGAGGGCATGGAGCCCCAGCGCGGTCATTGCGGCGGCATCCCTGGTGCCGATCACTCCGAAGATCCCGCACTCCTCGCGGAGTTTGTCGCCATCCGGATCGAGGAAGGGGTGCGTGAAGTTCATTGTGGAATCGCCCTGGCCGGTGCTGTGCGTGTGGGGGCGCATTTGGGCTTTGCGGCCGATTAAAGCAAGGGGAAGGGGCATTGCCCTCGGCAGCCTATCCCCCTAAATCCCCCGAACCGACCCATTCGCCGTGAACGTGGCCCTGCAGAAGGCATCAGCTTGATCCTCTCCCCTTTCGAATGGACCATCGCCAAGCGTTACATGCTGCCGGGTCGCGGCGAGGCGTTCATTGCGCTGGTCGCGGGCATCAGCCTGTTTGCGGTGACGCTGGGCGTGGCCGCGCTGGTCATCGTGATGAGTGTGATGAACGGCTTTCGCGCCGAACTGTTCGACAAGATCGTCGGCCTCAATGGCCACGCGATCATCCAGGGCTACGGCGGGCGGCTCGACAACTGGCAGCAGGTGCTGGACCAGGCCCGCAAGGTGCCGGGCGTCAAGCGCGCCTCGCCGCTGATCGAGCAGCCGCTGATGGGCGCGGTCAACGGGCGGGTCGAACTGATCTTCGTGCGCGGCAACACGCAGGAGGACATCAACCGCATCGCGCCCAAGGTGATCGACGGTTCGCTGAAGGACCTGCGGGTCGATTCCGGCAATGTCGCGATAGGATCGCAGCTGGCCGCCAATCTCGGCGCGCGGGTGGGGGACACGATCACGGTGATCAACCCGCAGGGGCGCTCCACCCCGTTCGGCACCGTGCCGCGCCAGATCGCCTATCGCGTGGCCGCGATCTTCGAGATCGGGGTCTATGACTATGACGAGCGCTTCGTGGTCATGCCGATGCAGGATGCGCAGACCCTGCTGCTGCTGGGCGACAGCGTGGGCATGATCGAGGTGCAGGTCGATGATCCGGACGTGGCCGCCGAAACGCTCGCTCCGCTGGGCGAGCAGCTGGCCGGGCGCGCCGTGGTGAGCGACTGGAAGACGATCAACGCCAGCCTGTTCGAGGCGCTGGCGGTGGAGCGGGTGGCGATGTTCGTCGTGCTGTCGATCATCGTCCTGGTCGCGGTGTTCAACATCCTGTCCTCGCTGATCATGCTGGTGCGCGCCAAGACCCGCGACATCGCGATCCTGCGCACCATGGGGGCGACGCGGCGATCCTTGCTCAAGATCTTCGTGACCATCGGTTTCGTGATCGGCGCGCTGGGGACGGTCGCCGGGCTGGGGCTGGGCTTCGTGTTCCTGTTCTTCCGCCAGTCGATCGTGCGGGGGATCGAACTGGTGACGGGGCAGAACCTGTGGGATCCCTCGATCCGCTTCCTTACCGAACTGCCCGCGCGCAGCGATCCGGTGGAAATCGCCCTGATCAGCGTCATGGCGCTGGTGTTCAGTTTCCTCGCCACGCTTTACCCGGCCCTCAAGGCGGCGAGCACCGATCCCGTGCAGGTGCTGCGCTATGAATAGTCCTGTCGTCCAGCTTTCGGGCCTGACCCGCAGCTTTGAGCAGGGCGGGGTGCGGATCGACGTGCTGCGCGGGGTGGACCTCGCGATCCAGCCGGGCGAGATCGTCGCCCTGCTGGGGCCATCGGGTTCGGGCAAGTCGACCATGCTTCAGGCGGTCGGCCTGCTGGAAGGCGGCTTTGGCGGCAGCATCGCGATCTGCGGGACCGAGGCGAGCGCGCTGAACTCTGACGAGCGCACGACGCTGCGGCGGGAGCGGATCGGTTTCGTTTACCAGTTCCACCATCTGCTGCCCGATTTCTCCGCGCTGGAGAACGTGGTCCTGCCGCAGCTGGTGGCGGGCAAGGGGCAGGCCGAGGCCGAGGCGCGGGCGCTGGAACTGCTTCAGGCGCTGGGCCTTGGCGCGCGCACCGATCACCGCCCCAGCCAGCTTTCGGGCGGCGAGCAGCAGCGCGTGGCCGTGGCCCGCGCGCTGGCCAACAAGCCCGCGCTGGTGCTGGCGGACGAGCCGACCGGCAATCTGGACGAGGCGACCGCCGACAAGGTGCTGGCCCAGTTCCTTGAACTGGTGCGCGGCGCGGGCAGCGCGGCCATCGTCGCCACCCACAACGAGCGGCTGGCGCTGGCGATGGACCGGGTGCTGCGGCTGCACGAGGGCAGGCTCGAATAGCGGCGGGCCGGGCACCCTTTGCGGCTTCCCGCGTTTAGCGATGGGGGCAGCGAAAGGAACAAGCCCATGGCCAATTCACCCACCACGTTTCGCGGCGAACCAGCCGGGCCTGATGGACCGGACTGGGACCACGCCGCATCGCTGCACCGGGCCGACGACGGCGGCGGGGTTCTGGGCGATTTCAAGGCGATCCGCCATGGGACGATTGCCGAACTGGTCGCCCTGGTAATGGCCTTGCCTGAGACCGACCGCTCCCGTTATGCCGTGATCAAGGAGGGCGCGCGGCAGCTGACGCACAAGGAAATCGCCGAACTTGCCGCCCGCCTGGACTTTCCGGGGAGACAAGAATGAACGATCCGCGCACGATTGCCGATTTCACGGCCAAGCGCCCGAATGGCGAGGAAATCAGCCTCGCCGACAAGCTGGGCAAGGTGGTGCTGGTGGTCAACACCGCCAGCAAGTGCGGCTTCACGCCGCAGTACGACGGGCTTGAGGCGCTGTGGCGCAAGCACAAGGACCAGGGGTTCGAGGTCATCGCCTTCCCCTGCAACCAGTTCGGCGGTCAGGAACCGGGCGATGCCGACCAGATCGAGGAGTTCTGCAAGGTCAACTTCGGCCTGTCGTTCCCGCTGATGGGCAAGGTCGAGGTCAACGGCCCGGGCGCCTCGCCGCTCTACGACTGGATGAAGCAGGCGGCGCCGGGCGTGATGGGGACCAAGTCGGTCAAGTGGAACTTCACCAAGTTCCTGATCGGCCGCGACGGCAAGGTGGTGCGCCGCTACGCCCCGACCGACAAGCCGGAAGCGCTGGAACAGGACATCGCCGCGCTGCTGTGATGCTCGGCTGGTGAACAGGGGGCTGCGCTGGCAGCCCCCAGAGTTTTACTTGCCCAGGCCGGTCAGTGCCGACTGATCGACCGCTCCGACCGCGGCTTTCAGCTCATCGATCGACCCGGCCTCGCCTTCCGCCTCGACCATGAAGCGGTTGGCGACAACCCGGCCAAAGCTGCCGCTGCCTTCGCGGCGATCCCACTTTTCGGACTGCATTTGCCCGTCGACCGTGCCGGTGCGTTCATAGCCGTCGGCGGTCTCCTTGTTCTCTTCGACCCCCAGCGCCGCGCCGATTCCGGCAAGCGCGCCCATACCGCCCATGTCGACGATCTTGAGCGTGATGGTCTTGTCGCCGGAGGTATAGGTGCCTTCCGCCGTGCTGCCCATTTGGCCCATGGCCGAGCTTTCGACGGCGGTGCGCTGATAGCCGCTCAGCGAGGCGGGCAGCAGCGCCTGGAGCTGCGCCGGGCTGGCTGCCTTGATCTCGCCATTGGCCATGGCTTCGGCCTGCTTGCTGGCTTCCTCGATCTTGCCGGTGTCGATCGTGCCGCCGCCGGGCAGCTTGATCTTCACCTCGTCATCAGAGCCGATGGTCGATCCGGCAAGGCCGAACAGCCCGGTTACGGCCGCTGTCACCGGCGCGGTCACCAGCATGAAGACGATCCCGGCCAGCACGGTGACGGCCGTGAAGCCCGCTGCCTTGGCCTGCGGCACCTTCAGCAGCGGCGTGACGCCGGTGTAGAGCAGGTAGAGGCTGTAAAGCCCGACGATCCCCAGGAGCCCGAACCACGGAACCAGCTGGAAGATGCCCGCCAGCCAGGCTGCCGTCATCGACCAGATCACCAGCTTGAAGGCGGCGGCGCGGCTTGCTTCGCCCTCGAACTTCGGGGCCAGCCAGTCCGCCACCAGCCCCAGCACGACGACCGAAACCAGCGCGAGCAGGTAGGACACGACCATGGTCGCGATCCCGCCGACCAGCGACGGCGAGTAACTGATGCCGAGCGCGCCATAGCCGAACAGCTGGCCGTGCAGGAACTGGCCGACCGGTCCGATCGCGGCGAGGGGAACGGCAAGGCGCACGAACAGGTCGCCCGGCGTATCACGCTCTGCGGCGATGGCCGGCCAGGTTTCGAGCGGTTTCATGATGAGTGACTTGATGCGCTGGACCAGCGACGTGCTGCTGCCCGGAGCGCCTGGTATTTCGGCCATGGTCTGTTTCCCCAATTCGTGAAGCTAGACGAAGCGGCCCGTATTTTTGCTCATAGGACCACACTTGTCGCAGCTTGGCCAGCCGCGCCGCGCTTTTCCCCAGACCGTCGGGGCTGGCGCTTGATTGGAACGGGGCCGCGCGCAATATTCGGTGGACGATGGCTTACGAACCCTTTGTCCCCCTGCGCGTGCTTTCCAGCTACTCGATGCTGGAGGGCGCGATCGATCCCAAGGGCTTCGGCAAGCTGGCCAAGGAACGCGGCTTTCCGGCAATCGCGGTGACGGACCGCAACGGGCTCTACGGCGTGATGTCCTTCGCCAGCGGGTGCAGGGATGTCGGCGTGCAGCCAATCACCGGCACCACGCTGGCCGTCCAGCGCGAAACCAATGGACCGATCGACTGGCTGGTGCTGCTGGTGCAGGACGAGGCGGGCTGGCTGAACCTGTGCCATCTGGTCAGCAAGGCACACCTCGATCGGCCGCTGGAGCTTGATCCCCATGTCACGCTGGAGGACTTGCGGGGGCATTCGGACGGCCTGATCGCGCTGACCGGCGCAGGCGACGGGGCGCTGGTGCGGCTGCTGGCCGAAGGGCGGCAGGACGCGGCGGAAGCTTACTGCGAAAAGCTGGAAGCGCTGTTCCCGGGACGGCTCTACATCGAGGTTGCCCGCCGCAACGAAGCGAACGAGGAGGCTGCCGAGGACGCGCTGATCGAGCTGGCCTATGCTCGAAACCTGCCCCTGGTCGCGACCAATCCGGCAAGCTTTGCCGAACCCGGTTTCCACGGCGCGCATGACGCGATGCTGTGCATCGCCAATTCCACCCACGTCGACGCGCCGGAGCGGCCGCGCTCCAGCCGCGAGGCCTGGGTCAAGTCCGCGCCGATGATGGCCGAGCAGTTCGCCGACCTGCCCGAGGCCACGGCCAACACCCTGATCATCGCCCAGCGCTGCGCCTATGCCCCGCCCAAGCGCAAACCGCTTCTGCCGAGCCTTGCCGGTGACGCGGCGGGCGAGGCGCAGATGCTGATCGACGATGCCCGTGCGGGGCTGGAACGGCGGCTGGCACCCTATGGCGAGATGGAAGCGGCGGAGCGGCAGGCCTATTTCGACCGGCTCGATTTCGAGACCGGGATCATCAACAAGATGGGCTTTGCCGGCTACTTCCTGATCGTGGCCGACTTCATCAAGTGGGCCAAGGACAACGGCATTCCGGTGGGGCCGGGGCGCGGTTCGGGCGCGGGCAGCCTCGTCGCCTGGTCGCTGACCATCACCGACCTCGATCCGCTGAAGCTGGGCCTGCTGTTCGAACGCTTCCTCAACCCGGAACGCGTTTCGATGCCGGACTTCGATATCGACTTCTGCGAAACCCGGCGCGGCGAGGTGATCCGTTACGTCCAGCGCAAGTACGGGCACGATCACGTCGCGCAGATCATCACTTTCGGCAAGCTCAAGGCCCGCGCCGTGCTGCGCGATACGGGCCGCATCCTGCAGATGAGCTATGGCCAGGTCGACCGGCTGTGCAAGATGGTGCCCAACCATCCGACCGACCCCTGGACCCTGCCGCGCGCATTGAACGGCGTGGGCGAGTTCAAGCGCGAATACGACAACGACGACGAGGTTCACCGCCTGATCGACCTGGCGGTGCAGCTCGAAGGCCTGCCGCGCAACAGCTCTACCCACGCGGCGGGCGTGGTGATCGGGGACCGCCCGCTGGCGCAGCTGGTGCCGCTATACCGCGATCCGCGTTCCGACATGCCGGTGACCCAGTTCGACATGAAATATGTCGAGGATACCGGCCTCATCAAGTTCGACTTCCTGGGCCTCAAGACGCTGTCGGTGCTGCGCAAAGCGCTCGACCTGCTGGCGCGGCGCAGCATTGCCATCGATCTGGAGAAGCTGCCCTGGGACGATGCGGAGGTCTACGAGCTGCTTCAGTCGGGTGACACGGTGGGCGTGTTCCAGCTTGAATCCGAAGGCATGCGCCGCACGCTGGCGGCGGTGAAGCCGACCAATTTCGGCGACATCATCGCGCTCGTCTCGCTCTACCGTCCGGGCCCGATGGACAACATTCCGCTGTTCGGGCGGCGCAAGAACGGCGCGGAAAAGATCGAGTATCCGCACGAGAAACTGGCGGGCATCCTGGCCGAAACCTACGGCATCTTCGTCTACCAGGAACAGGTCATGCAGGCCGCGCAGATCCTTGCGGGCTATTCGCTCGGTGACGCTGACCTGCTGCGCCGCGCGATGGGCAAGAAGGTCCAGGCGGAAATGGACGCGCAGCGCCAGCGCTTCGTCGATGGCTGCAAGGAAGTGTCGGGGATCGACAAGGCCAAGGCCAACGAGCTGTTCGACTTGATCGACAAGTTCGCGGGATACGGCTTCAACAAATCCCACGCCGCCGCCTATGCGCTGCTCGCCTACCAGACGGCCTGGCTGAAAACGCATTACCCGCACGAATTCTACGCCGCCTCGATGTGCTTCGACATGCACCAGTCGGAAAAGCTGGCGGTGTTCGTCGACGACATGCGCCGCAACGGGATCGAATGCGCCGGGCCAGACGTGAACCGCAGCGAGGCCGAATTCATGGTCGAGCAGACGGACGAGGGCTATGCCGTGCGCTATGCTCTGGCGGGCATCCGCAACGTCGGCGAAAAGGCGATGGACGCGCTGGTGGCCGAGCGTGAGGCCAATGGCCCATTCACTAGCCTTGAAGACCTGTTCCGCCGCGTGCCGCCCGGCGCGATGAACCGCCGCGCGCTGGAAGGGCTTGCCGCATCGGGCGCGTTCGACGGCCTCGAGCCCAACCGGGCCAAGGTGCTGGCCAGCGCCGACATGCTGCTGGCCGTCGCGGATGAAGCGGCGCGGACCCGCTCCAGCGGCCAACACGGCCTGTTCGGGGGCGAGGACCACGCCGCCCCCGCGCTGCGCCTTGCCGAAGTGGAGCCCTGGCCCAAGTCCGAGCAGATGGCGAAGGAGCGCGAGAATTTCGGCTTCTACTTCGCCGCCCATCCGGTGGAGCAGTGGCGCGCGGTCGCCTCGGCCAACGGCGCGCGCTCCTATGCCAGCCTGATGGAAACCGGGGTGCCGGGCGGCGGGCGGATGCCGGCGGTGATGGCGGCGATGGTCGAGGGCGTGCAGCGCCGCAAGACCAAGCGCGGCAACGATTTCGTGGTCGCGGAATTTTCCGACAATTCCGGCCAGTTCTCCGCCTCGTGCTTTGAAGAGACGCTGGTCGAGCCGATGCTGCAATGGGCGAAGGATGGCACCTGCCTGCTGCTCTCGGTCGAACTCGACGCGCCGAGCCCTGACGAGCCGCCGCGCGTGACGGTCCGTTCGGCCAAACCGCTGAGCGAGGTGAAGAGCGCGGGCTCGATGCTGCTCAAGCTTGATGTGTTGTCCGCCGATGGCTTGCAGGAGCTGGTCCAGACCCTGACCCGCGGCGAGGAAGGGCGCGGCGAGGTGCAGGTGCGGCTGCGGACCGGGCAGGGGACCGAGCCGCTGGTCCGGCTGGGGCGGGATTTCCAGCTGGACGGCGCTGTCGCGGAGCGCTTGGCAAGCGTCGAAGGGCTTGCCAATGTGTCGCTCAGCGCGCGGCGCGGGCAGGCGCACCTGCGGCTCGTCGCCTGAGACGCACAAGACCAAGACCAATCTGGAGAGAGAACCGAAATGCTGGGCGCAATGCAGGACTTCGACCTACGGGTCACCCATCTGATCGACCACGCCGCGCGCGAGCATGGCAGCCGCGAGATCGTGACCCGCTGGGCCGATGGCAGCGAAACGCGCACCAACTGGGCCGGTATTCGCCGCGACGCGCTGAAGATGACCCAGGCGCTGCGCAAGCTGGGCGTGCAGCAGGGCGACCGGATCGCCACCCTGGCGATGAACCACAGCCGCCACCTCGTCAGCTGGCACGGCGCGGTGGGCGTGGGCGGCGTGCTCCACACGATCAACCCGCGCCTGTTCGACGATCAGCTGGAATACATCGCCAACCACGCCGAGGACCAGGTCCTGCTCTATGACAAGGCCTTCGCCCCGATCATCGAGCGGATGAAGCCCAAGTGGGCCACGATCCGCCATTACATCTGCTTTGACGACGGCCAGTTCGAGGACTGGATCGGCGCCGAGGACGGCGAGACGACCTGGGCCTTCGGGGACGAGCGCGATCCGTGCATGCTGTGCTACACCAGCGGCACGACCGGCAATCCCAAGGGCGTGCTTTACGAGCACCGCTCGACCATGCTCCACGCGATCACCGGCCTGCAGCCTTCGATCTTCGATTTCGACGCGCGCAGCGTGATGCTGCCGGTGGTGCCGATGTTCCATGCCGCCAGCTGGGGCCTGCCCTGGTCGGGCGCGGCGGCGGGAATCAAGTTCGTGTTCTCGGCGGTCAACGATGCCGCCGTGCTGTGCGAGCTGATGAACCGCGAGAAGGTGACCCATTCCGCCGGCGTGCCGACCGTCTGGCTCGCCACCTTCCAGCACATGGACGCGACCGGCACGACCCTGCCGAGCCTGCGCCAGGCGATCATCGGCGGATCGGCCGCGCCGCGCTTCATGCTGGAGCGTCTGATGAAGGCCGGGGTGAACGTCGCCCACGCCTGGGGCATGACCGAGACCAGCCCGATCGGCACGACCGGCGCGAAGAGCTGGGACTGGGACGACCTGACCTTCGAGCAGCAGGTCGACGTCAAGCAGATGCAGGGCCGCGTGCCCTTCGGCGTGGAGTTGCGCACGGTCGACCTCGGCGACTCCTCGATCGAGTTGCCGCGCGATGGCAAGACCGCCGGGGCGCTGCAGGTGCGCGGGCCGTGGATCATCAAGCGTTACTTCAAGGCCGAAGGCGGCGCTGCCGTCTCTCCCGAACAGTGGTTCGACACCGGCGACGTCGGCATCATCCATCCCGACGGCACCCTGCAATTGACCGACCGGACCAAGGACGTGATCAAGTCGGGCGGCGAATGGATCAGCTCGGTCGAACTGGAAAACGCTGCCGTCGGCCACCCGGGCGTGGCCGAGGCTGCCGCCATCGGCATCCATCACCCCAAGTGGGACGAGCGCCCGATCCTGGTGGTCGTGAAGAAGGCCGGGGCGGACGTCACCGCACAGGAAATCCGCGATCACCTGGCCGAGCATGTCGCCAAGTGGTGGCTGCCTGACGCGATCGAGTTCGTGGACGAAATCCCGCACGGCGCGACCGGGAAGATCAGCAAGAAGGACCTGCGCGACCAGTTCCGCGACTACAAGCTGGAAGACGCGTGATGGCCGGCCATGTCGATCCCAGCCGCGAGAACTGGCAGCGCTTCAAGGACCTGCCGCGCGACCGGCCGATCCACATGCTCAACCTGATCAAGCTGCGCGATCTGGCGGAATATCCGGAAGGCCATCCCAACCACGGCAAGGGGCTGACCGGGGCGCAGGCCTATGACATCTACCGCGCCGGCTTCCAGAAGCTGGTCGCGGACGATGGCGCGGCGATGGTCTGGGAAGCGCCGCTGGAATGCGTCGTCACTGGCCCGGAAGGCGAATGGGACGAAGCCTTCGTCATGGGCTATCCCAACAGCGCCGCCTTCATGGCCATGGTCAAGAACGAGGACTATGTCCGCGACGTCGTGCCCCACCGCACGGCGGCGGTGGCCGACAGCCGCCTCATCCGGTTCGCGGGTTAGGTCGCTGGCCCTTGGTCCAGAAACTCGGCTAAGGAAACGTAACGGACAAGCCTAGCGTAATCGTCACCTTCAACTGAAATCAGGTCGCCAAGCTCCCACATGCCCCCCCGGTCGAAAATCTTGATTGTTCTTGGCTTGGCCAGCGGATCTTTGACCTCCAGAATGATGGCATAGGTCGGATTGCCTTGGCGCAGGCCCTCGATATGCCTCTGCCTTTCTCTGTAACCCGGGTGCGATTGCTTTTGTTCATAGGCAGCGTGGTTGATCAAACGGATGTATCGGCCGCCCTTGGCATCAATCGATTCATCCTTCCAAGCACGCACCACTGTTCGTCCGCATCTGCCATGCGCTCCCCATGACCAGCGCACATTGACCAAGGGAGCGCCGATTTGGCTGAAATGCTTGGTAATCGACATTGCCCAATGCCCTTTCGACTATCACGGCTTGCCGCGATTACTGATGCTTTAGAGCAACCGAAGTTGTCCTTCCGTTAAGGGCCGCACGAATTGCGTGCAGTCCAGCACCGGCTGCTCGCGGTTCAGGCCAAGGCGCTGGCAGGCGAGACGGAAGCGAGTGCGGAAGATGTCGGCCCAGATGCCCGAGGGCTTCATCCGGGTGAAGAAGCCGGGATCGTTGTCCCGCCCCTCTCGCACCGACTGGACGATCCCCATGACCTTGCCCGCGCGGTCGGGGTAGTGGACTTCCAGCCATTCGCGAAACAGAGGGGCGACCTCGTGGGGCAGGCGCAGCATGATCCAGCTGGCGGATTTCACCCCGCGCGCGGCGGCTTCTTCGAGGATGCCCTCGATGAACTCGTCGGTGATCGCCGGGATGATGGGGGCCACGGAAACGTGCGCTGGCACGCCCGCTGCCGCCAGCTTTTCCAGCGCGTCCAGCCGCTTGGCCGGGGCGCTGGCGCGCGGCTCCAGCTTGCCGGAGAGGACAGGATCGAGGCCGGTGACCGACAGCGCCACCGCCGTCAGGCCCAGCGCCGCGAGCTCACCCAGCAGGTCGAGATCGCGCAGCACCCGCGCGCTCTTGGTGGTAATCGTCACTGGGTGGCGCACTTCGAGGCACACTTCCAGCAAGCTACGGGTAATGCGATAGCGTTCCTCGATCGGCTGGTAGGGATCAGTGTTGGTGCCCAGGGCGATCGGGGCGGGGCGGTAGGATTGTTTCGCGAGCTCAGCGCGCAGCAGCTTTGCCGCGTCCGGCTTGGCGAACAGCCGGGTCTCGAAGTCCAGCCCCGGCGACAGGTCGTGAAAGGCGTGGCTGGGGCGGGCGTAGCAATAGATGCAGCCATGCTCGCACCCGCGATAGGCGTTGATCGAACGGTCGAAGGGGATGTCGGGCGAGGTGTTGCGGGCGATGATCGTCCGGGGGCGCTCCTCGATCACCGTGGTGCGCAGTTTCGGAAGCGGCCCGTCCACCCCCTCGCGCTCATCCAGCCAGTCGCCATCCGCTGCGCGCGCGGCAAGGCCGAAGCGCTGCGGGACTGCGGCCGACTGCGCGCCGCGTCCCCGGATGGGAATCGGAGCCATCCACGCATTAGAACATAATAAGAACAAGTCCGCAAGCCGAGGGGGCGACCGGACCCGCGCGTCAATCGCGGCGCACGATCGCTCCGTTCGCGGCCATGCGCACGGCCTGCGATCCGCTGAGGCCGGGGAAGGTCGGCCACAGACCCTGGGCGAGCGCCACGCGGCTTTCCGAAGGGCCACCCGCCTGCCGTTCGTACATCCAGTAATTGCGCATCACGATGTTCACGTAGCCGCGCGTCTCCCAATAGGGCACGCTTTCGATCCACAGCAGCGGATCGCCCTTGTCGCGGATTTCGGCATTCCAGCGCGTCACCGGGTTGAGGCCCGCATTATAGGCCGCCATCACCTTGGGCAGCAGCCCCTGGGTGCCGGGCGCATTCTTCAGCATCTGCATGTGACGCTGGCCGAAGGCGAGGTTGATCTCCGGCTGCGAAAGGTCGGACGGGCTGCCGGACACGCCCAGCGCGGCGGCATGGTCGCGCGCGGCGGCGGGCATGATCTGCATCAGCCCCTTGGCTCCTGCCGGACTGGTCACGCTGGTGCGGAACACCGATTCCTGCAGGGCATGGGCATAGACCAGCGCCGGATCGACCTGCCAGCCGTTGGCGGGCGTCCACTTGGGCGTCGGGAAGCGGGCGGCAGGTTCGGACTTGCCGCCGCGCGGGGCGTTGTAGGCCATCCACAGCTGGGTGGAGGGCAGGCCGAGATCCCGCGCCAGGCGCGACAGTGGCTGGTATTCGCCCGCATCGCCCAGCCGCGCCTCGTACCGCAGGATCTCGTCGGCAAGGCCGTCGCGGCCGATCTCGGCGAGTTGCACGGCGGTGCGGATATTGTCGCGGTCGCGCAGCGCCTGCCAGTCGTCCTGGCTGAAGTCCGGCGCTTCGTGCGTACGGGGCAGCGCCAGGCCCAGCTGCTCGGCGGCGAGCATGCCATAGAGCGTCTCGTCCATCCGCGCGGCGGCCTTCAGCGGGGCGCTGGCCTTTTCCGGCTGGCGGCAGCGCACCAGCGCGCGGGCCTGCCAGTACCAGGCGGCGGCGGTCAGTTCGCTGTTTTCCGAAGCGCTGGCGGTGCGGGCGAAGGCATCGGCGGCCCCGGTGCAATCGTCGAGCCGCCAGGCGGCAAGGCCTGCTGTCCACCAGCCTTCCGCCACCCACGGCCCCGCGCCGTCATTGGCGGTCTGGGCCAGGGCATAGGCATTGGCGTCGTCGTTCTCGATGTAGAAGCTCCACGCCACCTTGGCGCGCCATTCGGCCCGCGCCTGGGGGGAAAGCTGGGTGTCGATCCCGTCGAGCAGGGCCTTGGCCCCGGCGGGATCGTCGGCCTTGATCTTCGCCTGGATGCCGGCGGACACGGTGGCCGGCATGGTGCTGTCATTGGTGTCGCGCGGGCGGATGCGCTTGGCGCGGCTGGGCATCGAAACCAGCGGATTGGCCGAAGGGCGGGCCGGCACTACGCTGGCGCCGCGCTTCAGCGCCAGGGCGCCGATCTGCTCGGACTGGGGTAGCGCCGCGCCGCTTTCCAGCCACTTGCTCAGCGCGTCGAGTTCGATGCGCGGGGAAGTGGGGGCAAGGTAATATTCGGCCAGCGCGACCTTGTGCAGCGGGCCATCGCTTTTCTGCGCGAACAGGGACTGGACGCGGGTCCAGTCGCCCTTGTCGATCGCGCCGAACAGGTCGCGGTAGTAAGCGCGCTCGTCCTGGGTCAGCAGGCTGGGCACGGCGGTGCGCGCCGCCCGGTTGCGGAAATAGTCGACCGCCGCGCTGTTGGCGGCGGCAACGCCGGGAAAGGCAGCGGCCGCGCTGCAAACTGCCGCGGCGGCGAGCCAGGCCTTTGCTTTGATCGTCACGTCTGTTCAGTCCCCGTCCAGTCGGGCCCGAGCCACTCCAGAAGCGCCCGCCACAGGGCGGCCTTTCCTCGTGGCCGCCCGGCAAGGGAACCCAGCGCGGGCACGGCCAATGCCGACAGTCCTCGCTCCTCATGGTAAATTTTTGATAAAGTCTTCCCGCTATTCGCTGGCCCGTGGCCAAGAAGCGACGAGGCGTTCCCGCCGAACACCAGCAGCCGCCCGGGTGCCACCAGCCGCACGTGATGGTCCAGCACTTCGCCCAGACCCATCACGGCGAGCGCCTGCCAGTCCGCCGCCGGGGTGTGGCGGGGCAGGGCGCTGGCAAGGTAGACCTGATCGCGCGCAAGGCCGATCGCGGCAAGAATCGCGCCCAGCAGCTTGCCTTCCGGCCCGGACAGCAGGCTGTCGGCATCACCCGCTTCGGGTTCTTCCACCAGCACCATCAGCGCGGCGCCGGGCATCCCGGACGGAGCGATTCGGCCCGTGGCTGCGCCATCGCCAAAGTCGGCTTCGGCCAGCCACCAGGCAGTGAAGGCGGCCAGGTCGGCAGGCAGGGAGTCCTTTTCTGCAATCCGGTGCTGCGCGGGCGCGGCGGGGCGCGGCGGTTCCCATGCGGGGCGGGGCGCTTCGGCCTCGGTTTGCGCAGGGTCTGCGGGCGGTTTGGCCAGCCAGTCGGCGGCCTCGTCCACGAAGTCGAGATCGACGCCCGCATCGCGCCACCACGCCAGGGCGGCCCGCAGGTCGTGCGCCAGGGTGCGCCCAGCGCCGCCGGTTTCGCCAGAGAAAGTCACATTGCGGTCTTGACCTGCCGCGACGCTGCAATCAAGGCACAAGCGGTAATTCATTAGAGCATCACCGGGGTGGAACAGGCCATGAGCGAACGCGAATCGATGCCGTATGACGTCGTGATCGTCGGGGGAGGGCCGGCCGGCCTTGCCGCCGCGATCCGGCTCAAGCAGATCAATGCCGATCTTTCGGTCTGCATCCTTGAAAAAGGCTCGGAAGTGGGCGCGCACATCCTTTCGGGTGCGGTGGTCGATCCCAAGGCGCTGGACGAACTGCTGCCGGATTGGCGCGACCAGGGCTGCCCGATGGCGGAAACGCCCGTCACCGACAACTGGCACTGGGTGCTGACCCGCGGCAAGCATATGTCGGTCCCGCACTGGCCGATGCCTCCGTTCATGTCGAACGAGGGCAACTACACCGGCAGCCTTGGCAGCCTGTGCCGCTGGCTGGCGGGCCAGGCAGAATCGCTTGGCGTGGAAATCTTCCCCGGCTTCCCGGCCAGCGAAGTGCTTTATAACGAGGACGGCTCGGTCAAGGGCGTCGCCACGCAGGACATGGGCATTGCCCGCGATGGCAGCCGCAAGGGCGATTACCAGCCGGGCATGGAACTCCACGCCAAGTACACCTTCTTTGCCGAAGGCGCGCGCGGGCACCTGACCAAGCAGCTCAAGGCGCACTATGACCTTGAGGCGAACTGCGAGCCGCAGGTCTACGGCATCGGCATCAAGGAACTGTGGGACATCGATCCCGCCAAGCACGTGCCGGGCCGGGTGATCCACACCCAGGGCTGGCCGCTGAGCGAGAGCGACACCTGGGGCGGCGGGTTCCTGTACCATCAGGCCAACAACCAGGTCGCGCTCGGCTTCGTCACGGCGCTCGACTACAAGAACCCTTATGTCTTCCCGTTCGAGGAATTCCAGCGCTGGAAGCAGCACCCGGAAATCCGCGCGATCCTGGAAGGGGGCCGCCGCGTCTCCTATGGCGCGCGTGCGATCAACGAGGGTGGCTGGCAGTCGGTGCCCAGGCTCGACTTCCCGGGCGGCGCGCTGATCGGCTGCTCGGCCGGCTTCGTCAACGTGCCGCGCATCAAGGGTAGCCACACCGCGATGAAGAGCGGGATGCTCGCCGCCGAAGCCGCCGCTGCCGCCATCGCGGGCGGGCGCGGTTCGGATTCGCTGGCCGAATACGATGCCGCCGTGCGCGACAGCTGGATCGCCAAGGAGCTCAAGCTGGTCCAGAATGCCGAGCCCCTGCTCGCCAAATGGGGCGGCGATCTCGGCACGATCCTGGCGGGCGCGGACATGTGGCTGCGCACCCTGTTCGGCTTCGGCATCGCCAAGCCGATGAAGCACCACCGCGACTGCGAGGCGATCCAGCGCGCCGACCTCTACCAGCCGATCCAGTATCCCAAGCCCGATGGGGTGATCAGCTTCGACCGGTTGTCCAGCGTGTTCCTGTCGAACACCAACCACGAGGAAGACCAGCCCTGCCACCTCCAGCTCAAGGATCCCTCGATCCCGGTGGAGGTCAACCTCAAGCACTATGCCGGGCCGGAAGCGCGCTATTGCCCGGCGGGGGTCTATGAATTCGTCGGCATCGAAGAGGGCGAACCGCGCCTCCAGATCAACGCCCAGAACTGCGTCCACTGCAAGACCTGCGACATCAAGGACATGACCCAGAACATCAACTGGGTCACGCCGGAGGGCGGCGGTGGCCCGAACTACCCCAATATGTAACCCCAGGCTCCTCCCCCCGGCGGGGAGGGCCTGATGCGGGAAACCGCCTACGCCAAGCTGAACCTCGCGCTGCACGTCCGGCGGCGGCGCGAGGACGGCTATCATGAGCTTGAGACGCTGTTCGCCTTCGTCGACGCGGGCGACCGGCTGGAAGCCGTGCCCGCACCGCGCGACGAGCTGCGGACGGTTGGCGAGTTTGGCGGCGAACTGCTTGATCCGTTTGGAAATATCGTCGCCAGGGCGTTGGCCGGTCTGCCGCATGGGCAGGGCTGGAGCGTCACGCTGGAAAAGAACCTGCCGGTAGCGGCGGGCCTGGGTGGCGGCTCGGCGGATGCCGGGGCGGTGTTCCGGATGGTCGAGGCGGCGCATGGCCTGCCGGATGGCTGGCAGCATCGCGCCTCTGCTTTGGGAGCAGATGTTCCCGCCTGCGTGCGCAGCGAGGCCTGCATCGGGCTCGGCACCGGGACCGAGCTCCAACCGATCCCGAACACGATGGCGGGAACCCCGGTCCTGCTGGTCAACCCGCGCCTGCCGCTGGCCACCGGGCCGGTCTATGCGGCCTGGGACGGGGTGGATCGCGGGCCCATGCCGCAAGGCGACATGCGCACCATCGCGCTGGAAGGGCGCAACGATCTGGAAGCGGGCGCAGTCGGCCTGTGCCCGGCGATTGCCGATGTCCTGACCGCCCTCGGGGAAACCGCGCCGCTGCTGGCCCGCATGTCCGGATCGGGCGCAACCTGCTTCGCGCTCTACGAGGACATGGCGCAGGCCGAGGCGGCGAACGTGCGGATTGCCGAAGCGCACCCTGGTTGGTGGCGCCTGCTGGGGCGGCTGCGATGATCTCCCAACTCAATCTCCCGTTCGTGTCGAGCGCAGTCGAGACACGTGGGCGCCAGCGTGTCTCGACTGCGCTCGACACGAACGGGAAGGGAGTGTGTTGTGGCTGGTGAGGCATACCGCCTGCTGGGCACGCCGCGCTTCGGGGGCGTGCTGGTGGTGTCCGACCATGCCTCCTACCACGTTCCCGCCGACATCGATCTCGGCATCGCGCCCGAATTGCTCGGCCAGCACATCGCGGTCGACATCGGCGTGGCGCAGGTCGGCGCGCTGATGGCCGCTCGACCGGGCATTGCGGCCTTTCAGGGCGGGGTCAGTCGCCTGGTATGCGATTTCAACCGCGAGGAACACGCCCCCGCCGTGATCCCGATTGCCAGTGATGGCCATGCTATCCCCGGCAACCTGCTCGATCACCAAGCGCATCAGGCGCGGCTGGAGCGGTTCTACCACCCCTATCACCAGGCCCTCGCGGCGCTGCTGGACGATTGCCCGCCGGCGCTGATCCTCTCCCTCCACAGCTTCACGCCGTGCCTCGAAAGCCACCCCGACGAGCCGCGCCCGTGGCATTGCGGCGTGCTCTACAACGAGGACGCGCGCGCGGCGAAGCTCGCCCTGCGCCTGTTGGCTGAGGAGCCGGGGCTGATCGTGGGGGACCAGCAGCCCTATTCCGGCCGCCTGCTCAACGCGACGATGAACCGCCATGCCGAGGCGGAGGGCCGCCCCTATGTCGGGATCGAGGTGCGCCAGGACCTGATCGCCGATGCGGCAGGACAGGCCCAATGGGCCGAACGGCTGGCGCGGCTGTGCAACAGGATTGCGCTCGAACTGGCCTGAACCAGTCCCGGCACTGATGCTTTTCGCGCGTTTTTGCCCTGCGCGGCGCAATTTTCCGTGTAATAGGGCGCGAAACCGCCGAATCCCGTTACCGGAGAAGCCCGATGCCTGCCTATCGATCCCGCACATCCACCCACGGCCGCAACATGGCGGGCGCGCGCGGCCTGTGGCGCGCGACGGGGATGAAGGACAGCGATTTCGGCAAGCCGATCGTGGCCGTGGTCAACAGCTTCACCCAGTTCGTGCCGGGCCACGTCCACCTCAAGGACCTGGGCCAGATGGTCGCGCGCGAGATCGAGGCAGCGGGCGGCGTAGCCAAGGAATTCAACACCATCGCCGTCGATGACGGGATCGCGATGGGCCATGATGGCATGCTCTATTCGCTGCCCAGCCGCGACCTGATCGCGGATTCGGTCGAATACATGGTCAACGCCCACTGCGCCGACGCGATGGTCTGCATTTCCAACTGCGACAAGATCACGCCGGGCATGCTGATGGCGGCGATGCGGATCAACATTCCCGTCGTGTTCGTCTCGGGCGGGCCGATGGAGGCCGGGAAGGTCGTGCTGCGCGGCAAGGAAGTGGCGCTGGACCTGATCGACGCGATGATCGCCGCAGGCGATGAGGGCTACACCGACGAGGAAGTGCAGGACATCGAACGCGCCGCCTGCCCGACCTGCGGATCCTGCTCGGGCATGTTCACCGCCAATTCGATGAACTGCCTGACCGAGGCGCTGGGCCTGTCGCTGCCGGGCAATGGCTCGGTCCTTGCCACCCATGCCGACCGCAAGGAACTGTTCCTGAAAGCGGGCCGCCTGGCGGTGGACCTGTGCCGCCGCTATTACGAGGAAGAGGACAGCAGCGTCCTGCCGCGCGCGATCGCCAGCTTTGGCGCGTTCGAGAACGCGATGAGCCTCGATATCGCGATGGGCGGGTCGACCAACACCGTGCTTCACTTGCTCGCCGCCGCGCAGGAAGCGGGCGTGGACTTCACCATGAAGGACATCGACCGCCTCAGCCGCAAGGTGCCGTGCCTGTCCAAGGTCGCCCCGGCCAAGAACGACGTCCACATGGAAGACGTCCACCGCGCCGGTGGGATCATGTCGATCCTGGGAGAACTGGACCGCGCCGGCCTGCTCCACACCCACCTGCCGACCGTCCATGCCCGCACGCTGGGCGACGCGCTCAACCAGTGGGACATCAAGCGCACCAACGATCCGGCGGTGCAGACCTTCTTCAAGGCCGCCCCCGGCGGCGTGCCGACCCAGGTTGCCTTCAGCCAGGATCGCCGCTGGAAGGAACTCGACGCCGACCGCGAGAACGGCGTGATCCGCAGCAAGGAACACGCCTTCAGTCAGGACGGCGGCCTCGCCGTGCTCTATGGCAACATCGCGCGCGAGGGCTGCATCGTGAAGACGGCAGGCGTGGACGAAAGCATCCTCAAGTTTGCCGGACCGGCCAAGGTCTACGAAAGCCAGGACGCCGCCGTCACCGCGATCCTCACCGGGCAGGTCGAGGCGGGCGACGTCGTGGTGATCCGCTACGAAGGGCCGAAGGGCGGCCCCGGCATGCAGGAAATGCTCTATCCCACCAGCTACCTGAAGTCGAAGGGGCTGGGCAAGGCCTGCGCCCTGCTGACCGACGGGCGCTTTTCGGGCGGCACTTCGGGCCTGTCGATCGGCCATGCCTCGCCCGAGGCGGCCGAGGGCGGCGAGATCGGCCTGGTCGAACCCGGCGACCGGATCGAGATCGACATTCCCGCGCGCACCATCCACCTTGCCGTATCGGACGAGGAACTGGCCCGCCGCCGCGCGGCGCAGGATGCCAAGGGCTGGAAGCCTGCCAAGGAACGCCCGCGCAAGGTCTCCGTCGCGCTCCAGGCCTATGCGGCGATGACCACCAGCGCCGCGCGCGGCGCGGTGCGCGACCTGTCGCAGCTGGACCGCAAGTGATCCGCGCCGCGCCCCTGTTGCTGCTGGCGCTGGCCGCCTGCGGCGACGGGGGGACTGCGGCACAAGGCGAGGGCGCCGCCAAGGCCACCTTCAAGACCATCCCCTGCGCGCTGGGCGAAGCGAGCCAGTTCGCGCCCGTCTGCAAGGTCGAGGAGAAGGTGGTCGAGCGGGACACGCTCTGGATCGTCTGGCACCCGGACGGTGGGTTCCGGCGCTTCCAGATGATCGGCGACGGCACCCGCATCGCGACCGCCGATGGCGCGGATGAGGTCGAACTGACCCGCGACGGGGCGGAATTCATCGTCAGGGCCGGGCCGGACCGCTACCGCTTCCCGGCTGCGCCGAAACCGGCGAAAAGCAGTGCCCCGCGCTGAGCTGGTCCTCGACGCCGCGCAGATGCGCAGCGCCGAACAGGCGCTGATCGAGCGCGGCACCAGCGTCGACGACTTGATGGAACGCGCCGGGCGCGGCGCGGCGGAGTGGATCTGGCGGGCGAGCGGCGGGCGGCGCGTCACCGTGGTTTGCGGCCCCGGCAACAATGGCGGCGACGGCTATGTGATCGCGCAGGCGCTGCGCGAGCGGGGCGCCGAGGTCAGTGTGATCGCCGCCTACGAGGCCCGCACCGAAGCTGCCAGCGCGGCCCGCGCGCGCTACCAGGGCGCAGTGCTGGAACGAGCCCCGCGGCCTGCTGGCGACGTGCTGGTCGATTGCCTGTTCGGCACCGGGATCGCCCGCCAGCTTGGCGAGGACGACCGGTCGCTGCTCGATGACCTGTTCCGTACCCACCCTTTCCGCGTCGCGGTCGACCTGCCGAGCGGGCTCGATGCCGACACGGGCGAGGAACCGGTCCGTTTCATGGCGCCGTGGAACCTGACGATTGCGCTTGGTGCGTGGAAACCCGTCCATATTCTTTCCCCGGCGCGCGCGCGGTTGGGCCAGCTGCGGCTGGTTCCGCTGGGACTGGAGCCGCGCCCCGATCTGCCGCACCTGCTGCTGAAGCCGCGCATCGCCGCGCCGGCGCGGGATGCGCACAAGTACACGCGCGGGCTGCTGGGCGTGGTGCAAGGGGCGATGCCGGGGGCGGCGCGGCTGGCGGCGCGCGCGGCGCAGCACGCGGGTGCGGGCTACGTAAAGCTGATCGGAGGCGGGGCGGGGAACCTGCCGGACGATCTGGTGGCCGATAGCCGCGATCCCGCAGAGGTTCTGGCCGATCCGCGTTTCTCGGCGCTGCTGATCGGGCCGGGGTTGGGGCAGGGTGAGCGATCGCCCGCCCTGCTGGAACGCGCCATGGCGCACGACCTGCCCGCCGTGCTCGATGCCGATGCCCTGTGCGGGCGGCTGCCCGTGCTGCTCGCTCGCCAGACGCGCCCTGTAATTGCCACCCCGCACGAGGGCGAATTTGCCCGGCTGGCGGCGATCTTCGGGTCCAGTGTCAGCGGGACGAAGATCGAGCGTGCGCGTGATCTGGCGCGGGTTTGCGGCATGGTGATCGTCGCCAAGGGGCCGGATACGGTGATCGCGGCGCCGGACGGGCGCACGGCGATTGCCCCGCAGAACTGCAGCTGGTTATCGACTGCGGGCACCGGGGACGTGCTCGCCGGAACCATCGCCAGCCGCCTCGCCACGGGCCCAGATGCCTTTGTCGCGGCCTGCGAGGGTGTGTGGCTCCACGGCGAGGCGGCTCGGCTGTCTCCTCCGGCGTTCACAGCGGGGCAACTGGCCGCCGCGATCCAGCCCGCGCTGGCCAGCTGCCTGTGACCTGAAACCCCCGTCCGTTCGTGTCGAGCTTGTCGAGACACGTCCAGCGCCAACGTGTCTCGACTTCGCTCGACACGAACGGGGTGAGCAACTGGGTGCTATCCGCAGCCCGCTTTGCGGCTATAGGGGCGGGCATGGACGAACCGATCATCCGCATTGCCGCCAAGGGCGACGGCGTTACCGCCTCGGGCCGTTTCGCCTGGGGCGTGGCGCCGGGAGACGTGCTGCGCGAGGATGGCAGCGTCGAATGGGGGCCGCACCACGTGACGCCGCCCTGCCGCCATTTCGGCCAGTGCGGCGGCTGCCAACTGCAGCAGCTGGACGAGGAGAGCCTGACCCGCTTCGTCGAGGCGCGGGTGGCCAATGCCTCGGCATCGCAGGAACTGGGGGCCGAGCACATCGCGCCGCCGCATCTCTCGCCGCCCGGCACCCGCCGCCGCGCTTCGCTGCGGGCCGAAAGCTCGCAGGGGCGTGTGGTGATCGGCTACCGCGAGGCGAAATCGCACCGGGTGGTGGAACTGGGCGAATGCCCGGTGCTCCATCCCGATCTCGTCGCGATCCTGGCGCCCTTGCGCAAGCTGCTGATCCGGCTGGGGCAGGGGCAGGAGGCCTCCAAGGGGCGGGGCAAGGCGAAGGGCGGTGCGGGAGGCAAGCACGCCCATGCCAAGCTGGCCGCCGATGTCGAACTGACCCTCACCGACCAGGGCGTCGACCTGGCGGTCAAGGGACTGAGCGCGGAGGGCCTGGCGCTCACCGAGGCGCTGCTCGATTTCGCCCGCGACCACGGCCTGGCGCGGCTGGCGCTGGATAGCGGATACGGCGCGGAAGTGGTGTGGGAGCCGGAGCCGGTGACAGTGACCCTGTCCGGCGTGGCCGTGCCGTTCCCGCCGGGAAGCTTCCTCCAGGCGACGCAGGACGGCGAAGCCGCGCTGGTCAGCGCCGCGCGCGAATGGCTGAACGGCTGCGCCAGCGTTGCGGACCTGTTTTCGGGCCTTGGCACTTTCGCCTTCGCGCTGGCGCAGGACGGCGC
>Ga0116180_1001205_pt1 | contig 22308 bp, 24 predicted proteins | sample AD_UKC073_MetaG_FD_89804 | JGI IMG/M metagenome (GOLD analysis project Ga0116180, IMG submission 89804) | Active sludge microbial communities of municipal wastewater-treating anaerobic digesters from USA - AD_UKC073_MetaG | ecosystem: Engineered > Bioreactor > Anaerobic > Digestate | place: USA...
ATCGTCAAGAAAGTGACGGTGGTGGAAGGCCGGCACCATGGCGGAGCGTGGAAAGTAGCCTACGCCGACTTCGTGACCGCGATGATGGCCTTCTTCCTGCTGCTGTGGCTGCTGGGCGCGACCACCGAAAAGCAGCGCAAGGGGCTGGCTGACTATTTCACCCCGACCCTGGTCAAGCTGAAGGAGGGCAGCGCCGGATCGAACGGGATGCTGGGCGGATCATCGATCACCGATGCCGACAATTACCCCAACCGGGCCGGCCAGACCGGGACCAAAGCGATGACCATCCCGCGCGACACCACCGGCGGCCCCAAGGAAGGGGCTGAACGGGTCAAGAAGCGCGAAACGATGGAAAAGGCGCTGACTGCCAAGCTCGCCGCAAACCCGCGCCTGTCGCGGCTGGCCAAGCAGGTCCGGCTGATCGACACCACCGACGGGATCCGGATCGATCTGGTTGATGATGCGGATTTTTCGATGTTCCAGCTCGGCACCACGGTGCTGACACCGGATGCCACATCGTTGCTTGACGCCATCGCCGAGCTGCTGGGGGGTGAGGTCGGGGGCATCTCGATCCGCGGGCATACCGATGCCCTGCCCTGGACTGGCGGCACGGGTGCGAACAACTGGTCGCTTTCAGCCGGGCGCGCCGAGGCCACCCGCCAGCAACTGCTGCGCCACGGCATCGCCGAGGCCCGATTCCGCAAGATCGAAGGCGTGGCTGACCGCGAACCCCTGATCCGCGACAAACCCGATGATCCCCGCAACCGGCGGATTTCGATCCTGCTGATGCGTTAGGATGAAGACCTCTCAGCCGCGCCGCCCTGTTGCAGGACGGCGCGGCGCTATGGCAATGGGATCATGCTCAGGCGCGCCTTGCTCGCTCGGCCAGGTCACGCGCCATCCACGATCGGCGGAACCCTTTTCCCGCCAGCATTCTTTTGAAATCGGCACGGTTATCAAAATGCTGAAGCTGCCGGTGATAGTAGTTCACATATTCAAGCAGGGCCAGAATCGCGCAGCCGGCGGCGGTGACGCGATCGGCGGTGCCCCGCGCCAGACTGCTGTCGATCCAGCCAGCCGCCGCTGCCGCGCATCCGACGATTGTCAGGATCAGGGCGGGCACTCTTGCCCTGCCGATCATGTCAAGCAGCCCGTCCCAATCCTGCGAAGCGCCCTGCAGATGGCGAACCTTTCCGCGCCAATAGGCCGCTCCTATGATCAGCATCAGGATCATCGCCGCCATCGGCACCAGACTGATCCATCCCAGCCGCGCCTCAGAAAGCAGCAGAATCACCATCGGAATGCAAACCGCGTTGGCGGCCTCCATTTTCCAATAGGGTTCCAGCCGGGCAAGCAAATCTGCCCGGTTGCGGTTGTTTGCCGTCATATCGAATTTTCGTTTCATCGGTCAGTCCACCCACCCACGACTGCGCGCTACAGCCTTGTGCCATTTGCCGTAAAGCTCACCGCGGCGATCTTCGCCCATTTCCGGGGCCCAGCGTTTGTCCTCTCCCCAGTTGGCGGCGATCGCGGCGGGGCTTTGCCAGTATCCCACCGCCAGACCGGCGGCATAAGCAGCGCCCAGCGCGGTGGTTTCGATCACTTTGGGGCGGACCACCGGCACGCCAAGGATGTCGGACTGGAACTGCATCAGCAGCTCGTTCACGACCATCCCGCCGTCGCTCCTCAGCTCGCTGATCGCCACGCCCGAATCCGCCGCCATGGCATCGAGCACCTCGCGGGTCTGGTAGGCGACCGCTTCGAGTACGGCGCGGGCCAGGTGGCGTTTGTCGGCAAAGCGGGTCAGCCCGGCGATCACCCCGCGCGCAGAGGCATCCCAGTGCGGGGCATAGAGCCCGGAGAAAGCCGGGACGAAATAGACATCGCCATTGTCGTCAACACTGGCCGCCAGCGCCTCGATCTCGGCTGCGTCGCTGATCAGGCCAAGGTTGTCGCGCAGCCACTGGACCAGTGCCCCGGCGATCGAGATCGACCCTTCAAGCGCATAGACCGCCGGAGCCTCGCCCAGCTTGTAGCCCAGCGTGGTCAGCAGGCCACGGTTTGAAGGAAACGGGCTTTCCCCGGTGTTCATCAGCATGAAGCAGCCGGTGCCATAAGTATTCTTGGCCTCGCCGGGCGCAAGGCAGGCCTGACCGAACAGCGCGGCCTGCTGGTCACCCAGAATGCCGGCCAGCGGCACACTGTCCAGAATTCCGGTGCAGGTGCCATAGACCTCGCTCGAACTGCAGATTTCGGGCAGGCAGGCGCGCGGGATGTCCAGCTCCGCCAGAATGTCCTCGTCCCAATCGAGCGTCGCCAGATCCATCAGCTGGGTGCGCGACGCATTGGTCACATCGGTGATGTGCAGGCCGCCCTGCGCCCCGCCGGTCAGGTTCCAGGCGAGCCAGCTGTCGATCGTGCCGAACAGCAGTTCCCCCGCCTCTGCCCGGTCACGCGCGCCCGAAAAATTATCGAGCAGCCAGCGCAGTTTCAGGCCGGAGAAATAGGTCGCCAGCGGCAGCCCGGTCGTCGCGCGAAACCGATCCTGGCCGCCTTCGGCCTCCAGCGCGGCGACCAGCCCCTCAGTGCGGGTATCCATCCAGACCAGCGCATTATGGACCGGTTCGCCGCTGGCGCGATCCCACATAACCGTGGTTTCGCGCTGGTTGGTGATCCCCACCGCAGCAAGATCGGCGGGGGTCAGCCCGGCACGCGCCAGCGCCGCCGCGATCACATCGTAGGTATTGGCCAGAATCTCTTGCGCATCATGCTCCACCCAGCCGGGCTGGGGCATGATCTGCGCGTGCTCTTTCTGCGCAACCGCAACAACCGTTCCGCGCGCATCGAACACGATGAAGCGGGTGCTGGTCGTGCCCTGATCGATCGCTCCGACATAGCCCTTCATGCGCTCTCCACCCCATTGCTCCGAGGGCAAGCTATGCCACCACCGGCGACCAGTTCCAACCTTCTGGACTGCGCCGGGCTGCCCCGGCATAATGGGCGCTATGTTACTGCGCCGGTTCGCCATTGTCCTGTTGTGTCTGATAGGCCTGATCCCGGCGCAGATCGGCCTGGCGCAGGCTCCGGTCGTTCCTGTCGCCGCGCCCAAGCAGGCCAAGGCGCGGATCTTCCCCTCGTCCGATGGCACAGTGATCTACATCGTCGGGATGATGATGGAAGGTTCGTTCCACAATTTCGACGCCGTGCTGCGCAGTGAACCCAAGGCCCGGACAGTCTATCTCGCTTCGTCGGGGGGCCTGACGATCGAGGCGCGGATGATCGCTGCGCTGGTCCGCAAGCACAAGCTCAACACCTATGTCGAGGCCTATTGCGCATCGGCCTGTACCCAGATCTTCGCATCGGGGCAGGAACGGATTCTTGGCCGGGAGGCAAAGCTGGGCTTTCATCAGGCCACGGTGCTGGACGGCAACGGCAAACCGAACGGCGTGCGCGCACCGACCGAGCGCAAGCTCAGCTCAACCACGGTGTTCGGAGTCAACGGCAATGATACCCTGCGGCTTGCCTATGAAATGGTCGGAGCCGATCAGGCCTTTATCGACAAGGCGCTGTCGTTTTCACCGGAGAATATGTGGCAGCCGACAGCCCGCGAACTGATCGAAGCCAAGATCGTGACCCGGGTGGCCGACCGTGAAGAGCTTGCCCCACCACCGGGCGTAGGCGGATCGCGCAGTACGATCAAGGCCCGGCTGAGCAGCGATCCGTTATGGCAGCGCGCGTTCGAGAAAATACCGGATGTTGCCGAACGGGCGCTCGACGATATCTGGCTGGCATCGAACAGCGGGATGGATTTCGATGCGGCGATACTGGCCGGCCGCGGCGTACTGGTGATCGCCGTAACGCGGGTCCTGGCCACGGCCCCGGATGAACTGCTTGACCGTTCGCTGAGGATTTCGGCCGCATCGGCGCGCCATCAGCGTGAGCGCGGCTATCCCGGCTGCGTGAACACCGTCGGCAGCGAACCCGCCGCCGTCGATGCAACCGACAAGGCCCTGCTGCGCGAAGAGGATGGCCTGATCATCGATTTCCTCAACACCCCGGGCCGTCAGAAGCCGATGAATGGGGAAGCGGCCAAAAAATACCTGATGAAGGAACTGTTCCCAACCCTTGCCCCGAAGGTTCGCCTGGGCCGGATCAAGGACAGTGAGAGCAAATGCCGCCTGGGCTTCCAGACCTATGAGGCGATTGACGAGTTGCCCGCCAACAAGCGGATCAAGGCTTACCGCGCCTTGCTTTCGTTGCCCGGGCTGGCGAACGCACCATAGGCTTGCGCTGAACCGCCGCAGCAAACTGCCGATCGGCATCGGCCTTCATCATCAGCGTTTCGAGATAGAGTGCGGCGATCCCCAGTTCGGATGCCTTTTCAGCGTCCCAGCCTTTCCCGGCCAGATAGGTTGTGAGCCGCTCCTTGTCGGCACCTTCAATATCGGTCTTGCCGATCAATGCCGCGCGGTTCTGACGGTAATAGTCGTCGATCGGCGCGGCAGAATGGCCGATCGTCTCGATCGACTGGCGCAAAGCCTCGTTAAGCAGGGCCGTCAGGGCATAGCCCTTGGCGGCATCGGTCAGCCTTTCGTTCCAGCGGAACCGGGATATGCAGCCGGCGGCGGCATCGTCGATGATCCGGTTGACCGCCCTGACGTTCTTCGACCCCGTGCGATAGCCATTGCCCGAGATCATCTCGCTGGCCAGCAGCAGCAGGCCGATCTCCTGATCTTCCGGGGAGAATGACGCATAAATGCAATCCACCGTGTTGCCAGGCAGGACGGCGGCGGCCGGGGCAGGCGCGGGCACGGCGGTTTGGCCAAGGGCGGCACCCGGCACGGCAGACAGCGTCAACACTGCGGCCATCAGCTTTTGCCGGATCGGCTTTTCGGTCACCAAGCGCCTTGTCTCCATCACCGTGCCCTTGTGCCGCCAAGCCCGGCCGCTGTCGAGCCACCACGTCAAACCACCACGCACACAAAAGGCCCGGCGGAGGGGAACACCGCCGGGCCATGCCTGGAAGGGACAGGCAACTGGTTGTGCGTCAGCCTTAGCGCAGCAGCGACAGGACGTTCTGCTGGCTCTGGTTGGCCTGGGCGATCATCGCGGTCGAAGCCTGCGAGAGGATCTGGGCCTTGGCCATCGCGGTCGTTTCGGCCGAATAGTCGGCATCCTCGATCCGCGAACGTGCATCGGACAGGTTGGTGGCATTGGCGGTCAGGTTGTTGACCACCGATTCCAGCCGGTTCTGGCCCGCACCGAGCGAAGCCCGCGCGCTGGAGATCGAATCCAGTTCGGTATCGAGCGTGCCCAACAGCGTGTTGGCAGCCGTCGCGCTCGAAACGTCATAAGAACCGGCGGCACCGCCGCTGGCAGCCAGCGTGGTCAGATCGGCCATCGCCAGATCGACCGTATCGGTATCGTTGGCGCCGGTCTGGATCGTCACGGTCGCGGTGGTGCCATCGAACATGGCGACGCCGTTGAACTTGCTGTTGGTGATGACCTGATCGATCTGCGAGGTCAGCTCATCGACTTCGGTCTGCATATAGGCGCGGTCGGTGGCGTCCTGATAGGTGCCCGAGGCCGACTGCACCGCCAGTTCGCGAACGCGCTGCAGCATATTGGTGACTTCGTTGAGCGAACCTTCGGCGGTCTGCGCCAGGGCGATCCCGTCGTTCGAGTTGCGGATCGCCTGGTTCATGCCGCGAACCTGTGCGGTCATGCTGGTGGCGATCGCCATGCCGGCGGCATCGTCCTTGGCGCTGTTCAGGCGCTTGCCGGTGGAGAGGCGCTCCATCGCGGTGCCGAGCATCTTGTTGGCGGAATTCGAAGCATTGGCAGCGCGGATCGCGCTGATGTTGGTGTTGATGACAGACATGAATGACTCCCGTGTTTGGTCCCGTATCGCCAGCCGTCCGGACCTTCCGGTGCGGCTGCCGCCACCAAGAGCGGCGGTCGCGAAAGAAAGTTAAGGGAGCTGCGAAATCGGCCCGCCGATGCACACCGGCCGAGGCATAAGGATTTGCCCGTGGCCTTAAATTACCGATCCTTTTGACGTTATGCGCACACAAAGCCCCCCGAAGGATGGTTAATCGAAGGGGGCTTTTCGATGGTTGGAGTGGTCGCAAGCGAGGCCGTGGCAAGGGCGCACGCACCACTGGTGCAGCGCGCCGCCGCGATCCTGGGATCGGGCGGCACGGGCACGAGCGCCGTGCTGCGCGGCAAGGGAGAGCCGGTTCAGCCCGGCCCCGGACCCAGCGTGCTGATCGAACGCGGCCCGGCCGATGCCCTGCGCCGCGATGGGCCGCGCGGGCATTTTACCCTGACTTACCGCGACGGGGCCGCCGATGCGCCGCTGGCCGCACTGGTTGCCGCGCTGACCCAGCCTGGAATGCCGATCGCCGCCGATCCCGAAACGCTTTCGATCCTGGCCCTGGCCGAACGGCTTGCCGCCAGCGAAATCCCCGTGCTGGTGGGCGGCCCGACCGGCACCGGCAAGGAAGTGCTGAGCCGCTTCATCCACGCACGCAGCCCGCGCAAGGACAAGCCCTTCGTCGCGGTCAACTGCGCCGCCATGCCCGAGGCGATGCTCGAAGCCCTGTTGTTCGGCCACAAGAAGGGCGCCTTCACCGGGGCGAGCGAGGCCAACGAAGGTTTCTTCCGCGCGGCCGATGGCGGGACCCTGCTGCTCGACGAGATCGCCGAGATGCCGCTCTCGCTCCAGGCCAAGCTGCTACGCGCCTTGCAGGAAGGCGAGGTGGTGCCGATCGGATCGACCCAGCCGATAAAGGTCGATGTGCGGGTGATCGCCTGCGCTAACCGCGATCTGCCAACCGAGGTGGCCGAAGGTCGGTTCCGTGCCGACCTTTACTACCGACTCAACGTCTTCCCCCTTGCCCTGCGTCCCTTGCGTGAACGGCAGGAAGACATTGCCCCGCTGGCTTTCGCGCTGGTGCTTCGCCACGCCGCGCCGGGCAAGGCGCTGCCGTGGATCTCGGAAGGTGCGCTGGCCCTGCTCAGGTCGCACGGCTGGCCCGGCAATGTCCGTGAACTGGAAAACGTGATCCGCCGCGCGCTGCTGCTGGCCGATGGCGCAGCGCAGATCACGCCTGCCCACATTGTGTTCGATCAGCCTGCCCGGCTGGTGCCCGAAGGCGGTGTGCCAACCGCCGAGCCATCCGGCACTCGCCTGTCCAACATCGTGCAACTGAGCGAGGCCAAGGCAATCATGCAGACGCTTGACGCCTGCGGTGGCAGTCGGATCGCCGCGGCTCGGCAGCTCGGCATTTCCGAACGCACCTTACGCTACCGCCTCGCCGCTTTCCGTGAGGCCGGTCTGGCCGTTGCCGGTGGAGCCCAGCGATGAGCGGCCTGGGCGGTATCGGCGGCGGCGGCGGAATCCAGCAAATCCTGGCGATGCGCCAGCAGATCCTCGATCGCTCGAGCCTGCTGAAAGATGTTCACAGCGCCGCGCAAGGCCCACAGGGCACAGAAGCTGCGAACGGTCCAGCCGATGGCTTTACCGGTGCGCTGAGGTCTGCGCTCGATGGGGTTTCCGCCACCCAGCGCAACGCCGAAGACCTGTCCGCCGCCTTCGAACGCGGCGAGGTGACCGATGTCGCCAAGGTCATGCTGGCCCGCCAGGAAGCGGGTGTCGCTTTCGAAGCGACCCTGCAGGTCCGCAACCGGCTGCTGTCTGCCTATCAGGACATCATGCGGATGGGAGTGTGATGAATGGCTGAACTTGCCCCCGCCCCCACCGCAGCCCCGCCACTGGCGCTATCCGCCGGATCGCCGCTTGAGCGGGTCCGCAACCTTGCCGCGCAGCCCGCCGTCAGGCGCGCGCTGCCGTGGTTCCTTGGCCTGGCCGCGATCGGCGGGGCAGGCCTGGCCTGGGCCGCGCTGGCCCCGGCCCCGCAGCGGGTGCTCTATGCCGAACTGGGCGATGCCGAGCGCGCCGGGGTTGCCGCCAGCCTCGACAAGGCCGGGATCAGCTATGCCATAAACCCCGATACCGGCACGCTGACCGTGGGTGAGGACGATCTCTACAAGGCCCGGATGCTGGTCGCCTCTGACGGGGCGCTGGCGGTGCCCGATCCGGTTTCCAGCCTTGATAGCCTGCCGCTTGGCGCCAGCCGCACGCTTGAGGGTGAGCGGCTGCGCGGGGCACGGCAGGCCGAACTGGAAATGACGATCAAGCAGATCGACGGGGTTGAAAGCGTCCGCGTCCACCTTGCCGAGGCCAGCAAATCGGTCTTCGTGCGCGAGGATTCCCCGCCCACCGCATCGGTCATGGTGCGCATGGCCAAGGGCCGCAAACTGAACGACAGCCAGGTTTCGGCCATCGTCAATCTGGTTGCCGGTTCTGTTCCCGGGCTTTCGCCCGATGCGGTGCGGGTGGTCGATCAGCATGGGCGGCTGCTCTCCGATCCCAGCACCAGGGGATCGGACCGTCTGGAATTGCAGGCCCGGATGGAAGACAAGCTGCGCGCCCAGCTCGATCAATTGCTCACCCCGATGCTCGGCGCGGGCAATTTCACCAGCGAAATCCAGGTTGAGCTGGACATGGACGAGGTAACCTCGGCCCGCGAAAGCTATGACAAGGACGGCGTGGTCCGTTCCGAAACCTCGCAGCAAAGCCAGCAGGCGGGCGGACAGGCCGGGCAGGCGGCCGGCATTCCTGGCGCGCTCTCCAACACCCCGCCGCCCGCCACCCAGGCTACTCCCGGCCCGCCGCAGGGCGGCCCGGCGCAAGGCGCGCAGACTGCCCCGGCATCGGTCAACGGTGAAAGTTCGGCCACCCGAACCTATGAACTGGGGCGCGAAGTATCGGTCGCCAATTCGCAGCCGGGCCGGATCAAGCGCGTTTCGGTGGCGGTGGCGATCAGTCAGGAAGCGATGAAAAAGGCCAAGCCCGGCGATCTCGATCAGGTCAAGGCGCTGGTCTCCGCCGCGACCGGGGCCGATCCGCAGCGCGGCGATCAGGTGCAGGTGCTGGTCCGTCCGTTCGAGCCGGTTTCGGAAGAGGCGCCGCCGTTCTGGGAGGCGCCGTGGTTCGCGATGGTGGTGCGCAGCGTTGTCGCGCTGCTGGCGGTGCTGCTGGTTCTGCTGATGGGCGTGCGCCCGCTGGTCCGCGCGCTGAAGCGTGAACCGGCAGCGCGTGAGGACGATGCAGAGGACGCTCCCCTATCCGCCTCCGCCCATGCCGCAACGCCCGATGCGGCACTGCTCGGCCGCCAGGTCAATCTCGCCCAGCGGATCGTTGAGGAAAAGCCCGATGACGCCTTGCTGGCGCTGCGCCAGATGCTCGGCACCCAGCCCGCGGAGAACACACCATGAGCGAGGCGATCGAACTGCCCGGCCTGGGCGACGCCGAGCGCGCGGCGGTGATGATCATGCTGCTTGAAGAGGATCAGGCGGCGGCAATCCTCAGCCAGCTCGGCCCGGAGGAATTGCAGGTGCTGGGCGAAAAGATGTGCGCACTGGGCGATATTGGCCCGGACCAGATCGCCCAGGCGATTTCCGGGTTCGTTGACAACACCGGACGCGGCGGCATTTCCGCACGCGGCCGCAACGCCCAGGTCCGCAGCCTGATGACCCGCGCCGTGGGCGAGGTGAAGGCCGATAACCTGATGCAGCGGATCCTGCCCGGCGGCGACAGCGCCGGTCCGGCAATCGAGATCGCCCGCTGGCTCAATCCCGATGCGCTGATCCCGCTGATCAAGGACGAGCATCCCCAGGCGATCGCGGTGCTGCTGGTTCAGCTCGATCCCGAGGTTGCCGCCATGGTGCTCCACGCCCTGCCCGCAGAGGTTCAACCGCAGGTGATGCACCGGGTCGCCACGCTGGGTCCGATTTCGGCCGATGCACTCAAGATGCTTGAGGTTCTGCTCGAAAGCCGGATCGCCGAAAACCATGGCCGCGCGGCGCTCTCGCTCGGCGGGGCCAAGCAGGCGGCAGACATCATCAACAACGCCGGCAAAGCCGCCGAAAAGCGGATCATGCCGGAAATCAACCGGATCGACAAAGCCCTGGCCAAGGAAATCGAGGGCGAAATGTTCAAGTTCGAACACCTCTTCACGCTTGATGCCAAGGCCATGGGGGCGCTGCTGCGTGAGGTTGAAAGCGACATTCTGATCAATGCCTTGAAGGGCATTTCGGAGGAACAGCGAGAAGTCTTCTTTGGCGCCATGTCCAGCCGCGCTGCCGATGGCGTCAAGGACGAGATTGCCGGGCGCGGACGGCTCAAGATGGCCGAGGTGGTCGAGGCGCAAAAGGCAATCGTCACCGTCGCCCGCCGCCTTGCCGCCGATGGCACGATCCAGTTCGGAGTCGGCGGCGGGGACGATGAATATGTCTGACCTGCCGTTCGTTGCCTTGGGGGAGCGGTCGGGGTTTCTGCCCGATCCGCGCTTCGTGCCGGGACTTGCACAAATGCCCGAACCAGCCGCGCCGGAAGACCCGGTCGCCCGCGCCCGCGAAGAGGGCTATGCCACCGGCCATGCCGAGGCCGAAGCCCGGGCCATTGCCCGCGCCGAAGTCGATGCTGCCGCGCGGACCCGGATCACGCTGAGTCTGGCCCGGCTCGATGCCGAACAGGCGGAGGCCTTGCGGCAAAAGCTCTATGCCACGGTCGAGGCGCTGTGCGAGGCGAGCCTTGCCCCCTTCGCGCTCGATCGCGAGGCGCTGGCGGCGCGCGTGGCCAAGGCGGCGGCGATGCTGGCGCGCGCCGATGATGACAAGGTTCTGCGGCTGCACCCGGAAGATTTCAGGCTGATTGCCAATGATCTGCCTGAAGAACTTGATGTTCTTGAAGATCCCGCTCTCGAACGCGGGTCGCTACGGATCGAGACAAGCAGCGGCGGGGTTGAGGATGGCCCGGCCCACTGGCACCGCGCGATCGCCGAGGCATTGGCCCGGTGCTGAACCTGTTCGCGCCGTTGCTGGACGATCTCGGCACAGCCCGGATCGACCTTTCCCCGGGGCGTTATGGCCTGCTTTGCGCCTGCGATGGCGGCCTGCTTGAAGTTTCCGGGCTGAATGCCCCGGTCGGCGCGCTGTGCAAGGTCGCCCACGGCGCGGCTGAGCCGCTGACCGCAGAGGTAATCGGCTTTCGCAACGGCCGCACGCTGATGATGCTGCTTGGCGATACGGTGATGCTGCGCCCCGGCGCGCGGGTCCGGGCTGAAGGCCGACCGGGAATGCTGCCAGTCGGTGAAGCCTTTCTGGGCCGCGCGGTCGATGGAGAGGGCAAGCCGATAGACGGCGCAGGGCCGGTTCATGCCCGCCAAGCCTGGCCGGCCGGAGGCGTGCGGACCACCGCGCTCGATCGCAGCCCGGTGCGGCAGACCTTCGATACAGGGGTGCGTGCGCTCAACGCGCTAACCACTTTCGGGATCGGCCAGCGGATCGGGATCATGGCGGGATCGGGCGTTGGCAAATCGGTGCTGCTCAACATGATCGCCAGCGGGGCCGATGCCGACGTGGTGGTGGTTGGCCTGATCGGCGAGCGCGCCCGTGAGGTGTCCGATTTCGTCGAGCGGCACATGACTGCAGAACGGCGCGAGCGGACCGTGGTGGTCGCGGTTCCGGCAGACCATGCCCCCAACCTGCGGCTGCGCGGCGCCTTGCTGGCGACCAGTCTGGCCGAACAGTTCCGGAGCCAGGGCCGCAGTGTCCTGCTGATCCTGGACAGCCTGACCCGCGTGGCCCACGCCGCGCGGGAAATCGCGCTGCTGCTGGGGGAGCCCGGCGCGGCCCGCGGCTATCCGCCATCGGCCCTCGCCACGATCACCAAGCTGGTTGAGCGGGCCGGAAACTCGGCTGAGAGCGGCGGATCGATCACCGGGATCTACACCGTGCTGGCCGATGGCGACAATCAGGACGATCCGGTGGTCGATACCGCCCGCTCGATCCTTGACGGCCACGTCGTGCTGAGCCGCGATCTGGCCCAGCGCGGGCAATATCCGGCGATCGATATCGCCGCCTCGTTGAGCCGGGTCATGGCCGACATCGTGCCCGAAGGCCATGCCGAGCTGGCCCGGCAATTCCGAGCTTTGACAGCGAGTTATGAAGCGAACCGCGACCTGGTTCTGATGGGCGCCTATCGCACCGGCGCCGATCCCCAGCTTGACCGCGCGATCGCGATGCACCAGCCGCTGACCGCGTTCCTGTGCCAGAACGCGCGGAGCGTGATCGACCTGCCGAGCAGCGTGGCTGCGCTGGAAGAGCTGTTGGCCGATGCACGCTGAAGCGGCCCGGGTCCGGCGGCTCTACCGGCTCGAAAAGGTCCGCGCGATTGCCCGCCAAGCCGCCGCCCGCGAAGCCGCCGAGGCCGAGGGCACCCTCGCCCAGCTGGAGGCATTGGCGGCCCGCACCGGCGCCATGGCTGAAGGCTATCGCGGCAGAACGGCGCTGGCTGACGGGCTTGAACTGCGCCAGCTTGGCAGCTTCGTTTCGGGGCTGAGCGCGATTTCCGCCACCACGCGCGGCGATGCCGTGCAAGCGCGGCTGATCGCGGATCGCAAGCAGCAGGATCTGGCCCAGGCCGAACGCCGCCGCGCCGCTGTGGAAGACCGCGCCCGGGCCGGTCAGCGCGCGCTCGACCAACGTTTGCAGACTCCGGCGCTGGGTGGCCGCCGTCCGGTTGGCACGGACCTTGAATAGTTATCGGCGAACCCTTTCACAAAGGATGCCGCCGATGATCCAGCCTGCCCTGCCCGTCCTGCCGTCTGCCCTTGCCCTGCCGGTCGAGGCGGGTGCGATGGCGATTGGAACTGGCGCGGAAGGGACGGATTTCGGGGCTTTGCTGGCAATTCAGGGGCTAACGGCCAGTGCTGCGGAGCAAGCAGCCGAGCCGCCGACCGAAGCCCTCAACACCCCCGAAGCGTCCCCGGAAGCGACGGCAATGCCCGGCAAGATCTTGCCGTCCGGCTTGCCGTTTACCGATCCCACCGCCGCCACGCCCTCAGCAGTGACCGCCCGGCCAGATGGTGAGGCCGCCGCTGCTCCACCGGCCCGCGCCAAGCCCGCCAAAGTGCCGGTTGCACCCCACCCCTTGCCGCTGACCGAAAACATCGAAACGCCCACCCCCGGCCTTGCTCAAAGCTCGCTTCCTCAGCAAGAACCCGATCAGTCGGATGATGCCGGATCGGCCGAGCCGTTGCCAGCCCTGGCAGCGATCCGGACGGCCGCCGAGCCGCAATCCGCCCCCGCACAGCCGCCCGCAGCAGCGCGAGCCTCCCTGTTGCCGCAGAATTTGCAACCCGCAGTGACGGCGCAGCCGATTGCATCAGCCACCAAGACCGATGATCCGGCGCCCGCCAGCCCCGCCCCAGCCGCCGCGCAGGCCTTTGCCGCTCCATCGGAAGAGGTGCGGATCACCCTGCCCCTGCCGCAAGCCAGCGCCGCCCTATCGCGCGGTCGGGATGATACCGCCGCGGTCCTGCCGGACGCGGAAGGCTCCGGCGCTGATGCGCTGCCCGCGTTCACAGCTTCACAGTCTGCCCCGGCCACCATTGCACCCGTTTCGTCAGCAGCAATCCAGCCGCTACGCCCCCACGATTTTGCCACACTGATCGAGCGGATCGCCGTGGCCCGCGAGGCGGCGGCCCCGCAGACCGTTTCGGTGACCCTGCCGCACCAGGATTTCGGCACCGTGCGCCTGCATTTCCGGCCCGAGGAGGCCGGGCTTTCGATCGCCATGACCAGCGCCGATCCCGATTTCGCCCGCAGCGCCGCAGCCGCGCCCGCACCGGTTCTCCCGATCGGGCAGAGCGAGGCCCAGTTGTCGTTCCAGCCGCGCGGTGAAGGGGCGAGCAATTCCGCTGGCCCGTCCGGCGGTCAAGCCCAATCGCGCGGTTCGAACGGCGAACGCCGCGAGAACCAGCCGCAAGCCAATCCCACCCCGCGCGACGCGCAGAACCGCTCTGCCCCGCGCCAGGGAATCTTTGCCTGAACGCCACAAGATCGAAGGAACCTGAGCCATGAGTGACAAGAACGCGGCCGAGGAAAAGCCGAAGAAAAAGAAGAAGGGCAAGGGCCTGCTGATCAAGGCACTGATCGGCCTGGTGCTGGTTGGCGCGAGCGGAGGCGGAACCTTCATGGCGGTTCAGGCCGGGATGGTGGGCGGCGGCCATGGCGAGGAAAAGAAGGAGAGCAACGAGCCCAAGCTGGTCAAGAAGGGCGAGGAAGATCCCTATGCTCCCAAGACCGAAGGCGGCGAAGGCGAAGCCCCGGCTGAGGTAGAGGGCGAAGGCGGGAGCGAATACAAGACCAGTTATTACAACTTCTCCGACGATTTCACCTCCAACCTCAAGAACTCGTCGGCGCTGGTTCAGGTCAGTCTGGCCTGCTCCACCCGCCGCGACGGACGGGTGCTGATCTGGCTCAAGAAGCATGAACTGGCGATCCGCAGCGCGGTGCTGGTGGTGCTGGCCGATACGCCCGAGGAGGAAGTCTTCACCCCCGAAGGCAAGCAGCGCCTGGCCAAACGGCTGACCGATGCGATCAACAAGGTCCTGACCGAAACCGAAGGCTTCGGCGGGGTCGATCGGGTCTATTTCAAGAGCTTCCTGGTCCAGTGAACACGCAGCATTCCTTCGTTCCCGAGCGGGTCGCCGCGCAGCATTGTCAGGAGCTGCTGCGGCGCGGACCCGAGCCGGCGGACCTGATCCCGGCACTGGGCCGGATGGGCGAGCGGCTGGCGCGGACGCTGGCCTCGGCCTTTGCCGAGCTGACCGGCGGCGAGGCGCCCAGCGTCAGTGTCGCCGCCCCCACCGAGCTGACCGAGACCGAGCTGCGCGAGGAAGTCGGCCCACTGGCGGCAAATTGCCTGCTTGCAACGCCGGTGCCGGGCCTGTCGCTGCTCGCCTCGGTCGAGGGGCAATCGACCCTGCGGCTGGTGGATCGGGCTTTTGGCGGCAGCGGCGATGCGCAGGGGGTCTTGCCCGCTGCCTTCCCGCTTTCCGCCGAACTGATGATCCAGCGGCTTGAAACGCTGATCGCGCGCAGCCTGGGTGAGGCGCTAGGCTTGGGCGAACTCAGGACCGGACGGCGCGACAGCCGCCTGTCCGAACTGGCGCCCTTTCCGGCCGGTGCGCGGCTGGTGGTGCAGCGGATCGAAGTGATGGAAGGCGCACGGCGCCCCTGGAAGCTGTTGATCGCCCTGCCTTTTGCGCAGCTCCCCAAGCTGCTCGGCCAGGGCGACCAGCCCGCCCCGCGCAGCGGCGGCAGCGCCGATCCTGCCGCCCAGCCTTTTGCCGAAGTGCCCCTGCCGCTGACCGCCACGCTGGTCGAGATGCGCGTGCCGCTTTCTGCCCTTGCCGCGCTGGAACCCGGCGCGGTGCTGCCGGTGGCCATCAACCGCGCGGTGCCGGTGCTGGCCGGGACCACGGTGATCGCACGCGGCAGCGTCGGCGCGCAGGATGACCGCGTTGCCATCAAACTCACCCAGATTGCCTGAAGGAAACCCCGCCCCATGACACTCCACACCCGCGGCTTCGACCTGCTCAAGGAAGTCGATGTGCGCCTCTCGGTCGAGCTCGGCCGAACCGACATGAAACTGAAAGACGTCCTCGCGCTGGGCGAAGACAGCGTCGTCATGCTCGACCGGCTGACCGATGAGCTGCTCGACGTGCTGGTCAACGGCAAGCTGATCGCCCGCGGCGAGATCGTCGCACAGGGTAATCGATTTGGCCTGCGGATCGTCGAGATGGCCGGGGCCCAGCCTGCATCCGGCGAAGGGGCCGCGTGATGCTGGTCTATCTGCTCAAGCTGCTGGTGATCCTGCCGCTGATCGGCGCGCTGGCCTGGGGCATGCTCAGGCTCGCCCAGAAGATGCAGGCCCGGATCGGCGCTGCTCCGGCGGGGGGCAAGACCGTGCGGATCGTTGAAACGACCATGCTCTCACCCACGCTCAAGCTGGCGGTTATCGAATTCCACGGGCGCGAGATTCTGGTTTCCGCCTCGCGCCAGGGGCTGACCCGGTTGGCTGAAGCTCCGGCGCGGGAGGTGGGGGAATGATGGCTCTCGGGAACATCCTCCCCCCTTGGGAGAGGTGGCAGCGCGCAGCGCTGACAGAGGGGGACCGTGCACTCTCTACACTGCCCCCTCCGGCCCGCCTGCGGCGGCCCAGCTCCCCCAAGGGGGGAGGATGGAGGTGGCTGATCACGCTCCCCGCCCTTCTGGCCCCGACTCTGGCTCAGGCACAAACCGCGATTCCCGGCGCGCTTGACCGCGCCTTCGGAGCGACCGGGGGCACCGCGGGTCAAGGCATGACCCTGTCGCTCCAACTGCTGCTGATCATGGGCTTGCTCACGATCCTGCCGGGGCTGCTGCTGATGATGACCAGCTTCACCCGGATCCTGGTGGTGCTTTCGATCCTGCGGCAGGCGCTGGGGCTTCAGCAGAGCCCGCCCAATCAGGTGCTGATCGGTCTTTCGCTGTTCCTTTCGCTGTTCATCATGGCCCCGACGCTCGACCGGGTGAATGCCCAGGCGATCCAGCCTTACAGCGCGGGTACGATCAATGCCGAGCAGGCGATTGCCGTTGGCGGCAAGGAGTTTCACGCCTTCATGATCCGCCAGACCCGCAAGCACGATCTGGCGATGTTTGCCGATATGGCCAAGGCCCCCAAGTTCCAGCGCGGCGAGGATGTGCCATTCTCGATCCTGCTCCCGGCCTTTGTCACCAGTGAACTGAAGACGGCGTTCCAGATCGGCTTCATGCTGTTTCTGCCGTTTCTGGTGATCGATCTGGTGGTCGCATCGGTGCTGATGAGCCTGGGGATGATGATGATGAGCCCGACCATCGTCTCGCTGCCGTTCAAGCTGCTGCTGTTCGTGCTGATCGACGGTTGGGCGCTGCTGATGGGCAGCCTGGTGGCGAGTTTCGGGTGATGGATGAAACCGCCACGCTCCTCTCACTGGCAGACCGGATGCTGTGGGTCACGGCGCTGGTCGCGGCCCCGGTCCTGCTCGCCAGTCTGGCAATCGGTCTGGTGGTCGGGATCGTCCAGGCCGCAACCTCGGTCAACGAACAAACGCTGACATTCGTGCCCAAGCTGGCGGTAATCGCGCTGGTGCTGGTGCTGATGGGGGCTTCGATGTTTACGCTGGTCGGCGAGTTTGCGCAGGATATCTTCGCCCGGATCGCGGACCTCGGCCAATGATCGCACTCGATTTCGGTTTCGGCGCGGTTGAGGGTGAGCTGTGGAAGCTGGTTTTCTTGATGACCCGGATCGGGGCCGCGCTGCTGGCCGCGCCGTTCTTTTCCGCCGCCGCGGTGCCGGTGCAGCTGCGCGTGGCGATTACCGCAGCGATTGCGGTGCTGATCGCGGCCTGGGTCCCGGTAGCGGTGCCGCCCGCGCTGTTCTCCGCAGCCGGACTGCTGACACTGGCCAGTGAGGCCTTGATCGGCCTGTCGCTGGGCTTCGTGCTGCAATTGTCTTTCGCCGCCCCGGTCCTGGCGGCAGAGCAGATCGGCGGAGCGATGGGGATGTCGATCGCTTCTGCCGCCGATCCGGTCAACGGCACCCATTCGCCGATCCTGGGGCAGTATTTCACCGTCATGCTGACGCTGATTTTCCTCGGCCTTGGCGCGCACCTCACCTGGCTGCGGCTGGTGGTCGATAGCTACACCATCTTCCCGCCTGGGCAGAGCTGGTTCGGCCCGGCGCAGTTCGATCAGGTGCTGGCTTTCGGCGGAGAGATGTTCGTCGCCGCCGTGGCGATTGCACTGCCGGTCACGCTGGTGCTGATGCTGGTGCAGGTGGCCAGTGGGGTGCTGAGCCGCTCTGCCCCGGCGCTCAACCTGTTCGCATTGGGCCTGCCGGCCGGAATTCTGGCCGGGCTGGCCGCGCTGATCGCGGTCGCCCCGCTCTACGCCGATCAGTTCGCCACGCTGAGCGAGGTGGCGGTCCGCCAGGCCGGAGCGTTGCTGACGCGATGAGCGGCGAAAAGACCTTTGCCCCGACCGAGAAACGCCGGCGCGAGGCGGCGCGCAAGGGCGATGTCCTGCGCAGCCGCGAACTGGCGACCGCCATGGCCGTGCTGATCGGGACGGCCTGGCTGCGCTTTGCCGGACCGTGGCTCTATCAGCGGCTGACCGGTTCCCTGCGCGCAGGGCTCAGCTGGAACCGCGATGCGATCGACGCCTTCGATCCCGGCGGGGCGATGCTGGCTGTGCTGTGGGCCGTGGCCCCACCGCTGCTGAGGCTTGCCGCAGGCGTGATGATCTCCGTCACCGCCGCGCAGCTCGCTTCGGCCGACGGGCGCTGGGTCGGTGCCAATGCCCTGCCCAAGGCTTCGCGGCTCAACCCGCTTTCCGGCCTGAAACGAATGTTCGGCCCGCAAGGTTGGATAGAGGTCGGCAAGGGTGTGCTCAAGGTCTCATTGCTTGGCGCGATCTGCTATTTCTGGGCCAGAGGCAGCCTGGGCGGCCTGCTCGCCCTGGGCCGGGCCGCATCGCTTGGTTCTGCATTGGCCCGGGCCTGGGATGCGCTGACCGCGCTGCTGTTCGCTCTTGCCGCCGGGCTGGTGCTGATCGCGCTGATCGACTGGCCGATCCAGTGGCTGCGCCGTTACCTGCGCCTCAGGATGAGCCAGCAGGAACTGCGCGATGAAAACAAGGAGGCCGAAGGCTCGCCCGAGCGCAAGGCCGCCCAGCGGCAACGCCAGCGCCAATACGCCAGCGGCGCGGTGGCCAAGGCAATGCGTGAGGCGCAATTCGTGCTGACCAACCCGTCGCACTTCTCGGTCGCGATGGGTTACGATCCGCTCAAGGCCGGGGCCCCGGTGGTGCTGGCCAAGGGGCGCGGCGAAAAGGCATTGGCAATGCGCGAACTGGCGCACGAACTGGACGTTCCGCTGATCGAAGCGCCGCCGCTGGCCCGCTCGGTCTATTTCACCACCCGCGAAAACCAGATGATCCGCGAAGAGCTCTATGCTGCGGTCGCCGCGGTTCTGGCTCATGTGCTGTCGCTGCGCCGCGGAGAACACCGTCCGCTGCCGCCGATCGAGGTGCCGGTGACGCTGCGTTTCGATGCCGAAGGGCGGGTCGAGGCCGCGCCTTAAATTGCGCATCGTCCCGCCGTTCTGGACGATATGGCCACCACCTCTGCCACCTCTTCGATCATCACCACGCTTGGCGCAGGCAGCGGGATCGACATGGCCGGGCTGGCGCAGAGCCTGGCCAGCGCATCCTTCGCGGCCAAGATCGACCGCAACACCGCGCGCAGCGAAACAATCGACCGGCAGATCTCGGCCGCATCGGCGCTGAAAAGCGCGATCCTGCAACTGTCCAGCTCGATCGGGGACCGGGTTCGCACCGGCGATCTTTCCAGCCAGCCGCAGATCGCCAATGCCGGTGTCGCCACCGTGTCGCGCGGGACGGTCAGCGGGCGTGGGACCTATTCATTGGAGGTAAGCCAGCTGGCCACCAATCAGGTGCTGGCCAGCGCGCCCTTTACCGAGGCCGCCACACCGATCGGATCAGGCAGCCTGACCTTCCGCTTCGGCACGATCGCCGCAGGGGCTTTTACCGAGGATACTGAACAAAGCCCGGCCGCAGTAACAATTCCCAGCGGCGCGACCCTGGCCGATGTCGCGGCGGCAGTGAATACGGCCGGCATTGGCGTGACCGCCTATGTCGCCACCGGCACCGACGGCGCACACCTGATGTTCAAGGGCAAGGAAGGCGCGGCCAATGGCTTTGTGATCGAAGCCAGCGAGACGGTGGGCGAGGAAGGCCTGGCCGCACTCGCCTGGTCGCCGGCCAGCGCCCCGGCCCTGCTCAAGACCACGGCGCGCGACGCGCAGTTCCAGCTCGATGGTTTGGCGATGAGCAGCCCGTCGAACAGCATCACCGATCTGGTCCCGGGGCTGAGCCTGTCGCTGACCGGCACCAATATCGGCGCGCCGACCGCGATCCGCTTTGCCGATCCGGGCGCGGCGGTATCGACCTTCATGAGCGATCTGGTCGCCGCGCTTAATGAACTGGCCGGAGAGCTCAAGACCCAGACCGATCCTTCGTCCGGCGATCTGGCGCGCGACAGCGGCGCGCGGGCGATGCGGCAGGCTCTGGGGCAGCTGGCTGGGACCATCGTCATGCCCGGTGCGGCGAATGGCGAGCCGCGCACGCTGGCCGACCTGGGGCTGGCGACCAACCGCGATGGCACGTTCCGGCTCGACAGCGACCGGCTGAGCGCCACGCTCAAGTCCGCTCCTGAAGGCGTCGCGGCGATGTTCACCACCGGGCTGCACGGGGTTTACGGTACCTTCGACAAGCTCTCCCGCCGCCTGACAGCTGCCTCCGATCCCGGCACCCTGGCCGGATCACTGACCCGGTTCACCCGGCAAAAGCAGGACTTGAGCGAAGAAGCGACAAAACTCGCCGAAGCGCAGGAACGGCTGCGCGCGCGGCTCGCCACGCAGTTTGCCGCGGTCGATAGCCGGGTCGCGGCATCGAAATCCACCCTGTCGTTCCTGCAGAACCAGATCGACGCCTGGAACGCCAAGAGCAATTGATATGCACGCCCTCAAATCCCCCCACGAAGCCTATCGCCGGGTCGATTTCGACGCCCGCATCGCCGGGGCCGATCCGCGCCAGCTGGTATTGCTGTGCTACGAACAGCTCATCCTTGCGCTGGGCAGTGCGATCCACGCCGAAGCCATTGGTGACAACGCCCGCAAGAGCCAGGCGCTGACCCGCGCACTGTCCGCGATCACTGCGTTGCAGCTGGGCCTGGATCACACCCAGCCGCTGGCAACCGCGCTCACAGCCCTGTTCGAAGGTGCCCGCCAGCAAGTGCTGGACAGCGTGATCCGGTTCGACGCGGCGAAGCTCGGCCGCCTCAAAGACGACATCACCGAAATCGCCGGTGCCTTTCGCGCCGCGCCGGTCGCGGGGGATTAGTTCCGAAATGGTGGGATCGCAGCTGCCCGTGGTGAACCGTTTGCGCAGCTATCGCTATGGGTTTTTCCGCAGGCAACCATTCGGATTTCGATCAGGATCGGTGCGGCGCTCGCGGCACATCGGCCTAATTCCCTAGGCGGAAATCACTAGGGGGAGCTACCCGATGGAACGACGCCGCAACATTGCCCTGATCGATGGAAATTTCCGCCGCCGCGCCGCAATAACCCATGCGCTAGCTGGCAGCGGAATCCATGTCGAACCGTTCGAGGATATTGACGAGATTACCCTGCGCTGGCCGCGATCGGGCGCGATCATGGTCGCCGATCACGGCCCGGCGATCGAGGAACTGATTGAACACATGACCGATAATGGCGAATGGCTGCCGGTGATCGCCTTCAGCGAGGAACCGGGAACCGACCGGGTGGTCAAGGCCGTGCTGAGCGGCGCGCTCGACTATGTCGAATGGCCCTGCGATATCGCCAAGATCACCACAGCGATCGAACTGGCGGAGAGCGCCGCAGCATCGATCGGCAGCCTGCGTCTGCGCGAGGCCCGCGCCCGCAGCCGCGTCCAGAAACTGACCAAGCGTGAGCGCGAGGTGCTGGCCGGGGTGGCCGATGGCCTGTCCAACCGCCTGATCGGCGAACGGCTGGCGATCAGCCCGCGCACGGTCGAAATCCACCGCGCCAATATGCTGACCAAGATGGGTGCCCACCACACCAGCGAGGCGATCCGCATCGCGATCGAATCCTCGCTGATCGGATAGAAAAGCGCCCGCCTATGGGTAATTACCGGCTGCACTGCTGACCCGGCGGAAACCCTGTCTGGTTAGGACGGACCTGCGCAAAGGTTGCGCCGTCACGACCTGGAAGGAACCACAAACCGGATCAATTCGTCCCGAAACTCATGAACCCCGGCCGGATTGTCCCTTTATCCGGCCGGGGTCTTTTTTTTGTGCGCAGCCATACCGCAAAGCAAAGGGGCCCGGACATGGTCCGAGCCCCCCAGCAAAGCATCCCTCCCAGGACTGCTTAGAATTTGATCCCTGCGGTCAGGCCGTAACGGCGCGGTTCGAGGGTGAAGACGTTGGTGTAGTTACCCGAGGACTGGTCGGTCACGTAAAGACCAGTGATCGCCTCGTTGTCGAACAGGTTCTGCACCCAGATGCGGGCAAACCACTTCTTGTCCGGGCCGTCCAGCTGCAGCTGGGCATTGACCTGGGTGAAGCTGGGCACTTCGTTGACCGTTCCGCCAAAGATGTTGCCCGATGACTTGCCGGTGTAGATGAAGTCCGCACGCGGGGTCAGGGTCATCTCGCCGATCGGCGCCGCATACTGCACGCCGGCCGAGAACTTGTAGTCCGGCGCGCCGGGCAGCTTGTTGCCCTTGATG
>Ga0116180_1001212_pt1 | contig 22244 bp, 20 predicted proteins | sample AD_UKC073_MetaG_FD_89804 | JGI IMG/M metagenome (GOLD analysis project Ga0116180, IMG submission 89804) | Active sludge microbial communities of municipal wastewater-treating anaerobic digesters from USA - AD_UKC073_MetaG | ecosystem: Engineered > Bioreactor > Anaerobic > Digestate | place: USA...
CAACAAAGACCCCTATCCTTCCACCTACAAGCCCTATCCGGGGCGGACCACGGTGATCACCGGCGCGACCGTGTTTGACGGGACCGGCAGGCAGATCGATCACGGGGTGGTGCTGATCAAGGACGGCAAGATCGCCGCAGTCGGGTCGAGCATGGCCGATATGGACATCCCCGCCGATGCGGTGCGGATCGACGGAACCGGCAAATACGTCACCCCCGGGATCATCGATGCCCATAGCCACCTGGGGGACTATCCCAGCCCGGCAGTCGATGCCCATTCCGATGGCAATGAAATGACCAATCCGACCACGCCCAACGTCTGGGCGGAACATTCGGTCTGGCCGCAGGACCCCGGTTTTTCGCGGGCGATGGCAAACGGCGGGGTCACCGCGCTGCTGGTCCTGCCGGGTTCGGGTAATCTGATGGGCGGTCGCGGGGTGGTGCTGAAGCCAGTTTCGGCGCGGACCATGCAGGGAATGAAGTTCCCCGGCGCACCGTACAGCCTGAAAATGGCCTGCGGGGAAAATCCCAAGCGGGTCTATGGCAGCAAGGGCCGGGCTCCCTCGACCCGAATGGGCAACCTGGCGGTCAACCGCGAAACCTGGATCAAGGCCAGCGAATACCGGGCCAAGCGCAATGCCGGAAAACTGGAAAGCCGCGATCTGGCGATGGAAACCCTTGCCGGGGTGCTGGACGGGGAAATCCTGGTCCAGAACCACTGCTACCGCGCTGACGAAATGGCCGTGGTGCTCGATATGGGCAAGGAATTCGGCTACCACGTTTCTACCTTCCACCATGCGGTGGAAGCCTACAAGATCGGCGATATGCTGAAGGCGTCCGATACCTGCAGCGCGGTCTGGGCGGACTGGTGGGGCTTCAAGATGGAAGCCTATGATGCAATTCCCGAAAATGCCGGGCTGCTCTACAAGACCGGGGCCTGCGTGGTGATCCATTCGGACGATGAAAACGGGATTCAGCGGCTCAACCAGGAAGCCGCCAAGGCGCAGGGCGATGCCCGCCGGATCGGAGTGGTGGTTCCCGATGGCGAAGTGATCCGCTGGCTGACGCTGAACCCGGCCAAGGCGATCGGGATCGACAAGCTGACCGGCAGCCTTGAAGTGGGTAAGGGCGGCGATGTGGTGCTGTGGAACGGTCCGCCACTGTCGGTTTACTCGCGGCCCGAAAAGGTCTGGGTCGATGGTGCGCTGCTCTATGACAATCAGGACCGCAAACGCCGCGCTGTCAGCGATTTCGAGCTTGGCCAGCCCGGCGAAGGAGACGTGAAATGAGCGCCCGCAAGCTGAGCGCCGTTCTGGCCACACTGCTGGCCTGCACCGCCGCTCCGGCCCTCGCCCAGAGCGTGGCGATTACCGGCGGCAAGGTGGTGATTGGCGATGGCTCTGACCCGATCGACGGCGCGACCGTGCTGGTTGAGGGCGGCAAGGTAACCGCCGTTGGCCGCGACGTGGCGATCCCCGCCGGGGTTCGCCGGGTTGATGCCAGCGGCAAATGGGTCACCCCCGGGCTGGTCGTGGCGATCACCGATCTGGGTCTGATCGATGTCGGCGCGGTCGATGAAAGCAACGATTCGGGCGCCGGGAAAAGCCCGTTCAGCGCCGCTCTCGACATCTCCTATGCGATCAACCCCGATGCCCAGCCGATCAAGATCAGCCGGGCCGGTGGGGTGACCCGCGCGGCGGTGGCACCACTGGGGACCGATTCGATCTTCGGCGGTCAGGGCGCGGTGATCGACCTTGGCGCCGATCCCGATGCCGTTACCGTGCCGCGCGCCTTCCAGTATGTCGAACTGGGTGAAACCGGTGCGGACCGGGCCGGAGGCAGCCGGGTTTCAACCTGGACCGAGCTGTACAATGCGCTGGGTGAAGCGCGGGAAATCGCCGCCAACCCCAATGGCGCGCGCCGTGACGATGTGATGCTGGGGCGGCGTGATGCCCAGGCGCTGGTGCCGGTGGTAACCGGCAAGCAGCCGCTCTACGTCCATGTCGAACGCGCCGCGGACATTCGCATGGTCCTGAAACTCAAGCAGGAATTTCCGGCGCTGCGGCTGGTGATCGTCGGTGCGACAGAAGGCTGGATGGTTGCGGGCGATCTGGCGAAGTCTGGGGTGCCGGTTCTGGCAACGCCGCTCAACGATCTGCCTGCCAGTTTCGAGCAGCTGGGGGCGACCCAGTCCAATGTGGGGCGGATGAAGGCAGGCGGGGTAAAGGTATCGCTTGGCGCGTTCTTCGATCAGCCGCGCTATGCCCCGCAATATGCGGGCAATCTGGTGGGCCTGACCAAGGTCCCGGGGGCCAGCGGATTGACCTGGAATCAGGCCTTTGCCGCGATCAGCTCCGGCCCCGCTGAAATCCTGGGAATGGGCGACCGGTTCGGCTCGCTCCGCCCGGGCCGCGCGGGTGACGTGGTGATCTGGGATGGCGATCCGCTGGAAGTGACCAGCGGGGTGGTCAGCGTGTACATCGATGGCACTGAACAGCCACTCGACAACCACCAGACGCGCCTGCGGGACCGGTACAACACCGACAACCCGGGTACGCTGCCCAGGGGTTACGACTGGTAGTCTCCGGAAGCGGCTTGCAATCCAGTTTCAATCTGCTACCTATGTTGACGCCGTCAACATTGGAGCCGGTTACTGTGGACCCTGCCCTCGCCAATCTGATCGCAGCCTCATCCGCTTTCGTGGGAACCCATTTCGCCCTGTCGCATCCGCTGCGCGGCGGGCTGTCCAGAGCAGTTGGTGATCGGGGATTCCAGGCGCTCTATTCGCTGGTCGCGCTCGGCACGATGGGCTGGATGGTGATCGCGTTTCGGGCCGTTCCGGCGCAGGCGCCATGGTGGAACGGGGCGGGCGACCTGCCGTGGCTGGCTGCCACGCTGATCATGCTGATTGCATCGGTTTTGCTGGTCGGTTCGTTCAAGGGCAACCCGGCGATGCCCGCGCCCGGCGCCGCGGCGCTGGCCGCCAAAGTCCCGCACGGGGTGTTTCACGTCACCCGCCACCCGATGATGTGGTCCTTCACCCTGTGGAGCATTTCGCACCTGCTGGTGGCGCCGACACCGCGGGTGATCGTGCTGACAGTGGCGATTGCCGTGCTGGCGCTGGCCGGATCACATATGCAGGACCGCAAGAAGGAAGTGCAGATGGGCGCGGCCTGGAGCGATTGGGAAGCCAAGACAAGCTATTGGCCGCGCCTTGGTGCACTCGGCAAAGCTGGTGCAGGCCCGTGGATCGGCGGAGTGCTGCTATGGCTGGGCGCGACCTGGCTGCATCTGCATTCGATCGGCGTTCCGGCTGGAATCTGGCGTTGGGCGGGGCTGTAACCCCGCCCGGCCCGCCGCTCAGGCGTGTTCGATCACATCCGCACCCTCTGCCGCCAGACGGGTGCGCTTGTCGTAATCGCCCAGCACCGCCTTGGTCAGGCCGAAATCGGTAATCGCCAGGATCACCAGCTCCTCGCTGTCAGACAGATTGCGTGACTGGTGGAAGGCCCAGCGCGGAACGAAGGCGACGCCGCCCTGATCGACCCGCATGGTTTCATCCCCGATCCGCACCTCGGCCGTACCGCGCATCACATAGAACAGCGATTCGTGCGCGTGCTTGTGCAATTCATTGTTGCAACCGGCCGCGATCCTGACGACCCGCGGATCGAATACCTGAATGCCCGGAAAATCGAGCACGTCGACGCTGAAATCGATCCCCAGCTTGGGATTGCGGTTGCGGTAGATCTCGCGGTGATTGACCAGCGGCTGGGCCTGAAAGGCCCCGACGTCCTCACCCGGCGCGAGCGGCTGGCGGGCCTCAACATTGGCAACGATAGTTTCTAGTTCGGCAGTCATGGATCTGTTTCCTTGCGGCGGAATTTCGGTTGGTCGGGTTGCTCAGGAAGCCAGCGCCATCTCACGCTCATCCGCGCAATTCAGCGCGCGTTCGAACATCCAGTCCCAGAACGATGACCGCAGCGACAGCGCCTTGATCATTCCGCGCCGCAGATCACCCTTGCCCGAAGCAGTCGCGGCATAGGCGAGCGAAATGTCTTCCAGCGCCTGCTGGTGATGATCGTCAACCGCGGTGTGAAGCGGGAAGAACACCGTATCGCGCGGGGCGAGATCGGTGCGTTCGATCGCGGCGACGAAGGGCAGGTAGATCGTGCTGACGATGTTTTCCGTGCCCAGCCCAAGCGCGCCAAGCGCTTCGGCCGCCGATCCATGGGTCAATGTGGTAAGAAAGGATTCGCGCCAGCAAACCAGCTCGATCGCCTCATTCGCCGGATCGTGCGCTTCGGTGATCCCGGTCGCCTCACGAAAACGTTTGAACAATTGCGGGTGCGGCACACCTTCGATCCATTCGCGCTGAACGCCGATTACCGCCAGCTCGGCGTATTCCTCTTCCTCATAGATGCCGGATTCCTCGGTCAGGTTCTGCAACAGGCTGGTCCGGTGGGCAGGCGCTTCAAGTTTGGAGATTACCGTCGTCAGATAGCGCGGAAAGTGCAGCGAATAGCCATAATAGTGCCGGGCAAAATCGCGCAGGGCCCAGTCGGTGTCCGGCAGGTCACCGGCGCCAAGCGCCTGCAGATAGGGGTGCCGGACCGCCCGGTGATTGATCGATTCCTCAACAAGATCCTTGATTGAAACAGGCACGCAGCATCCTCTCCAGAGTGAGCCGAGGCACGCGATCCGCGCGCCGCATGGCGATGCCCTTAGGATTAGGAGCAAGCGGATATTTCCGTCAGGCGCGGTAAGGCACTGGTACACCGCAATGCCGCGCCAGCCGCGCGCACCGCGATAACCATCTGATTATCCTAATGAAGGTTATCCAGCCAGACGCGCTCTATTACCTGGGCTTCGGGCAGATAGGCCAGTTCATGCCCTGTGCCGGGGACAAGCCGCAGCCGCGCGGCGGGGTTGGCGGCAACCAACCGCTGCGCATGGACAGCGGGGATCATTGCATCGGCGGTGCCGTGCAGGATCAGGATCGGAGCCTCCACCCGGCCCAGTTTGGCGGCGTTATCGAACGGGTCACGGACCAGCAGCCGCGCCGGTAGCCACGGAAAGCGTTCCGACACGGCATCGGGCACGCTGGAAAAGGGCGAGACAAGCACCAGCGCGGCGGGCCGATGTTCGGTCGCAAGCTGGGTCGCCGTACCAGACCCGATCGAATTGCCGATCAGCACCACCTGTCCGGGTGCGAAGCCATTGGCGCCAAGCCAGTTCAGCGCCGCACGGCCATCCTTGAAGAAGCCCTGTTCCGAGGGCGCGCCGGGATTGCCGCCATAGCCGCGATATTCGGGCAGGAAGATCCCGTATCCCGCTGCAGCCAGTCCGGACACCGCCTGCGAAGCGCCGGCCCAGCTATCGCCGTTACCGTGAAAGAACAGCACGACCGGCTTTCCCGCGGTGGGCGCGCGCCACAGCCCGGCAAGGTTCAGTCCGTCTTCGGTTTGAAACGCCACCTGCTCGTAACCAGCGGGGACGGGCGGGAAGGCCTTTGGCGCCGGAAAGATCAGCGCCCGCTGACCCGCGAACAGCAAGGCCGCAACCGCGACATATCCGGTGAGCAGGACCCCCAGAGCGATCAGCATACCGCGCCGCCAGCGCCTGCGCTCACCACTCAAGCCCGCGCTTCCTCAACCCCCGCGCTGTTGTGCCGCAGGGCCTTCAACACGCTGTCAACGATCCCGCCCGCGTTGAGCCCGGCGGCATCGTACTGCTTGTCGGGGCTGTCATGATCCTGGAACAGGTCCGGCAGGCGCAGGGTGCGGATCTTGAGGCCGGCATCAGTCAGCCCTTCGTCGCTGGCCATGGTCAGGACATGGGCGCCAAGCCCGCCGATCGAGCCTTCCTCAACCGTGACCACCACTTCATGCGTGGTCATCAGCTGACGGATCAGATCGGTGTCGAGCGGCTTGGCAAAGCGCAGGTCGGCCACCGTGGTGGAAAGCCCCTTGGCCTCAAGCTGGTCAGCCGCCTTCAGCGCTTCGGCCAGCCGGGTGCCGAGCGAAAGGATCGCGACCTTGCTGCCTTGCCTTACGATCCGGCCCTTGCCGATCTCCAGCACCTGCGGAACCTGTGGCAGTTCCACCCCCACGCCATTGCCGCGCGGATAGCGGAAGGCAATCGGGCCAGAATCATGGAGCGCGGCGGTATAGGTCATGTGGACCAGCTCGGCCTCATCAGCCGCAGCCATCACCACCATGTTGGGCAGGCTCGCCAGATAGGTGATGTCGAACGATCCGGCATGGGTCGCCCCGTCCGCCCCGACCAGCCCGGCGCGGTCGATCGCAAAGCGAACCGGCAGGTTCTGGATCGCCACATCGTGCACCACCTGATCGTAGGCGCGCTGCAGGAAGGTTGAATAGATCGCGCAGAACGGACGCATTCCCTGCGCGGCAAGGCCCGCCGCGAAGGTTACCGCGTGCTGTTCGGCAATCCCGACGTCAAAGCTGCGCTCTGGGTGGGCCTTGGCGAACTTGTCCACCCCGGTCCCGCTCGGCATCGCGGCAGTGATTGCGCAGATTTTGGGGTCGCTATCCGCCAGTTTGGCCAGCGTTTCCCCGAAGACGTTCTGATAGGCCGGAGCCTTGGCCGGAGCCTTGACCTGCTGTCCGGTGATAACGTCGAACTTCTGGACCCCATGATACTTGTCGGCGCTGGCCTCGGCCGGGGCATAGCCCTTGCCCTTCTGCGTCACGACATGGACCAGGCACGGCCCTTCGGCGGCATCGCGGACATTTTCGAGGATCGGGATCAGCTGATCAAGGTTGTGCCCGTCGATCGGGCCGACATAATAGAAGCCCAGTTCCTCAAACAGGGTGCCGCCCATTGCCATGCCGCGGGCGAATTCGTCGGTCTTCCTGGCGGCCTTGTGCAGCGGCTCGGGCAATTTGCGCGACAGGCGCCGGGCAATATCGCGCAGCGACAGGAACGGGCGCGAGGATACCAGCTTGGCCAGATAGGCGGAAAGCCCGCCCACCGGCGGCGCGATCGACATATCGTTATCGTTGAGGATCACGACCAGCCGGTTTCCAGCCTCGGCCGCATTGTTCATCGCCTCATAGGCCATGCCCGCGCTCATCGCGCCGTCGCCGATCACGGCAATGCCCTTGCCCGGGGTTCCGGCCAGCTTGTTCGCCACGGCAAAGCCCAGCGCGGCCGAAATCGATGTGGAACTGTGCGCGGCGCCGAACGGATCGTATTCGCTCTCGCTCCGCTTGGTGAAGCCGGAAAGCCCGCCGCCCTGCCGCAGGGTGCGGATCCGGCTGCGCCGTCCGGTCAGGATCTTGTGGGGATAGGCCTGATGGCCGACATCCCAGATCAGCCGGTCATCGGGGGTGTTGAAGACATAATGGATCGCCACCGTCAGCTCCACCACGCCAAGGCCCGAGCCGAGGTGCCCCCCGGTCTGCCCCACGGCGCTGATCATTTCGGCGCGCAATTCATCCGCCAGCTGGCGCAGCTGGCCCGGCGCCAGCCGGCGCAGGTCCGCAGGCAGATCGACGGTATCGAGCAATGGTGTTTCCGGATTGGAACTCATGGGGTTCGCCTTACACGCTGGTTTCATTCGTGTCGATTGGCGCTAAGGTGTTCATTCGATGGACGCGCCAAGGAGATCGAGCGATGTCACTGCCCGCCAATTCCCTTCCGGTGACGTTTATCGCCACGGCTTATCGGCCCCGCGCGGTGCCGTTCTATCGCGATGTTCTGGGCCTGCGGCTGATGGGTGAAGATAGCCATGCCGCAACCTTCGATCTGGGCAACCGCACGCCGCTTCGGCTGACCGACGTGCCCGGCCACCGCGCCGCCAGTCACGTCGTGCTGGGCTGGCACGTCGCCGATATCGGCGCCGCGATGGCCGCGCTGCGTGCCAAGGGGGTGAAGTTCAAGATCTATGACGGGTTCGGGCAGGATGCTGACGGCGTCTGGTCCAGCCCCGATGGCGGCGCCAGGATCGCCTGGTTCGCCGATCCCGACGAAAACGTTCTGAGCCTCACGCAGTTCGGATCGTCGGCCTGACTAGCTGCACTCGCTGCAGATCCCGCGCAGTTCCACTACCGGGCGGATGTCGGCAAAGCCCGCATCCTTTGCGGCCTGGACCAGCGCGCCGGTCAGCTTGTCATCATCCAGGTGCGTTGCCTGGCCGCAATCGTCGCAGATCAGGAAGATGCAGTCATGGCGGCAGCCCGGGTGCGGGTTGGCGACATAGGCGTTGGCGCTTTCGATCCGGCGGGCCAGGTTGGCCTTCACGAACAGATCGAGGATCCGATAGACCGAGTTGGCCGCAACCCGCTTGCCGCGCGCCCTCGATACCGCCTCGGCGATGTCATAGGCTGATGCAGGGCGCTCCTGCCCGGCGAGCACTTCAAACACTTCGGCGCGCATTCCGGTCCATTGTTCACCGGCATCGACCAGCGCCTTGGCCGCTTCCGCGACAAGGTTCTGTCCGGTCAGTTCGTGATGGTGATGATGATGCGCGCTTGCCATGACAGCGGATATAGGCATCCGCCCGGCCAAGGGCAAATATTAGAGCGGCTTCCACCCATTCTGGCCCACCCTGACGGAGCCGAATTGGACCCATCACGAGGAGCGAGGAGGGAGCCATGCCATTGCATAGTGACCGACGAGGGACGCTGTGGTGGCCCAATTCGGCCCGCCCGCCGGGTTACGTCAGGAAATTCGCTGGACAGCGTTGCATCGCTTGCAGGGGCAACCAGCCCCTGCTGCACGCTGCGCCTTGCCAGCGGATTTCCTGGCGCAATCAGGGTGGACCAGAATGGGTGGAAGCCGCTCTAGCGGGCCGCGTCGGCCGACGGCGCGATCAGCGTCTGATCCGGCAGCACGGTCGAAGCCTGGGCCTGCGGGATCACACTCTCACGCGGACCCGCCGACATGACGCCGGCAAGGGCAATTCCCCCCACGACAAAGCCGATGGCGAAGGACTTGTAGAGATCGGCGGAGAACAGGGTCATGGGGAATCGCTTGATAAGGGGTTTTTGCTTGGCCGCCCTCGTGCAGACTGTTGCGTTACCGTCCAGTGAACGGCGCGTTCAACTGCCCGTCATAGCGACGAACCGGGTGCGGTGAGCGGTAAAGCGTTGCGGTTAATGGCGGAAGTGGCGCATCCCGGTGAAGACCATCGCCAGACCGGCATCGTCCGCCGCCTTGATCACCTCTTCATCGCGGATCGAACCGCCCGGCTGGATCACCGCGGTCGCTCCGGCCTCGGCCGCTGCCAGCAGGCCATCGGCGAAGGGGAAGAAGGCGTCGGAAGCCACTGCCGATCCAACCGCGCGGCTTTGCGCCCAGCCGAACTTCTCCGCCGCTTCGGCAGCCTTCATCGCGGCGATCCGGCTGCTGTCGCGGCGGTTCATCTGACCGGCCCCGATCCCGGCGGTAATCCCGTCACGCGCATAGACGATCGCGTTCGATTTAACGTGGCGCGCCACGGTCCAGGCGAACAGGCAGTCTTTCAGCTCCTGCTCGCTCGGCGCACGCTTGGTCACGATCTTGAGGTCAGCCTCGGTGATCGCACCGTTATCGCGGGTCTGGACCAGCAGACCGCCGGTGATCGGCTTGATCGCCAGCCCGCCGCGGCGCGGATCGGGCAGATCGCCGGTCAGCAGCAGCCGCAGGTTCTTCTTCCTGGCGAAAGCGGCGATCGCGGCTTCATCGGCATCGGGGGCAACCACCACTTCGGTGAAGATCTGGCAGATCGCCTCGGCAGTCGGACCGTCGAGCGGGACATTGACCGCAACAATCCCGCCAAAGGCCGAAACATCGTCGCATTGCAGCGCGCCCTGCCAGGCCTCAAGCAGACTTGAGCTTTGCGCAACGCCGCAGGGATTGGCGTGTTTGACGATTACCACCGCCGGTTGCTGCCCGCGGAATTCGGCACAGAGTTCCAGCGCGGCATCGGCATCGTTGTAATTGTTGTAGGACAGTTCCTTGCCCTGGATCTGCCGGGCCTGGGCGATCCCCTGGCCATGCGGCCCCTTGGGGATATAGAGCGCGGCGCGCTGGTGCGGGTTCTCACCATAGCGCAGCTCTTCCTTGCGGGTGGCGGTAACCGCCAGCATTTCCGGAAACAGCTGTTGCTGATCGGCAAAGGCGAACCACTGGCTGATCATCGCATCATAGGCGGCAGTCGCGGCATAGGCCCGCGCGGCCATCAGCTTGCGGAAATCATAGCGGGTCGCGCCGCCGGTTTCCTCCAGCTCAGCCAGCAGGCCGGGATAGTCGGCCGGATCGGTGAGGATCGTGACATAGGCGTGGTTCTTGGCCGCCGAGCGGACCATGCTGGGGCCGCCGATGTCGATATTCTCGATCACCTCGTCACGGTCCGCGCCCTTGGCCACGGTTGCCTCGAACGGATAGAGGTTGACCACCACCAGATCGATCGCGCCGATCGCGTGGCTTTCCATCGCTGCGGCGTGCTCGGGATTGTCGCGCACCGCCAGCAGTCCGCCGTGGACCTTGGGGTGGAGCGTCTTGACCCGCCCGTCCATCATTTCGGGAAAACCGGTCAGCTCCGAAATGTCCATCACCGTCAGACCCGCATCGCGCAGCGCCTTGGCCGTCCCGCCGGTCGAAACAAGTTCGACCCCGCGCGCGGCCAGCGCCTGGCCCAGTTCAACCAGCCCGGCCTTGTCGGACACCGAAAGCAGCGCCCGGCGGATCGTTACGTCAGTCATGTGAATGCTACCCCATCTTCTTGAGCAGCCAGGCAAAGTTGCCGCCGCCGCGCGATACCAGCCCTGAGATCACCAGTTGCTGGATCGGCTGCGGGCGACCCTGCCCGTCGGCCCAGATGCTTTCCTCGATCGCGAGCTGACCTTCGCCGCCAACCCGGAATTGCCAATAGGACCCGTCCGGCAGCGCCAGCCCCGCGCCCTGCCCGTCCTCGCTCAGCCTGACCTCGACACCGGGGCCGAGGTGGAAGCGGATTGCGAAACCGACCTTGCCATTCTTGCCCTTGCGCCCGGCCGGGACCAGCAGGTCTTCGCCGCGCAGCTCGGTGCCGTCATCGCGCAGGATCAGGATCCGGCGGTGGGTCAGGCCATAGCGCCCGGCATAGCCGTTGTGGCTGGCCTCAAGCCGGGTTGCGCCGCTGCCCTTGTCTCCGCTCAGGGTCCGGCGATCGACTTCAACCTCGGACACGCCGTTGCCGATCTTGCCGTTGATCAGGATCGCGGTCGAATTGGTATCATCCAGCACCAGCGTCGAATGGGCCGCGGTGGCGCGCAGATCGCGCTCAAGCCGGACCGGCATCAATCCGCCGGCGCAGCCCGCCCCGCCGCAATTGACCACCAATCGCTGCCCGGCATGGCTGAATTCGAACGCCAGGGTCGATGCGCAGCCCGAACGGGTGTGCTTGGCCAGCGGCGGCGGCGCGGCATCGAACTGCAGCACGCCTTTCTGCGCCACAACCCGCTGATAACCCCATTGCCGGACATCGCGCAGCGGCCGGGTGCGGACGCCCGAAGCCTCGATCAGCAGGCCAAGATCACCGGCATCGACCGCCCAGCCGCCCTGCCACGAACCAAGCGAACCGTCGCCGTGGGTCAGCGCCAGCAGCGGCGGGACCAGCAGGCCCAGCATGGTTTCCAGCGCCTGCGGCGGATCGCGGCGCACCGCCTGGTAACAGGCCCTGAGCCGGACCAGCAGCGAAATCGCCTCGATCTGCTGGAGCGGCCCGCGCGAGAGGACCCCGCCATCATCGCCGACCAGCTCGCCCAGCGCGCGGATCAGCCCGGCTTCGCCGAACAGCCGCCGGGGATTGCCTTCGGGCAGCAGCAGTCCGGCCGCGACGATCCCGCACCAGCCGGAAACCTGCTCGAGCAGATCCTCTCCCCGGCCGACGTTCTTGTCGAGCCAGCGGGCCGTATCGCCCAGCGTGGTCAGGATCCTGGCGCGCAGCACCTTGTCCGGACCAGACAGGATCAGCGGCGCGTGGACCAGCCAGTTCAGCTCACGCTGACCGGCATTGCCGACCGTCCAGCCAGGCCCCTTGCCGGGGCGCGCGGGCGGCTTGGGATTGGCATTGAGCCAGGCCCCGATGATCCGTTCGGCCACCGGCGCGACCGTTTCACGCGGGGCCGATGCCTCAAGATCAGTCAGCCAGGCGAAAGAGTGGACCACCCGCTCAAGCGGCGGGGAAAGCCGCGCCGCCCCGGCAAAATCGATCTGGGCGATCGGCGATTTGGCGCCGTGGACCAGAAAATGCCCGGCCCTCAGCGCCGTTCCCGCCATCTTGCTGCCAGGCAAGGGATTGGTGACAGTCGCCAGCAGGCGCGGCTTGGCCGGTTTGCGGAACGGTGATGCCAGGGCCGATCCCGGGATGCCGAGCCGGTAGGCCAGCCGCAGCAGGCGCTCACCCGCACCGACCGAAGGCGGCGCAAAATCGGCCAGGGCCAGTGCGCGGCCCGGCTCAACCACTTCGCCCGGCGAAGCCTGAACAGACTGCGCGTCGTTCACCAGCCCGCCCTCATCCGAAGCGCCGAGCGGAATTGCCGGTCCATCCCCCGATACCGCGCCGCCATGGGCCGGACGTGTGGAGAGGACCGCGTCGCTCATGGTTCATCCCACCCCCTTCAGCGCGGCGATGTTGGCAGCATAGCAATCCGGGCCGCCCTTGAACGTGGCAGACCCGGCGACCAGCACATCGGCCCCGGCATCGACGCATTGCCGCGCCGTCACCGCATCGACCCCGCCGTCCACTTCAAGCCGGATATCGCGCCCGGTCTTGTCGATCGCCTTGCGGATCGCCTCGATCTTGCGCAGCTGGCTGGCAATGAAGCTCTGCCCGCCAAACCCGGGGTTGACGCTCATCACCAGGATCAGGTCGATCTCCTCATAGAGATAGTCGAGCATCTTGGCCGGGGTGGCCGGATTGAGCGAAACCCCGGCCTGCTTGCCCAGCGCCTTGATCGCCTGGACCGTGCGGTGGGCGTGCGGCCCGGCTTCGGGATGAAAGGTGATGATGTCCGCCCCGGCATCGGCGAAAGCCTGCAGATAGGGATCGACCGGCGCGATCATCAGATGGACGTCGAACGGCTTGGTAGTGTGGGGGCGCAGCGCCTTTACCACCATCGGACCGATCGTAAGATTGGGGACGAAATGCCCGTCCATCACGTCGATATGGATCCAGTCCGCCCCGGCGGCGTCGATCGCGCGCACTTCCTCGCCCAGCCGGGCGAAATCGGCGGAAAGGATCGACGGGGAAATCAGCGGCGCGGACATGGCTGTTGCAGGGCTCCGTTTATCGGCGCTTACCCACCACATCTGGGGCGAACAAGCGGGGTTTACGGGCTTTTCCACACCGTATCTCGGGCGTCTGGCCCGCAGGAAGGGCAACCGGACGCAATTGACCCGTGGCGGACGGGCAGGCATGGCGGTGATGATGGAACCCGCCACGCCCCCGCATCCCGGCCCCGGCCTGCTCGCCCACGAGGCGCAGGTCAGGTACGGCACGGTCCCGCGCGAGCTGGGCGGGCAGGCAATGCCGCCCGGATCGATCGGCCTGCACGCGGACAGTTTCCTGCTGCAGACCAACACCGGGTACGGCTTTTTCTACCGAAAGGGCGAAGGGGTTGTGATCGAGCGCGATTCCGGCGCCGACCCGGCGGAGGAAGTGCTGTGGCTCAACGGCAGTACCTATGCCGCGATCGCCGCGATCAACGGGTTCCTGCCGTTTCACGCTTCCGCCGTGGTCTGGAATGGCCGCGTCTATGCCTTTTCGGGGCCGAGCGGGGCCGGCAAATCGACACTTTCGGCCGCGCTGGGCCGTCACGGCCTGCCGCTGCTGTGCGATGATACCCTGGTGCTGGACATTGCCGATCCGGCCCGGGTCCAGTGCCTGCCGGGGCACAAGCGGCTCAAGCTCACCCCGCAGGCAATTGCCCTGACCGGTTCAACAGCGCAGGAGCGGGTCGCCGCGATCATCGACAAGCACTATGCCGAACCGCCCGGCGGCATCATCCGGCAGGTCCTTCCCCTGGCCCGGCTCTGCTTTCTGGAGGACGGCCCCGAAATCGCCTTCACGCCGATCGGCGGCGGGGAGCGGATCGCGCGGCTGAATGACGATCATTACACCGCAGAGCTGTTTGCCCAGGCCCGGGACGAAGATTTCGCCGCGCGATTTGCGCGGATCGCCGCAATCGCCGGACACGTCCCGATGACCCGGCTGGTGCGCCCGCGCGATCCGGCGCGGTTCGATGAAGTGACCGCCAGAGTCGCGGCATGGATCAAGGAGAACTGATGCGATGACCGGCCCGCTCAATCGGTGCAGCGCCGCTTTCGGCGAAACCGAAATCGACGGTGAAGTGGTTCTGCTGAGCCTGGCCGACGGTACCTTCTTCTCGCTGACCGGCACTGCGGCCGAGATCTGGAGCCTGATCGATGGCACCCACACCCGCGATGCGCTGATCAGTGCGCTGGCGCTGCGCCATGATGCGGTAGAGGCGGAAATCGCGCCGGATGTGGACGCATTCCTGGCCCAGCTGATCAAGGCCGGGTTTGTCACTGCGGGCTGAAACCTGGCGGCTGCGGCTTCGCACGGCCGAGGCGCTGGCCGATCTGGCCATGGCGCGCGCAGCAATCGCCCTGGCGCCATTTCGCCGCTGGGACGGCTGGCTTGGACTGGCAGGTCCGGGGCCGGAACCGGATGCTGTACGCGAAGCCCATCGCCTGGCCCGCCATGTCGATCGGGCAGCACAGCGGTTGCCGTTTGAAATCAAATGCCTGCCGCGCGCCATGGCGCTAAGCCGGATGTTGCGGCGCAGGGGAGTGCCGCACAGACTGGTCCTGGCCGTCCGCCCGGCGGATCTGCGTGGCGGCAATGATGATCTCCACGCCTGGATAGAGGTTGAAAAGACGATTGTTATCGGCGACTTGCCCGGTCCGTGGACAGCCGTGTTCAGCTTTCCGCAAGCTCAAAAGTGATCATTGCCATTCGGCCTCGAATCATGGATAATCGAAAGAAACCAATGGGAGGGGTCATGTGATCCCCTATTCGGAGCAACGCACAGTGACCAAGAACTCGTCCAAGACCAACACCTGGGCCAAGCCCGAGCTCGTCAAGCTGGGCGAACTCAAGGATGTGGCCGGAAATAAGGCCATCAACAATGACGGCCCGAATAACGGCAAGAACGCCGCCCCCTCCTGACCAGCGATCATTTCCGGCAAATTTCCGGCACTGATCGGCCTTAACCTGTAATGTTGGCTTTCTTTGCCGGGCGCGGAGGCGCGGACGGAAGCCTTGGTCCGCGACTGGCGGCAAGCCTTGGACTGATCGTCGGGCTACCCGCCCGGGTCGCACACCACGAAGGCGCACTTTTCGCCAGCCTGCCTCCGGTCGAGCATCTTCCGCCCCGCAACCGGCGCGCGCGCCATCGCTGGCCCGCCTGGCATCCCGCGATTGCCCGATCCGGCCGGGCCGTGCTGTTTCACGGCTGGCTGGACAACTGCACCGAACTTGCCGCCGAACTTGGCCTTGATCCGTCCGATCCCGCCGCGGTCTATGGAGCGGCGGTGGATCGTTGGGGTGACGGGGCCGACAACCGGACAGAGGGCCAGTACTGCGCGATCGTCCACGATCCGGTCGGCCATGAAGCGCGTCTCTCCCGTTCGGCGCTACGCGCGCCGCCGTTGCACTACTTCCGGACCGAATCGGCGATCGGCGCCGCCTCGGTGCCGCGCGCGCTGGAGCTGATGGGGCTGGAACGACGACTCAACCCGCGCAAGCTGGTTGATGCGCTCTATTTCAACCCGACTGAGGAAGAGGGATTTCTGCAAGGGTCCTGGCGGGTCGGGCTGGGGCAGGTGGTGCACCTGCGGCCCGGTGGGCATCGCAGCCTGCGCTATTACGATCCGCTGGCCCTGCCGCTTGGTGCGCGGCGCGGCGATCCGCGCGACTTGATAGCCGAGGCCGACCACCACCTTGAGCAGGCCTGCCGCTGCGCCGTGGCCGGTTCCGGCGAGCCGGTCCCGACGCTGACCGGGGGACTCGATTCGACCAATGTCACGGCCAGGCTGCTGCGGGTCCTGCCAGAGGATCGCCGCCTCAAGACCCTGACCTTCACACCCGCGCCGGACATGGCCCAGCCCGACCTGCCCTATCGCACCCTGAACGAGCGCGGGCTGGTTGAGGCATTTGCCGCGCGCCACCCGCGGATCGATCCGCATTTCACCGATAATGCCGAAGTCCGGTTCGACCACCGGCTCGACCAGCTGTTCCTTGCCATGGGGACCGGCCCGGCCTGCGTCTCGGTGAACTTTCGGTATCACGGCCTGTTCGAACAGGCCGCCCGGCTGGGCTGCGACCGGCTGCTGATCAGCGACATGGGCGAGCCGACATTCAGCGCCTCGGGCGAATGGGCCTATGGCGAATTCCTGCGCCGCGGCGAATGGGAGCGACTGGTCGAGGCGCTCCGCGCAGATAGCTTCGGGCAGCGCGGAATGCTGCGCAAGCTGCTGTCGCGGGCGGTCATCCCGTCGTTGCCCTATGGCCTGTGGAAGCGTTGGAAGGCGCTGCGGGGGCAAGACAGCGCGCCGCAAAATCTGTTCATCGCCGGACTGACGGACGCAGCGCTGGATCACCACGACGTGGCCCGCCGGGCACGCGCCGCGGGCGTATCCTATGAACGCGATCAATACGGCGATCGCCGCGAAATGCTGACCGACAGCCTTGCCCGCGGCGATATCGAGAATGCCGACTGGATCCAGGCGATGGAACAGATCTACGAAGTGCGGATGCGCGACGTGCCAGCGTATCGGCCGCTTTTGGAATTCTGCCTTTCGCTGCCCTCGGAAATGTTCCTGCGCGAAGGCCAGGTCCGCTGGCTGGCGCGCGAACTGGCGCGCGGCATCCTGCCGGATGAGCAGCGCCTTTCACGCAGTGTCGGCACCCAACACGCCGATTGGCACGCCCGCCTGACCCCGCAGCTGGCAGAGATGAAAGCGCAGCTGCGCGCCGCGCGCAGCAATCCGGACCTGGGCTTCATCGACTTCGACCGGCTTGAGGCGACCCTTGACAACTGGCCGGCCGAATCGACGCTTGACGACGAAGTCTATTTCCCCTGCGCCTTCACCCTTCCCCGCGCGCTGACAATGATCCGCTATGTCAACTTCATGACCGGGCGGAATGCTGATAGTTAGGCGAGCGATGTCTGCCCCCCGCCTGACCCTGTGGAACGCCATGAGCCGGGCCGACTGGCGGCTTGCCGGGCTGCTCGGCGTGCTGATGGTGGCGGCCGGACTGGCCGAAGGGGCGGGGCTGCTGCTGCTGGTGCCGATGCTGGCCGCGCTGGGCGCCGATGGAAACCATGGCCTGCCGCCACAACTGGCTGCCCTGATGCCGACTGGCCTGGCCCCGCTGCTGGCACTGTTCGTTGCGCTGGTGGTCATGCGGGCCGTGCTGACCGGCGCGCGCAGTCTGGTGCAGCTGCGCCTTGAGATCGCGCTGGTGGACGGCCTGCGCCGCCGCGCCTGGTCGGCCCTGCTGCGTTGCGACTGGCGCGTGCTCGCCCCGCTGCGCCGCAGCGAAAGCATCGCAATCCTGGTTGGCGAAATCGACCGGATCGGGACCGGGCTGAGCTATCTCCTCTCTGCCGCAACTCAGGCCGCAATGCTTGGCGCGCTGGTATTCGCGGCGCTGGCGATTTCGCCGGCGGTGGCGCTAACCACGGCGCTGACCGGGCTGGCGGCGCTGGGGCTACAGGCCGGGATGCGGCGGCGGGCGCAGGCGCTGGGCGCGGCGCTGGGGCAGGCCTATGGCCGGGTCATGGGCCGCTTTACCGAAGGTCTGGGCGCGATGCGCCTGATCAAGAGCCTGGGCCGCGAGGAACTGAGCGGCGCCGAAGCCGCCGAGGCGCTGACCGCGATGCGCGCCGCCCAGCGCAGCTACCTCCAAAACGTCGCGATGGGCCGGATCGCCCTGCATGGCGGGGCCGCGCTGATCCTGGCCCTGCTGACCTGGATCGCCGTGACGCGATGGCAGGTCGGCGCAGCCACGATCCTGCCGCTGGTTGCGCTGTTCGCGCGCGCGCTGCCCTTGCTGGGGGCCTTGCAGGAGGCCTGGCAGGGTTGGGCCCATGCCCGCGCGCCGATCGCCGCGACACTGGACCTGATCGCAAGGGCCGAAGCCGCGCGCGAACCCGATGCCGTGGGACTGGCCGCGCCCCGGCTTGGCCGCGGCATCCGGCTTGAAGGCGTTGGCGTACAGTTCGATGGCGCTGCCCATGCCGCGCTGGACGGCGTTTCCGCCGCGATCCCGGCGCGCGGCCTGACCGCGATCTGCGGGCCATCGGGATCGGGAAAGAGCACGCTGGCCGATCTGATCGGCGGGCTGCTCTCGCCCGATCAGGGGCGCGTGCTGATCGACGATACTGTGCTGGAAGGGCCGCTGCGGCAGGCCTGGCGGGCCCGCGTCGCCTATGTCCAGCAAGACCCGGTGGTGCTTTCGGCCAGCCTGCACGACAATCTGCGCTGGGCCGCGCCCGATGCCGATGAGGCCCGGCTGGAAGCGGCACTGCGCGGCGCCTCGGCCGACTTTGCGCTGGCCCTGCCGCAGGGGCTGGACACCATGCTGGGGGATGGCGGGCGGCAGCTTTCCGGCGGCGAACGCCAGCGGCTGATGCTGGCCCGGGCGCTGCTGCGCGATCCCGAAGTGCTGATCCTGGACGAGGCCACCTCGGCGCTCGATGCCGAGAATGAGGCCCGGATCGGTGAGGCGCTGGTGCGGCTGAAACAGACCATGGCGGTGATCGTGATCAGTCATCGTGGCGGGCTGCTCGATCTGGCCGATCACCGGATCGGACTTGAAGGCGGGCGCCTCACCGGGTGAAAACTGCGGTCCGGCCGATCCGCCGCAATTGACGCAGGGCCGGGGCTGCGGAAAGGAAGGGGCGATGGCAGAACCCGTTCAGCGCAGCACCGATATCGAGGAACGCAGCAACGCGCTGGTGTTCCAGCCGCTCAGCACCTGGCTGGCGCCGATCCTGGTGCGCGCGCGGATTTCGGCCAATGCAACCTCGCTACTGGGCATGGCGGCGGGCGTGGCCGGGGCGCTGTTCTATGGCATAAACGATGCCGGGCCGGGCCTGGTCCTGGCAGGCTTTGCGCTGATGTGCCTGTGGCACGTGCTTGATGGGGCAGACGGCCAGGTCGCGCGGCTGACCAATACCCAGTCCCCGCTTGGCAAGCTGATCGACGGGATCTGCGATTATGTGGTCTTCACCGCCGCCTATGTCGCGCTGGCGCTGCGGATCGAACAGACCTGGCCCGGCTATGGCTGGCCGCTGGTGGCGGTCTCGGGCCTGTTCCACGCGGTTCAGGCCGGGGCCTATGAGGCTCAGCGCCAGATGTTCGACTATTGGGGGCTGGGCAAGCAATCGGCCCGGATCGGCGCACCGTCTCAGGAAAGCCGCGCCGCCTCACGCTGGCTGGTGCTGATCCGGATCTACGAATGGGTCCAGCTGAAAGTCACCGCGATCACCCCGGCCTATCTCGCCCGGCTTGAACAGGTGATCGGCACCCCGGCAAAGGACAATCCGGCCAGCCAGGCCTATTGCCACTTCTTCGCCGCATCGGTCCGCTCGTGGGGGGTGATGTGCGCCAATTACCGCACCTATGGCCTGTTTCTGGCCTGCCTGGTGCAGCGCCCGGCGCTCTATTTCCTGGTCGAGATCGCGGTGCTGGGTCCGCTCCACCTGTGGCTGGTGGCGCGTCAGGCGCGGCTCAACCGGGCTTTCGCATCAGGCCAGACGGTCTGACACTTCGGCCAGATTTTCGATCAGATCGACCGCGGCGTCCACGGCTCGGAAATCCTGCGGAACGAAGGCGGCGGTCAGCAAGCCGGTGAACCGCACCCCGCAGCGCGCCGCGATCCGGCAGTCGTTGGGCGAATCGCCGACGAACAGAAAGCGGGCACGGTCCAACCCTGTTACCTGCTCAAGCATGGCGAAATGGGCCTCGCCCTTGCCGAAGCCGTCGTCGGGGCGATAGCCCAACGCCAGATCGACCGGCCAGTCGCGCGCCAGCCGCGAGACATAGATTTCAAGGTTGTTCGACGAAATGGCGACCTTCAATCCGGCCGAGCGCCAACCCGCCAGCAAGCCCTGCACCGCCGGATCGAGCGAAACCTGATCGAGGTAGCCGTCCTTCCAGTCCTCAAACCGCGCGGCGACATCCGGCGTATCGACCCGATCGGGATAAAGCTGCGCGAGCTGTTGCTCATAGGGCAGGCCCGAGGTGCGGAAATAGGCGGCGCGCGCCTCTGCAAAGGGGGTGCCGAAAGTCTCGACCATCAGGTCAGCGGCCTTGTCGGCATAGTCTTCCATGGTCGGAACAAGAGTGCCGTCCAGATCGAAAGCCAGCAGCGCGGGCGCCGCCATCAGTCGAGCCCCCGGCGAGCGATCGCCAGATCTTCTTCGGTATCAACCTCAAACCAGGTCAGCCCTTCGATCCAGCAGACCTGCGGGGCGCTGGCCGGGCCTTGCGCCAGTTCGCCCAGCACCATTTCAACCGAGGCGCTGCGCAGATCCTCGCGCGCCATGACCCGGTCAAACGCCTGCCAATAGTCCTGCGCCGCATCGGCCGAGACGGCGGTGGTGCCGATATAGGCTCCTTCGAACTCGGTAAGGGTCTTGGCGATGCGGACCAGATTGGACCCATTGGCCACAACCTTCATCTCATCATCAAGGATCGTCCGGTTGCGCTCTGCGGCGATCCGCACGCCTGCGCCGGGTGCGAAATGGCGGGTGTACATGTCCTTCGGGAACAGGTGATCGGCATTGGTGACGATGAAGCCGCCGTCCGCCACCGCCGCGCGCGCGGTGAGCAGCGAAGTGAGATTTCCGGCTTCCGGGGTGGGATTGCGGACCGCGCGGACCGGGGCATGGGCGTGGTGCTGGGCCAGGTGCGCCTCGATCAGTTCACCCTGATAGCCAATCACCACCACGATTTCATCGCAGACCGCGCCCAGCGCTGCGATCGCAAAGTCGATGCAGCGCTGGCCGCCAACTTCGAGCAGCGGCTTGGGCAATACTGCGGTTGTTTCGCCCAGTCGGCTACCCCGACCGGCTGCAAGGATCACACCCTTCATCTGCGTATCGTCCCGTTCAATGCAAAACGGCAGCGGCCATCCGATTGGATGACCGCTGCCGAAATGTGGCCTTCAGCCGCGCTTACTCGGCAGCGAGCGGCGCTTCGGCGACATATTCATCAACCATCTGGGCGGCCAGATCGTCGTTGAACTGCTGCGGCGGGTGCTTGCAGAAATAGGCCGAGGGGCCGATCAGCGCACCGCTTTCACCGCGTTCAAGGGCGACCTTGGCGCAGCGGATCGCGTCCATCACGCAGGCGGCCGAATTGGGGCTGTCCTCAACCGAGAGGCGCAGTTCCAGTTCCATCGGGACGTTGCCCCACTGCAGCCCTTCAAGGCGCAGGAAGCACAGCTTGTTGTCCTTCTGCCAGGGCACATAGTCCGACGGGCCGACGTGGATGTTCTCATCCTCAAGCCGCTGGGCCAGCATCGCCTGGACGGCTTCGGTCTTCGATTCCTTCTTCGAACCGAGCCGCTGGCGGTCGAGCATGTTCATGAAGTCGGTGTTGCCGCCAGTGTTGAGCTGATAGGTCCGCTCAACCGTGACGCCGCGGGCGGCGAACAGGCTGGAGAGCACGCGATGGACGATCGTGGCGCCGACCTGGGCCTTGATGTCGTCACCCACGATCGGCAGGTTCTTTTCGCGGAAGCGGGCTTCCCATTCCGGCCGCGAAGCGATGAACACCGGCATGCAGTTGACCACTGCAACGCCCGCTTCAAGCGCGCATTCCATGTAGAATTCAGTCGCTTCCTGCGAACCGACCGGCAGGAAATTGATCAGCACCTCGGCACCCGAAGCCTTGATCGCATCGACGATCCGGGCCTTGTCAGCCTCAGCCTCGTCAGAAACGATGAAGCCCTTTTCGCCGACCGTGGTCATGTGGGCGGCAACGCCGTCCGAAACCTTGCCCATGATCACCTTGGCGCCGGTGGCCGGGACGTTGGGCATGAACACCTTGGTGTTGTTGGGCTGCGAGAAGATCGCCTCGGAGATGTCCTTGCCGACCTTGCGGGTATCGACATCGACGCCCAGCACGAAATCTACATCGCCCGCGCCGTAGCCGCCGATCTTGTCGTGGATCAGGCCCTGCGAGGAATTGTTCTGGCGATAATAGGCAACGCCCTGG
>Ga0116180_1001214_pt1 | contig 22241 bp, 21 predicted proteins | sample AD_UKC073_MetaG_FD_89804 | JGI IMG/M metagenome (GOLD analysis project Ga0116180, IMG submission 89804) | Active sludge microbial communities of municipal wastewater-treating anaerobic digesters from USA - AD_UKC073_MetaG | ecosystem: Engineered > Bioreactor > Anaerobic > Digestate | place: USA...
CACGTCCGCGCCGCCGGACTCGACGTGTTCGCCACCGAGCCGTGCACGGACAGCCCGCTGTTCGAACTGCCGGAGGTCGTCGTCACCCCCCACCTGGGTGCGTCCACGTCGGAGGCACAGGATCGGGCCGGGACCGACGTCGCGGCGAGCGTCAAGCTCGCGCTGGCCGGGGAATTCGTCCCGGATGCGGTCAACGTCGGTGCCGGAGCAGTCAGCGAGGAAGTCTCGCCATGGCTGGAACTGGTCCGCAAGCTCGGTGTCCTGACCGGTGTGCTGGCCACCGAGCCGCCGGAGAGCCTGACGGTGAAGGTGTCCGGCGAGCTCGCCTCCGAGGATGTCGGGGTGCTGAAACTCTCGGCCCTGCGCGGCCTGTTCTCCACCATGACAGACCAGCAGGTCACCTTCGTCAACGCTCCGGCGCTGGCGGCCGACCGCGGTCTGGACACCGAACTGAGCACCGCCTCGGAGAGCCCGAACCATCGCAGCCTGGTGGACGTGCGGGTGGTGTCGCCGGATGGTTCGGCGGTGAACGTCTCGGGCACCCTGTCCGGCCCGCAGCAGGTCGCGAAGATCGTCGCGATCAACGGCCGCAGCTTCGACCTCCGCGCCGAAGGAGTGAACCTGATCCTGCACTACGGTGACAAGCCCGGTGCGCTGGGAAAGATCGGCACCCTGCTCGGCGAGGCCGGTGTCAATATCGAGGCGGCGCAACTGAGCCAGGACACCACCGGGGGTGGGGCGACGGTGATGCTGCGACTGGATCGCGACGTGCCGGCCGACGTCCGGGCGGCGATCGGTGCCGCCGTCGAGGCCTCGATGGTGGAAGCGGTGGACCTGTCGTGAACGGTTCCGGCACGCCGCTGAAACTCGCGGTCATCCCCGGGGACGGTATCGGCCCGGAAGTCATCGGCGAGGCGCTTCAGGTGCTCGACGTGGTGCTGCCCGGGGTGCAGCGCACCGAGTACGACCTCGGTGCCCGGCGGTATCACGCAACCGGAGAGGTGTTGCCGCCCAACATTATCGACGAGCTGCGCGGCTACGACGCGATCCTGCTCGGCGCGATCGGCGACCCGTCGGTGCCCAGTGGATTGCTGGAGCGCGGGCTGCTGCTCAAGATCCGTTTCGAACTGGACCACCACGTCAACCTGCGGCCCAGCCGACTGTACGACGGGGTGAGCAGCCCGCTGGCCGGTGACCCGAGCATCGACTTCGTCGTCGTCCGCGAGGGCACCGAGGGTCCCTACACCGGCAACGGCGGCGCAATCCGGTCCGGAACCCCGCACGAGGTCGCCACCGAGGTCAGCCTCAACACTGCATTCGGGATCACCCGGGTCGTGCGCTACGCGTTCGAGAAGGCTCGCGCCCGGCGTAAACACCTCACCCTGGTGCACAAGACGAACGTGCTGGCCTTCGCCGGCAGTCTGTGGTCGCGGATCGTGGCCGAGGTGGGCGCGGACTACCCGGACGTCGAGGTGGCCTATCAGCACATCGACGCGGCCACGATTCACATGGTGACCGACCCCGGTCGTTTCGACGTGATCGTCACCGACAACCTGTTCGGCGACATCATCACCGATCTGGCCGCTGCGGTCAGTGGCGGGATCGGCTTGGCGGCGAGCGGCAATATCGACGCCACCGGCACCAATCCATCGATGTTCGAGCCCGTGCACGGCAGCGCCCCGGACATCGCCGGAACCGGTGTCGCGGATCCCACCGCGGCCGTGATGAGCGTGGCGTTGCTGCTGTCGCATCTGGGCCACGGCGAGGCCGCAGCCCGCGTGGATGCCGCGGTGGCGGGCCACCTCGCCGACCGTGGCGATGAGGCGCTCTCCACGGCCGCGGTCGGGGAGCGAATCCGGGCTCGGCTGTAGGCCCGACGCTAGGGTCCGCCGGACTGGGGTTCGGCGGATTGGGGTGCAGCGGAACGGGTTTCGGTGGGAACCAGGGGTATCGCGAGCACCGGGAACAGCGCGCACACCGCGAAGGCCACCGGGAAGCCCGCGGCTCCGATCAGGGCGCCGAAGATCGGCGGGGTCAGTCCGGCGGTGAGCAACTGACTGGTGTTCTGGGCGCCCAGAGCCCGGCCGCTCCAGAACGGGCCGGCGCGCTCGGCGATCGCGGTGAACGCCAACCCGTTGTCGCTCACGGTGACCACGGAGGCCACCAGCATCGCCACGACGCTCCAACTCCAGTCCGCCGCATCGGTCAGCGCCAGGGCGAGCATCGCCGCGGCGGCCGCGGCGGCGATCACCCGGATCGGCCGCAGCCTGGAACCGACCCGGTCCGACCACACTCCGGCGCCGACCCGTCCCAGTGCCCCGAGCACCTGGGCGACGGTGACCAACGCCCCCGCCGAACCCGCCGTCCAGCCGTTGGCGGTCATCAACCACACCAGCGTGAACGTCCACACCACACACTGCGGAACGACGAGCAGTACCGAGACCACGTGGATGCGCACCAGAGTCGAGGATCCGCGGTAGGGATTGGCCAACTGCTCCGGCGGTGCCTCCGCGCGCGGCGGGCGCGGCGGATCCTGCACTCCGACAGCGCATATCACGGCCGCGGCCGCACACACTCCGGCCGGAAACATCAGTGCCATCCCGGCCCCGTGGTTTTCGGCCAGGCGCGGAATCACCAAGGCGCCCAGCCCGACTCCCAGGGGTTGCGCGGTCTGGCGGATGCCCATCGCCAGACCCCGCTGGCGTGGCTCGAACCAGCCGACGACCAGACGCCCGCTGGCCGAATTGCTGCTCGCGGCGGCCATTCCGCCGAGAAGCAGGAAGACCGACACCGCCACCAGAGACTGGCTGAGGGCGGCTGCCAGTGCCGCGACCGCCGTCAGTCCGGAGCCGAGGCTGAGCACCAGTCGCTCGCCCAGTCGATCCACGATGTAGCCCCAGGCGATCAGCGTCAGAACCATCCCGAACGCCGGCATCGCCGATACCAGCCCGGCGCGGGCCAGGTCCAGGCCGCGGTCGGTGTGCAGGGTGGGGATCAGGAACGCGACGCCGTTGATGAAGACGTTGGCGCAGAGTGTGGCGAACAGACCGAGAGCCAGCATCCACCAGCGACGGGGGGTTCTGGTCAGCTCGCCGGTCATCACGCCATGATCCACCGCGACCCACCTCGGCAGCCGTTCCGGCCGCACATCCCCACGCCGCGGAGTCCCCCGGGGGTAGCCACTACGCTGTCTCAAATGCGCTTGGGCCGTGTCGCCAGTCCCGACGGGGTGGCTTTCGTCAGCATCGACGGGAATGCCGACGATCTCGTCGCGCGGGAGATCGCCGAGCACCCCTTCGGCACCCCCACGTTCACCGGACGCTCCTGGCCGTTGGCCGACGTGCGCCTGCTGGCCCCGATCCTCGCCACCAAGGTGGTCTGCATGGGTAAGAACTACGCCGCGCACATCGAGGAGATGGCGGACACCACCGGACCTGCCCCCGACGATCCGGTGATCTTCCTCAAGCCCAACACCGCGATCATCGGACCGAATGTGGCGATTCAACTGCCGGCCAACGCCTCCCCGGTGCACCACGAAGGGGAACTGGCCGTCGTGATCGGTCGGCCCTGCAAGGACGTTCCGGCCGCGCGGGCCGCCGACGTCATCCTCGGCTACACGATCGCCAACGATGTCTCGGCCCGTGACCAGCAGCAGGCCGACGGCCAGTGGGTCCGGGCCAAGGGGCATGACACGTTCTGTCCCGTCGGCCCTTGGATCGTCACCGACCTCGACCCGTCCGACCTGGAGATCCGCACCGAGGTCAACGGGCAGGTCCGCCAACACAGCCGCACCTCGCTGATGCTGCACGACGTCGGCGCCATCATCGAGTGGATTTCGGCGGTGATGACCCTGCTGCCCGGCGACCTCATCCTCACCGGCACCCCGGAGGGGGTGGGGCCCATCGAGGACGGCGACACCGTCAGCGTCAGCATCGAGGGCATCGGAACACTGACCAACCCCGTCGTCCGGAAGGCGAAGTGATGACGATGCCCGTGCGGGTGCGATTCTGCCCGTCCCCGACTGGAACCCCGCATGTCGGGCTGGTCCGGACCGCGCTGTTCAACTGGGCCTACGCCCGGCACACCGGCGGTACGTTCGTGTTCCGCATCGAGGACACCGACGCCGCCCGCGACTCCGAGGAGAGCTACGCGGCGATCCTCGAGGCGCTGCGCTGGCTGGGGTTGGACTGGGATGAGGGCCCTGAGATCGGCGGCCCCCACGAGCCGTACCGGCAGTCGCAACGCGGTGAGCACTACCGCGACGTCATCGCCCGACTGCTCGCTGCGGGGGAGGCATATCTCGCCTACTCCACGCCGGAGGAGGTCGAGGCCCGTCACCTTGCCGCCGGGCGGAACCCGAAGCTCGGGTACGACAACTTCGATCGCGACCTCACCGATGCTCAGCGTGCCGCCTACGAGGCGGAGGGCCGAAAGCCGGTGCTGCGGTTACGGATGCCCGACGAGGACATCACCTTCCACGATCTGGTGCGCGGGCAGACGACCTTCGCGGCGGGCACGGTGCCGGACTTCGCGTTGACCCGCGCCACCGGAGAGCCGCTCTACACGCTGGTGAATCCGGTCGACGACGCGTTGATGAAGATCACCCACGTTCTGCGAGGCGAGGATCTGATGCCCTCGACGCCGCGGCAGATCGCCCTGCACCGGGCGCTCATCCGCGTCGGGGTGGGCGACGCCGTTCCGCAGTACGCCCACCTGCCCACGGTGCTGGGGGAGGGCACCAAGAAGCTGTCGAAGCGGGACCCGCAGTCCAATCTCTTCCTGCACCGCGAGCGGGGGTTCCTGCCGGAGGGGCTGCTGAATTACCTTGCCCTGCTGGGTTGGTCGATCGCCGACGACCGGGATGTCTTCTCGCTGCAGGAGATGGTCAGCGTGTTCGACGTGGTGGACGTCAACTCCAGTCCGGCCCGCTTCGACCAGAAGAAGGCCGATGCGATCAACGCCGAGCACATCCGACTGCTCGATGTCGACGAGTTCACCCGGCGCCTGGCCGACTACTTCGCCGCGCACGGCCACGACACCGGTCTGGACGCCGCCGGGTTCGCGACCGCGGCCGAGTTGGTCCAGACCCGCATCGTGGTGCTGTCCGAGGCGTGGCAGCTGCTGAAGTTCTTCGACGAGAGTTCCTACGGCATCGACGACAAGGCCGGCGCCAAGGAGTTGGGCCCCGACGCGGTTCCGGTCCTCGACGCGGCACTGGGCGCTCTCGAGGGCGTGGCGCGGTGGACGGCGGCGGATATCGAGGGTGCGCTCAAGGGCTCCCTGATCGAGGGGCTCGGACTCAAGCCGCGCAAGGCATTCGGTCCGATCAGGGTCGCGGTCACCGGGGCCACTATCAGCCCGCCGCTGTACGAGTCGATGGAACTTCTCGGCCGCGAACGCAGCCTGGCCCGGCTACGGGAGGCCCGCGACGGAGCCGAACGGAATCTTTGGTAGTCTGCTCGTCGGCCCGGAATAGTTGGTTCTCACCAGCTGTTATGGGTACCCGATGGGGTATGGTGTAATTGGCAACACAGCTGATTCTGGTTCAGCCATTCTAGGTTCGAGTCCTGGTACCCCAGCAAGATCGCAGGCCCGGAGAGATCCGGTCCCGCGATTATGTCGGCACCGGCCCCTTCGGCTATGCTGACCTAGTTCTAGCCCCCGTCGTCTAGCGGCCTAGGACGCCGCCCTCTCACGGCGGTAGCGTGGGTTCGAATCCCATCGGGGGTACCAGTTCCATTGCGGTTCAACCGTTCCGGCGGATGCGAACCGACAGACACGTCACACAGCCCTCGAGTTTCTCGAACTCACTGATCGGCACGGTGACGACCTCCAGCCCTCGCGTGGCGTACATCTCAGTGGTCCGTGGCGCGTCTGCCGACATCAGGACGGTTCCCGTTCCACCGGGCGGGGTCAGATCAACGACCGCCGTGCCGTGTTCCTCCGGTACGGGCAGAAACGCCGGGTAGACGCCGACGTCGTCCAGCAGGTCCCGGTAACCGACGATCGTGCCGTCGGGCAGCGCGGTGACGCCCGACTTCAGGTGCAGCACCGTGGTGACCGGCACGGAGATCACCTGCCACCCGCGCGGTTCCACCAGGGCGGCCAGTTGGGCGACACCTTCGACGTCGGTACGGCTGCTGAGTCCGACATAGACCGTCCGCCCGACCTTGAGCACATCACCACCATCAAGGTGGCCGGGCTCGGATATCCGGGCTATCCGCAGTCCGAGCTCCGGCGCTCGGGCGGACAGGGCGACCAGGGCCGCCTCGGTGTCTGCCACCTCACCGCGGCGCGACGCGGCCCCCGGTGAGGCGAGAACCGCCAGATTGTCGAACATCACCACGGTGTCCTCCACGAAGACCCCGTCGGGATGCTCGTCGGCGGGCTCGACCTCATGAATGGCCCAGCCGCGCCCGGCGAACGCGTCGACGTAGCCCCGCCACTGCGCCAGTGCCAGTTCGGGATCGACCGGGACCCTGTCGCGGTGCGTCAGTTCGCCGTCGGCCAGAGCGGGGGACGGGCGGCGAACCAGCAGATGCCCGCTCACTGCCGGGCTGGGGCGGTCGAACCGGCCACCGGCATCGCGGGCAGACCCAGCTTGCGGTGATCCCACGACCGCACGCGGTCGGCGCGAATCCGCACCGCGACGCGCTTGTTCATCATCGCGTCCACGGCGGGCTTGAGATCGTCGCTGTAGGGCCCGTTGTAGCGCTCCCACACACTGACTCCGACCGCGAAGATGGTGTCGGGGTCGTCGTGAATCTCGGCGACCCCTTCGAAGGACACCCCGCGCAGGCTGTCGTAGGTCATCCCATCCTCGATCAGGAAGCTCACCCGCGGGTTGCGCCGGAGATTGACCACCTTCTGGGACTTGACCTTGGTCTCGACCCAGATCTCACCGTCGATGACGCCGTACCACATGGCGACCAGGTGCGGCTGGCCGTCCGGGCCCACGGTCGCCATGGTGCCGGTGCGGTGTCGGGCCACGAAGTCGGCGATCTCGTCGTCGGTCATGACGATCTGCTTGCGCTGGTTGGTTCCCATGGCATGTCAGTCTGTCAGGCAGCGCGCCCCTCGAACGCAGCCCGTCGAACGCCGGCACTGGAGGTCAGAGTCGCGTGGTCATCTCCGCGCTGGCCGAAAGCAAGTCGGCCGCCCATCGGGAGCCGGGCTTGCGACCGATCCGGTCGACGGGCCCGGACACCGACACGGCCGCCACCACGGTTCCGTGTCGATCCCGTACCGGGGCAGAGACGCTCGCGACTCCCGGTTCCCGCTCCGCGACGCTCTGGGCCCAGCCCCGCCGGCGTACCTCGGCCAGCGTGCGTTCGGTGAACGACGCCGAGGCCAGCGCCGTCGCGATCGTCTCGCTGTCGCAGTAGGCAAGCAGCACTTTGGCGCCGGAGCCCGCCGTCATGGGCAGACGGGTGCCGACGGGAACGGTGTCGCGAAGCCCGGCAGCGGGTTCCAGGGCGGCAAGGCAGACCCGTTCCAGGCCTTCCCGGCGGTAGAGCTGCACGCTCTCCCCGGTGATCTCGCGAAGCCGCGGCAGGACCGCCCGGCCGGCGATGAGCAGCGGATCCTCGGCACCGGCCGACAATTCGGCCAGTGCCATCCCAGGGCGCCATCGTCCGGCGTCATCGCGGGACAGTAGCCGGTGCACCTCCAGGCCGGCCGCCAGCCGATGCGCGGTGGCGCGGGGCAGGCCGGTCCGTTCGCAGAGCTCAGTCAGCCCGCAGGGTGATTCGGCGACCGCCCGCAGCACCGCGACGGCTTTGTCGAGCACCCCGATTCCGCTATCCTGTCCCATGATGAGAAACTAACCTCTCACATAGTGAGACGCTAGTCAGACAGACGCAGCGAACGGGATAGCGAGTCCGCCATGGATCAGTCACAGCAGCCGAGAACCCTGCCGGAGAAGGTCTGGGCCGACCACGTCGTCGTGGCCGGCGCGGGGAGCGGCGATGCCCGGGAGCCGGACCTGATCTACATCGACATGCACCTGGTGCACGAGGTGACCAGCCCGCAGGCGTTCGACGGACTGCGGTTGGCCGGTCGGCCGGTGCGCCGTCCGGATCTCACCTTGGCGACCGAGGACCACAACGTCCCGACCATCGACATCGACAAGCCGATCGCGGATCCGATTTCCCGGACCCAGGTGGAAACCCTGCGCCGCAACTGTGCCGAGTTCGGCATCCGCCTGCACCCGATGGGGGATCCGGAGCAGGGCATCGTCCACGTTGTCGGGCCGCAACTCGGACTGACCCAACCGGGCATGACCATCGTCTGCGGGGACAGCCACACCTCCACCCACGGTGCCTTCGGCGCTCTGGCCATGGGTATCGGCACCTCCGAGGTGGAGCACGTGCTCGCCACCCAGACTCTTCCGTTGCGCCCGTTCAAGACGATGGCGGTCAACGTCGACGGCGTGCTGCCCCCCGGCGTGACGGCCAAGGACATCATCCTCGCCGTCATCGCCAAGATCGGAACCGGCGGCGGGCAGGGTTACGTCATCGAGTACCGCGGCAGCGCCATCGAATCGCTGTCGATGGAGGGCCGGATGACGATCTGCAATATGAGCATCGAGGCCGGGGCCCGGGCCGGCATGGTGGCGCCCGACGAGACCACCTACGAGTTCCTCCGCGGGCGGCCGTATGCGCCCACCGGGGCCGACTGGGACGACGCCGTCGTCGCCTGGGAGCGGCTGCGCACCGACGACGGGGCCGAGTTCGACGCCGAAATCTACATCGACGCAGCCGCATTGAGCCCGTTTGTGACCTGGGGCACCAATCCGGGGCAGGGGGTGCCGCTGTCCGAGGCGGTTCCCGATCCGGAGTTGATGGGCAGCGACGAAGAACGTCACGCCGCCGAGAAGGCGCTGGCCTACATGGACCTTCGGCCGGGAACTCCGATGCGGGATATCGCGGTCGACGCCGTATTCGTGGGTTCCTGCACCAATGGACGCATCGAGGACCTCCGTGCCGTGGCCGAGGTGCTGCGCGGCCGTTCGGTGGCCGATGGAGTCCGCATGCTGATCGTTCCCGGTTCGATGCGGGTGCGGGCGCAGGCCGAGTCCGAGGGGCTCGACAAGATCTTCACCGCGGCCGGAGCCGAGTGGCGTCAAGCCGGTTGCTCGATGTGCCTGGGCATGAACCCCGACCAACTCGGCCCCGGCGAGCGATGCGCCTCGACGTCGAACCGCAACTTCGAAGGCCGGCAGGGCAAGGGGTCACGCACCCACCTGGTGTCGCCGGCGGTCGCGGCCGCCACGGCCGTGCGTGGGCGGCTCACGGCACCAGCCGATTTGGACCCGGCGCCAGCCGATTTGGACCCGGCGCCAGCCGATTTGGGCCCGACACCAGCCGATTCAGAGAACTGAGAGAGGACGCAGCGATGGAGGCCTTCCGCACCCACACCGGCATCGGGGTGCCGTTGCGGCGCTCCAATGTCGACACCGATCAGATCATTCCGGCGGTGTACCTCAAGCGGGTCACCAGAACGGGATTCGAGGACGGTCTGTTCGCCGCGTGGCGAGCCGATCCGTCATTCATCCTCAACCAGAGTCCGTTCGACCGCGGCTCGGTCCTCGTCGCCGGGCCCGACTTCGGCACCGGATCCTCACGCGAACATGCCGTGTGGGCGCTGATGGACTACGGCTTCCGGGTGGTCATCTCATCCCGGTTCGCCGACATCTTCCGCGGCAACGCCGGGAAGGCGGGACTTCTGGCGGCGCAGGTCTCCCAGGACGACGTCGAACTCCTGTGGAAGCTGATCGAACAGCACCCCGGGCTGGAAATCACTGTGGATCTTCAGGATCGGACCATCTCGGCGGGAACAGCCGTGGTGCCGTTCACCATTGACGACTACACCGCGTGGCGGCTGCTCGAAGGTCTTGACGACATCGGCCTTACGCTGCGGAAACTCCCGGAAATCGAAGCCTTCGAGGCCGCCAGGCCGAGGTGGAAACCACGGATCTCGACTGCCGGCAGTTGACCGGAGAGCCGAACCGGCTGGGCGGGCAGACTGTTAGCCACCGAATTTCGGGCGCTTAAGGGCGACAATTGCTTTAGCGATCCGGCCAGTACGGTTTTGCTGAAAAGCGCGTGGTTCATGGATATCTGCCTGGCCAGGGTTTACCGTATTTCCCAGTCGGTCCAGAGTGGGCCACTGTTGCGGAGGATTTGAATGAACAAAGCAGAGTTGATCGAGGTCCTCACGGAGAAACTGGACACCGATCGCCGCCATGCCGGCGAGGCAGTGGAGCACCTGATCGACGCCATCGTGCGAGCTGTGCAGAAGGGTGAGAGCGTCACCATCACCGGCTTCGGGGTGTTCGAGCGGCGGCGTCGCGCAGCCCGGGTCGCGCGTAATCCGCGTACCGGCGAGACCGTCAAGGTCAAGCCCACCTCTGTTCCCGCCTTCCGGCCCGGCGCTCAGTTCAAGGCGATCGTCTCCGGCGCGCAGAAGCTCCCCGCCGACGGGCCGGCTGTCCGCAGAGGAGCTGCGACCGGCACGGTGCGCAAGGCTGCCGCGAAGAAGGCACCGGCGACCAAGGCCGCCGCGAAGAAGGCGCCGGCGACGAAGGTTGCCGCGAAGAAGGCGCCCGCCACCAAGACGGCGACCCGAACGGTCGCCGCGAAGCAGGCCCCGGCCAAGAAGGTCACCGCTGCCAAGACCGCCACCAAGACTGTCGCGAAGAAGGCCCCGGCCACGAAATCCACCGCCACGAGGGCCACCGCGGCCAAGAAGGCTCCGGCGAAGAAGGTTCCTGTCAAGGCCGCCGTCAGCAAGGTCGCGGCCAAGAAGGCACCCGCTTCGAAGGCGCCCGCTTCAAAAGCCACCGCCAAGAAGGCACCGGCCAAGAAGGGTCGCCGCTAAAAATCCCCCCGAATACGCCGCGGACTGAAGAGGTCCGCGGCGTATTTTTTTTATCGCTCAGGCGATTTCACGGTCGGTGTCAGGCCGGATTTCACCGGCCCCGTTCATTGCGCGATTACCCGGCGAGCGGGCTGGCCATGTGATCGGCCGCGACAACATGGCCGTCGGCCAGGGACAGCACCCAGGTGCTGCCCTTACGGTTGCGCGATTTGTCGGGCTTCACTCCGTCGCGCTCACACCACCAGTCGATGAGGTAGGGGATGACGCGACCCTGGGTGCAGATGACCGGTGTCCCACCGAGGGCGGCGATGGCCAGCACCCGGTTGTGTGCGGCGTGGCGATCATCGGCGTACGCCTCTTCGGTGAGCGTGGGTTCCATCGTGATCGGAACCCCGATCGCATCGGCCAGGAGTTCCACGGTCTGTCGGCACCGCACCCGGTCGGCGGCGTAGACCGACGTGGCACCGAAGGCGCGAAGTTGCGGAACCAGCGATGCGGCCTGGGCCCTGCCCTTGGCATCGAGTGGCCGCAATCGGTCGTCACCCCGGTAACGGGCCTTACGGCCCGCCGACCCGTGCCGGACGATCAGCAGTGTCTGAGTATCGGCCGGCCTTTTGGCGAACCTTCCCAGGATCTTCCGGTCCAGGGAGTAGGACAGCAACTTCTTGGCGTCGGCGACGGAGAGCCAGCGCAGTTCATCGGCCTCGGAATTAGGAACGAACTCCCCGCCGTGACCCCTGGCAACCCAGTAGTCGACATTCTTGGTGCCGCCGGGGATCGGATAGCTGACCCGGCCGAGGCGCCGGCCCAGATGCGCGGATTGGCCCGTCTCCTCGAGGATCTCGCGCACCGCCGCCACTGGGGCGATCTCGCCCTTGTCGAGTTTGCCCTTGGGCAATGACCAGTCGTCGTAGCGAGGCCGGTGAATCACCGCGACAAGGGGAGCGCCGGAAGTCTCGTCGGGCTGCCACAGCACGGCTCCTGCGGCCGACACCACTCTGCCGGCCTTCGATTTTGCGGACGCCACCTCAGGCGGACCGGTGCTTGTCCATCAGCCACACCTGGTGGTCGCGAACCTCGCGGCCATCGTGCGGTGAGGCGGTCCAGTTGCCGTCGGGGCCCAACTCCCAGCATCTCGTGGCCGGGTGCATCGCCGAGTCGAACACCTCATCGAGGTAGTCGGTCAATCGGCGCTCGCGCACCTGAGCCATCACCTCCACCCGGCGATCGAGGTTGCGGTGCATCATGTCCGCGCTACCGATCCAGAACTCGTCGATCGCGGAGAAGTGCATCACCCGCGAATGCTCCAGGAACTCGCCGAGGATCGACCGCACGGCGATGTTCTCCGAGAAGCCGGGTACACCCGGCCGCAGCGCGCAGATCCCGCGCACCACCACCTCGACGCGAACCCCCGACTGGGAGGCGCGGTACAGGCCGTCGATGATCTGCTCGTCGACGATCGCGTTGGCCTTGAACCGGATTCGGCCCTGTCGGCCGGACCGGTGTGCCTCGACCTCGCGGTCGATCCGCTCCAGCAGACCGCGGCGGATTCCGTGCGGGGCCACCAGGAGGTTGCGGTAACTGACCTTGCGGGAGTAGCCGGTGAGCGAGTTGAACAGGTCCGTGAGGTCCGCGCCGATGTCCGGGGCGGCGGTCAGCAGGCCCACATCCTCATAGAGGCGTGCGGTTTTCGGGTTGTAGTTACCCGTCCCGATATGGCAGTAGCGTCGGATGGTCGAGCCCTCCCGGCGTACCACCAGGCAGGTCTTGCAGTGCGTCTTCAGACCCACGAGCCCGTACACCACGTGGACCCCGGCGTCCTCCAGTGCCCGCGCCCACTTGATGTTGGCCTGCTCATCGAACCGGGCCTTCAATTCGACCAGGGCCACCACCTGCTTGCCCGCATCGGCGGCTTCGATGAGCGCATTGACGATGGGGGAGTCCCCGGAGGTGCGGTACAGCGTCTGTTTGATGGCCAGCACGTCGGGGTCGGCGGCGGCCTGTTCGATGAACCGCTGCACGGTGGTGGAGAACGACTCGTAGGGATGGTGCACCAGGACGTCACCCTCGCGCAGAGTGGCGAAGATGTTCTTGCCCTCCCGGTCGGCGAACGCCGCCGGGGTGGTCGGTACGTAGGGCCGTTCCTTGAGCCCGGGCCGATCGACGGCGTACACCTGCCACAGGGACTTCAGATCGAGCAGGCCGGGCACCTGAACCACATCACCGGGGTTGACGTCGAGTTCACGCAACAACAGGCCGAGCATGTGCTGGCTCATGTTGTTGGACACCTCCAGGCGCACCGGAGGTCCGAAGCGGCGTTTGGCCAATTCTCGCTCCAACGCCTGCAGAAGGTCCTCGTCGCGGTCCTCGACGTCCATATCGGCGTTGCGGGTGATCCGGAAGGCGTGCCGTTCGACGATCTCCATCCCTGGGAACAGCGCCGGAAGGAATGCTCCGATCAGTTCCTCCATCGGAAGGAATCGGACTGTCTCCCGGGTGTTTCCGTTCTCGCCCTCGGTGCGGTCGAGGCGCACGAATCGGTCCACGTTGTCCGGAACCTTGACTCGGGCGAAATGCTCGGTGCCGTCCTCGGGCGACTTCACCGTCACGGCCAGGTTCAGGCTCAGTCCGCTGACGAAGGGGAAGGGATGCGCCGGATCGACGGCCAGCGGGGTCAGCACCGGGAAGACCTGGTCGTTGAAGTACTTCGAGAGCGGGGCGCGTTCGATGTCGGACAGGTCGTTCCACCGGACGAACTCGATACCGTGCTCGGCCAACGCCGGACGTACCGACTCCATGAACACCTGGGCGTGGCGGGTGGCCAGCTGCTGGGTGCGCTCGCCGATCCGGCGCAGTTGCTCGCGAGGGGTCAGTCCGTCGGCGGAGCGGACCATCAGGCCCATCTCGTCGCGCCGCTTCAGCCCGGCCACCCGAACCATGTAGAACTCGTCGAGATTGGACGCAAAGATCGCCAGGAACTTCGCCCGCTCCAGCAACGGCAGCGAGGTGTCGGCGGCGAGGGCGAGCACCCGGGCGTTGAAGTCCAGCCAGCTCAGCTCGCGGTTGAGGTACCTGTCCTCCGGGAGCGGGTTGTCCACGGCCGCCGCGGTGGCGGCCGGCGGAGCCTCCGGTGCACGGTCGGGCAGCGGGCCGTCGGTGGGCGGCGTCTGGCCCTGGATGTCCGTCTCGGTCATGGGCTCATCATCCCCCATCGGTGCTCCCCGCGGTCCGTTGCAGGCGAATATCCGGTGAACGTTCTGCACCGTCCACAGCCCGCCTGGTCGCCGCGCCGAGACCGAGTCGACGGGCGTACACGAGGTCGGCGGGAGTGTCGATATCGCACCGTAGGCCGGGCCAGTCGCCGCTGAGTTCCACCGCTCCGGCGTCGCGGTGCCGTCGCGCCGAGTCGGAGCCGAAACGCGGGTGCATCGGCACTCCGAACGCGAACAGCGCCGCGGTCCCGTCGCCCTGCCGATCGGTGACAAGACTTCTCCGGTGCGGACGCGCCGCATCGATCGCCCGGGTCAGCTCCGCGGTGCGCAGGGCGGGCAGATCGCCCTGCAGCACAACCAGATTCGGTGTCCGGGGGGTGATCAGGACTGCTGCCGCGGTGATGGCGTTGTTCAGCGGGTCGGGGTGGCCCGGTGGCGTCGGGTCGGCCAGCACCTCGGCGCCGCGCTCGGCGGCGACGGCGGCGGCGGTCCGGTCAGGTGTCACCACGGTGATCGAGCGCACCGCGGTGGCCTCGCGTGCCGCGTCGAGGGTGTCGGTGAGCATCGCCAGCACCAACCGCTCGCGGGCCGCGGCGTCGAAGGTGGGTGACAGCCGGGTCTTCGCGGCGGGCAGCAGTTTGACCGCGATGATCAGCCCGACGTCCGGCGTACCGCCCATGGGCGTCATCCTGCCAGCGCCTCCGCGACGACCGGACGCGCGACTAGGTTGAACGGATGGGCAACTCACTGGGTACCGCTGCGGTGATGGGCGCCGGGGCGTGGGGGACGGCGGTGGCCAAGGTGCTCGCCGACGCCGGCAACGACGTCCGGCTGTGGTCACGACGTGCCGAGGTCGCCGACGAGGTCAACACCGCCCGCACGAACACCGGCTACCTCCCCGGCGTGGTGCTGCCCGCCGGCATCCGGGCCACCGCGGATGCGGCCGAGGCCCTCGCCGGTGTGACCACCGTGGTGCTGGGGGTGCCATCTCAGACGATGCGGCGCAATCTCGAGGGCTGGCGCACCTCGATCGCTGACGGCGCCACCCTGGTGAGCCTGGCGAAGGGCATCGAACTGGGCACGCTGATGAGGATGAGCCAGGTGATCATCGCGGTCACCGGTGCCTCGCACAGTCAGGTGGCGGTGGTCTCCGGCCCGAACCTCGCCGCGGAGATCGCCGCCGAACAACCGGCCGCGACCGTCGTGGCCTGTTCGGATTCCGGCCGTGCGGTCGCTCTGCAGCGAGCGCTGAGCACGGGCTACCTGCGCCCGTACACCAACTCCGACGTGGTCGGCACCGAAGTCGGCGGAGCCTGTAAGAACGTCATCGCGCTGGCCTGCGGGATGGCCGCCGGAGTCGGACTGGGGGAGAACACCGCCGCGGCGATCATCACTCGCGGGCTGGCCGAGATCATGCGACTGGGTATCGCCCTGGGCGCAAAGACCGCGACGCTGGCCGGACTGGCCGGTGTCGGTGATCTGGTGGCGACCTGCACCTCCCCGTACTCCCGCAACCGCGCATTCGGGCTTCGGCTCGGCCGCGGCGAGTCGCTGGACGCAGCGCGCCGGGCCGGCGAAGGGCATGTCGCCGAGGGGGTTTCGTCATGCACCTCGATTCTCGCCCTGGCCGCCAGCTATGACGTCGAGATGCCGCTCACCGAAGCGGTGCACCGGGTGTGCCATCAGGGCCTGTCCGTCGACCAGGCCGTCGCATTGCTGCTCGGCCGCAGCACCAAACCGGAGTGAGGGCGATGAGCGAGCGATTCGGGGACTCCACCCGCACGGTCAAGGCGGTCGACTCCGATCCGGTGGCCGGGAGTCCGATCAGCGGGATACCGGTGCCGGTGTCGGCGTATCACCTGTCGGCAGACGAGGGCACCGAGGCGCACGTCTACGGCCGGTACTCGAACCCCACCTGGACACAACTGGAACGTGCGCTGGCTCAGCTTGAAGGAGCCACCGCTGCATTGGTTTTCGGTTCGGGCATGGCCGCGGTGACCGCCGTGCTGCGGGTTCTGTCCGCGCCGGGAACGGTGCTGGTGATCCCCGCCGACGGGTACTACCAGGTCCGTCGGTGGGCCCGGGAACGTCTTGCACCGCTGGGGGTTCTGGTTCGCGAGGTGAGTGCGGCGGAACTCCTCGAGGCGGCGGCCGATGCCGACGTCGTGCTGGCGGAGAGCCCGACCAATCCCGGACTCGACGTCGTCGATCTGCACCGGCTGGCCGGTGTCTGTCACCGGCGTGGAGCCAGACTCGTCGTGGACAACACCACGGCCACCCCGCTGGGTCAGCAGCCGCTGTCCCTCGGGGCGGATCTGGTGGTGGCCAGCGCCACCAAGTCGCTGGCCGGGCACAGCGATCTCATCGCCGGCTACGTCGCCGGCAGCCACCCCGAACTCATGGCGGCGGTGGAGTCCGAGCGTCTGCTGGCCGGGCCGATCCTCGGGGCCTTCGAGGCGTGGCTTGCGCTGCGCAGTATCGGCAGCTTCGGCCTGCGGTTCGAGCGCCAGTGCCAGAACGCGACCGCCCTGGCGACCGCGCTGCACGGTCACCGGCGTGTTCGGGCCGTGCGCTACCCGGGCCTGCCCGGCGACCCGTCCCACCCGGTCGCCGCGACGCAGATGCGCCGGTTCGGGGCGCTGGTGGCGATCGAACTGGCCGACGCCGACGCCGTTCACACGCTGGTCGGCCGCAGCGAGCTCCTGGTCGCGGCCACCAGCTTCGGCGGCATTCACACCTCGGTGGATCGTCGTGCCCGCTGGGGTGACGATGTCCCCGGTGGGTTCGCCCGCATCTCGGCAGGTATCGAGGACACCGACGACCTGGTCGCCGACGTGTTGGCCGCACTGGATCCGGTGGGGCTGTAGCGTGTCCTGTTTGTGACTCCACGCCCCGGCTCCCGGATCCGCGTGGCCGTCGTCTACGGCGGTCGCAGTTCCGAGCATGCGATCTCCTGCGTGTCCGCGGGCAGCATCCTCCGCCATCTCGACCCCGAGCGTTTCGACGTGGTTCCGGTCGGCATCTCCCGTGACGGGTGCTGGACGCGCACCGACGTCGACCCCGCCGAACTCGTCATCGCCGACGGGCACCTGCCGGAGGTCAGCGGCAGGGCGACCTCCCCGCTGGCCGGGGTCGGCGAGCTTTTGGCCGGGGTGGACGTGGTGTTCCCGGTCCTGCACGGAGCCTACGGCGAGGACGGCACCATCCAGGGTCTGCTCGAACTCGCCGGAGTGCCCTACGTCGGGGCGGGCGTCTTCGCCAGTGCGGCCGGCATGGACAAGGAGTTCGCCAAGAAACTGCTCGCCGCGGCCGGCCTGCCGATCGGCGACTTCACGGTGCTCCGGCCCGGCCGGGAGCAGCCGACAGCCGCGGAACTCGACAGGCTCGGCTTCCCGATGTTCGTCAAGCCGGCCCGCGGTGGCTCGTCGATCGGGGTCAGCCGGGTCACCGCTCCCGAGGTGCTGCCCGCGGCCATCGCCGAGGCGCGCCGGCACGACCCGAAGGTGATCGTCGAGGCGGCGATCCGGGGACGGGAACTCGAGTGCGGTGTCCTCGAGTTCCCCGACGGATCGGTCAAAGCCAGCACGATCGGCGAGATCCGGGTCGCCGGGGTGGGTGTCTACGACTTCGAGACCAAGTACCTCGATGACACCGCCGAACTCGACGTTCCCGCAGCCGTCGACGACCAGACCGCAAACCTGCTGCGGGACTTGGCGATTCGCACGTTCGACGCGCTCGACTGCCAGGGCCTGGCCCGGGTCGACTTCTTCCTCACCGAAGACGGCCCGGTCGTCAACGAGATCAACACCATGCCGGGGTTCACCACCATCTCGATGTACCCGCGGATGTGGAGTGCCAGTGGGGTGGACTACCCGACCCTGGTCGCCACCATGGTCGAAACCGCTCTGGCCCGCGGCACCGGCCTGCGCTGACCGCACTCCCGGGCCCCGGGGTTCACTTTTCGGTATACGAACGTTCACTGTTGTGACACCACACACACTGTGGCATGTGCGCTTGACTGCCGGATTCGGTGACAGTAGAAGTGTACGTGTGTTCACTGAAATGAAGTCCCTCGACCTGCACGGGGAACGGGTCGCCTACCTCGACGAGGGCGAGGGCGAGGTCGTCCTCCTGCTGCACGGAATCGCCGGAAGTTCGAACACCTGGCGCCCGCTGGTCGGGCCGTTGTCGCGACATTTCCGTGTGGTGGCTCCCGATCTCCTGGGTCACGGTGACTCCACCAAACCGCGGACCGACTACTCCCTGGGCGCCTTCTCGGTCCTCCTGCGCGACTTTCTCGATGAACTCGGTATCGCCCGGGTCACCCTGGTCGGGCACTCCCTCGGCGGCGGCATCGCCATGCAATTCATCTATCAGCATCCCGATTACGGCCAGCGCCTGGTCCTGATCGGCAGCGGCGGACTGGGGCCGGATGTCGGTCTGACCCTGCGCCTGGCATCGCTGCCCGGAGCCGAACTGGTGCTGCCGTTCATCGCTCCGCGGAAGATGGTGGCCGCCGGGGACCGGTTCTGGTCGTGGTTGCGCAAGACGGGTGTCGAATCCCCTCGCGGTGAGGAGATGTGGCGTCACTACAGTTCGCTGTCCGACGGCCCGACCCGGCAGGCCTTCCTGCGAACCCTGCGCGCGGTGGTCGATCATCGCGGTCAGGCCGTCAGCGCGTTGAATCGGCTCACCGCCCGCACCGATTTCCCGGTTCTGGTGATCTGGGGTGAGCGGGACGCGATGATTCCCGTCGACCACGCGCACGCGGCACAGCGCGTCCGCCCGGATGTCCGGGTGGAGGTGCTTGCCGATGTCGGGCATTTCCCCCATGCCGAACGTCCCGCCGAGGTGGCCGGACTGATCACCGAATTCATCGCGGGCACCGCGGTGAGCGGCCCGCCGGGGACCGAGGCGGTCCCGACCGGCGTTTCGGGTTGATCGCGCCTTCCGAGCGCCCGTCTAACGCGCCGGTCCGGGTCGGATCGGCGTCGCCGGCATGCTCCGCGCGATCGCCGTCGACAGCACCTGGATCGGCGTCGGACCGGACCCCAGTGGCATGGTCAGGGCCACATAGACCGGCCGGTCCACCGCAATCCAGGTAGTGCGTCCGATCTCGGGATCCTCGAGCCGAAACCATTGCACGTCGTCGACCATCTGCAGGGGTGAGCCGACGACGAACTCGGCGGGCCGGTCCATTCCGCACCGCATGATCACCGGTTCCTCGGCGTTGCCCCAGGCCGCAGCCCCGGCTGGAACCGGGTCGACGGTCGTCGCCCGGCCGAGGTCACCGAGCCGATCGGGCAGGTTGTCCATCAGGGCGCGGCATTCGGCCCGGTCGGCCTGGGGTGCGGGGACGGCGGCGATCACCACCGGCCGCGGCGGGGGGCGGCGCACGGCGGCGATGGCCAGGACCGCGGCCACCGCGGCGACGGCGACCACCAGTGCGGCGATCAGCGCACCCCGGGGCGGTCCATCGGCCGGCGGCGCCTCGACTGCCGTGCCCTCGTCCTCCCGGCTCACGCCTGCCCCTTCCGTGTCGGCCCTACACTGACGGGGCTCAACCTACGCCAGAACAGGAGAGTCGTGGCAGACGGTCCTGGCCCCACACTGCACGAACTCGGCGAGTTCAGCCTGATCGACCGCCTGGTGGCCGGGCGGCTGCAGCCGCCCGGTGTCGCCGTCGGGCCGGGCGACGACGCCGCCGTCATCGGGGCACCGGACGGGCGGGTGGTCGTCACCACCGACATGCTGGTGGAGGGCCGTCATTTCCGGCTGGACTGGTCCGCTCCCGGCGAGGTCGGGCGCAAGGCTGTGGCCCAGAACGCCGCCGACGTGGAGGCGATGGGGGCCCGAGTCACCGCACTGGTGGTGGCGTTCGGTGCGCCTCCCGACACCCCGGCGGCCGCCGTGCAGGAACTCACCGACGGTATGTGGCGGGAGACAGCCGAACTCGGGGCGGGCATCGTCGGCGGAGACCTGGTGGCGAGTCCCCAGTGGGTGGTGTCGGTGACCGCACTGGGTGACTTGGAGGGCCGCGCGCCGGTGCTGCGGAGCGGCGCCAGGCCGGGGTCGGTGATCGCGGTCGCCGGTGAGCTGGGGCGCTCGGCTGCGGGACTGAGCCTGCACCACGCCTCGATCAGCGGATTCGACGATCTCACGTCCCGGCACCGGGTGCCCCGGCCGCCGTACGGCCAGGGCAGGCTGGCCGCTGAGGCCGGCGCCCAGGCGATGACGGATGTCTCCGACGGTCTGCTGGCCGATCTGGGCCACCTGGCCACCGCGTCGCAGGTGGTCGTGGATCTCGACCCCGATGCCCTGCGACCCGATGTGGACGCGGTCGGCCCGGCGGCGCGGGCGGTCGGGGCCGATCCCTGGTCGTGGGTTCTCGGTGGGGGAGAGGACCACGCCCTGGTGGCATGTTTCGCCGGTCCGCCGCCATCGGGGTGGCGGGTCATCGGGACCGTCCGCGACGGTGCGGGTGCGGTTTTGCTCGCCGGCCGGCACTGGGACGGATCCGCAGGGTGGCAGTCGTTCGACTGACCGGGATACCGGGTGGGTTAGGTTGTCCGCCGTGACCGCACGTCCCCTGAGCGAACTGGTCGACGAGGGCTGGGCCGTCGCGCTGGACCCCGTCGCCGACCGGATCAGCGCGATGGGTGACTTCTTGCGGGCCGAGATCGCCGCCGGCAGGCGCTACCTGCCGAGCGGTCCCCATGTTCTGCGCGCCTTCACGTTCCCGTTCGACGACGTTCGGGTCCTCATCGTCGGCCAGGATCCCTATCCGACACCGGGACACCCGGTGGGCCTGAGTTTCTCGGTCGCCCCGGATGTGCGGCCTATTCCGCGCAGCCTGGCCAACATCTTCACCGAGTACGCCAATGACCTCGGTTATCCCCAGCCGGTGACGGGCGATCTCACGCCGTGGGCTCAACGTGGGGTGATGCTGCTCAATCGGGTGCTCACCGTCGCGCCGGGTAGCCCGGCGTCGCACCGCGGAAAGGGCTGGGAGGCGGTCACCGAGTGCGCGATCCGGGCTCTGGTGGCGCGAGAACGACCTCTGGTGGCGATTCTGTGGGGCCGCGATGCGGCCACGCTGAAGCCGATGCTCGGGGGTCAGTGCCTGACCATCGAGTCGGCACACCCGTCACCGCTGTCGGCGAGTCGGGGGTTTTTCGGATCCCGGCCGTTCAGTCGCGCAAACGAGTTGTTGAAGAGCCTGGGTACCGACCCGATCGACTGGCGGTTGCCGTAAGGGCTTTGCGGTTGCCGTGAAAACCCGGCGTCCGCCGAAGGGGGGCCTCAGCCCCGGACGACCTTGCCCGCCTTCAGGCAGGAGGTGCACACGTTGACCCGCTGCTTGTTACCTCCGGGCCGGCTCACCGCGCGCACCGACTGGATATTCGGGTTCCAGCGTCGGTTGGTCCGGCGGTGCGAATGCGATACCGACTTACCGAAGCCGGGACCCTTCCCGCAGACGTCGCACACGGCAGCCATGGTCGTACTCCTCAAGTCTTGTCTGATAGCCAACAACCGCGACTGGCGGGTGGCCCTGGCAAGGATACCGTCGCGGGGGAGGCAACACCAAAGTGGGGTGCGCGCCCAGGTCAGAACGGCGGTAATCGGCTGTCGGCGGGTCTGGCTAGGCTGACGCCGGATGAGCAGGAGGTGACGGCGTGGTGCAGCGCAGGCTGGATGCGTCGGCCCTGTGTGATTGGGCGGACGCGGCCGTGGCTGGTCTGATCGCCCGCGCCGAGGAGATCAACAGGCTCAACGTCTTCCCGGTGGCCGATGCCGATACCGGCACCAACATGCTGTTCACCATGCGCTCCGCACTGGCCGCCGTCACCCCGGGCGAGGGCCTGGCACCGACGGCCGCCGCGTTGGCGCACGGGGCCGCGCACGGGGCGCGGGGCAACTCCGGGGTCATCCTCGCCGAGATTCTCCAGGCTCTCGCCGACGTGACCGCCGATGTCGCGGCCGACGCCCCGACAGACGGTGACCTCACCCACATCGGCACGGCCGTCCTGGCGGCGGTGCTGCGCCACGCGGTGGCCAGGTCGGTCACGGCGATGGGTGGGCAGTTCGTCCCGGGAACTGTGCTCTCGGTGCTCCAGGCCACGGCCGATGCTCTTGAGCGCGCGGACG
>Ga0116180_1001216_pt1 | contig 22206 bp, 22 predicted proteins | sample AD_UKC073_MetaG_FD_89804 | JGI IMG/M metagenome (GOLD analysis project Ga0116180, IMG submission 89804) | Active sludge microbial communities of municipal wastewater-treating anaerobic digesters from USA - AD_UKC073_MetaG | ecosystem: Engineered > Bioreactor > Anaerobic > Digestate | place: USA...
AGGTGCGCGGCGGCATGGCCATCGACCTGATGCGCCGCCGGCCGACCGAGATCGACGCCTTCCAGGGCGATGTGCTGCGCCTGGCGCATGGCCTGGGGCAGCTGGCGCCGATCAATGCCCGCATCACGCAGATGGTGCGGTCGTGGTCGCCGCGCAGCCTGCCGCATCCCGGCACCAGCCTGCGCAAGCACCTGGGGGTGTGAGGCGGCCGGCCCGGGGCGGGCCGGGGCGGGCCGAGGCTTCTCAGCCCTCGGCCGACAGCTCCAGCCGCTGCGACGCGCCGGCGTACTGGCCCAGCAGGCGCACCAGCACCGGCAGCGCCTGGCGCAGCTGGGCGCGCAGCGTGTGCGGCGGGTTGACCAGGAACACGCCGCTGCCCAGCATGCCGAAGCCGCGCTCGTTGGGCTCGGCCACCGTCAGCCGGGCATGCAGCCAGCCCTTGCGCGCCAGGGTGTTGGCGATGGCCTTCAGCCGCACCGGCAGCTGGGCCGATTCCCGCAGGTCCAGCTGCGGGTACCAGACCATCACCGTGCCCTCGGCGAAGCGCGTCAGCGCGGCCTCGGTGGCCGCCACCACGGCGGCGTAGTCGGTCTTGAGCTCGTAGCTCGGGTCCATCAGCAGCAGGCCGCGCCGGCTGGGCGGTGGCAGCTGGGCGCGGATGCCGGCAAAGCCGTCGGCCTGCTGCACCTGCACGCTGCGGTCGTCGGCGAAGGCTGCGGCCAGCAGGCCGTGGTCGGTGGGGTGCAGCTCGTACAGGCGCAGCTGGTCCTGCGGGCGCATCAGGGCCTTGGCGATGCAGGGTGAACCGGGGTAGGCGGTCAGTTCGCCATCGGGGTTGAACAGGCGCACCTGCTCGACGTAGTCGGCCAGCAGCGGCGGCAGACCCGACAAGGCGGTCTGCTGCCACAGCCGGGCGATGCCCTGGCGGTATTCGCCCAGCTTCTGCGCCGGATCACCCTGCAGCGCGTAGGCGCCGGCACCGGCATGGGTGTCGACCAGGCGCCAGGCCTTCTCCTTGGCATTGAGGTGGTGCAGCACGGCCACCAGGGTGGCGTGCTTGAGCACGTCGGCATGGTTGCCGGCGTGGAAGGCATGGCGGTAAGCGAGCATGCGCGCACTGTGCCATGCGGCCTGAGCTGCGGGCATCATCAGCCGCCCCCATCACCCCCACTGCGCCGGCATGACCACCACCGCCCTGCCCTACGACGCCATCCCGCTGGTCAAGGGCCTGCCCCTGGTCGGCAACCTGCCGAAGTTCCTGCGCGACCCGCTGGACAACGCCCGCAGCCTGGAAGGGCACGGCAACGTGGTGCGTTCGCGCACCTTCTTCGAGACGCTGACCCTGCTGGGGCCCGACGCCAACCAGTTCGTGCTGCATGACCGCGAGGGCAACTTCAGCAGCCGCGGCGGCTGGTACTACTGGATCGACGCGGTGTTTCCCGGCGCCATCATGGCGATGGACGACCCGGCGCACCGCCACCACCGCCGCATCATGCAGGTGGCGTTCCGGCGCAGCGCGATGGAGCGCTACGTGGCCGACATGGGCCCGGTGATCGCCGACGCGCTGGCCGCCTGGCCCGAGGGCCGCACCACGGTGTTCCCGCGCATCAAGGCGCTGACGCTGGACATCGCCGCCCGCGTCTTCATGGGCATGGCCCTGGGCCCCGAGGCCGACCGCATGAACCGCGCCTTCATCGACACGGTGGAGGCCTCGCTGGCGCTGATCCGCAAGCCGGTGCCGCCGTTTGCGATGTGGCGCGGCGTGCGGGCGCGCAACCTGCTCGTCGGCATGATGCGCAGCCGCCTGGCCGACAAGCGCGCCAGCGAGGGGCCGGACCTGTTCAGCCAGCTGTGCCATGCCCGCGGCGAGGACGGCGAGCGCTTCAGCGACGACGAGGTGGTCAACCACATGGTCTTCCTGATGATGGCCGCGCACGACACCACGACCAGCACCCTGACCACCCTGCTGTACTGCCTGGCGCGCCATCCGGATTGGCAGGACCGCCTGCGCGCCGACGCGCTGGCCCTGCCCGATGCCCAGCTGCAACATGCCGACCTGGCCGGCTGCCAGCGCACCGAATGGGCGATGAAGGAGGCGCTGCGCATGTACCCGCCGCTGACCAGCATCCCGCGCAAGGCGGCCAGGGACTGCAGCTTCGGCGGCTATGCCATCCCGCGCGGCACGCCGGTGGGCATCTCGCCGATCCACACCCACCACATGCCGTCGATCTGGACCGACCCGCACCGGTTCGACCCCGAGCGCTTCTCGCCCGACCGCGCCGAGCACAAGCGCCACCCCTATGCCTACCTGCCCTTCGGCGGCGGCGCCCACCTGTGCATCGGCCAGCACTTTGCCGACATGGAGGTCAAGGCGGTGCTGCACCAGCTGCTGCGCCGCTTCCGCGTCGACGTGGCGCCGGGCTACCGCATGCCCTACCAGCTGGTGCCCATCGCCAAGCCGAAGGACGGCCTGCCGGTCACGCTGACGCGGCTGTGACCGGCCCGGCGCTCAGTCGAGCGTGATGCCCAGGTCGGTGGCCAGGGCGATCCACTGCGCCGAGTCCTCGTCCCATTCCTTCTTGACCTGGGGCAGGTCGGCCAGGGGCAGGTTGGGAATGCCGAACTGGTCGCGCAGGGCCTTGAGCTGGGGCATGGCCGAGGCCTCGCGGATGCCCTCGGCCAGCTTGGCCAGGATGTCGCGCGGCGTGCCCGCCGGCGCGGCGAAGGGCAGGTAGCCCTCCATGCCGTAGACCGGCGCGGTGAAGCCCTGCTCCACCAGGGTGGGCAGGTCGGGCAGGCGCGGCGTGCGCACCTTGCCGGTGGCGCCGATGGCGCGCAGCTTGCCGCTCTGCACATGCGGGAGGATCCCCTGCACGCTGCCCACCACCGCCTGGATCTGGCCGCCGACCAGGTCGACCAGCGACGGCGCCTCGCCCCGGTAGTGGGCGATGACCATGTTCAGCTTCTCGGTCTTGTTCAGCACGTCGCCCAGCATGTGCGCCCAGGAGCCCGCGCCGTAGGTGCCCCAGGCCACCGGGTGGGTCTTGGCGAACTGGATCAGCTCGCGCAGGTTCTTCGCCGGCACGTTGGCGGCATTCACCGCCAACAGCAGCGCGCCGCTGGGGAACAGCGCGATCGGGTCGAAGTCCTTCACCGGCACATAGGTCAGCTTCTTGTAGAGGACCTTGGCCGTCCACACCGGCGTGCTGGTGGTGATGAGCAGGGTGTGGCCGTCGGGCGCGGCCTTGGCCACCTCGCCCGCACCCAGCGTGCCGCCAGCGCCGGTCTTGTTCTCGATGGTGAAGGCCTGGCCGAACTTGCGCGCCAGGTACTCGCAGTACATGCGGGCGTAGCCGTCGGTCAGCCCGCCGGGCGGGAACGGCACCACCACCCGCACCGGGCGGTTGGGCCAGGCGGCCTGGGCCGCAGCCGGGCCGTGGCCCAGCACGGTGCCTGCCGCGGCGGCCAGCAGCAGCTGGCGGCGCGAGGGGCCGGTGGGGGATGCGAGGGAGATCGGGGAGCGCTTGGTCATGGGGCAGCAGCAGACAGGTGCAAGGGTGCGGCATGCTGCTGCGCCGACGCACCGGGGGCTGTCGCCCGACTGACAGGCCGACCCGATCGGGCACGGCCGGGCCTCTGGCCGTGGGATCGGTCACCCGGCCGCCGCCGGCCCGCCTGGGCGCGGCGGCGGGCGCCGCCTCAGTTCTTCGCGGGGGTCGCCGGGGTGGTGGCGGGCCGCGCCGGCTGCTGGCGGCGCTGCGGCGCCGCCTTCGGCGCGGCGGTGGTGGCCGGCGTGGTGGCCGCGGCCGGCACGGCGGTGGACGGTGCGGTGACTTCCTTCGACGCCGGCGTGGTGCCGCCGTCGACGCCCAGGCGGCCGCCGGTGCCCAGGCCGCCCTTGACGGTCTGCGCCTTGTAGTTCTTCAGCGCCTTGACCATCTGGTTGTACGAGTCCGCGAAGGCGGTGACGATGACCTTGCCCTGCGGCGTGCTCGAGTAGCCGCCGCCGGCCGCGCCCAGGCCACCGAAGGCGCCGAAGACGTTGAAGTCCATGTTCTTGGCTGAGCCCTCGGCCGCGGAGATCTGCACGCCGCTGCGGTTGTCGATCAGCAGCAGGGTGGTGGCCGCCTCGTTGGTCGACATGCCGCCGGCCACCAGGCCGGCCACGCCGGGCAGCAGCGCACCCACGGCGCCGCCACCGGTCTTGCCGGAGAACTGGATCGACGGGCTCATCGTGTAGTCGGCCGCCACCATCTGGCCGCGGCCCATGTTGCTGCCGGCACGCGATTCGCCGCTGTTGGCCAGGGCGCGCTCCTGCATCATGTTGTTCATCGCCGCGCCGCGCTCGACGATGACGAAGCAGTTGCTCTGCTGGATCATCAGCCGCAGCACCGGCAGCGTGGAGCCCAGGTTGTACTGGCGCAGCTGCATGTACCAGGGGGCGGCGGCGTCTTCCTGCATCGCCAGCGTGCCCAGCGTCTCGGTGCACTTCTCGAGCTGGCTGTTGGCGTTCTGGGTGCTGCCGCCGCCGGCGGCACCGGTGACGGTGCCCTTGTTGTCGCCCATCGTCGGCGCGGTGGCCAGGCAGCCACTGAGCAGCAGCAGGCCGGCGGCGGATACGACGGTCGGCACGCCACGCAGGCAGGCACCGGTCAGGGTCTTGGTGGACATGAACTCTCCTGAATCAGACGAAACCGCGAGATTGCCACAGACCTTGCCCCGCGCACTACCCGCCAAATCAGGGAATGCGCTGGCCGGCCGACAACTTTCCACCCGCCGAGCGACGTTCACTCGCCCAGGTAGGCTGCCCGCACCTTCGGGTCGTTCAGCAGCGCCTTGGCCTCGCCGTCCATCGTGATCAGGCCGCTTTCCATCACGTAGCCGCGGTCGGCCAGGCTGAGCGCCCGGCTGGCGTTCTGCTCGACCAGCAGGATGGTGGTGCCCCGACTGTGGATGTCGGCCACCACCTCGAAGATCTTGTCGACCATGATCGGGCTCAGGCCCATGCTGGGCTCGTCGAGCAGCAGCACCTTGGGCCGGGCCATCAGGGCGCGGCCCATCGCCAGCATCTGCTGCTCGCCGCCGCTCATGGTGCCCGCCAGCTGGGTGGCACGCTCCTTCAGCCGCGGGAAGATGGCGAACACCTTGTCGATGTCGGCCTGCACCTCGTCGTCGTCGCGGATGTAGGCACCCATCTGCAGGTTCTCGACGATGGTCATGCGGGTGAAGGTGCCGCGGCCCTCGGGCACCATCACCAGGCCCTGCTTGACCAGGTCCCAGGCGCCCTGGCCCGCGATGGGCTGGCCCATGAAGCGGATCTGGCCGTCGGCCGCCGGCTGGGTGCCGGTGACGGCCTTCAGCGTGGTGGTCTTGCCCGCGCCGTTGGCGCCGATCAGCGAGACCAGCTCTCCCTGGCGCACCTGGAAGCTGGCGCCCTTGACCGCCTGGATGCCGCCGTAGGCGACCTTGAGGTTGCTGACTTCCAGCAGGACGTCGTTGTTGTTGCTTGCCATGTGTCGTCCTGCCTTCAATGGGCCTTGTGACCCGCGCCCAGATACGCCTCGATCACCTTCTCGTTGCGCTGCACGTCGGCCGGCGTGCCCTCGGCGATCTGCTTGCCGTAGTCCAGAACCGTCACCCGGTCGCACAGGCCCATCACCAGCTTCACGTCGTGCTCGATCAGCAGGATGGTGCGGCCGTCCTTGCGGATCTGGTCGATCAGCTCGCGCAGCACCACCTTCTCGGTGGCGTTCATGCCGGCGGCGGGCTCGTCCAGCGCGATCAGCTTGGGGTCGGTGGCCAGCGCCCGGGCGATCTCCAGCCGGCGCTGGTCGCCGTAGCTCAGGGTGCGCGCCTTCATCTCGGCGAAGCGGCCGATGCCCACGTAGTCCAGCAGCTCCTGGGCACGGCGGGCGATGGCGGCCTCCTCGGCCTTGAAGCCGGGGGTGCGGAACATCGCGCCGATCAGGCCGGAATTGGTGCGCACATGGCGGCCGACCATCACGTTCTCCAGCGCCGTCATCTCGGCGAAGAGGCGGATGTTCTGGAAGGTGCGGGCGATGCCGGCCTTGGCCACCTCGTGCACCGCGGTGGGCTTGTAGGGCGCGCCGCCGAGGTCGAACGACCCGGAGTCGGGCGTGTACAGCCCGGTGATGACGTTGAAGAAGGTGGTCTTGCCGGCGCCGTTGGGCCCGATCAGGCCGTAGACCTGGCCCTTGTGGATGCTGATGCCCACGTCGGACAGGGCCTGCAGCCCGCCGAAGCGCTTGGACACGCCCTTGACCTGAAGCACGACCTCGCTCATGCCGCGCTCCCGTTGTTGCCGCCCTTGCCCGACTTGCCCACCAGGCCGCTGACCGGGTGCGGTGCCGCCTTGCCATGCTCGGGTGATGGCCACAGCCCGCGTGGCCGCGTCAGCATGATCGCGATCATCGCCAGCGCGATCATCAGCTGGCGCAGGATGGCGGCGTCGACGCGGCCGTCGGTCAGGCGCTGCAGGTCGAGCTCACCCGCCACCCAGCGCAGGGCCTCGGGCAGGGCCGCCAGCAGCACCGCGCCCAGCACCACGCCGGGGATGTGGCCGATGCCGCCCAGCACCACCATCGCCACGATCATCACGCTCTCCTGCAGCGAGAAGCTCTCCGGCGAGACGAAGCCCTGGAAGGTGGCGAACATCACGCCGGACACGCCGCCGAAGGTGGCGCCCATGCCGAAGGCCAGCAGCTTGAGGTTGCGGGTGTTGATGCCCATGGCCTTGGCGGCGATCTCGTCCTCGCGGATCGCCATCCAGGCGCGGCCGATGCGGCTCTGCTCCAGGCGGTAGCAGATGATCACGCTGATCACCACCAGCAGCAGGAACAGGTAGTAGTACTTGGTGACCGACGAGATCTCGAAGCCGAACAGGCTGCCGTTCTTGCCAAAGTCCAGGCCGAAGAACTTCAGGCTGTCGATCTGCGTCAGCCCCTTGGGGCCGTTGGTGATGTTGACCGGGCGGTCCAGGTTGTTCATGAACACCCGCACGATCTCGCCGAAGCCCAGGGTGACGATGGCCAGGTAGTCGCCGCGCAGCTTCAGCGTGGGCGCGCCCAGCAGCATGCCCGCCAGCCCGGCCAGCCCGGCGCCGAGTGGAATCACCAGCCAGATGGGGCTGTGCAGGCCGTTCGGGAAGGCGGCCTTGAAGGCCGCGAAGTTCTCCGCCAGGTGCGGCGAGGCCATCAGGCCGAACATGTAGGCACCCACCGCGTAGAAGGCGACGTAGCCCAGGTCCAGCAGGCCGGCATAGCCCACCACGATGTTCAGGCCCAGCGCCAGCAGCACGTACAGCAGCGCGAAGTCGAGCATGCGCACCCAGAAATTGCCGGCCGACTGGGCGACCAGCGGCAGCACCATCAGCGCCACGGCGGCGATGAGGAAGACGATCAGCTTGTTCTTCATGGTTGTGTCTCCTCGGGATCAGGCGCGATCGGCCACGCGCTCGCCCATCAAGCCCTGCGGGCGGACGGTCAACACGAGGATCAGCACCATGAAGGCGAAGATGTCGCTGTACTGGCTGCCCAGCACGCCGCCGGTCAGCGCGCCGATGTAGCCCGAGCCCAGCGCCTCGATGATGCCCAGCAGCACACCGCCCACCACCGCGCCGGCCAGGTTGCCGATGCCGCCGAACACGGCCGCGGTGAAGGCCTTCAGCCCGGGCAGGAAACCCATGGTGTGCTGCACCGTGCCGTAGTTGGCCGCGTACATCACGCCGGCCAGCGCCGCCAGCGCCGCGCCGATGATGAAGGTGGCCGAGATCACGTGGTCGGGGCGCACGCCCATCAGCGCGGCCACGCGCGGGTTCTCGGCCGTGGCGCGCATCGCCCGGCCCAGCTTGGTGCGGTTGACCAGGTACATCAGGCCCAGCAGCACGATCACCGTGGTCACCAGGATCAGGATCTGCGTCAGGTTGATCACCGCGCCGCCGATGAAGAACGGGTCGTTGGGCAGCAGGATCGGGTACGGCTTGGTGCTGGGCTGCCAGATGATCATCGCGAAGGTCTGCAGCAGCAGGCTCATGCCCATCGCGGTGATCAGGGGCGCCAGGCGCGGCGCGTTGCGCAGCGGCTTGTAGGCGATCTTCTCGATCGTGTAGTTCAGCGCCGAGCAGACGATGATGGCCACCACCAGGCTGATCAGCAGCAGGGCCCAGCCGGGCAGGCCGCTGTCGGCCAGCAGGCGCAGCACGGTCCAGCTCGTCAGCGCCCCCACCATCAGCACCTCGCCGTGGGCGAAGTTGATCAGGTTGATGATGCCGTACACCATGGTGTAGCCCAGGGCCACCAGCGCGTACATGCTGCCCAGCACCAGACCGTTGATGATCTGCTGCAACAAGATTTCCATGGCGGGAGGTCTCCGGTCCTGGCCCCGGGCAGCGCGCGCTGCCCGGGCTGGCAGCGCCGGGGCACTGCCGGGCGTCGATGTGGTTGTTTGAAGCAAGAAGCCGGCCGACGCCGTGCAATCTGGCTGGGCGGGATTGTAGGCAGGGGCTCGGCGGTGGATCGGCAGGAGATTCCCGCCTGGCAGGCGAACCTTCGGCGGAAGATCGACCGCTTCACCGGGCTTTGTTCGGCCTCGCGGGTTCTCCCTGATCAGATTTCGGTGCTGTCCGCGTGGTCGCCTGGGCCCGCGCCGACGGCCTGGGCCTGCCGGTTCAGCCGCCGCAGCTCGGCCAGGCGCTCGCCGATGCGCGCCTCCAGCCCGCGCGCCACCGGCTGGTAGAAGGTCTGGCCCACCAGGCCGTCGGGCAGGTAGTGCTCGCCGACCGCAAAGCCGCCGGGCTCGTCGTGGGCATAGCGGTAGCCGGCGCCGTGGCCCAGGCCCTTCATCAGCCTGGTCGGCGCATTGCGCAGGTGCATGGGCACGGGCCGCGTGCTGTCCTGCTTGACCAGCGCCCGCACCTGGTTCCAGGCGGTGTAGACGGCGTTGCTCTTGGGCGCCACCGCCAGGTAGACCACCGCCTGCGCCAGCGCCAGCTCGCCCTCGGGCGAGCCCAGGCGCTCGTAGACCTCGGCCGCCTGAAGCGCCAGCTGCTGGCCGCGCGGGTCGGCCAGGCCGATGTCCTCGCTGGCCATGCGGATCACGCGACGGCAGGCATAGCGCGGGTCGGCGCCACCGTCGAGCATGCGCGCCAGCCAGTACAGCGCGGCATCGGGGTCGGAGCCGCGCACGCTCTTGTGCAGCGCGCTGATCATGTCGTAGAACTGGTCGCCGCCCTTGTCGTAGCGGCGCAGCAGCTCGCCCAGCGTCAGCTCCAGCCGGGCCTCGTCGATGGCCGCCGGGCGTTCTCCGCCATCACCCAGCCCGTCGGCCAGGGCCTGGTAGGCATTGAGCAGCCGGCGCGCATCGCCATCGGCATGGGCGACCAGCCGCTGGCGGGCGGCGTCGGTCAGCGGCGGCGTGCCGAGTTCGCCTTGCGCCCGGTCGATCAGCGCGCCCAGGTCGGCATCGTCCAGCGCCTTCAGCACATGGACCGTGGCCCGGCTCAGCAGGGCCGAGTTGACCTCGAAACTGGGGTTCTCGGTGGTCGCCCCGATGAAGGTGAAGAGGCCTGATTCAACATGGGGCAGGAAGGCGTCCTGCTGTGCCTTGTTGAAACGGTGCACCTCGTCGACGAAGACGATCGTGCCCTGCCCCGTGGCGGCCAGCGCGGCGCGGGCCTGCTCGACCGCGTCGCGGATGTCCTTGACGCCGGCCAGCACCGCGCTCAGCACGATGAAACGGGCACTGACCGCGTTGGCCACGAGGCGGGCCAGTGTCGTCTTGCCCACGCCCGGCGGGCCCCACAGGATCATCGAGCGGATGCGGCCCGACTCGAACGCCACCCGCAGCGGCTTGCCCGGCCCCAGCAGGTGGCGCTGGCCGATGACCGCGTCGAGCGTGTGCGGGCGCAGCCGCTCGGCCAGGGGCGCCTGGGCCGCGGCCACGGCGGGCGCGTGGGCTGCCGGCGCGTCCGGCGCCGGCGGGGCAAACAGCGAATCCTGCTGGGGTGTCATGGCCCGCATTGTCCCGAAGATCGCCATGCGCACCGGAATTGACCGCTGCCCGCCCGGCTGTTCGGGCGATCACCCCGCCGACGGGTCGGCCACACTGCGCGGGCGGGCGTGCGCAGCCCGCGTCCTGGCCCAGTGGCCGGCACATGCCCCCACCCGCCCCCACCCGCCCGCAATCGGAGAGCCCATGAGCGCAGTCACCACCGCCGAGCAGCGCGCTGTTGCCCAGGCGTCGACCCTGCACGGGGCGCCGTGCGAGGTGCTGGCCTTCAAGCTGGGCGCCGAGGAAGACGGCATCGACATCCTGAAGGTGCAGGAGATCCGCGGCTACGAGCCGCCCACCCGCATCGCCAACGCACCGGCCTTCATGAAGGGCGTGGTCAACCTGCGCGGCTTCATCGTGCCCATCGTCGACATGCGCGTGCACCTGTTGCTCGACGACGTGAAGGTCGATGCCTTCACCGTGGTGATCATCCTGATCGTCGCCGGGCGCACGGTGGGCATCGTCGTCGACTCGGTCAGCGACGTGCTGGAGCTGCAGCCGCAGCAGATCAAGCCGGCGCCTGCCTTCAATGGCAGCGTCGCCGCCAGCCACATCACCGGCCTGGGCACGGTGAAGAGCGGCGAAGGCGAGCGCATGCTGATCCTGCTGGAGATCGAGGCCCTGTTGCGCAGCCCGGAGATGGGGCTGGTCGACACCCATCCCAGCTGAACATCCCGACACGACCGGAGGCGCCGATGACCAAGACGAAGCGCCAACGCCACCTGCTCACCCTGGCCGCCGGCACCCTGCTGCTGGCCGCCGGCACGGCCCGCGCCGACCGCCCGCTGGTCAGCGAGACGGCCGACGTCATCGGGGCCGGCCAGTGCCAGGTCGAGACCGGCCTGGCGCACGCCAGCGCCAGCGGCATGGCCTCGCTGCGCAGCATCGACGTGTTCGGCTCCTGCGGCGTCGCCGGCCACACGCAGCTGGGCATCGCGCTGGGCTCCAGCCGCCAGGCCGGCGCGACCGACCTCGGCCTGACCCTGGTCGGCAAGCACACGCTGAAGATGCCCGAGGATGGTGCGATCGGCTATGGCGTCGCCTACGCCCTGGGCATGGAGAAGGCCTCGGGCGGCCACTGGCGCCACGGCAGCGCGCGGCTGCTGGGCGTGGCCACGAAGGACCTCGCCAAGGGCCTGCTGGGCCACGCCAACCTGGGCTGGGAACGCACCCAGGCCGACCGGCTGAACAGCACGCTGTGGTCGCTGGGCGCCGAGAGCGACAGCGGCCTGCGCTGGGCGGCCGACGTGTTCGGCGACGACCGCAGCCGGCCGTGGCTGTCGGCGGGCCTGCTGTTCCCGCTGAGCGACAAGCTCAGCGCCAACGCCTCCTACGCCCAGCAGTTCGAGCGCACGCGGGTGCGGCTGTGGACGCTGGGTTTCAAGGTCGAGCTGTAAGCCCGCATCAGGCACACAAGCCGCTCAGGGACCGACCACGTCGGCGCCCGGCGGCGGCGTGAAGCGGAAGCGCTCGGCCGGCAGTGCCAGCCCCTGCTGCACGCCGCTGAACTGCAGCGCCGAGCGCTGGCCGAAGGCGTCGACGATCTCCAGCGCCGCCAGCTCCTTGCCGCGAAAGCCCACGCGCAGGCTGGCGACGCTGCCGTCCCTGGCGCGCGGCGTGGCCAGCACCCACTCCAGGCCGTCCTTGGCCGGCTGGGCCGCCAGCTCGAAGTCCTTGTCCAGCGCGCCGCCAGCCAGCAGGGCCGCCGGCGTGCCGCCCAGGGCCTGGTCCATTGCCCGCACCGTCACCTGGTTCAGGTCGATGTCGTGCAGCCAGACCTTGGCGCCGTCGCCCACGATGAGCTGGGCGAAGGGCTTGTCGTAGGCGAAGCGGAAGCGGTTGGGCCGGCTGAACTCGAAGCTGCCGGTCGACGTCTTCTTCCGCGCGCCGTCGGGCGAGGTGACGGTCTGGCTGAAGCTGGCCTTGCCGGTCTTCACCTCGCGCGTGAACTCGCGCAGCGTGTCCACCGCATCGGCCCAGGCCGGTTGCAGGCCGAGCGCGAGCACGGCGGCAGGCAGCAGGCGCAGGCGTGTCATCACGGTCCTCATTCCTCGCGCCGCGGCACCAGCAGGTCGCGGTTGCCGCTGGGTGACAGGGCCGACACCAGGCCGCTCTTCTCCATCTGCTCCAGCAGGCGGGCCGAGCGGTTGTAGCCGATGCGCAGGTGGCGCTGCACCAGCGAGATGCTGGCCTTCTTGTTCTGCAGCACGATGGCCACGGCCTGGTCGTACATCGGGTCGGCCTCGGCGTCGCCACCGCCCGCGCCGCCACCGCCGGCCGCATCGCCGTCGCCGTCCAGCGTGCCGCCTTCGAGAATGCCCTCGATGTAGTTCGGCTCACCCTGGCTCTTGATGTACTCGACCACGCGGTGCACCTCCTCGTCACTGACGAAGGCGCCGTGCACCCGCACCGGCAGGCCGCCGCCAGGCGTCAGGTACAGCATGTCGCCCTGCCCCAGCAGCGCCTCGGCGCCCATCTGGTCGAGGATGGTGCGGCTGTCGATCTTGCTGCTGACCTGGAAGGAGAGGCGCGTCGGGATGTTGGCCTTGATCAGGCCGGTGATCACGTCCACGCTGGGCCGCTGCGTCGCCAGGATCAGGTGGATGCCGGCGGCGCGCGCCTTCTGCGCCAGGCGGGCGATCAGTTCCTCGATCTTCTTGCCCACCACCATCATCAGGTCGGCCAGCTCGTCGATCACGATCACGACGTAGGGCAGCCGGTCCAGCGGCTCGGGTTCCTCGGGGGTCAGGCTGAAGGGGTTGGGGATCAGTTCCTCGCGCGCCTTAGCCTCGTCGAGCTTCTTGTTGTAGCCGGCCAGGTTGCGCACGCCCAGCTTGCTCATCAGCTTGTAGCGGCGCTCCATCTCGCCCACGCACCAGTTCAGCGCGTTGGCGGCCTGCTTCATGTCGGTGACCACCGGGCACAGCAGGTGCGGGATGCCCTCGTAGACGCTCATCTCCAGCATCTTCGGGTCGATCAGGATCAGGCGCACGTCACGCGCCTCGGCCTTGTAGAGCAGGCTCAGGATCATCGCGTTGATGCCCACCGACTTGCCCGAGCCGGTGGTGCCGGCCACCAGGCAGTGCGGCATCTTCGCCAGGTCGGCCACCATCGGCGCGCCGACGATGTCCTTGCCCAGGCCCATGGTCAGCTGCGACTGGGCATCGTGGTAGATCTGCGAGCCCAGGATCTCGGCCAGGCGGATCATCTGCCGCTTGGCGTTGGGCAGCTCCAGCGCCATCGTCGTGCGGCCGGGAATGGTCTCCACCACCCGGATGCTGACCAGGCTCAGCGAACGCGCCAGGTCCTTGGCCAGGTTGACCACCTGCGAGCCCTTGACGCCCGTGGCCGGCTCGATCTCGTAGCGCGTGATCACCGGGCCGGGGCTGGCCGCCACCACCCGCACCTCGACGCCGAAGTCGCGCAGCTTCTTCTCGATCATGCGCGAGGTCATTTCCAGCGACTCGGCCGTCACCGAATCGGCACGCACCGCGGGCGCAGCGTCCAGCAGGTCGACCTGCGGCAGCTTGGTGTCCGTGAGTTCGGTGAACAGCGGCTTCTGGCGTTCCTTGGCGACGCGGGTGCTCTTGGGCACCTCGACCATCGTCTCCTCGATGACGATGGGCGCGTGCTCCTCGACCACGGCGCGCTCCTCCTCGACCACCTGCTCGCGCTCGCGCGTCAGCACTTCGGCGATGCGCAGGTCCTCCTTGACCTCGCGCTTGTCGGCACGGGCACGCCAGCCGCCCTCGATGCGCCGGCCCAGCGCGTCGGCCACGCGGGCCCATGAAAAGCCCAGCGCCAGCGACACGCCGGCCACCAGGCCGGCGATCCACAGCACGCCGGAGCCGGCAAATCCCAGCCAGCGCATCGACAGGCCGCCGACGACGGCGCCCAGCACACCACCAGCCTGGCCGCCGGGCACGGCCGCATCCAGCCGGTACAGCCGGGTCCATTCCAGGCCGCAGCTGGCCGCCATCAGCAGCAGCAGGCCGCCCCAGAACCACCAGGCGGGGCGCTGCAGTTCATCGACGGACGCCCGGCCACGCAGGCTGCGCGCCAGCAGCGCCAGCCAGGCGCGGCCCCCGGCCAGCATCAGCCACCAGGCTGAATAGCCGAAGCTGAACAGCAGCAGGTCGGACGCCCAGGCGCCCAGCAGGCCGGCCCAGTTGGCCACCGGCGCACCCGTGCCCGAGGTGGAGAAGCCGGGGTCGGTGGCGCGGTGGCTGGCCAGGGCCAGCAGCAGCAGCAGCCAGACCACACCGCCGCTCAGCAGCAGCAACTGCGGTCGCAGGCCAGGCATCGCGGCCGTGTCGGCACCACGCTGGACGGGCAACGACGCCGCGCCGTCGCGCTGCAATGAGCCAAGAGGAAAAGTCATGCGCGGAATTGTCGCGCAAGCACCTTGCTGGCCGGTGTCGGACGACCGGCCGAGTCAGCCGCCGGGGCGGCGGCTGCCGGCGGTGCGGATCACTCCGGCTGCGGCGCGCGTTCCTTGATGATGACCGAGCCGTTCTCCTGGGTCTCGATCACGCCGCGCTCCTCCAGGTCCTTCATCACCCGGCTGACCATCTCGCGCGAGGCGCCGACGACCTTGGCCATGTCCTGGCGCGAGACCTTGTTGCGGATGATCTTCACGCCGTTGATCTCCTCGGACATTTCCAGCAGCGTGCGGGCGACGCGGCCGTAGACGTCGAGCAGGGCCAGCGACTCGATCTGGCGGTCGGCATGGCGCAGGCGGCGCACCAGGCCGCGCAGGATCGCGTAGCTCAGCGACGAATGCTCGGGCAGGCAGCGGGCGAAATCGGCCCGGCCCAGGATCAGCATGTCGGTCTGGATCTCGCAACGCACGGTGGCCGAATGCGCCTCGTTGTCGATCAGGCTCATCTCGCCGACATAGTCGCCGCTCTCCAGCACCGCCAGGATGACCTCGCGGCACCGGCTGTCCGAGGTCAGCACCCGGGCCCGGCCATTGAGCAGGATGAACAGGGTATTGCTCTTGCGGCCCTGCTCGACCACCAGCTCACCGCGGCGGAAGCGCCGCTTGACCACGCTGTCGGCGATCGCCTGGGCCTGGTCGTTGGTCAGCATGGAGAACAGCGGCACGCGCCGGATCAGATCCAGATTCGTCAACATCGACATGGTGAATTCCCTCCCTGACCGTCAGTGTGTTGCGTGACCGATGGCACCAAACGCGCAAGCAGCACGGGCTTCACGGGTCAGTTCTGATGTGCTTTCCCTATTGTGCCGATGGTCAGGATGCCGACCCCCGGGTTTCCCCCGCATGTGACAATTCCTGGACGCTGGCGCGCCCCACCTGCCGCCCCCATCCCCCTACCTCACACACCGCATGAGCACCCCCACCCTGCATGCCCAGGTGCTGATCCTGGGCTCCGGCCCGGCCGGCTACAGCGCCGCCATCTACGCCGCCCGCGCCAACCTCAAGCCGGTGCTGGTCACCGGCCTGGCCCAGGGTGGCCAGCTGATGACCACCACCGAGGTCGACAACTGGCCGGCCGACGTGATGGGTGTGCAGGGCCCCGAGCTGATGGAGCGCTTCCAGAAGCATGCCGAGCGCTTCAACACCCAGATCGTGTTCGACCACATCCATACGGTCGACGTCAGCCAGCGCCCGTTCACGCTGACCGGCGACAGCGGCAGCTACACCTGCGACAGCCTGATCATCGCCACCGGTGCCAGCGCCAAGTACCTGGGCCTGCCCAGCGAATCGGCCTTCATGGGCCGCGGCGTCAGCGGCTGCGCCACCTGCGACGGCTTCTTCTACCGCGGCGACACGGTGGCCGTGGTCGGCGGCGGCAACACGGCCGTCGAGGAAGCGCTCTACCTCAGCAACATCGCCAGCACCGTGCACCTGGTGCACCGGCGCGACAAGTTCCGCGCCGAGGCCATCATGGTCGACAAGCTCAACGAGAAGGTCGCCGCCGGCAAGATCGTGCTGCACCTGCACAGCACGCTGGACGAGGTGCTGGGCGACCAGAGCGGCGTCACCGGCGTGCGGCTGAAGAACGTCAACTCCGGCGCCACCGAAGACCTGACGCTCAAGGGCTGCTTCATCGCCATCGGCCACCAGCCCAACACCGACATCTTCAAGGGCCAGCTGGAGATGAAGGACGGCTACATCGTCACCCGCTCGGGGCTGAACGGGTTCGCGACCATGACCAGCGTGCCGGGCGTGTTCGCCGCCGGCGACGTGCAGGACCATGTCTACCGCCAGGCCATCACCTCGGCCGGCACCGGCTGCATGGCCGCGCTGGACGCGCAGCGCTACCTGGAGCAGCAGACCTGAAGTCCGCAGGCCGGCAGCGCCGGCCGACGCCGGTTTTCTGGCTATAATCGCGGTCTTTGCCGAAAAGGCGGGCCCTGGGCAGTGCGCTGCGCCAGGGTCAAGATCCAAGGGCAGTCATCAAGGGGCAGACATCCCGTCTGCCGGCCATCCGGGCAACCTTGCGCTGGCTGCCGTGCCTGCAACACAGTTCTGGAGAAGCGTCATGGCACGCGTCTGTCAAGTCACGGGCAAGGGCCCGATGGTCGGTCACAACGTCTCGCACGCCAACAACAAGACCAAGCGTCGTTGGCTGCCGAACCTGCAATACCGCCGGTTCTGGGTCGAGAGCGAGAACCGCTGGGTGCGCCTGCGCATCACCAACGCCGCGCTGCGCCTGATCGACAAGGTCGGCATCGACCAGGTCGTGGCCGACCTGCGCGCCAAGAACGCGCTGTAATCAGCGCCTCACCCTTCAGACACGGAGCACACCATGGCAGCCAAAGGCGGACGCGAGAAGATCAAGCTGGAATCCACCGCAGGAACCGGCTTCTTCTACACCACGAACAAGAACAAGAAGACCACGCCCGAGAAGCTCGAATTCATGAAGTTCGACCCGAAGGCGCGCAAGCACGTGCTGTTCAAGGAAATCAAGCTGAAGTGATTCGGTTTGCGGTGGCGACACCGCCCTGAACGACAAGGCCCGCTTCGGCGGGCTTTTTGCTGTCTGCTCGTGACCCGCTGCTGATCCTGCCAAGCAAAACGGGCCCGAAGGCCCGTTGTCGCATCCCGTCAAGCGGCCGCCGTGGAACTGGATTTGCCAGGCCACGGACGGCGCCACCCTGGGGGGAGGCGCCGCAGGCGCTTCGGGGGGAGCGTCAGGCATGCGCGGCACGCAGTTTCATGGAGAACTGCGCCAGCGCGTCGATGCCGCTGCTCTCGGCGCGCTTGCACCACTGCTGCAGGTCGATCACCAGTTGCTCGGCCGACACGTTGGTGCGGGTCCAGAGCTGGCGCAGCTCCTCGCGCATCGCCACCAGCTTGGCCAGCTGCGGGTTGCCGTCGACCACCTTGGCCAGCTGCGGCTTGACCGCACTCGGGATCTTCTCGTCGTCGCGGTGCAGCCAGCGCTTGGCCAGCTGCAGGTCGGCCAGACGCGCGGCAGCGCCCTGCTGCTTGACCTGCTCCAGCTCAGTGGCGCAGGCGGCGCGCAGTTCCTTGGCGTACTTGGCCATCACCTCGTAGCGGTTGGCGATGATCGCCTCCAGCGTGTGCGCATCGGCCTGCGGCTTGATCGCGCCCAGCTTCAGCTGCGGCACGGTATTGCGCGGCTTGGCCAGACCCATCAGTTCCATGGCGCGGATGTAGCCCCAGCCGATGTCGAACTCGAAGGGCTTGACCGAGAACTTGGCCGAGGTGGGATAGGTGTGGTGGTTGTTGTGCAGCTCTTCGCCGCCGATCAGGATGCCCCAGGGCGAGACATTGGTCGACGCGTCGGCAGCCTCGAAGTTGCGGTAACCCCACCAGTGGCCGATGCCGTTGATCACGCCGGTGGCCCACACGGGGATCCAGGCCATCTGCACCGCCCAGATCGTGAGGCCGATGGCGCCGAACAGCAGCAGGTCGATGATCAGCATCAGGCCCACGCCCTGCCAGCTGTAGCGGGTGTACAGGTTGCGCTCGATCCAGTCGTCGGGCGTGCCCTTGCCGTACTTGGCCAGGGTCTCGGGGTTCTTGGCCTCGGCGCGGTACAGCTCGACGCCGGTCAGCAGCAGGGCCTTGATGCCGCGCGTCTGCGGGCTGTGCGGGTCTTCCTCGGTCTCGCACTTGGCGTGGTGCTTGCGGTGCACGGCGACGAATTCCTTCGTCACCATGCCGGTGGTCAGCCACAGCCAGAACCGGAAGAAGTGCGACGGGATCGCGTGCAGTTCGAGCGCCCGGTGCGCCTGGGCACGGTGCAGGAAGATCGTGACGCCCAGGATGGTGAAGTGCGTCATCACCAGCGTCACCAGCAGCACCTGCCACCAGGTGGCGCTGGACCACAGGCCGTTGGCGAGCCAGTCAACCAGGGCCAGCCACACGGTAGAGAGTTGTTCCATCAGTCAGCCTTGTTCAGCCTTGCCCGCCGGAAAAACGGCGGATCGACGATTGTAGGTGAGCCCCCTCCGGGGCCCGCTGCGGATTGTGCGTACTGGAAACCGCGCAGTTCGGCAGATGGGGCCGAGGCGCCGCGACGCAACGCAGCAGGCTTGCGCCAGATCAAGCCGGCGGGTGCAGGCCGGCGCAGGTGGCCTACTTGCGCTGCCAGACCGCGGCGAAGAAGCCGTCGGTGCCGTGCACGCTGGGCCACAGCCGCAAGTAGGGGCCGCTGACCAGTTCGTCGGCGCGGTCCACATGCGCGTCGGCCAGGGCTTCGGCCGCCGGCAGCGGCACGAAGTCGGGGTGGGCGGCGCCGAAGGCCTCGGCAATGGCCTCGTTCTCGTCGCGCAGCAGGCTGCAGGTGGCGTAGACCAGGCGCCCGCCGGACTTCACCAGCCGCTGCGCGCTGTCGAGGATGGCCGCCTGCTTGACGGTGAGCTCGGCCACCGCCTGCGGGCTCTGGCGCCATTTCAGGTCCGGGTTGCGGCGCAGCGTGCCCAGGCCGGAGCACGGTGCATCGACCAGCACGCGATCGATCTTGCCGGCCAGGCGCTTGATGCGCTCGTCGCGCTCGTGGGCGATCTGGGCCGGATGCACGTTGCTCAGCCCGCTGCGCGCCATGCGCGGCTTGAGCGCATCGAGCCGGTGGCCGTTGACGTCGAAGGCATACAAGCGCCCGGTCGAGCGCATCGCTGCGCCCAGGGCCAGGGTCTTGCCACCGGCGCCGGCACAGAAGTCGACCACCATCTCGCCGCGCTTGGCATCGGTCAGCAGGGCCAGCAGCTGGCTGCCCTCGTCCTGAACCTCGATGGCGCCATGCACGAAGGCGTCGATCTTCTGCAGCGCCGGCTTGCCCGGCACGCGGATGCCCCAGGGCGAGAACGGCGTGGCGGCAGCACGCAGGCCGGCCTGGTTGAGCTGCGAGAGCATCTCGTCGCGCTTGGCCTTGAGCACGTTGACGCGCAGGTCCAGCGGCGCGGGTTCGTCGAGCGCGGCCACCAGCGGCCAGAAGGCCTCGTCGCCCAGTTGCTGGCGCAGCGCGGCGGCCAGCCAGTCGGGCAGGTTGTGGCGGTATTTCTCGGAGAAGCCCGCCGGGTCCAGCGCCCGCACCTGCTGGCGCCACTGCGCCTCGTTGGGCCCCAGCGCGCCCTTGAGCAGGTTGGCATCGCCCGACCAGGCCAGGATCGCCAGGCGCCGCTCCAGCGCGCCGGTGCCGCTTTGCGCCAGGTGCTGCAGCAGCGGGCGGCGGCGCAGCACGCTGTAGGCGGTCTCGGCCAGGGCGTGGCGCTCACGCGGGCCCAGGGCGCGGTGGCGCTTGAAGAAGGCGGAAACGATGCTGTCGGCCGGGGCGTCGAGCTTCAGGACAGAGCGCAACAGCTCGGTGGCCAGGTCCAGCAGGGCATTTGGATGCATCGTGCGATTATCCCCGCCATGTCTGCACACAAGCCGAAACGCGCCGACGACCTGCCGCCGCTGCCCGCCGTGCCCGCCGGACGCTACCGCCACGACAAGGGCAACCTGTACGACCTGGTCGGCGCGGTGCGCCACAGCGAGACGCTGGAGGTGTTGGCGCTCTACAGGCCGCTGCATGGCGAGGGCGCGCTGTGGGTGCGACCCTGGGCGATGTTCTTCGAGACCGTGGTGATCGACGGCGTCGAGCGGCCGCGCTTCACCCTGGTCGATCAGGCCAGCAGGAGCTGAGACGCCCCGCCGGCGTGGCGCACCACGCCATCGGCGCCGACCTGCAGCGCACCCTCGACGAACCAGCGCACCGCCAGCGGATACAGCCGGTGCTCGGCCACCAGCACCCGGGCTGACAGCGCCTCGGGCGTGTCGTCGGCCAGCACCGGCACGGCGGCCTGGGCGACGATGGGGCCGTGGTCCAGCGTGGCGGTGACGAAATGCACCGTGGCGCCGGCCAGCTTGCAACCGGCCTCGATCGCCCGCCGATGCGTGTGCAGGCCCGGGAACGCCGGCAGCAGCGAGGGGTGGATGTTCAGCAGCCGGCCGGCATAGTGCGCCACGAAACCGTCGCTGAGGATGCGCATGAAGCCGGCCAGCACCACCAGGGTCGGCGCGAAGCCATCGATCACCCGCGCCAGTTCGGCGTCGAAGGCCTCGCGGCCGGCGTGCAGCGTGTGGTCGACCACCGCGGTGGCGATGCCCTGCCGGGCAGCGAAGTCCAGTGCGCCGGCGCCGGGCCGGTTGCTGATGAGCGCGACCACCTGCGCCGGCCAGGCGTCGGCGGCACAGGCCCGCACGATGGCCTCGGCATTGCTGCCGCGGCCGGAGACGAGGAGGACGATGCGCTGGGCCATGAGGGCGCGGAGTGTAAGTGCCCTGCTCTGCGAGAATCCGCCCTCCCCTGACGGAGCCTTCCAAGCCATGCGACCCCGCGTTCTCTCCGGCATGCGCCCCACCGGCGCGCTGCACCTCGGCCACTACCATGGCGCGCTCAAGAACTGGGTGCGGCTGCAGGACAGCCACGACTGCTTCTACTTCGTGGCCGACTGGCATGCGCTGACCACCCACTACGAGGACCGCGCCGTCATCGAGAAGTCGGTCTACGAGATGGTGATCGACTGGCTGGCCGCCGGCCTGGACCCGGAGAAGGCGACGATCTTCATCCAGAGCCGTCTGCCAGAGCACGCCGAGCTGTTCACCCTGCTGGCGATGGGAACGCCGCTGGGCTGGCTGGAGCGCATGCCCACCTACAAGGACCAGATCGAGAAGCTCAAGGACAAGGACCTCGCGACCTACGGCTTCCTGGGCTACCCGCTGCTGCAGGCCGCCGACATCCTGATCTACAAGGCCAGCCATGTGCCGGTGGGCGAGGACCAGGCGCCGCACGTCGAGATCACGCGCGAGGTGGCGCGCCGCTTCAACCACCTGTATGGCCGTGCGCCCGACCACGCGGCACAGGTGGCGGCTGCCATCGCCCTGTTGAGCAAGGACGATGCGCGCTACCTGGAGAAGCAGCGCAAGGCCTACGGCCAGGACGGCAGCGCCGAGGCCCTGGCCAAGGGTGAGGCGCTGGTGCGCAAGCTGCAGGCCGCAGGATCGCTGGACGACAACCGGACCGAGTTGCTGCTGGGCCATCTGAAGGGCACGGGCAGGAGCATCCTGACCGAGCCCGATGTGCTGCTGACCGAGACCAGCAAGCTGCCCGGCCTGGACGGCGACAAGATGGCCAAGAGCCGCAACAACAGCATCGCCATGCGCGACGACCCGGCGGTGGTGACCGAGAAGGTGCGCGGCATGAAGACCGACCCCGCCCGCGCCCGCCGCAGCGACCCCGGCAACCCCGAGCGCTGCCCGGTCTGGGAATTCCACAAGGTCTACACCGACGAATCCACCCGTGCCTGGGTGCAGCAGGGCTGCACCAGCGCCGGCATCGGCTGCCTGGACTGCAAGCAGCCGGTGATCGATGCCATCGTGCGCGAGCAGCAGCCCTGGCGCGAGCGGGCCGAGACCTACCTGGCCAACCCCAAGCAGATCCACTGGATCGTCGAGATGGGCACCGAGCGTGCCCGCACCGTGGCGCGCCAGACCATGAAGGACGTGCGCGAGGCGATGGGACTGAACTATTGACCCCCCCCCGTAGCGCCTGCGGCGCTCCCCCCAGGGGGCTGAGCCCGGACGTCCAAGGTCCAGTGGAGCTTGGGCGCCTGGCGAGGAGCCGGTCCGCAAGGACCGGCGCGGCCTGCAAGGCCCGC
>Ga0116180_1001217_pt1 | contig 22203 bp, 15 predicted proteins | sample AD_UKC073_MetaG_FD_89804 | JGI IMG/M metagenome (GOLD analysis project Ga0116180, IMG submission 89804) | Active sludge microbial communities of municipal wastewater-treating anaerobic digesters from USA - AD_UKC073_MetaG | ecosystem: Engineered > Bioreactor > Anaerobic > Digestate | place: USA...
GCTGGCCCCGCCCTGCACGACGCGATCGCGCAGATCGGTGAGGCGACGGCGGGCATCCGCATCGGAAACCACCTCACTGGTCTTGATCAGGATGTGTCGGGCATGGGTTTGCTGAACCTGGGCGGGTACACCCGACGCTCCGCTGCCCTTGCGGTCGATGACACGAACGATGTGAAAGCCTGCCGCGCTGCGCAGGATGGGCGTGGTTTCGCCCGGCTTGAGGGTGGTGACGGCTTCGGCAAACAGGCCCGGCAGGCGCTCGGCGCTGCGCCAGCCCAGATTGCCGCCGGTCAGGGCGTCGGGGGCATCCGAGTAGCTGGCAGCCAGCTTGTCGAAGGGTTCGCCCCGCCCAATGCGGGCAGCCACGTCTTCAGCCTTGGCGCGCAGGCGTGCCAATTGCTCGGGGGTAGCCCCCTCGGGCGCACGGAAGAGGATGTGGGAGAGGTTGTATTCCTCCTGCCCCATGGTGTTTTCGGGATGGGCCAGGAAGTTGCTGACCTCGGCATCCGACACCACGATGCGGGCCTCGACCTCGCGCTCGCGCACCCGGGTGAGGAGCATCTCGTTGCGCACTTCCTCGCGGAAGCGTTCCCAGGAGAGGCCGTCCTTCTCGAGGGCTTTGCGGAACTCGGTCATGGACAGGCGGTTGCTGTCGGCGATACGCCCGACGGCCCGGTCGAGGGTCACGTCATCGATGCGCAGGGAGGTTTCGGCGGCCAACTGCAGTTGCAGGCGCTCGATGATCTGGCGCTCCAGCACCTGCTTCTCGAGCACGTCGGCGGCCGGCAGGGGCGTGCCCTGGCGGCTGAGCTGGCGCGTCACCTGGGCGACCCGCATGCGCAGGTCGGCAAGGGTGATGACTTCGCTGTTCACGACCGCCACGATGCGATCCACTTCGACCGGCCCGTTGGCGGCGAAGGCGGTACTGGCGAACAGGCTGGCGGCAAGCAGGGAGACGATGAGTTTCATGGGTCGGAGGGCGCTTTCAGAAGTCGTCGTCGCTGGAGAAGGGGTTGGAGCCATCATTGATGCGGTTGTAGCCCGGCACGCTGCGGCGCAGGACATTGAGCGGGCTGGAGCCGAGGCTGCCGGCGCCATTGAATTCGAGCTGGAAGAAGAAGGCGCGGGTCACGTCGGTGGCACTGGTGGTGAGATGCTGCACCACGCCGCGGAACACCCAGCAGCCGGCGTTGTATTCGACCCCGGCAATGCCCTGCGTCAGGCGGTGGTCACGCAGGTTGCGGTTGTAGCGGCCCACGCCGTACCAGTTGCCCCACAGGGGCCACTGGCCGGTCAGGTCGATGTCGCGGAAACCGTTGGGGTTGGCCGGATCGGTGGAATAGTTGCGCCGGTAGCGCCAGCTCACCCCCACGGTGCGGGCGTAGCCGGGCTGGAAGCGGAAGCCGAAGTTGAAGCGCTCGGTCCAGTTGTCCCGGGGGTTGTACTGCCAGGCGGTGTCGAGGGTGGTCTTGGGCGCCAGGTTGACCCCGAAGGCCGCCAGCAGGTCGGCCTGCTTGCCGGTACGGGCAGGGGTGTCCTTGTTGAGGGTGACGCGCTGATCCACCAGGTAGTAGCGCTGCCCCAGGGCAGCACGCACGGTCTCGGCACCGGTGGTCGGGTCGATCAGGCGGCTCTGCACCGCAGTGGTGATCTGGTTGGCGTTGGAGATGCGGTCGCCGCCGGTATAGACGTTCTCGGCGAAGATCTGCGCGAAGTTGAAGTCGTAGAAGCCGGTGTCGAAGTTGGGGATGTTCGACTGGTCCCGGTAGGGGACGTAGAGGTAATAGATGCGCGGCTCGAGGGTCTGCACGAAATCCCGCCCACCAAAGTTGGCCTCCCGCTCGAAGGTCACACCGCTATCCACTGACAGGATGGGCAGGGTGCGGGTGGTGGAGTTGTCGCCGGTGCTGACACGCCGATCCAGCTCGTAACGCGTGGTATGCACGCCGATCTTCGGTGTGAAGTGGAAGGCCGCCGTCTGCAGGGGCAGGGACAGCTGGGGGTAGAAGGTCAGGCGACGCCCTTCGTCCTGGGTCGGGTGGCTGAAGGCGACGAACTCGCTGGCCAGCTGGAAGGTGGTGCCGCCGGGCAGGTCGGGCCGGTTGGCGGTGAGCGTCAGCTGGGGCAGGCGCTTGTAAGGGATGCTCACCGGGGCGGCGCCGGTCTTGGGGTCGTCCAGGGTCTGGAAGGCCTGCAGCATGCCGGTGGCCGTCCACCAGCCCCCGCCGGCGTAGGTCACCGAACCCTGGCGCAGCAGGTTGACTTGGGAGGTCAGGGCCAGGCGCGTGCTCAGGTCGATGAAGTAACGCGGGTCGGAAACACCATTGACATTGAGGTTGCTGGTCCAGCCGCCGCCGAAGTTGTGGTCGTGGCGCACCGACCCCACGTAACGGCTGCGCCCCTCCACCTGATCCTGGGGCATGTATTCCAGGTAGGTGATGCCGCGGAAATTGGGGTTGATGTAGCGCGCCTCGTTGCGGAACTGCAGGCCCCGACGCCCCATCAGGCGGGTGGTCAGGGTGTCGTCGTAGTTGGGCGCGAGGTTGAAGTAGTAGGGCAGCGTCAGGTCGAACCCGACCTTGTTGGAAGTGCCGAAGGTGGGCGACAGCAGGCCGGACTTGCGGCTCTCGCCGAGGGGAAAGTCGGCCCACGGCAGGTAGGCCACGGGCAGGCCCTTGAACCACAGGGTGCCGTGGCGGGCCTCGCCCACCTCGGAGTCATAGTCCAGGTCGAGCTCCTTGGCCTGCAGGTACCAGTCGGGCCGGGCGGGCTTGCAGCTGGTCCATGAGGCATTGGAGAAACGGAACTGGTTCTCGCCCTCCAGCACCAGGGAGTCGGCCGAGCCGTGGCCGCTGATGGGCTGCTGGCTGGCCGGCAGGGCCTGGCCGGGGAGCAGCGGCGCCTGCCCGGGGCGCGGCCCCCGCGCCGGACGGCTGATGGCATAACTGGGCGATTCGAAGACGCCGGTTTGTTCCTGCACCTTGATGCGGGCGCGGGGGCCGGTCATCTCGTCCGTCCCGCGGAGCACCCGCACATTGCCGGTGGCTTCCACTTCGTCGGTGAGCTCGAAATACTGCAGACGGTCGGCATCGACCCGGGTGGCGTCACGCAGCAGCGTGGCGCTGCCCTCGGCGACGGCGTCCACATCCTGGTGACCACTCACCCGGTCGCCGCTGATGCGGGTGGCGCCGGGGCTGGTCAGGGGTGCGGGCGCCGCGGCGGGCTTGCGCCCCGGGGCCCCGGCAGCGGCCGGCCTGGCCGGCGCCGGGCGGGCCGCTGCCGGGGCCGCCGACGGCGTGCTGACGACGCGGGGAGCCGGGCGGGCTGCCGCGGGCTTGCCGAGCAGGGCCGGAGACACCACGAAGGGGGGGAGATCTTCCGCGCCGGCTCGCCCCCACAGGGCGAACAGGGCAATCGACAGGAAGCGCAACTGGGTGTGAGGTTTCATCCCGGGGCAGGAACCAGCCGGCGAGCCGACCGCATGGTTTGATAAACTGCGCGATTTTACACGAACGCATCTCAGACTCCCGTGGAACGACGCCAACAACTCCAGTCCTGGATCGCCGCCGAATTTCCCGGCCGCCCCTTCGAACTCGCCCCGGCCAGCGCCGACGCCAGCTTCCGGCGCTACTTCCGGCTTACATTTGCTGACGATCCGGTTTCCCTGATCGTCATGGACGCGCCCCCTAGCCACGAAGACTGCCGCCCCTACATCAAGGTGGCCGAGCTGTTCGGCGCCAGCGGCGTGCATGTGCCGAAGATCATCCGGCAGAACCTGGAGCAGGGCTTCCTGCTGCTCTCCGACCTGGGCAGCACCACCTATCTGGACGCCCTGACCAAGGACAACGCCCACAATCTCTACGCCGAAGCCCTCGGCGCGCTGATGAGCATCCAGGCCTCCAGCCAGCCCGATGTGCTGCCCGAGTACGACCGCGGGCTGCTGATGCGCGAGCTGGAGCTGTTCCCGGTGTGGTACGTGAGCCGTCACAAGAACGTCACCCTGAGCGAACAGCAGACCACCCAGCTGTATGAGGTCTTCGACCGCATCGTCGACGTGAACCTGGCCGAGCCCAAGGTCTATGTGCATCGCGATTACCACAGCCGCAACCTGATGGTGTCCGCCCCCAACCCGGGCGTGCTCGATTTCCAGGACGCGGTTTACGGCCCGATGACCTACGACCTGGCCTCCCTGTTCAAGGACGCCTACATCCACTGGGAAGAAGACTTCACCCTCGACCTGCTGGCCCGCTACTGGGAAACCGCCCGCGAGCTGGGCCTGCCGGTGCGCGAGGACTTCGCCGAGTTCCACCGGGACTACGAATGGATGGGTGTGCAGCGCCACATCAAGGTGCTCGGCATCTTTGCCCGCCTCTACCACCGGGACGGCAAGGACGGCTACCTGAAGGACATGCCGCTGGTCCTCCACTACCTGCGCAAGGCCTGCGAGCGTTACGGCGAGCTCAAGCCCCTGCTGCGCATCCTCGAGCAGACCGACCCGACCGTCACCGAAGTCGGCTACTCCTTCTGAGCCCGCAGCCATGAAAGCGATGATCCTTGCCGCCGGCCGCGGCGAACGCATGCGCCCTCTCACCGACACCTGCCCCAAGCCGCTGCTGGTGGCCGGGGGCAAGCCGCTGATCGTGTGGCACATCGAGCGTCTGGCGGCGGCGGGCATCGTCGACCTGGTCATCAACCACGCCCACCTGGGCCGGATGATCGAGGACGCGCTGGGGGACGGCGCACGCTTCGGCGTGCGCATCCGCTACTCGCCTGAAGGCAGCGCCCTCGAAACCGCCGGCGGCATCGCCCGCGCCCTGCCCCTGCTGGGGGACGCGCCCTTTCTGGTGGTCAATGGCGACGTCTTCTGCGATGCCGACTTCGCCGGCCTGCGCCGGGCTGCGGAAGAGCTCAACCCGGTGCGCTGCGCCCACCTGCTGCTGGTGGCCAACCCGAGCCACAACCCGGACGGCGACTTCGGCCTGACCCCGGACGGCCAGGTCCGCGACGACGCGGGGGAGCGCCTCACCTTCTCCGGCCTCGGCGCCTATCACCCGGCCCTGTTTGCCGGCGTTGCGCCCGACGCGCCGGCCAAGCTCGCCCCCCTGCTGCGCGCCGCCATGGCCCGCAACCGGGTCACCGGCGCCCGCCTGCTCGGTCGCTGGGTGGACGTGGGCACCCCCGAGCGCCTGCGCGCGCTGGACGACAGCCTGCGCACCGCCTGAGCGCGCAACATTCCCGCACCGCCACGGTCCATCCCCCATACAGCTACCGGACACCGCCATGCCCCTCGACATCGCCCCCTTCCAGGCCCGCCGCACCCGCTTGCTCGCCACCATGCAGGCCGCAGGCGGCGGCGTCGCCATCCTCCCCACTGCGCCGGAACAGCTGCGCAACCGTGACACCCACTACGGCTACCGCTTCGACAGCTACTTCTATTACCTCACCGGCTTTCGCGAGCCCGAGGCGGTGCTGGTGCTGGTGGCCGGCGACACGCCGCGCAGCCTGCTGTTCTGCCGCAGCAAGGACATGGAACGGGAGATCTGGGACGGCTACCGCTTCGGCCCCGAGGCCGCCCGGGAGACCTTCGGCTTCGACGAGGCCTACCCCATCGCCGAGCTGGACACCCAGCTCGGCATCCTGCTCGCCAACCAGCCGGCCATCTTCCACTCCATGGGCTACGAGCCCGGCTGGGACACCCGCGTCACCGACGCCCTCAACCGGGTGCGCGCCCAGGCCCGCACGGGCTGCGTCGCCCCCACCCAGATCCGCGACGTGCGCAGCCTGATCGACGAGATGCGCCTGATCAAGGACGCCAGCGAGCTGGCCACCATGCGTCAGGCCGCCCGCATCTCCGGCGGCGCCCATCGCCGCGCCATGCAGGCCACCCGGCCCGGCGCCCACGAGTACGAGATCGAGGCCGAGCTGATCCACGAGTTCCGCCGCCACGGCAGCCAGGCCCCGGCCTACGGCTCCATCGTGGCCGGCGGCGCCAACGCCTGCGTGCTGCACTACGTCGAAAACGACGGCCTGCTCAGGGACGGCGACCTGCTGCTCATCGATGCCGGCTGCGAGCTCGACGGCTACGCCTCCGACATCACCCGGACCTTCCCGGTGAACGGCCGCTTCAGTGGCCCCCAGAAGGCCGCCTACGAGCTGGTGCTGGCATCCCAGGCCGCCGCCATTGCCGCCACCCGCCCCGGCGCCGGCTGGAACGAACCCCATGACGCCGCCACCCGGGTGCTGGCCCAGGGCTTCATCGATCTGGGCCTGCTCGAAGGCAGCCTCGACGGCGTGCTCGAATCCGGCAGCTACCACCAGTTCTACATGCACCGCACCGGCCACTGGCTCGGTCTCGACGTGCATGACGCGGGTGAATACAAGCTCGCCGGCGAATGGCGCCCGCTGGTGCCGGGCAATGTGCTCACCGTCGAGCCGGGCTGCTACATCCGCCCCGCCGACGGCGTGCCCGAGGCCTTCTGGAACATCGGCATCCGCATCGAGGATGACGCGCTGGTCACCGACAAGGGCTGCGACATCCTGACCATCGACACCCCCAAGAGTGTTGCCGACATCGAAGCCCTGATGGCCGCCCGGGCATGACCCGGCCCACACCCCGGAGCTCCCGCACATGAAACGCCACGATCTCGCCATCATCGGCGCCGGCCCGGTGGGCATGACCCTCGCCCTGGCCCTCAAGGACTCCAGCCTCGACATGGTGCTGGTGGACGCCCGCCCCCGCGGCGCGGCCCGCCATGACCCGCGCATCCTGGCCCTGTCCCACGGCACCCGCCTGACCCTGGAGCGGCTGGGGATCTGGTCGCAGTTGCCGGCCACGCCCATCGAGAGCATCCACGTCTCCCACCAGGGCGGCCTCGGCCGCACCGTGCTGCAGGCGTCCGAGTACGGTCAGCCGGCCCTCGGCTACGTGGCCGGCGCCGGTGACCTGGCCGCGGCCCTGGACGACGCCCTGGCCGCCGCCGGCATTCCGATCGTAGACCAGGCCACCGTCACCGGCCTGGCCGCCGGCGCCGACGACGTGATCGTAAGCCTGGCCGACGCCCCGCCCCTGTCGGCCCGCCTCGCGGCCTGCGCCGAGGGCAGCATCCAGGGCGCCGACGACAGCGCCCTGGTGGAGCGGGACTATGGCCAGCACGCCGTGATCTCCGTCGTCACCCCGGCCGAAGGCCATGGCAATCGCGCCTGGGAGCGCTTCACCCCCCAGGGCCCCCTGGCCGTGCTGCCCTGCGGCAAGGACTGCGCCATCGTCCACACCGCCGCCCCGGCCGACGCCGACGCCCTGATGGCCCTCGACGACGCGGCCTACCTGGCCCGCCTGCAGGCCCACTTCGGCAGCCGCCTGCGTTTTGCCAGCGTGGGCCCGCGCGCCCGCTACCCCCTGCTGCTGCGCTACCGGCCCAACCCCATCGGCCAGCGCACGGTGTGGCTGGGCAACGCCGCCCAGACCCTCCACCCCGTCGCCGGCCAGGGCTACAACCTGGCTCTGCGTGATGTGTGGGCCTGCGCCCAGATCCTGCTGCGGGCCGGCGGCGACCCCGGCGCAGCCGCCAACCTCGAGGCCTACGCCCGCGAACGCCGCCTCGACCGTCAGGGCACCATCCGCTTCACCGACGGCCTGGTACGCCTGTTCAGTACAGCCTCCGCGCCCCTGCGCCACGCCCGGGGTGCAGGCCTGTTTGCCCTCGACCTGCTTCCACCCGCCCGTCATTTCGTGGCCAAACGCATGATGTTCGGCGCCCGGGCCTGGCCCTGAGCGCCGCCCGCGACCGCCGAACGATAAAAAAGGTCGTCGCCGCGGCGCAGCAAACGCCGTAGAATCCGCAGCCTGCGCGCCGCCCGGCGCCCCGCCGCCCACGGGACCAGCACCATGGCCGAAGCCGACGATCTCCAGCAACACGACGACCTCGACATTCACCTGCGCGAGGTGCAGCACCTGCTCGCCCGCCACAAGCTGGTGGAGGACCTCGTCCATCGCCAGGACATGCCCAAGCACGACCTGGTGGAAAGCCTGGTGCACAAGCAGCACATCCACGAGCTGACCCACAAGCTCGAAAGCCTGCACTCGGCCGACGTCGCCCACATCCTCGAAGCCCTGCCCCTCGATGCACGTCTGTTCGTCTGGGATCTGGTCAAGGCCGAGCGCGACGGCGAGATCCTGCTCGAAGTCTCCGACGCGGTGCGGGAATCCCTCATCGAGTCCATGGACCCGGCCTCCCTGCGGGCCGCGGCCGAACAGCTCGACGCAGACGAACTCGCCGACCTGGCCCCCGACCTCCCCCGGGAGGTGATGGAGGCGGTTTACCAGGGCCTCGACCCGGAAGAGCGCGAACAGCTACGCGCCGCCATGTCCTACCCGGAAGACTCCGTCGGCGCGCTGATGGATTTCGAGATGGTCACCGTGCGCGAAGACGTGAGCCTGGAAGTGGTGCTGCGCTACCTGCGCCGCTTCGACGCCCTGCCCGACCACACCGACCAGCTCTTCGTGGTGGATCGGGATGAGCACCTGCGCGGCGTGCTGCCCATCGACCGGCTGCTCATCAGCGATCCGGAAACAGAGGTGAGCGAGATCATGCTCACCGACACCCTGACCCTCGAACCCTCCGACGAAGCCGAAACCGCCGCCCAGGCCTTCGAGCGTTACGACCTGGTGTCGGCGCCGGTGGTGGATTACCACCGCAAGCTGGTCGGCCGGGTGACGGTGGCCACGGTGGTGGACTTCATCCGCGAGGAAACCGAGAGCGAACTGCTCAACCAGGCCGGTCTGCGGGAAGGGGAAGACATCTTTGCGCCGGTGTGGGACTCGGTGAAGAACCGCTGGGCCTGGCTGGCCGTCAATCTGGTCACCGCCTTCATCGCCAGCCGGGTGATCGGCGCCTTCGAAGGCTCCATCGAAAAGCTGGTGGCCCTGGCGGCCCTGATGCCCATTGTGGCCGGCATCGGGGGCAACTCGGGCAACCAGACCATCACCATGATCGTGCGCGGCATCGCCATGGGTCAGGTCCAGGACGACGCCCTCAGCCGCCTCCTGAAAAAGGAGATGGGCGTGGCCCTGATCAACGGCATCGTGTGGGGCGGCCTGCTCGGGGTACTGTCGTGGATCCTCTACGGCAGCGGCAAGCTCGGTGCGGTGATGACCGCTGCCATGACCCTCAACCTGCTGGTGGCCGCCTTTGTAGGGGTGATGGCGCCGATGATCCGCAACCGCCTGGGCCAGGACCCGGCGGTCGGCTCCAGCGTCATCATCACCGCCGTCACCGACTCGGGCGGCTTCTTCATCTTTCTGGGGCTGGCGACCATCTTCCTGATGTAGCCCGCGCCTCCGCCTGTATCAGCCCGGATTGGCGGCAAACCAGGCATCTGCCGCCGCGATGGTGGCGTCGATGTCGGCTTCCGAATGGGCTGCCGACACGAAACCGGCCTCGAAGGCCGACGGCGCGAAATAATGGCCGGCGTCCAGCATGGCGTGGAAGAAGCGATTGAAGCTGTCCTTGTCGGAAGCCATCACGTCGGCGTAGCTGGCGGGCACGCCGGCGGCGAAGTAGAGCCCGAACATGCCCCCCACCGAATCCGCAACAAAGCGCACACCATGCTTTGCCGCTGCGGCGTTGAGGCCCTTCACCAGGCGTTCGGTACGGGCGGTGAGCACCTCGTAGAAGCCCGGCTGGGCGATCTGGTTGAGGCTGGCGAGCCCCGCCGCCACCGCCACCGGGCTGCCGGACAGGGTGCCCGCCTGATAGACGCCACCGAGGGGAGCGATCTTCTGCATGATGTCGCGGCGGCCGCCGAAGGCACCGACGGGCATGCCGCCACCGATCACCTTGCCCAGCGTGGTCAGGTCGGGGGTGATGCCGAACAGGCCCTGCACACCCCGCGGCCCCACGCGGAAACCGGTCATCACCTCGTCAAAGATCAGCACCGCGCCGTGCTCGGTGCACAGGCGACGCAGCAGGTGCATGAACTCGGCCGACGGTTTGACCAGGTTCATGTTGCCGGCGATGGGCTCGATGATCACGCAGGCGATGGCGGCGCCCTTTTCCCTGAAGGTTTCCTCGAGCTGGGCCGGGTTGTTGTAGTCGAGCACGATGGTGTGCTTGGCGAAGTCTTCCGGCACCCCGGCCGACGAGGGGTTACCGAAGGTCAGCAGGCCGGAGCCGGCCTTGACCAGCAGGCTGTCGGCGTGGCCGTGGTAGCAGCCCTCGAACTTGACGATGGCGTCACGGCCGGTGAAGCCCCGGGCCAGGCGGATGGCGCTCATGGTGGCTTCGGTGCCGCTGGACACCAGGCGCACCATCTCCAGGCTGGGCAGCAGTTCGCACAGGCGCTCGGCCATGTCGATCTCACGCTCGGTCGGCGCGCCAAAGGACAGGCCCTCCAGGGCTGCCTCGCGCACGGCTTCGACCACCACCGGGTCGGCATGACCGAGGATCGCCGGCCCCCAGGAACCCACGTAATCCAGATATTCCTTGCCGTCCGCGTCCCACACCCGGGCGCCCAGGGCCTTCTTGAGGAAGCGCGGCGTGCCGCCCACCGAGCGGAAGGCCCGGACCGGCGAATTGACACCGCCGGGGATGGTGCGCTGGGCGCGGGCAAAGAGTTCTTCGTTGCGACTGGTCATGCGGGAGCTTCCTGAGAGGTCAATCGAACAGCCCGGCATAGGCTGCCGCACGGGCAGCCGGGTCGGGCGCTGAAAACACGTCACTGATCACGGCGGGCAGATCGGCGCCCGCGGCAATCAGCAAGGGGGCGTTGTCGAGGGTGATGCCGCCGATCGCCGCTACCGGCAGGCCGAACTCGGCCTTGGCGCGAGTCAGCATTTCCAGGGGGGCCGGGGGCGCCAGGGGTTTGGTGGACGAGGGGAACATGGCCCCGAAAGCCAGGTAATCGACCCCCGCCGCGGCAGCGGCGGCGGCCCGCCACCACTCGCCATAGCAGCTCGCCCCGAGGATGCGGGAGGCCCCCAGGGCCTGCCGGGCACCCGCCAGATCACCGTCGTCCCGGCCCAGGTGGGCGCCGTCGGCATCGATTTCCAGGGCCAGGGCGAGATCGTCGTTGATCACCAGCGGAATGCCGGACTGCCGGCACAGGGCCAGCAGGGCCTGCGCCTGCTGGCGGCGCAGGCCGGCGTCAGCCAGCTTGCTGCGGTATTGGACGATGGCAGGACGGGCCGGCAGCACCCGGGCCACCGCGGCCAGCAGCGCCCCGGTGTCGGCCTGGTCCGGCGTCACGATATACAGGCCACGCAGTGTCATGAGTCGGCATCCGTTTCGGCCGGCGGGCGGGCCCAGAAGAAGCGGTTGGGGATATGCTGGCCCATTCCGGGCCGAAAGGCGTGGGCCAGTGCGTGCCAGGTGAAGTCCTGGGCCTCGTAGACCGCATGGGGCATGTCGAGGCCATGGGCCAGCGCCGCCGCCACTGCCGAGGCCAGGGTGCATCCGGAGCCATGGTAGCTGGCGCCGAGGCGCTCCCAGGTATCCGCCCGGACCACCCCGCCACTGCCGTACAGGGTGTTGACCACCTGCGGCGTCTGGGCGTGGGAGCCGGTGATGAGCACGTACTCGCAGCCCATCTCCATGAGCACGGCAGCGCAATCGGACTGGGTGCGCCCCTCCGGGTCATCCCCCACACCGGCCCGGCACGCCGCCAGCCGGCGGGCCTCCATGGTGTTCGGAGTGATCACCGTCGCCTGGGGCAGGATGAGTTCGCAGAGCAGGTCGAGCATCGCATCCGAGGCCAGCTCATCCCCGCGGCCGGAGGCCACCACCGGATCGACGATGACGGGAATGTGCGGATAGTCGGCGATGATCTCGGCGATCACCGCGATGTTGTCGGCACTGCCCAGCACCCCGAGCTTGAACGCCTGGACCGGCATGTCCTCGAGGACGGCGCGGGCCTGCTCGGCGACAAAATCGGCATCGATCGGCAGGACGTCCTCGACGCCGGCCGTATCCTGGACGGTGAGCGCGGTGATGACGGTAAGGGCATGGCAACCCATGCCTGCCAAGGTCATGATGTCGGCCTGAATGCCGGCGCCACCGGTGGGGTCGGCAGCGGCGAAAACGAGAACCAGCGGGGGATTGGGATCGTTGCGGTTTATAGTCATTAGGAGAGCCGAGGACGCACAAATTTAACTGCGACTGCGCTACCATTCACGATCCAGAAGATTCTAGCCGAAATCATCGCAACGCACCCCAATGGCAAATCCCCAATACCGGACCTGGATGTGTCTGATCTGCGGTTATATCTACGACGAAGAAACCGGCTCCCCTGAAGAGGGCATCGCCCCGGGCACCCGCTGGGAGGACATCCCCCCCAACTGGACCTGCCCCGAATGCGGCGCACGCAAGGACGACTTCGAAATGGTCGCGATCTGAAGGCCGGCCGTCGTCACCGCAGCCCAGGCGCCACAACAATGCACGTCCGCAACGACATCGGTACGGACCCCGGAGGACCAAGGTGAATCTCAGCGGAATCAAGGTCATGGTCATCGATGACAGCAACACCATCCGCCGCAGTGCCGAGATCTTTCTCGCCCAGGCCGGATGCCAGGTGGTGCTGGCGGAGGACGGCTTCGACGCCCTCTCCAAGATTGCCGACCACGCCCCCGACCTGATCTTTGTCGACATCATGATGCCGCGTCTCGACGGCTATCAGACCTGTGCGCTGATCAAGAAGAACGCCCGGCTCAAGTCCACCCCCGTCATCATGCTGTCCTCCAAGGACGGCCTGTTCGACCGGGCGCGTGGCCGCCTCGCCGGATCGGACGAGTACCTCACCAAGCCCTTCACGAAGGAAAGCCTGCTGCGCTCCGTGGCCTGCCACACCGGCGCCCCGCGCCAGGCCGCCGCCAACGACTGACCTCCCAGAGACGCGTCTCCATGCCGATCAAGAAAATCCTCGTCGTCGACGACTCCCCGACCGAACGCCTCGCCCTGTCAGAAATGCTGGTGAAGAGCGGCTACCAGGTCGTCACCGCCGAAAGCGGCGATGAAGCCGTGATCAAGAGCAAGACGGAGCAGCCCGACCTGATCCTGATGGACGTGGTCATGCCCGGCACCAACGGCTACCAGGCCACCCGCACCATCGTCCGCGACGAAGCCACGCGCAACATCCCGGTCATCATCTGCACCAGCAAGGGCCTCGAAACCGACAAGATCTGGGGCATGCGCCAGGGCGCCTTCGACTACATGGTCAAGCCCCTCGATCACGGCGTGCTGCTCGAGAAGATCCGGGCGTTCAGCTAGGGCCGAAGAGCATGGCAAAGCGGATCAGTCTCCACGAATTCCAGGCCGGGCTGGCCCGGCGCCTCGCCGAAGCACGGGACACCCGCGCCTCGGCCTTCCTGGGCGTACAAGCCGGCAAACGTCACTGGCTGGTCGACCTGACCGAGGCAGGCGAGATCCTGGCGGTGCCTCCCCTCGCCCCCGTCCCCCTCAGCGAGCACTGGTTCCGCGGTCTCGCCAGCGTGCGCGGCAACCTCTTCGGTGTGGTCGATTTTGCGGCCTTTCACGGCGACCAGGCCATTGCACCGGCCGGACACGCCCGTCTGCTGCTGGTTGGCGTACGTCACAACCTCAACTGCGCCCTGCTCGTAACCCGCGCCCTGGGTCTGCGCTCCCTTGAGGATTTCGAGCTCCTGCCCTCGTCCCCCGACGCAGACCAACCCTGGATCGGCGACCAGCTCCGGGATGCCCGGGGTACCGCCTGGACGCGCCTCAAGGTGGCCGACCTGCTGAATAACTCGCGTTTTCTGGACGCAGCACAATCATGATCATGAAAATCCATTCGGGAGGAGCAGCGGGCCCCGCCCGCTGAAGAGGAACACCATGGCATTCAAGTTACCGGGTCTGTCCCGCGGCAGCAGCAAACCAGCATCCACCAACGTGGACACGATCCTTGAATCCGGCGAGGTGGCACAGACCACTGCCCCCCTGCCCTTCCTGGCCGGCAAGAGTGCTGCGGATCAGTTGCGCGTGCTGCGCATCCCCTTCCTGATCTTCGCCGCCCTGACCATCGGCTTCGTGCTCTACCAGATCCGTGTCAGCAGCTTCGGCACCGCCTACGTCACGGCCGCCGGCCAGATGCGCACCCTGTCCCAGCAGCTCGCCAAGGCCAGCCAGCTGGCCTTGCAGGGCGACACCGCCGCCTTCAACGAACTGAAGGGCAGCCGCGAGCAGTTCAACACCCTGCTGGGCGCCGTCACCAACGGCGGCGACGTGGACGGCACCGCCGTGCCCGGAGGCAGCAGCGCGGTCAGCGACGAACTCGCCGTCGTCACCGAGCTATGGCAGAAGACCGACAAGGACGCCGCCAACCTGATCGAACAGGAAAAGAACCTGGCCAGCCTCGGCAAGGCGGTGAACACCATCAACACCAAGAACCCGCAACTGCTCGAACTGTCGGAACAGGTCGCCGCCCTCAAGCTGCAGGGTGGCGCATCGGCCCGCGAGATCGCCGTGGCCAACCAGGTGGTGATGCTGACCCAGCGCATCGCCAAGAACGCCAATGCGCTGCTGGTCGCCAACGCCATCGATCCGGAAGTGGCCTTCCTGCTCGGCAAGGACACCAACACCTTCCGCGACCTGATCGAACAGCTCCAGAAGATGACCTCCGACGGCAGCGACGCCAAGGGCAAGCTGGCCGAACTGGAAAACGTGGGCAAGGACAACCTCGCCTCCGTCACCACCATCCTCGGCAGCATCCAGCGCCTGGTGCAGGCCAAGCAGGCTGGCAGCCAGATCTTCCAGAACTCCGGCCCCCTGCTCGAAAAGACCTCCGCCCTGGCCGAAGGCTATACCCGCGCCTACACCGGCTTCTTCACCTGGGTCAGTCTGGCCATCGTGCTGTGCGCCCTGGCCACCGTGGTCTGCCTGGTGCTGATGGCCAAGACCTACAACGACGACATCGCCCGCCGCCGCCTGGCCGCCGAACACCTCAAGGAAGCCGCCGAGTTCGAGCGCAACAACACCCAGCAGGCCATCCTGCGCCTGATGAACGAGATGGGCGACCTGGCCGACGGTGACCTGACCGTACGCGCCACCGTCACCGAGGACATCACCGGCGCCATTGCCGACTCGGTGAACTACACCATCGAAGAGCTCTCCGTGCTGGTGCGCCGCATCAACGACGCCGCCATCCGCGTGACCTCCGCCACCGAATCCGCCCAGCAGACCTCCGACGAACTGATCGCCGCCACCGAGCGTCAGGCCCAGGAGCTGCGCCTCGCCGGCGAGACCGCCCAGAGCATGGCCAGCTCCATGAGCGCCGCCTCCGAAGACGCCCTGCAGTCAGCCCAGGTGGCCCGCCGCTCCCTGGAGGCCGCCCAAAAGGGTGCCGCCGCCGTGGAAGACACCATCAAGGGCATGAACGACATCCGCGAGAAGATCCAGGAAACCTCCAAGCGCATCAAGCGCCTCGGCGAGTCGTCCCAGGAGATCGGCGAGATCGTGGAGCTCATCTCCGACATTACCGAGCAGACCAACGTGCTGGCCCTCAACGCCGCCATCCAGGCGGCCTCTGCCGGTGAAGCCGGCCGCGGCTTCTCGGTGGTGGCAGAAGAAGTGCAGCGCCTCGCCGAACGCTCGGCCGAGGCCACCAAGCAGATCGGCGCCATCGTGAAGACCATTCAGACCGACACCGGCGACGCCGTGGCGGCCATGGAAAACGCCACCCGCGACGTGGTGGATGGCGCCCACCTGTCCGAGACCGCCGGCCAGGAGCTCGCCGAGATCGAACGGGTGTCTGCCGAAACCGCCGAGCTCATCGAGCGCATCTCGGTCAGTACCGAAGTCCAGGCCAAGGCCGCAACCCAGGTGGCCGAGAAGATGAAGAACATTCTCGCCATCACCGACCGCACCACCACCGGCACCCAGCAGACGGCCGTCTCGATTGGCGAGCTGGCCGACCTGGCCGTCGAACTGAAGGGCTCGGTCTCCGGCTTCAAGGTCTGAGCCACGCCGCATCCCTCCCGGAACGGAAACCGACCAAGACCCATCGATGAGCTCTGCACACGAACTCGACCTCGGTCCGCTGACCTGGGTCAAAGGCGAGATCGACCTGGCCCTGGAACGGTCGGAGACGGCGCTTGCCGAAGCCGGCAGCGCCCCCGACCGCCTCGGCCGGATCAAATTCGCCCAGACCCACCTGCACCAGGCCCATGGCGCCCTGTCCATCGTCGGCCTGGACGGGCTGACCCAATTCTCGGAGCAAGTCGACCGCCTCCTGGGCGAGCTGGCCGCCGGGCAGGTGTCCTACACCCCGGAAGTTGCGCGCCTCGCCTCCCGCTGCATCGCCGCCATCGGCAACTATCTGGACGAACTCACCCGCGGCCAGCCCGACCAGGCCCTGCGGCTGTTCGACCTCTACGTCGAACTCGCCGCGGCCCGCGGCCAGGAAGCCCCCACCCCCGGCGAGCTCTTCTACCCCGACCTGTCCCAGCGCCCGGCCTTTGCCGGCCCCGCCGACACCAGCGAAGATCCAAAGCGCCTGCGCGCCCTGCGAGGGCGTTTCGAGCGGGGCCTGCTCAAGTGGTTCCGCAACGGCCTGGACCCGGCCGGTCCCCAGGAGATGCGCGAAGCCGTATCGGGCATCGAGAGCCTGCAGGGTGTGCCCAACTCCCGAGCCTTCTGGTTTGCCGCCACTGCCTTCTTCGACGCCCTGGGGCAGCTCGACGCCCCCGCCGACCCCGCCACCAAGCGCCTGTGCGGACGCATCGACGCCCAGATGCGCCGGGTCATGGAAGGCTCCAGCATGGTCGCCGAGCGCCTGATGCGCGACGTGCTCTACCACGTGGCGAGCACCTCGGCCCAGTCCCCGACCATCGCCGCGGTGCGCGAGGCCTATGCCCTCGAACGGCTCATCCCGGCCGGCAAGCGCCAGATCAGCGACACCCCCCAGGCACCGCTGCTGCGCAAGCTCCGCGAGGGCTTTGCCGACGCCCGTGACGCCTGGACCCAGTTCTCCAAAGGCGGTGCCATCGGTCTGCCGCGCTTCCAGGAATCCGTGGCCCCGCTGGCCCCCCAGGCCCGCGAGCTCAACCACCCCGAGATCGCCGAACTCGTCGAGTCCCTGATGGATCTCGCCCTGTGGCTGCGCCAGGACCCCCTGCAGTTCAACGACACCATGTCCATGGACGTGGCGACGCTGATGCTGCTGGTAGATGCCCAGCTCGACACCCACGGCCAGGGCACGCCGGACAACAGCCCGCAGATCCAGGCCCTGATCCAGCGCCTGCAAGCCCATCAGCGGGGCGAGCACCTGCCGCCACTGGACATCACCAAGCCCGAATCCGACGACTGGCAGATCAATCGCCAGCTCGCCCACGAGATCCTCGCCAGCCTCGGCGAGGTCGAACAGAGCCTCGACAGCTTCTTCCGGGCCCCGACCCAGACCGACATCCTGAATGCCGTGCGCGCCCCCCTCAAGCAGATCGAGGGCGCCCTGTCGGTCATGAACGAAGACGGCGCCGTGCGCCTGCTCCAGGACGCAGCCGGTCGCATCGCCGCCCTGACCACCGCCGGCAGCGAAGCCGACACCCCTGCCTTCGAAGAAATCGCCCACCGCCTGTCAGCCCTCGGTGTTTACATTGAGGCCCTGCAGCACGGTCCGGCCGACCTCGACCGCATCCTGCGCCCGGACCAGCCCGCTCAGGCCCCTGCCGGCGCCAGCATCGAAGCCGAGCTCGACCAGCAGAAGCGCGACGCCGCCGCCCTGGCCGCCGCCCTCAAGGACAACCCCGACGACTTCGGCCTGCGCACCGAGCTCCAGCTCAACCTCGAGAACCTGCGCCAGGACGCCTCCCTCACCGCCAACACCGAGCTCGAAAAGCAGGCCCGCCAGGCCCTCACCATGCTCGACGCCGGCGAACTCTTCGCCGAAGCCGTCCCCCTGGCCAGCCCCCCGGAAGCGCCGGCCCTGTCCGCCGAAGCCACGCGCCTGCTCGATGCCAGTGCCGCCGAGATCGACGCCGAGCTGCTGGACATCTTCATCGAAGAAGCCGTCGACGTGCGGGCCACCATTGCCCGCAAGCTCGTGCTCCTCGACGAGACCCCGGACGACACCGATGTCCTCACCACCATCCGGCGCAGCTTCCACACCCTCAAGGGCAGCGGCCGCATGGTCGGCCTCAAGGACTTCGGCGAAGCCGCCTGGAGCATCGAACAGACCCTGAATCACTGGCTCCGCGTCGAAGAGGCGGTCACCCCTGAGCTCGTCAGCCTGATCGGTCAGGCCCTGGCCGAGTTTTCCGGCTGGATCGAGCAGCTCCAGTCCGGCGCCGGCACCCAGCGCGACGTCAGTGCCCTGCTCGCCGAGTCCGCCCGCCTGCGTGGCGACGGCGAAGCCGGGCTCGCGGCTGCGGCCCCCGCACCGGACGCCGTGCCCGATGCCCCCCCGGCACCCGAGGCGCCCGCTCCGTTCGACACCGCCCTGACCATCGACGCCCCCGAGTTCGACGACTATCAACCCACCGAGAGCAGCCTCGTCTCCGTGTCGCTGACCGACGAGCCCCAGGAGCTCGACCTCGAGGCAACGCTGCTGCTTAACGAATACGACCTCGCCGCCACCACCCTGAACCTGCCCAGGGCCATGGTCGAGGACGCACCGGACGAAGCCTTTGACCTGAACTTCCCCGAGCTGTCCTTCGTCGACCCGGCCGGCACCGACACGCCCCCCGCCCCCCAAGATGCCGGGGCCGGATCGGCTGGCACCAGCGTCGACGAACTCCTCCTGCAGGAAGACCTGTCGAGCCCCCCCTTCGATCTGAGCTTCGAGCTCCCCAGCGAAGCCGTCGAGGCCCCGGTCGCCACCACGCCGCCGGCTGCGGACGACGAAGACCGCCTCCAGCCCATCGAAGCCCTGGAGATCATCGAGGAAGAAGCCCCCCTCATCGAATACAGCCCGGCCGACACGCCGGACGAGATCCTTGAAGCAGAGGACCTCTCCGAAGACGCCGGGACACCAGCTGACACAGGGACGCCCGAAGCCGCAGCGCCCACCGGAAGCATCGACACCCCCGAGGCCTTTGAAGCCCTCGAAGCGTTCGAGGCCCTGGAGTCAATCGATTTTGCCGAGCCGATCGAGCAGGCGGAGCCCGCCGACGTGCTGGCACTGCAGGACGAGCCCCTTGCGCCTGAAGCCTTCCCGGAGATCAGCGCGCTCAGCACCGACGCGGCGCCCGAAGCCTGGGAAAGCCCGGCCGATGACGAAACACCGGCTGAAGCCCCCGATGTGCTCGATCTCGCCGACCTGCCGGACGACGAAGACGCCGAGCCGGAAGCCGACACCGACCCGGACGAGATCCGTCTTGGCCACGTCACCCTGTCCCGCCCGCTTTTCGACCTCTACCTTGCCGAAGCCCGGCAGCATGTGGCCACCCTGCGACACGAGCTGGCCCGGCTTTCGGTCAATCCCAGCCTGATCCCCACCGGCGGAGCCATCCGCGCCGCCCATACCCTGGCCGGCATTTCCGGCACCGCCCGCTTCACCGCCCCCCAGCAGCTCGCCAAGGCCCTCGAACTGGCCCAGCAGCGCCTCACCGACCACGACCGCCCCCCCACCGCTCCCCAGGCCGCCACGCTCAACGCCGCTGCCACGGCCCTGGAGAGCATGCTCATCCAGCTGGCCAGCCGCCAGCTGCCCGAGCCCATGCCGGAGCTCGCCGGAGAACTCGACGACATCCTCGTCTCCCACCTGGCCGAGGTCATCGCCCTGCATCCGGCCGCTGCGCCCGAAGTCCTCGTCACCCCGGCCAGCAGCCGCGAGGCTGCGCCGCGTCCGCCCGAAACACCCGCGGCGCCCAGCGCCCCCCTCCGCGACGAGCTCGACCCCGAACTCCTGCCGATCTTCCTCGACGAAGGCAGCGAGCTCCTCGACAACCTCGACACCGCCCTGCGCAGCTGGCGCGACGACCCGGCCGACCCCGGCCACGCCAGCAGTGTCGCCCGCCTCCTCCACACCCTGAAGGGCAGCGCCCGGATGGTGGGTGCCATGAGCCTCGGGCAGAGCCTGCACGAGCTCGAAACCCGCCTCGAACGGGCGCGCAGCCAGGAGCCCGGTGGCCAGGGCATCATTGACGAGCTCGAAGCCTCCCTCGACCAGGCCCGTCAGGCCCTGGAGAGCCTGCAACAGCCGGCACCGGCCACCGCCCCCGGTGGAGAGGCCCCGGCCGCCTCCGACGACAGCACGCCGGCCCAGCCGGGCGATACGACCGTCCCGGGCACCCGGGTGCAATTGCGCGTGGAAGCCAGCCGGATCGACCAGTTCGTCAACGAGGCCGGCGAAATCAGCATCGCCCGCACCCGTATCGAAGGCGAGCTACGCACCCTGCGCCGCTCCCTCCTCGACCTCACCGAAAACGTCATCCGCCTGCGCAACCAGCTCCGTGAAGTGGAAATCCAGGCCGACACGCAGATGCAGTCGCGACTCTCCCAGGTCGAGACCCAGCACACCGAGTTCGACCCCCTGGAAATGGACCGCTACACCCGCCTCCAGGAACTCACCCGGATGATGGCGGAGAGCGTGGGCGACGTGACCACCGTGCAGCAGAACCTGCTGCGCAACCTCGACGGCGCCGAAGTCGCCCTGCACGCCCAGTCGCGCATGGCGCGGGAGCTCCAGCAGTCGCTGATGCACGTGCGCATGGTGCCCTTCGACAGCCTCGCCGAACGCCTCTACCGCCTGGTCCGCCAGACCGCCAAGGAGCTGGGCCGCCGCGCCAACCTGGACATCATCGGCGGTCAGATCGAAATCGACCGCAGCGTGCTCGATGCCATGACCGGCCCCCTCGGCCACCTGGTGCGCAACGCAGTGGCCCACGGCATCGAATCGCCCGAGAAACGCCGGGAAGCCGGAAAACCCGAGATCGGCCAGATCAACCTGCGGGTGTCCCACGAGGGCAACGAAGTCGTCATGGAATTCCGCGACGACGGCGCCGGCCTGGACTTCCAGCGCATCCGTGCCCAGGCCATCGAGACCGGCCTGCTGGCCCCCGACGAGGACGCCGACGACAAGCGCCTCACCAACCTGATCTTCGTTCCCGGCTTCACCACCGCCAGCCTGTCCAGCCTGGCCGGCCGGGGTGTCGGCATGGACGTGGTGAAGAGCGAAACGGCCGCCGTGGGCGGACGCATCAGCGTCGACACCACCCCCGGCCAGGGCACCTGCTTCCGCATCCACCTGCCCCTCACCCTCGCCGTCACCCAGGCCCTGCTGGTGCGCGCCGGCAACCGCACCTTCGCCATTCCCTCGTCGATGGTGGCCCAGGTGCTCGAGCTCAAGGCCAGCGCCCTCGAAAAGCTGCGGGAAGAACAAGGCACCGACTGGCTCGGCGAGCACTTCGGCTACCGCTACCTGCCGCGCCTGCTCGGCGATTTCGAGTCCCGGCCGCAGATCGAACGCTTCAACTGGGTGCTGCTGCTGCGCGCCGGCAGCGAAACCGTTGCCCTCCACGTGGATGCCCTGCGCGGCAACCAGGAAGTGGTGGTCAAGAACGCCGGGCCCCAGTACGCCCGGATGGTCGGCTACTCTGGCGCCACGGTGCTCGGCGACGGCGAGATCGTGCTGATCCTCAACCCGGTCGCCCTGGCCGCCCGCAGCCCGGCGGGTAGCGACGATGGCGCCATTCTGCAGGCAGCAGTCACGGCCCCCAGCCAGCCCACGGTGATGGTGGTGGATGACTCGCTCACCGTCCGCAAGATCACCGGCCGCCTGCTCGAACGGGAAGGCTACCGGGTGATCACCGCCAAGGACGGCGTGGATGCCCTCGAGCAGCTGCTCACCGTACGCCCCGACGTGATCATCGCCGACATCGAAATGCCGCGCATGGACGGTTTCGACCTGACCCGCAACATCCGCGCCGACGTGAAGCTGAAGGTCGTGCCGATCATCATGATCACCTCGCGCACCGCCGAAAAGCACAAGCGTTACGCCGAGGAGATCGGGGTCAATCACTACCTGGGCAAGCCCTACGACGAGGATGTGCTGCTGGGTCTGATCCGGGGTTTTGCCCCCTTGACCGAGTCCTGAGCGGCAGGAAAACCGCGCTTTCGTCCGGGGCCGGGGCCGGCTTGGCTATAATCGGGTGTTTTCCAGCCCGACCGTCCCATGAATCTGCTCTTCGAAGAGGATGGTGCCTTCAAGACCGGCACCATCCTGACCGACAACGACGCCTCCCTGCAGGTGGAAACACCC